>FTGK01000507.1_pt1 | contig 16285 bp, 17 predicted proteins | sample 1640691 | NCBI WGS metagenome assembly FTGK01 (sample SAMEA3914789, study PRJEB12502) | metagenome | biome: forest; material: soil | place: Canada | collected 2011-07-03 | depth 0.3 m | reverse complement strand
GCGCGGGGAGTTGGCGTGCAAGGTGCCCATCGAGCCGTCGTGGCCGGTGTTCATCGCCTGCAACAGGTCGAAGGCCTCCGGGCCGCGCACTTCGCCGACGATGATGCGCTCCGGACGCATGCGCAGGCAGTTGCGGACCAGGTCCCGCATGGTGATCTGGCCCTGGCCTTCCAGGTTCGGCGGCCGGGTTTCCAGGCGCACCACGTGCGGCTGCTGCAGCTGAAGCTCGGCGGCGTCCTCGCAGGTGATCACCCGCTCCGCCGGGTCGATGAAGGCGGTCATGCAGTTGAGCAAGGTGGTCTTGCCCGAGCCTGTGCCGCCGCTGATCAGCACGTTGCAGCGCGAGGCGCCGATGACGCCCAGGACCCGCGCGCCTTCCGGACTGATCGAGCCCCACTCGACCAGGTTCTTCATGGTCAGCTTTTCGCGGCGGAACTTCCGGATGGTCAGCGTCGGCCCGTCCAGGGCGAGGGGCGAGGCGATGACGTTGACGCGCGAACCGTCGGGGAGGCGCGCGTCGCAGATCGGGGAGGACTCGTCCACCCGCCGGCCCACCTGCGAGACGATCCTCTGGCAGATGTTCATCAGCTGGGTGTTGTCGCGGAAGCGGACATTGGTCAGCTGCACCCGGCCGCCGACTTCGATGAACACCCGCGCCGCGCCATTGACCATGATGTCGGCGATGTCGTCGCGCTCCAGCAGCGGCTCAAGAGGGCCGTAGCCGAGCACATCGTTGATGATGTCCTGGACCAGCTGGTCCTGCTCGGCCACCGACATCGAGACGTTCTTGATCGCCACCAGCTCCGCGACGATGTCGCGGATCTCCTGGGCTGCGGCCTGGGCGTCCAGCTGGCCCAGCTGGGCGAGGTCGATGGTGTTGAGCAGGGCGTTGAAGATGGTGGTCTTGGTCGCGTGGTAGAAGTCGCTCTGCTGGTGGACCACCTCGGTGACGGGCAGATGCCGGTGCGCCGCCTGCAGTTGCTCGAAGGCCGCCGTGGGCTTGGGGCCTGAGGGTTTGGCCGCCGGACGGGACGAGCCCGCGGAAGCGTTCGCGGCCGGGCTGGCCGAGCCAGCCTCGATCTTCTGAGGACGCGTGGCGATGGCGGCGCCGGTCTGGGCCGGCGGCGGCGCGGGCCTGGTCGGGATCGGCTCCTCGCTGAGCGAACGCTTGCCGAACACGTCTACCGCCTGAACAGCGAGGACAAGCCGCCGCGCTTGGCGACGCGCACGGGGTCGCGCCGGCTGATCAGCTGGGCCAGATAGTCGATCCCTTCGGAGGCCTTCGACTTGGCGCTGACTTCCGAAATCATCTGGCCGTTGTTGGCGGCCTTGCCGAACAGCTTGGGATCGAAGGGCAGGACCAGGGCCGGAACGACTCCCAGAGCCTCGCCGAAATCCTTCACCGGGATCTCCGGCCGGCCTGGAGCGCCGACCTGGTTCAGCACCAGCCGCGGAGCCGAGTCGTTGGGCCGGTGCGCCCGCAGCAGGTCGATCAGGTTCTTGCCGTTGCGGAGCGAGGCGAGGTCCGGGGTGGCGACCAGCACCACGTCGTCGGAGCTTAGCAGCAGGCGGCGCATCCAGCCCGACCACAGGTGTGGCAGGTCCAGCACCACGAAGGGGGCCGTCGAGCGGATCTTGCCCACCACCTCTTCGTAGGCCTCGGCGGGGAAGTCGTAGTCCTCGTCCAGGGAGGCGGGGGCGGCGAACAGGCTGAGCCGCTCGTTGCAGCGGACCATCATCCGCTCCAGCAGGGTCGAGTCGAGACGATCAGGCTGGTTCAGGGCGTTGGCCACCCCCTGGAGGGGGTCCTGGTTGAAATCGAGGCCCGCCGTGCCGAAGGCGAGGTCGCAGTCGACCATCACCGTGTTGGCCTGCATCCGCTCCGACAGGGCGAAGGCGAAGTTGTGCGAGATGGTGGAGGCGCCCGATCCGCCCTTTACGCCGACAAAGGCGACCTGGCGACCGGTGAAGGGGGCGGTGGGATCGCTGTAGAGAGTGGTGATGGCGCTGATCAGCTGCAGCGGCTGCAGCGGGGGAGTCAGGTACTCGGAGACGCCGCGGCGCATCAGTTCGCGGTAGAGGGCGATATCGTTGGCGGCGCCGACGACGATCACCTTGGTGCCCGGATCGCAGACCTCCGCCAGGCTGTCGAGCAGGCCGAGCAGCACTTCCTTGGGCTCGGTGCATTCGACCACCACCAGCGAGGGGGTGGGCTCGTTCTGGTAGAACTCCACCGCCGCGGCGAGGCCGCCGGGACGGACCAGGGTCGAGGCGCGCGCCAGGCGGCGGTCGCGGCTCGCCTGGTCGACAAGGGCGGCGGTCGAGGACTTCTGGCAGAAGATGTGGACGGTGATGCGCGGAATGGGCGCCTGATGCGCGGCCTCTGCGCCGGTCGGCGGGCGGACGGCAGGGCCCGGCGCGGCCGCCAGGGGCTCGTAGCCGTCCTCCGGGCTCGCCAGGGGGTCGGCCGGTTCGAAGGCGTCGGCCTCGCCGAACAGGGGCTCGGAAACGCCGAGCGGCGGGGCGGGCGGCTGAAGGTCCGGCCGGTTGGGATTGGCGGCCAGGGCCTGGGGGGTCAGCTCGAACTCGTCGCCGGCTGGGAAGCCGCCGCCGAAAGGATCGTCGATCTGCGGGCGGGCGGCGCTCACTGGGCGCCTCCGCCGCCGACCGTGGAGATGGAGCCCGACGCGCCCGCCTCGGCCGCCGCGGCCGTGGCCTGACCCTGGCGGTACTTTTCGATCGCGGCCGAGCGGCGACCGGCGTCGCCTGACTCGAAGGGCCTGGGACCAGCGATGTCGGCCGGATTGGCGATCTGCGCGGCGAGGTTTGCGCTGACCGCGCAGCCGAAATTCTCCATCGGCCGGTTGTCGGGGTTCGACACCAGGTTGCCCCACTTCAGGCCGCAGCGCGGGACCACCGCCTCGTAAGCGGCGAAGCCGACGATCACTGGCGCCGGTCCGCCGCCCGGGCCGCCGGCCTCGTAGCCGACGCGGCGGATGGCGTCTGGAGAAACCCCCTGGTTGACGAGGACGTCGATGGCCTCGCGGCTGGTGGCGTCCGTCGCCCGAGCATCGGCCGGACGGGTCGGGACCCGGACGCTGACCACCCCGCCGCCCTGCTCCGTCCAGCGGCCGGCGAGGCTGGCGAGGGCGGCGCGTTGCGCCGGCGACAGCCCCTGCGGATGGGGCGCAAGGCGCACCTCGTCGGGCGCCTCGCGGACCTTGAGCGGATACTGCTCGGTGGGTGTGATGGCCTGGTCGAAGCCGGCGGAGCCGCGGCCCTCCGTGGCGCAGCCCGCCAGCAGCGCTGCGGCCGCGAGCGGTGCGAGGGTCAGGACGCGGAGATGGGCGGGCCTATTCGATGACATAGCCGTACGGCCCCTGGAAACTGTGGCCCGCCACGGCGTCGGGCGGCGCCTGGTAGGCCTTGTTCAGCCGGCCTAGCAGGATGGATTGCGCGTCGCTGGCCAGCTCCAGGCCATCGGCCGGAGTCTGCAGCTCCTGCGAGCTGGTCGGCTTGACCAGATAGGCGGTGACGATGATCACCAGCTCGGTCTCGTTGTTCAGGTAGTCGCGGGAACGGAACAGCGTCCCCAGGATGGGGACCTGACCCAGTCCCGGCAGGGAGTCGATGTCCTGCTGGGTCTTATGCTGCAAGAGGCCGCCGATCATCATCGAGCCGCCCGAGGGGAGCTCCACCGTGCTCTGCGCCCGACGGACCACCAGGCTTGGGATCACCAGGGTCGGGGTTCCCGACCCCGAGCTCATCGAAAAGGCGCCGACGTTGCTGGTGTCGGACACCTCGGTCGACAGCTTGAGGGAGATGCGCCCGCCCGAGAGGACGACGGGCCGGAAGCCCAGGACCACGCCGAACTGCTTGAAGTCGATGGTCACCCGGCCGTTGTTGTCCTGGCCGGTGGGCACCGGGAACTCGCCGCCAACCAGCAGGTTCGCCGTCTCGCCCGAGACAGCCGTGACGTTCGGTTCGGAGAGGACCCGGACCAGGCCGGCCCGTTCGAACGCTTGGACGTTCGCCTTGGCCTGGTTCAATCCGTTCGAGCCCGGAACGGTGCCACCGACGGTGGTGTCCTTCTGGAAGCCGCTGGTGAGGCCGCCGATGAGGGCCCCGTTGGCCCCCCAGGTCGGCGCCATGGCCGCGGTCCACTGGTTGTTGCCGAGCTGACCGATGACCGCCTGCATGTTGAAGCCGAGTTGCTTGATGGCGGTGCGCTGCACCTCCACCACCCGCACCTTCAGCGTCACCTGGTCCTGGCCGGTGATGCTCAGCATGTTGAGCACGTGCTCGGGCTTGTCGACGTACTGGGCGGCGATCTGCTGGGCCTTGTCCGCATCACCGGGGCTGGAGACCTCGCCGGTGAGGATCAGGGAATTGTTGGCGGCGGTGACCCGCACGTGCGCCCCGGGCAGGGCGTGGGCGATGGTCTCGGCCACGGCCGAGCCATCCTGGTCCACGTGGATGTCGAGCCTGAGGATCGGGTGTCCCATGCCGTCGAAGAACACTGCGTCGGTGACGCCGGTGGCGAGGCCGAGCACGGAAATCCGCCGGGGCGTACGCAACACCACGTCAGCTACGGCCGGATTGGCGACGGTGATGTCGCGGGCGTCGATCGGCAGCTCGACCATGGCCGACTTGCCCTTGCCGAGGGCGAGGGTTCGGCCGGCGGGTCCCTGGCCGGTCAGTTCCACGCGCAGCAGGCCGGCGTCGGGCGGAGGCATGGAATAGGGGCCCGGCCCAGCTCCCGGTCCGCCCGCCAACATCGAGCCGGCGTAGGCGCAAGGCGACATGGCGATGGCGGCGAGACCGCCCAGCATGAGACGAAGCCAGGTTGCGGTCATCTGGAGGCCACCTGGCTGACTTCGCCGGCGCGGATGATGGTCACGGTCTCGCCCGATCCGCCTGGGCCGCCGCGCTCGGTCTGGCCGCCGAGGTCGGCGTAGGAGCGCAGGGCCAGGGTGAGATCGCCTCTCCCCTCCGCGCCCAGCAGCGCCTGCACGTCGTCGGCGGGCACCTCGAGCGTGATGGAGCCGCCCGGGAGGGCCTTGGCGTTCTTGGGGACCACGACGTTCTGATCGATGGCCAGGACTTCCACGTTGCGCAGCACCGACTCCACCGTGGGACCCGCACTGGCTCCGCCGGCTCCCTCCTTGTGGGTGACCATGACGTCCACCCTGTCGCCGGGCAGGACGAAGCCGCCGACGCCGGTGGTGGCGTTGATGGGGATGGCGACCGCCCGCATGCCGGGCTCCAGGGTCACCGAGAGGTAGCCGCCCTGGCCGGCCCGGGCGATCTTGTCCTGGACGATGGGCTCGCCGGCGACGAAGCCCTGGCGCACCACGGCGCCGGAAACCACGCTCATGCCGGCAGGCGGGAGAGTGTCGGCCTTGGCGGCCTGCGGGCCGATGTGCGGGATCAGCGGCGTCGCAGGGGTCCCGGCCGGGGCCACGATCCATGACGGATTGACCGAGGCGGCGGGGAAGGTCTGCCAGCGGACGTCGGCGGGGGCGATCCGGGTTCCGATCGGCAGGTCGTGCGCGGCGGTCAGCACCCGCGTGGTGGGGAACTGCTGGACCGACTGCGAAATCTGGATCGGCGTCGGCTTATGGCCGGCAGCCATCTGCCGCACCACGAAGGCGAGGCCGATGGCGGCCACCGCGGCCGCTGCGAGGATCACTATGCGGGCAGCTCCCATCCGAGCTCGCTCTCCAAGCGCCCGACGCCCCAGGCCACGCCGGCCATGGCGAAGGGAATCGTCGGGCTTCTGCCGTCCGTCCGACCTTCCCACGGCATGGTTAACGGCCGCCTAAGTGGACGGCGGAAATTCAGTGGACGCCGAGCGCCTGGAAAACCGGGCTCGACGGGAAGGCCACCATGGCCCCGATCGCGATGGCGACGCCGTACGGCAGGGCCTCCTTCGGCTCGAGCACCCGCCCAAGCCAGGGGGGCCCGCTGAGGACGAAGCTGCCCAGCATCATCTTGCGCGCGCCCATGAGGGTGAGGGCCAGGATCCCGCCGACGACCGACATGGCGAACAGGAAGGGCAGGATCGCGGGCGCGCCCAGCCAAAGCGCGCAGGCGGCCAGCATCTTGGCGTCGCCGCCGCCGCACCAGTTCATGGCGAAAAGTCCGATGCCCACGATCAGGGCCAGCACCCCCACAGCGGCGCAGGCGCCTATGGTCTCCACCGGCATGTGGAGCAGGATTGCGACGGGAAAGAAGGCCACGGCCAGGGCCACGGTCAGGCGATTGGGAATGGTGAAGGTGGTGGCGTCGTAAAGCGCCGCGGCGATCGCGCCCGCAGGGAAGACCGCGACGAGAAGGGGAGCCAGGACGCTGAGGGTCATCGGACATCGTGCAGGTGAGAGATCAGGGGCCGAATCTGCGCCGCGGGCGTGAACGAAGGGTTGCCGCGCAAAAGCAAAACGGCCGCGGAGGCCGCGGCCGTTTGCGTCGAGGATCTGAATGGAAGAGCCTACTTGGCGGCCGCCACATTGGAGGCGGTGCTGAAGACGCTGGCGTTCAGATTGGTGCCGATCGAGGTAAGGCCGGCGATGATCACGACGGCGATCAGCGCGGCGATGAGGCCGTACTCGATGGCCGTGGCCCCGGACCGGTCGCGATTGAAGCGGTTGATGAAGCTTCTCATGAGATCCGTCCCTTAGACCTCGGTGGCTGGCCGGTTCTGCATCCGGCCTCGAAACGTAACCGCCGCAGCGAGAACCCCTGGCGGGGCCCCGCGGCGGCGTACGTGGCTTGGCTTACTTGATGTTCGCGGCGACGGTGCTGAACTTGGTGTTCAGGTTCGTGCCGAGGGTGGTCAGGCCGGTGATGATCACAACGGCGACCAGGGCGGCGATGAGGCCATACTCGATGGCGGTCGCGCCGGACTCGTTCTTCAGGAAACGCGTGACGAACTTCGACATGTGCTTGATCTCCTTTGGCAAGCAGACACTTGAGGGGATCAAGCCTGCTGGCCTGCTTGCCCCCCGCGATACGACCCCAATTTGGCGGCGCTGGCTTAATTCCAAGTAAACTTGAGGACAGTCTGCGATTTTTTCTTTGGTATATTTGAATTCACCATTATTACTGATTAACCACACGGCCATTTCGCCCTTCTGCACAGGGCATCTTCGGCGAAGACTGTACAACACGTGAACGCGATCCGGCTCGGTTCAGCCTTTGTTGACCTTTCCGCGGCAAGGTCGCGGGCGATCCGGTCTCGGCCGGCCGGCGGCGGCAGGGCGCTCCCATGAAGAGTCATAATGTGTGCGCGTTGGCGGTGGCTCTCCTGGCCCTGGCCGGACCGGCGTTCGCCACCGTGAGCGTCAAGCTGAACGAGAACACCCTGATGAACCTCAGGGCCCCCGCCGGCACGGTGGTGATCGGCAACCCCGCCGTGGCCGACGTCAGCATGCTGGGTCCGCAGCGGATCGCGATCCTCGGCAAGGGTTACGGCGCGACCAATCTCATCGTCACCGACCGGATGGGCCGGGTGATCTTCCACGAGGAGATCCAGGTCACGCCCCAGATCGCCAACCGCGTCGTGGTCCATCGCGGGCAGCAGGAGGCGACCTTCACCTGCGCTCCGACCTGCGAGAGCGCCCAAGCGCCCAGCGAAGGCGCCGCGGGCGGCCCCGCCCAGGGCGCCTCCGCAAGGGGGCCGGTGCTGGGAGGACAGGCCGGACAGGCAGGCGGCGGCGGCGCCTCGCCCCCTCCGACGCCGCAATAGGACCATTCTAAACCGTCGGTTAGGGGCGTTCTGCTAAGCCCGCCCACATGGCCTCGCCCCCAAATCGCGCGCCCGGCCGCCTGCGGCGACTGATCGACCGCGCCCTCCGAGCGGAGGGCGGCGCCTCAGCGGTCGAATTCGCCCTGGTGGCCACGCCGTTCCTGATGCTGCTGTTCGGCGTCATCGAGGTCGCCCTGATCTTCATGATCTCGACCAGCCTGGAGAACGCCACCCTCGCAGCGTCGCGGACCATCCGCACCGGCGAGTTCCAGACCAGCGGCACGACCACCTCCGCCGCCTTCAAGACGGCGATCTGCAGCTACTTCACCTGGGCGCAGGCGGACTGTTCGACGAATCTCTCGGTCGACGTCCGGACCTACGCAACCTTCGCCGGCGTCACGACCCCCCAGCCGGTGCAGAACGGGACCTTCAACACCCAGTCGCTGCAATTCAGCACCGGCACGGCCGACGACATCGTCGTGGTGCGCGCCTACTACAAGTGGCCGCTGATCGTGCCGTTCTTCGACCAGGCGTTCCAGACCTTGAGCGGCGGCAACACCCTGCTGACCTCGACCATCGCCTTCCGCAACGAACCCTACAACGGCTGACATGGCGCCCTGGCTCAGCTTCGCACGGGATCGGAAGGGCGCGGCGGCGGTCGAGTTCGCCCTGCTCGCCCCGGTGATGATCTCGCTCTACTTCGGGCTGGTGGAGATCACCGAGGCGGCGCTCTCGGAGCGCAAGGCCGACCACGTGGCCTCCGCCGTGGGCGACCTGGTGGCCCAGGCGACCACGCTTTCAAGCTCGGACGTGACCGATATCTTCGCCATCGGGGCCAGCATCATGACGCCGTTCCCGACATCGTCCTCGGCGCTGCAGATGCGGGTCTCGAGCCTCACGCTCAACTCGTCGAGCAAGATGGCGGTGACCTGGAGCTGCGCCTCGGGCATGTCCAAGTTGGCGGTCGGCACGGTCAAGACTGTCCCCATCACCGTCAGCTCCGGGGACACGGTGATCCTCTCTGAGGCGACCTACCAGTTCAACTCGCCGCTCAAGTACTTCCTGCCCAACGCGCTCACCTACACCGAGACCTACTGGATGAGGCCGCGCCAGACCTCCTCGATCCCCGATCCTAGCTGCTGAGCTCGGCGGCGAGGCCGGACTGCGGGAAGGGCCTACCGTCCAGGGACGAGACGGTGCAGACGCCCATGAGGCTGTTGGTGAGGACCACCCCCTCCGCCCCGTGAAGAGCCTCAGGAAGAAAGGCGCCTTCGACCACTTCCATGCCGCGGGCCCGGGCCGCAGCGATCGCCCGCGCACGCTCGGTGCCGTCGAGCACCCCGCAGGCGAGCGACGGGGTGAACAGCCGCCCGTCCCTCAGCCACAGGATGTTCGCCGCCGCCGCGCAGGCAAGCTCGCCCCTGGTGTTGAGGAGCAGGGCCTCCGCCGCTCCCACCTCACGCGCCTGACGCCGAGCCAGGATGTTGTCGAGGTAGCTGAGGCTCTTGATCCGCGACAGCGGCGAGGTCTCGTTGCGGCGGATCCCAACGACGGCGAGGCTGACGGGACCTGCCGGCCGCGGCGCCGGAAAGGCCTGGACGATCAGCCGGCCGCGCGATCCCGCCGCGCGTTCGAGGCCGCGGCCGCTCCCGGCCGTCAGGGTCAACCGCACGGATGCGCGCTCCGCGCCAAGCCCGGCCTCGGCGATGGCCCTCTCCGCCGCCGCGAGGGCCGCCGCGGGATCGGGCGCAGCCACGCCGATCACCGCGCACCCACGGACCATCCGCGCCAGGTGAGGATCGAAGGCGCGGAGCGCTCCGCCCTCCCACAGGATGGTCTCGAACAGGCCATCGCCGAGCAGCAGGCCGCGGTCGTCGGCAGGGACTTGGGTCGGGCTCATGCGTCCGACCCCAGGAGGGCGCGGCGAATGGCGTCGATCTTGGCCTCGGTCTCCAGCCGCTCGAGCACCGGGTCGGAATCGGCGACGATGCCGGCTCCGGCCCGCGCCTCGTAGCGCCAGCCGTCCGCGTCTTCGAGCAAGGCGACGGTGCGGATCAGCACGCTTGAGTCGGCGGCCCCGTCGAACCCCGCCCAGAAGATGGAGCCGCAATAGGGGCCGCGCGGAGGCTCGTATTCAGCGATGACCTTGATCGCCTGCACCTTCGGGGCGCCGGTGATCGAGCCCGGCGGAAAGGCCGCTTCCAGCAGATTCAGGCCTTTCAGGCCGTCGGCGAGCCGGCCCGTCACGGTCGAGACCAGGTGGTGCACGTTCTTGAAGGTCTCGATCTTGAAGAGCTCGGAGACCTCCACCGTGCCAGGCGGGCAGACGCGCGAGAGGTCGTTGCGCATCAGGTCGACGATCATCAGGTTCTCGGCCCGGTCCTTCTCGCAGGCCAGCAACTCCTGGCGCAGGACCTCGTCGGCCATGGCGTCCGCCCCCCGCGGCCGGGTGCCCTTGATCGGACGGGTCTCCACCGAAAGGCCCCGACCGGCCGTGACGCGGATGAAGCGCTCGGGCGAATTCGACACGACCGCCCGTCCGGGCAGGGTGAACCATGCGCCGAAGGGCGCGGAGCTGTCCGCCTGCAACCGCCGCATCAGGTCGATCGGCTTGGCGCCCGGCCTGAGCCGGCCGCCCCAGGCCCGGGCGGCGTTGGCCTGGAAGATCTCGCCTTCCCCGATACGCCGCACGATGTCCGCGACCGCCCGCTCGTAGGCTTCGCCCGGGGTGATCGGCTCGAACCCCTCCGCCAGGGCTGTCCCTGCGGCAGGAGGCGCCGGCGCGCGCGCCTGCACCAGCTGCAGCGCCTCGTCCGCCCGGGCGCGCGCCTCGGCCTGGCTCTCGCCGCGGCCGACGGCGATCACCTTCTGGTCCTGGTGATCGAAGGCGAGCACTGCCGGGTAGAGTGCGCAGGCCAGTTGGGGCCAGTCCGCATGCGCTGGATGGCCCACCTGCTCCAGCCGGTAGCCGAGTTCGTAGCTCATCAGTCCCGCGAGCCCCCCCTGGAACGGGGGGCCGTCGGGGTCGGCGTCCAGCGTGGGGCCGAGCAGGGAGGTCATGCGCGCGAAGGCGTCGCCGGGATCTTCGGCTCGGACCACCAGGGTGCGGGTCGGCCGGCGCGCCAGATAGGACCAGCGGCCGCGGGGACCTCCGCCCCCCGATAGCAGGCCGAGCCCGAACGGCTCGTCGGCGAAGCCGGCAAGGACCTCGGCCGGGTCGCGCCAGTCGGCGTGCAGGAAGGCGACGCGCTTCATCGCGCGCAGATAGCGCTTCGCGGGCGTCCGGAACAGCAGCCGGTCCCCGAGCCGAGGCTGCATAACGTCGTTCATCAATCCTTGACCGCATCGCCGCACTTCTCGGCTCGTGGCGTTGCAGAACTCGACATCGGAAGCAGAGGAGGCCACGGGCCCCGCCCGCATGATCCTCTGGGGGCTGCTCGCCGCCCTTGCGGCGCACGCCGCGGCCCAAACGTGGCTGCTGCTGGCGCACCAGCCCCTGGGCGCGGACCTCCTACCCGACTGGACTGCCGGGAGGATCGCCTTCACTGCGCCCCGGGACCTCTATCGCTTCGATGTGGTCACCCGCCTGCAGGCCTGGGCGATCGGCGACCACCCAGGGCCGCGGCCTTACCTGTATCCGCCGAGCGCCCTGATCCTGTTCGGCGCCTTCGCCAGGCTCCCCTTCGCGGTCTTCTACCCCCTGTGGACCTCGGCGTCGGCGGCAGTGCTCGGCTGGGCGGCATGGCGGAGGCTGGCTCGCGAGCGCTGGCTCTCCCTGGCGCTGCTCGCCGCCACGAGCGGCTGCCTGATGTCGGTCCTGGTCGGTCAGGCGAGCCTCCTCATCGCCGGTCTGATCCTGTGGGGCGTCGGGCAGCTGCGCCCTCGCCCCCTGCTTGCCGGCGCCCTGCTGGCCGCCGCCGCCCTGATCAAGCCGACCTCGCTTCTCCTGCTGCCGGTCGCCCTCGTCGCGGCCGGACGCTGGAGGGCCTTGGCCGCGGCGGCCGCGACAGTGCTCGCGGGCGTTCTCCTCTCCTCCCTGATGTTCGGCTGGCGGAGCTGGCTCGACTGGCTTGGGGCGGCGGCGGCCTTTGGTCCGATCGTCGAGAACGAGCCCTCCCTCTGGCGTGGGGTGATCAACTTCACCTGGCTGGCGCATCTCCTCGGCGCGGGCGAGCTCGCGGTCCTGGCCCTGCGGGTCCTGTTCGCCGCCGGGGGAGTCGCGCTTGTCTGGCGGGTGTTCCGCCGCTGCGAGGACCCAGAGGTCCGCGTCATAGCCCTGGTCGGCGCCAGCCTGCTGATCACGCCCTACGCCATGTTCTATGACGCGGCGATCCTGGCGGGCCCCTCCTTGATCCTGATGAGCCGGGACCAACGGCCCCTCGGCCGAGGACTCGCCGCATTCCTGCTGGCTGAGCTGGCGGCGAACCCTCCGGTGTCGCCTCTCGGCCTGCTGGGCCTGATCGCCCTTTTCAGCGGACCTTTTGTGGGGTGGCCTGAAGCCTCGCCGGCGCCTCCCGGCGGCCCTCGCGCACGGGTGCAAGCGGGGACCTGAGGTTCCGGAAACCGAAAGGCGGGGAGCAGCCCTCACGCCATGGTGATTAGGCGCTCGCCCGCCCGGTCGTTCATCTTAGAGCCTGGATGGAGGTCCAAGACCCTGGGGCGTCCGTCGCGCGAGCGGCGGGCGCTCTTTTTTCGGTCCGAACCCCTTCCCCCGGAATGACCTTAGGCAAGGCGTGCGCGGCCGCTATAGTGGCGAGCTTAACGCCATGGCTTCAAACCACAACGACAAAGCTCAATTCGGCGGCCTGCCCATCGCCGAGACGACCGCCCTGACCCGGCGGATCACCCGCCTGTCAGTGGCGACGGCCGTGGTGCTGACCGCCATCAAGCTCTTTGCCTGGCTCGCCTCCGGCTCCGTCGCCGCCCTGGCCTCTCTGGCGGATTCCGCCCTCGACATCGCCGCCGCCGTGGCCACCTACGTTGCGGTCCGCTATGCCGCCGCCCCGCCAGACCGCGAGCACCGCTACGGTCACGGCAAGGGAGAGGCCTTCGCCAGTCTCCTGCAGGCCGGCATGGTGTTCGCCTCCGCGGCCCTGGTTGGCCAGGAGGCGGTGCGCCACCTGATCACCCCCGCGCCGATCAAGGCGGAGGGCTGGGCGGTGGCGGTGATGGCCGTGTCGCTGGTCCTGACGGTGATGCTCACTCGCGCCCAGGCCAAGGTGCTGTCGAAGGCCAGCTCCGTCGCCGTTTCCGGCGACCGGGCCCACTACCTGATGGACATCGTAGCCAACCTCGTCGCCCTGGCCGGCATTGGCCTCGCCGCCCTCGTCCACTCGCCCCGCGTCGACGCCGCGGCGGGCCTGGGGGTCACGGGATGGCTGGTGTGGGGCGCGATCCAGGTGTTCCGGCAGTCTTCCGAGCAGCTGCTGGATCACGAACTGCCCGACGGGGCCCGGGCCGAGATCGTCAGCCGCATGACCTCCGACCCCAGCGTCCGCGGCGTCCATCAGCTCAGGACCCGCGCCTCCGGGCCCTATGTGCACATCCAGATGCACGCCGATCTCGACCCGGAGCTCAGCCTCGAGGAGGCGCACCACGTGGTGGTCGACGCCGAGAAACGCGTGCTGGAGGCCTTCCCCGCGGCCGACATCATCATCCACGCCGACCCGGAGGACCGGGCGGAGGCCCACGGCGGAGCCTTCGCCGAAGCAGACCGCAGCATCGACCGGGAAATCCCGCCCGAGGCCGCCGAGGCCTGAGATCCGCTCAGCCCTGCGGATGCGCCGCCTTCCAGCCCATCGCGTGCTCCACCCGGCTCTTCAGGGAGGGGTGGCTGTAGAAGAGCGCTTCCTGGAGCGGCGACGGGGCAGGATCCTCGCCCTTCCACTCGTGCAGCAGGGCCTGCGCCAGGCAGTCCGCCTCGCGGGCGTGATCCAGCGAGTACTGGTCGGCGCGGACGTTGATGGCCCGAATGAAGCCGTTCTCGGCGACCCCGCCGAGGCTGAGCCAGGCGGCGGCGATCAGCACCAGGGCCGGCGCGCCGGATGGATCGAAGCGGTCGACGGAGAGGCCGAGCAGCCGCGCGGCCGGTCGATAGAGCGCCTGCAGCGCCAGGAAGAATCCGAGCGCCAGCACCGCCAGGAGGACAGCGATGGAGAGCTGGTCGCGCCGGGCGTAGTGGCCGATGAGGTGCCCCACGCTGGCCCGGATTTCGGCGGGAGAGCCGGCGTCCCACAGGCCTCGGCTCACCACCACGCGCGCGCGGCTCTGGCCGGTGACGTCCGCGTCGATGGCGGGATTGGCGGAGACATAGACCTCCGAAGCGGGCAGCCCGGTGTCGGTGATCAGGCGGACCAGCCCCGCGCGGGCCGGGCCGTCAGGCGCCCGCGGCAGGCCCACGGGCCCTGAGGCCGAGGCATAGGGAAGCCAGATCAGACCGAACACCGCGGCGGCGGCGACACCGCCGAGCAGAGGCGCCCACAGCCGGGGGAGAAGGCGCATCACCGCGTAGGCCGCCGGCGCGATCACCGCCCCGGCCAGGCTCAACATCGCCGCCTCGCGAAGGGCGCCGACGAGGGCGGCGATCCGGGTGGCGGGATCGACAGGTCCCAGAAGGGCCAAGGGCGCGAGGCTGAGGCCGATCAGCCCGGCAAGGGCGCCTCCGCAGGCCGCATCGGCCATCCAGCGCGGCCCGCCGGCAGCCTGCATCCGCCCGGCGATACGCTCCAGCACTCGCGATCCCGCCACCGCCCATGCCGCCGCCATCACCACAATGACGGCGGCGGAAAGCAGGATCTCGCTCATCAGGGTGTGCGCCGGCGCGTCGCGGACCACCGCAGGAAGCTGCTGCAGATAGGCCGCAGCGGCGGCCCCCGGCTCGACGGGTGTCATTCGCGGGAGGCTCAGGCCGCCCTGGGGGTCCGCCGGACCCGGCCCTCGGCGAGCATGGCCGAGATCCGCGTGAACGGATGCGCCAGCTGGCCGAGCACGCCCTCCGGCACACCCTCGGCGCCATAGGCCTCGGGGAGCTCGCCCTTGGGCATGTGATAAGTGCCGAACATCAGGTCCAGCACCGGGAAGGTGGGGGCGAAGTTCTTGTCGTGGATGGCCGGGTCGGAGGCGTGGTGCCAGCGATGGAACACCGGGCTCGCCAGCACGAACCTGAAGGGCCCGAAGGTCCAGTTGAGGTTGGCGTGGACCAGGGCCGCCGAGAAGAAGTTGAACGGCGCCACGATAGCGAAGGCTTCCAGCGAGCAGCCGAAGAGCAGGGTGATGATCCCCGCCACGGTCTCGTAGAAGACGAAATTCACCGGGTGGATCCTCCAGGTCGCCGTCCAGTCCAGCTGCTTTGGGCTGTGATGGATGGCGTGGAACGGCCACAGCCAGCGGGTGTGGAAGGCGCGATGCAGCCAGTACTGGATCACATCGACGATCACGATCACCAGAAGCGCCTGGAGCCAGACCGGCAGGTGCGAGAGCACGCCCCGCCCCGCCTGCAGCATCTCAAGGACGCGCTGGCCGTCGACCCCGCCGTAGATCCCCTGCAGCAGGAGACGCGTCAGCACCACGCCGAGGTTGGCGTAGAGCACCACCGACAGCATCCACCAGATCAGGTCCACCCCCATCTCACGGCTGATCCAGCGCGGCTGGCCGGGATTGCACGGCTGGACCTGGCGAAGCAGGCCCAGACCCACAAAGGCGATGGCGGAGAAGATCAGGCTCCAGAACATGGACGCTCCCAAGGGCCCGAGCCGCGGGAACGGCGCGTCGGAGCCTTCGAGCCTACTCCCGGCGGCTGAACGCGGGGTAAAGGAGCTTCGCCCCTAAGTCGCTGAACGGCGTGGGGAAATTGGTAACTGGAAGGTAAGCACTGAGAGTGTCTATTTACCTCTCGTTCTCACAAGCATGGCGGGCATGAGCGTAAGGCGCACCCTTTACCATTTTCCGCTGGACCCGGCCTCCCGCCAGGTGCGCCTCGCCCTGGCCGAGAAGAAGCTCGCCTTCGAGGACGTGGTGGAGCGGTACTGGGAGGGCCGGCCGGAGTTCAAGGCGCTGAACCCCTCGGGCCTGACGCCGGTCCTGGTCGAGGAGCGCGACGGGGAGAAGATCGTGGTCTGCGAGGCGCGGGCCATCCTCGAGCACCTGGACGAGACGGAGCCCGAGCCCGCCCTGCTTCCCCGCGATCCCGCTCGGCGCGCCGAGGCGCGGCGGCTGATGCAGTGGTTCGACCGCAAGTTCGACTTCGAGGTCAACGCCTTCCTGGTCCACGAGAAGATGGAGAAGCGTCTGCTCCGTCTGGGAGCGCCCGACTACGCGGCCATGCGCCAGGGGCGCGAGGGCCTGCGCGTCCATCTGGGCTACCTCGAGGGCCTGGCCGAGGAGCGCAACTGGCTCGCCGGCGGCCGCATCAGCCTGGCGGACATCGCCGCAGCCGCGCATCTGTCGATCATCGACTATTTCGGCGACGTGCCCTGGCGCGACTTCCCCGCGGTGAAGACCTGGTACAGTAAGATCAAGTCCCGGCCGTCGTTCCGGCCG
>FTGK01000492.1_pt1 | contig 16487 bp, 14 predicted proteins | sample 1640691 | NCBI WGS metagenome assembly FTGK01 (sample SAMEA3914789, study PRJEB12502) | metagenome | biome: forest; material: soil | place: Canada | collected 2011-07-03 | depth 0.3 m | reverse complement strand
GCTGGGGCGGGCGTGGTCTGGAGCGTCGGAGGCGGGGTCCTCTCCTCCGTCAGCCTCGATGTGGCGGCCGCCGCGACCCGCCCATCGAGGAGCTTCAGCTTCGTGCAGGTGTCCGACAGCCACATCGGCTTCGCCAAGCCGGCGAATCCGGACGCCCGCGTCACCTTTCGTGAGGTCGTGGCGAGGATCCGGGCGATGCCGCAGCGCCCGGACTTCATCATCCACACCGGGGACGTCACCCAGCTCTCGCGGGATCAGGAGTTCGACGACGCCGACCAGATCCTGGCCGAGGCCGGGCTGCAGAGCTTCCATGTTCCTGGCGAGCACGACATGCTCGACGAGGGGAGCGGGAAAGCCTTCCTGGCGCGCTACGGCCGCGGCTCGGCCGGCGACGGCTGGTTCAGCTTCGACCACGGCGGCGCGCACTTCGTCGGGCTGGTCAACGTCAAGCTGCTGCAGCCGGGCGGCATGGGCCGTCTGGGGCAGGACCAGCTGGCGTGGCTCCAGGCGGATCTCGCCGGCAAGTCCGACAGCACGCCGATCGTTGTCTTCGCCCACATGCCGCTCTGGACCCTCTATGCCGAGTGGGGCTGGGGCACCGACGACGCCGTCCAGGCGCTGGCGCTGCTGCGGCGGTTCGGCTCGGTGACCGTCCTCAACGGCCATGTCCACCAGGTGGCGCAGAAGGTGGAAGGCGACATCACCTTCCACACCGCCCGCTCGACCGCGTTCCCGCAGCCCGCGCCGGGCGCCGCGGCGGCGCCGGGGCCGATGACGGTGCCGGCCGAGCAGCTGCGCACGACCCTCGGCCTCAGGACCGTCCGCCTCGTGCGCGGCAAGGCGCCGCTCGCGCTCGTCGATCAATCCCTGGCCTGACCATCCGTGGAGACAACGATGCTTCGAACGCCATCTGCGGCGGCCGGCGCCGCCCTGCTCGCCATCGCGGTCCTGGCCCTGGCCAGCTCCTGCCCGGCGCAGCCGGAGCCGGTCACCGTGAAGATCAGCAACTTCACCTTTTCGCCCCGGGAGATCGTGGTGGCGGCTGGCGCCGCCGTCGTCTGGATCAACGACGACGACGTGCCTCACACGGTGGTCGCCACCGACGGAAGCTTCCGCTCCAAGCCGCTGGACACCGGCGACCGGTACTCGGTCGTGTTCAGGACGCCGGGGGAGCACCCGTATTTCTGCTCGATCCACCCGATGATGACCGGCAAGGTGCTGGTGAAAGGCTGAGCTCGAGCTGGCCGATGGCGGGACGCCTGTCGAATTTTCGAGCCGGGAACCGCGGCGGGCGCGCCGAGCCCCCGCCCCCGTCCGGCGGCGATCGCGAGCGATTTCGCGTCCTGGTGCTTCCCCACCTGGATGCGGCCTACAACTTCGCGCGCTACCTCTGCCGGGACGGCCCGGCGGCCGAGGACATCGTACATGACGCCTTCTTGCGGGCCTGGCGCGGCTTCGGCGGCTTTCGCGGCGACAATCCCAAGGCGTGGCTGTTCGCCATCGTGCGCAACCTGGTTTTCACCTCCGCACGGGCTGCGCGCACCCAGGCGGAGGTGTTCGACTTCGACGCGGCCACGGGCGCGGTCGAAAGGCAGTCGGAACCGGAGGTCCAGGCCGCTGACGAGCGGATGATCCGCAGCGCCGAGATCCAGGCGGTGCGCGCCGCGATCGAATCCCTGCCCGAACCCTTTCGGGAAACCCTGGTGCTGCGCGAACTGGAAGAACTCTCCTACCGCGAAGTGGCCGACGTGGTGGGAGCGCCGATCGGCACGGTGATGTCCCGGCTGGCGCGGGCGCGGAAGATGCTGGTGACCGCCCTTTCCGGACCGGAGGAGATGCGCGCATGAGCCCGTGTGCGGACAAGGTCTTGATGCTGCACGGTCTCGTCGATGGCGAGCTCGACGCCGCCAACGCCCTGGCCATCGAGGCCCACGTGCGGACCTGCCCCGGCTGCGCCGCAGAGTTGGAGCGGCTGAGGTCCCTGCAGCGCCTGATGCGTGCGCCGGGCATCGCCTACGCCGCCCCGCCTGCCCTCGCCGCGCGGATCGAGGGCGCGATCCAGGAGCAGACCGTGCAGCCCCCCCGACTGCGGCTCAGGAGCATCGCGCCCTGGGCGGTCAGCGGGCTCGCAAGCGCCCTCGCCGCGGGCCTCGCCCTGGTGATGCTGCAGCCGGGGGCGCACGAACGGGCCATCGAGGCCGAGGTGATCGCCGGGCACATCCGCTCGCTGCAGGCCGACCATCTCACCGACGTGGCGGCGTCCGACGCGCAGAAGGTCACGCCCTGGTTCGCCGGCAAGATCGGCTTCACCCCTCCGGTGGCCGATCTGACCTCGGCGGGCTATCCGCTCGCCGGCGGCCGCCTGGACTATCTGCATCAGAGACCGGTGGCGGCGGTGGTCTACCGGCGGCGAGGACACGCCATCAATCTGTTCGTCTGGCGCTCCCATCCCGGCGAGCGGCTCTCCGGCGAGGCCCTGAGCCAGGGCTATGACGTGGTCTACTGGACCCAGGGCGGACTGGAGTTCTGGGCCGTGTCGGACGTCGATCCCGCGGAGCTCCGAACCTTCGCTCGAGCCTATCGCGCCGCGACCTGATCGCGGCCACGCTGGCCTCGGCCGCGTCCGCCTCTATGCTCGCAGCTTGGCGGACGGAGGACGGCGGATGCAGAGGCGCAAGCTTGGCCGGGACGGCTTGGAGGTATCGGCCCTGGGCCTCGGCTGCATGGCCATGACCTCGCTCTACGGGCCGGTCGACGAGGACGAGGCCATCGCCACCGTGCGCGAGGCGCTGGACCGGGGAGCCGACTTCCTCGACACGGCCGACATGTATGGCTTCGGCGCCAATGAGGAGCTGCTGCGAAGGGCGCTCGCGGACGGCTACCGGGACAAGGCGCTGGTGGCGACCAAGTTCGGCAACCAGCGGACCCCCGACGGCAAGTTCGGCGTCAACGGACGGCCGGACTATGTGCAGCAGGCCTGCGAGGCCAGCCTGCGCCGGCTGGGGATCGAGACCATCGACCTCTACTACCAGCACCGCGTGGATCCGAACGTGCCCATCGAAGAGACGGTGGGCGCCATGAAGGGGCTGGTCGAGCAGGGCAAGGTGCGCTTCCTCGGCCTGTCCGAAGCCGGCGCGGAGACCATCCGCAGAGCCCATGCAGTGCATCCCATCGCCGCCTTGCAGACCGAGTATTCTCTGTGGTGCCGGTTCGTGGAGGATGAGCTCCTGCCGCTCTGCCGCGAGCTCGGGATCGGCTTCGTTCCCTATTCGCCCCTGGGCCGGGGAATGCTCACCGGCGCCATCGCCAAGCCGCAAGACCTGACGGAGAACGACCGCCGCCGCGACCATCCCCGCTTCCAGGAGGGGGCTTTGGAAGCCAACGCAGCCCTGATCCAGCCGCTGCTCGACATGGCCAAGGACAAGGGCTGCACGCCCTCGCAGCTGGCCCTGGCCTGGCTCCTGGCGCAGGGCGAGGACGTGGTCCCCATCCCCGGCACCAAGCGCCGGCTTCACATCGAACAGAACCTGGCGGCGCTGGAGGTTCGCCTTTCGGCGGAAGAGGCGCAGCGGCTTGCCGACGCGATCGACGACGCGGACGTGAAGGGTACGCGCTATCCCGGGCCGCAGATGGCGACGCTGGGGATCTGATGCGCCAGGCGACGGAGATCCTGCGCGTCACGACCCACGGCAAGGGGCTCTACGAGTTCACCCGCCCCGTCCTGGATTGGGTCGGCCGCCAGCGCATGCAGGAGGGCCTGCTCAGCCTTCATTGCCGTCACACCTCCGCGTCCCTTCTGGTGCAGGAGAACGCCGATCCCGACGTGCAGCGCGACCTTGGGACCTTCTTCGAGACCATCGCGCCGGAAGATCCGCGTCGGTACCGCCATGACACGGAGGGGCCCGACGACATGCCGGCCCACATCCGCACGGCCCTCACCCAGACGAGCCTTTCGGTTCCCCTGATCGGCGGGCGGCTGATGCTCGGGACCTGGCAGGGGATCTACCTGTTCGAGCATCGCCGCGAAGGCTCGACCCGCGAGGTGGCGGCTCACCTCCTCGGGGACTGACCACACAGATCAATGTTGATCAATATTATCCTTGGGCGGACGGCGCGGCCGCCTGGGCGTAGCTCGCCCGAGGCTCGCCGGGCTCGGCGCGTTCGGCGATGAAGCGCGCAGGGTCGAGCTTGCGACCGCCGACCCTCTCGATCTCCAGGTGGACGTGGTTGGTGATGCCCGGGTAGCGCGCCTGGAGGCTGTGGGCGCGGCCGATCCTCTGCCCTATGTGCACCGCCTGCCCCTCGCGGACACCGGGATCCACGTAGAAGACCCTCGCCTCGTAGTGCAGGGCCGGGTTGGTGATCTGGACGTAGTGGTAGCGCGCATCGCCGGGATAGGCGCTGCCAATCTTGCTGATGAAGCCGGAGATGGGAGCGTCCACCGGCTGGCCGGCGGCGGCGTCGAAATCCACGCCCTCGTGATGGCGCTCGCCGGCGTCGCGGCCGGCGCCGAACTCGCCGCAGCCGAAGCCGTCGCAGCCTCTGACGTCCTTGCCCGTGGGGTTGGCGAAGTCGTCCTGGCCGTCGCCATCCACGTCGACGCCGCGCCACACCAGCTGCTCCACCTGCGGGGGTGGGGCGGCCGCAGGCTGGAGGCCCAGGGAGGCGTAGGTCCGCTCGATGCCGTGCTGGAGGGACGGCGCGGTGATCGCATGGGACTCGGCCGCCGCTTCGGCCGCCAGGCCGATGAAGCCTCCGAACATCGCGATCGCCAGGGCGCGCGCACCCCAGATCCCGCCATGGCTCTGCGCCATGGCCTCAGCCTTGGTCCACATCGACACCTCACACCCGAGCGCAGGGGCTTCCCGGCGCAACACGCCGCCCCGACTTGCCGGACTTCGCCGGCCTGATCGCCAGTCGCCTGGCTGTTGGAAGCTGTCGGCCGCCCCGGATCGGGCCGCGACCTGATCCCCAAAAGGGCGCCGAATGTGGCGATTATGGGCCTCCGCCCGCATCGCCGGGCGGCTTTGCCCGAGCATCGCCGAGGAATCAACCCCCCGATCACGGGCCCCGTGAACAGTCGTCCGAGAATAGCCGCACGTGCGCCAGGTCTTGCGAAGGAAATGATTCACTGGATCGACGGCTGTTCTAAGGGTTTCAGCTCGCCGATTTTGGTTGCTTCACAAGGGCGTGCGCGAGCGCTCTCTATCACGGTCAAGCTGACTTCGCGGCGGCCCGCGCGGCGGCCCTTGGCCGGAGGCTCCGGATGGTGCTCTCTAGGCGCGACACTCAGGAGGAGACAGCATGGTGAAGGTGGTGCGGGTGCACACCCCGGGCGGGCCCGAGGCGCTGAAGATCGAGGATCTGCCCGTCGGCGATCCGGGCCCGGGCGAGGCGCGGGTGAAGATAGACGCCATCGGCCTGAACCGCTCGGAGGCCATCTTCCGCGAGGGGCGCTACATCCAACCGCCGGGCTATCCGACTCTGATCGGCTACGAGGCCGCTGGCGTGGTCGAGGCCCTTGGCGAAGGCGTCAGCCATGTCTCGGTCGGCCAGAAGGTCTCGATCCTGCCGATGTTCCGCCAGGGCCAGTACGGCGTCTATGGCGAGGCGGCCATCGTGCCTGGCCGGGCGCTGCTGCCGGCGCCCGAGGGCCTGAGCCAGGTCGAGGCCGCGGCAATCTGGATGCAGTACTTCACCGCCATGGCCGTGACGGAGTTCGGCAAGGCCGGCATGGGCGATTTCGTGATGATCCCCGCGGCCTCGTCGAGCGTGGGGCTGGCGGCGATCCAGCTCTGCAACTGGGCCGGGGCCTCGCCGATCGCCCTCACCCGGCGGAGCGGCAAGGAGGCGGCGCTGAAGGCCCACGGCGCGGCCCACGTCGTCGCCACCGAGGAGCAGGACCTGGTGCAGGAGATCACGCGGATCACCTCAGGCAGGGGCGCGAGGATCGCCTTCGATCCTGTGGGCGGGCCCTATGTGAACACCCTGGCGGAGGCGCTCTCCGAGGACGGGATCCTGTTCATCTACGGCAGCCTGTCGGGCCAGGACACGCCCTATCCGCACTGGTCCGCGGCGTTCAAGAACCTGAGCCTCAGGGGCTGGGTGGCGTCGACCATCTGGAACAAGCCCGACCGCTTCGCGCGCGGCGAGGCGCTGATCCGGCAAGGCCTCCGGGAAGGCCGCCTGAAGCCGGTGATCGATAAGGTGTTCAAGCTCGACGACATCGTCGAGGCGCACCGCTACCTGGAGTCCAACCAGCAGGTCGGAAAGATCGTGGTGGAAGTCTAGGGGCGGGAGGATCCGGCCATCCGGACCGCCGGGCGCCGGCGCGCGCCGGCGGCGCCCCGCTGGGCCTCGGCCGCCCGCTGCATTGCGGCCCGCAGATGGGGAATGTCGAAGCGCTCGCCGGCGAACGCTTCGCGCAGGCGGTCGGCGAGCACCGGCGGCATCTCGACCGACTCGGTGCGGTTGCTGTCGTCGAGCACCTGTGGCGCCTTTGACGGCGCCGCTCCGATGTGGGCGAGGACATCGGCGTAGACCGTCTCCGGCTCCCGCGCGATGCTCTCGAAGTCGATCAGCAGGATCTGTTCAGGGTCGAACCGGCGCGCCCAGTGCAGCAGGTGCTCCTCGTAGCGGCCCTGGCGGATCAGCTCGTCCACCTCCATCCAGGGCGGCAGGTCGGACAGCTTGTCGAGCCGCTGCAGGGCGTCGCGCATCTTGAGGTGCTTCAGGTGCGACCAGACCCGCGCGGCAGGGTCCCGCACGAGGCAGATCATCCGCGCCTTGGGGAACAGGGCGGCGCAGAGGTCGATCTGCGCCTGCGGCATGGCGAGGTAGGTGGTGCTCTTCTCGCCATAGAGCCGCTGCCCATGACGGGAAAGCTCCTTGACCTTCGAGCCGGGCCTCTGGAAGCGGCTGTGCGCCCTGGCGAAGCGACTGACGTAGATCTCCGGGGGCAGATGGCTCGAGGTCGAGAAATAGTGGTGCTCGCCGGCGAGGATGAACACCTGCGGATGATGGGCCAGACTCTTCTTCAGCCAGGTGGTGCCCGCCCGGGCGGCGCCGATGACCAGGAAGTCCGGCCCTGAGACCCGGTCGCCGTCGGGCCCGTCCTGAGCCAGGAACTCCTGGAGGTATGGTCCCGCGCGCCGGAAACAGGCGGCCGCGAGGCCGATGGCGCCCTGGGCCTGGAACGATCGGCCCAGGCGGAACTGCTCGGCCGCCTCGGCTTCGGGGCTGCGGCGACCGCTTCGGCTCTTGGCCAGCCAGGCGACGGCGGCGTCCGAAGCGTCACCGGAGGAGCCGCCCAGCCCGGCCCCCGCCGCCCCGAGCGCCAGTTCCGACAGCAACCGCTGCTCCTGTCCTCCTGCCCGATCGGCCTCGAGCCGGTTGGCGCGCGCTTCAGCCTTGGCCCTGGCAAGCTCCGCGGCCAGGCGCGCCGCGCGTTTCTGCTCGCTTTGCAGCTTGATCTTCAAGGTCGCGGCCTTCGCCCGCTCCGCCTCCAGTTTTTCGCGGGCCAGGAGCAAAGCGCGGGTGTCGACGGGCCTGGGGGCGCTTCGCTTCAGCGCGGCTAGCTGGGCCGCGGTCTCGGCCCGCTGGGCGCGGATCGTCTCCAGCTTTTGCTGACTTCGGGCGAGCCGGCGGTTGGCGGTCGCGAGCTCCCGCTCCAGCGCGCTTGCGCGCTTGCGGTCCTCCACCGCGGCGGCCCTGGACGCCGCAAGACGGGTGCGCTCCTGGTCAAGGCGCGACCAGACGCGCTGGAGGGTGGCTGTGTGCTGCCGGGCAGCGGCATCGCTGCGGCTCGACGCCTTCTCCGCCTCCAGGCGAACCCTCGCCAGCTCCCGCTGAAGCTCCTCGACCCTGGCCCATAGACGCAGCTGGGCCGCGGCGCTCGCCTCCGCCTCGGCGGAGCGGGCGATGCCGGCCTCGACCTCCGCCGCCTGCACCGCGGCAAGTTGCTCCCGGACCGCATCAGCCTGGCTGCGCAGAGCATTGATCCTGCCCCAAAGCCTGGCCTGGGCCTCATCGTTCGCCCGGCTGGCGTCGCTGAGCTCCTGGGCGCTGCGCGCCTCCCGCTCGCGCGCCAGATCCCGATCCGCACGGATCTTCGCCAGCTTGCCCCAGAGCGCCGCCATCTCGGAGGCGGAGCGGGACGCCTCTTCGCCGTGGGCCTGGCGCAGGCGTTCCAGCTCGCGCCTCGAAGCCTTGAGCTCCCGCTGCGCCGAGGCGAGCCCGCTGCGCGCTTCGGCTAGCTCCCGGGCCGCCGAGCTCCGCTCCCGTTCCTGAGTCTCCAGCCGGACGAGGTCATAGCCGAGACGCGCCAAGAGGGTTTCGAGAAGTCGCCCGACCATCGGCTGGGTATGGCGCCAAAGGTTGCAATCGCATAGCGACCCCCGCCGTGCGGGCGGCTATTGGGCGGCGACGCGTGCGGGCCGGGCGATCTGGTCCTGGCCAGGCTTGGGCGGCAGGCGCCGATGGCGGATGCCATTGTCGTGAGCCTGTTCCATCGCCGCCTTCAGGTGGGGAATGTCGAACCGCTCGTTGGCGTATGCCCGCTCCAGGATCGCCTTCAGCCGCTCGGGCGGCGCGGAGTCGATCGACTGGTTGACCCGCTCAGGAACCTGGAGATCCGCCGAGTGAGCGGCTCCCAGGTGATCGAGGACCTCGCGATAGAGGGCGTCTCCGTCGCTGGCCAGGCGGCTGAAATCGACAAGATGGATCTGCTCGGGCGGATAGCGGCGCGCCCAACGCATGAGGTGGCGCTCGTATCGCCCGTGGCGGACATAGGCGTCCATCGACTGCCAGTAGGGCTGCTCATAGAGCTTCTGGGGGTGCGCGCCGTAGTGGGCCAGGCCGTCATGCTTGATGTGCGACCAGGCGCGGGCCACCGGATCGCGGATCAGACAGATGATACGGGCCTTGGGATAGAGGGCGGCGCAGAGGCTGATCTGGGCCTCCGACATGGAAAGATAGGTGGTGCTCTTCTCCCCGATGATCGGACGGGTGGGCCGGTCGGGAGTCCGCTCCTTGCGGTCGCGCCTCAGGAAGCGCGCGCCGGCCCGCGCGAAGCGGCCAACGTATTCATCGGGCCCCAGGTAGCTGGTCATGGCGAAGAACTGGGGCTCCCCCGCGAACATCATCACGTCCGGATGGTGCGAGAGGGCCCGCTTCAGCCAGGTGGTGCCGGCCCGCGGGGCGCCGATGATCAGGAAGTCGGGGCCGGAGACGGGACGACCATCGGGGCCGGGCTGGGCGAGGAATTCCGAGATGGCGGGGCCAACCTTGCGGTAGGCGGCGGCGGCGAGCTCGGACGCCCCCTGGACCTGGAGGCCGCGGCCCAGCCGGAAGTAGGCGGCCGCGTCGTCGCCGCCGCGGGTCTTGAGCCCGCTGCGCTTGAGGAGGGTCTCGACGGCGCGATCCGAGGCCAGGTCCGAGCGCCGGCCAGGAAACGCGCCCAGGGCGGCCAGAAGATCGTCGGCGACATCGCGTGTGGAGCCCGACGCAAGCTCGGCGAGCCGCTCTTCCACGTCCAGCAGTTCCGCCTGCCGCCGCCGGTTCTCGGCCTCGAGCGCATCGGCGATCGCCGTCTGCTCCTTCAGCCGCGCCTTGATCTCGGCCTTCCGCTCCCCTTCGGACTTCAGCCTGGCCCGGAGTTCCTGGACCTGTCCGCCGCTGTCAAAGGCTTCGGAGGGACCGGCCGTGGAGGCCGCGCGGGTGGCGGCCTCGGCCCGCTTGCGCTCCTTCGCCACCAGCGCCCAAAGCTCCGCGACAGTCTCCTCCGCCGCGGCGGCCGCGCGCCGGGCTCCGGCGGCGGCCGCCTCCGCCGCTTCCGCGCGCCTTGTTTCCTTGCCCACCTTGCCCCAGAGCTCGGCGGCCATCGCCTGTAAGCTGCTCGCGCTGCGCCGGGCCTCGCTCTCGGCCGCCTCGGCCCGCGTGCGCTCCTTGCCGACCTTGGCCCAGAGCTCCGTCGCGGTCTGCTCGCCGGATGTGCGCAGTCGGGCGAGCTCCGCCTGGAGCCAGGCGTGCTCCTCGCGGGCGAGCCTGAGGCTCTCTTCCAGCGCCTGGGTGGTGCGCGCGCTGGCCTGGCGCTCCCGCTCCAGCGCATCGCGCGGGAGAAGCTCCATGCCGAAGGCGGCGAAAAGGCTGCGGAGGGGACGCCCGACCATGGCGGCAGACATGGGGACGATCACCAGGGCACAGTCAAGTCGCCACCGCCCGCAGCGATCTGGGCTGGGCCTCCCGCCGTTTCCCCATGCGTTCTTCGGCGGCCGATCCGCTCGGCGGGCACTGGAGCAATCGCCCCTGCGGTCCTACATCTAGCGACCGGACGGCCTGAACGGCCGCTCCGGTCGTCCGCGTCATCCGAAAGGCCCGCCCAGTGGAAGAATGGTTTGAGGACTGGCAGGTCCCAGAGGACGCCCAGCCCCAGCCGCACGACTACCCCTTCGACCTCGACTGGGCCCTTTCCTCTGTCGTGGGCCTACACGCCAGCGTGCCGGCCGACGCCTTCACCGCGGGCGTGCTCGGCACCGACAGGGTCGGCAACGGCGTCCTGGTCCGCGAGGATGGGCTGGTCCTGACGATCAACTACCTGGTCACCGAAGCCGACCAGGTGACCTTGACCACCGGCGACGGCCGGGAGGTGCCCGGCCACGTGCTGGGCTTCGATCAATCCTCCGGCTTCGGCCTCGTGCAGGCGCTGGAGCCCCTGGCGGTGCCCGTGCTGCCGCTGGCCGAGAGCGGACATGCCCCCGTCGGCGAGAAGGTGATCGTCGCCGGCGCCGGCGGCCGCGAGAAGTCGGTGGCCGGACGCATCGTCGCGCGACAGGAGTTCGCCGGCTACTGGGAGTACCTGCTCGACGACGCCATCTTCACCGCCCCCGCTCACCCCTTGTGGAGCGGCGCGGCCCTGATCGGCCCGTCCGGCAAGCTGCTGGGCATCGGCTCGCTGCACCTGCAGCACCAGACTTCGTCGGGCAAGGTCATGCCGTTGAACATGATGGTGCCGATCGAGCTCCTCCCGCCCATCCTGGACTCGCTGGCGGCCGGCGGCCACGACCTTCCCGCAAGGCCCTGGCTTGGGGTGATCGCCCAGGAAGTCGACGACAAGGTGATGATCGTCGGCGCCTCCCCAGACGGCCCGGCCCGGCGTGCGGGCCTGAAGGAGGGCGACATCCTGCTGGCGGTGGGGGGCCAGGAAGTGACGAGCCTGGCGGACTTCTACCGCACTCTCTGGGCGTTGGGGCCAGCCGGGGTCGAGGCCCCGCTGACCCTGAACCGCGAGGGCGACGTCTTCGACGTGGGCGTCACCACCCGCGACCGCCGCCGCTTCCTGAAGACGCCGCGGCTGCATTAGACGCGGGCGGCCGCATGCTCAGCTGCTCTCCTCGATGACCTTGGCGCCACGCTTCAGGATGAGCAGTCGGCCGAGGTGCTCGCTCCGGGCCGCCAGGAAGATGGCGCGGGCCAGGGCGGCGCTGGAGGCGCGGGCCACCACCTTCTCCACCTGCGTCCGCTGCAGGTTCCAGAGCTCGATCATGTAGGGCAGCTTTTCACCTTCCGGCGGCGCGCAGAACGCCAGGAGCTTGCCCTCTTCCTCCTCCGAATCGATCACGGGGCCTCCTCGCGCCAGCAAGGGGCCAAGGTCCAGGGCGGAGGGCAGGAAGTGGTCAGTGCGGCGGACCGTTCCATCGGCTGATCACGCTGTTCTTGTGCCGCAGGGTGATGACGCGGTTGGGGAACTCGCGCGTGGCGGCGAAATAGGCGGCATAGCCGATGCTGGCGCTGGCGGTGACGGCGAGCACCTGCTCCACCCACTCCTGCCCGGTGTCCCAGACCTCGACCTTGTAGGGCAGGTCCTCGCGCCCCGCCGCGCCCGGGGCGCCCGGCCCCAGGTCCCGCGAGCCTCCGCCCGGAGGGTCTTCCGATGGACTAAGCCTGAGCGATCCCAACACCACTTCGCCCCCCAGCGCAGCCAAGCGAACGTCGGCCTCTGCGCGGAGGCCCCCAGCGGCCGGCATCTTCCGGGAAGACAGGGCGCTGTCAATCGGAGGCGATGACCTAAGACGCTGAAACTATTGGTCATGGCCGAGCTTCAGCTAGAATAGCGAGATTGAGGCCGCCCGAACGACCGTGCTAGCTTGGATGGCCCGGAAGCGGCCAAGGCCGACCTTCCGACGAGGGGGCGATGAGTTGGAGCCGCTGAAGTCCATTCCGGAGGACCGGCGCTTCCAGATGCTCCTGGACGCGGTCACCGACTACGCCATTTTCCTGCTGGATCGGAGCGGCCAGGTGGCCACCTGGAATTCCGGCGCCGAGCGGATCACCGGCTACCCATCCGACGAGGTCATCGGCCGGCGCCTCTCCCTTTTCTACAACGAGGAGGATCGCCGCCGGGGCCTCCCCGAGCGTGCGCTTGAAACGACCCTCGCCCGCGGCCGCTTCGAGAGCGAGGGCTGGCGCGTCCGTCGCGACGGCGGCCGCTTCTGGGCGCAGACCGTGCTGGAGACGGTTCGCGACGATGACGGCGAGGTCATCGGCTTCGTCAACATCACCCGCGACATCACCGAGCGGCAGGCCGCCCAGGAGGCGCTGCTGGAGAGCGAGCGCCAGTTCAGGGTGTTCGTGGAGGGCGTCAACGACTGCGCCCTGATCATGCTCGATCCCAACGGCGTGGTCACGAACTGGAACCCCGGCGCTCAGCGGATCAAGGGCTATGCCGCCGACGAGATCATCGGCCTGCACTTCTCCAAGTTCTACACCGACGCTGACCGGTGGGCCGGCGTGCCTGTCCAGGCGCTGAACCAGGCCCTGGCCCAAGGCAAGTACGAGGCTGAAGGCTGGCGGGTGCGCAAGGACGGCTCGGTGTTCTGGGCCAGCGTGCTGATCGATCCGATCCGGGACGTGCAGGGGCGGCTGCTCGGCTACGCCAAGATCACGCGCGACATGACCGAGAAGCGCGAAGCCCAGCTGGAGTTGCAGAAGACCCAGGAACAGCTGGTCCAGTCGCAGAAGATGGAGGCCCTCGGCCAGCTCACGGGCGGTGTCGCCCACGACTTCAACAACCTCCTGATGGTGGTCAGCGGCCACGCCGATCTGCTGCAGCGCCGGTTGGGCGAGGAGCCACAACTCACCAAGAGCGTCGAGGCCATCGTCCAGGCGGTGCAACGTGGCGAGAGCCTGACGCGCCAGCTGCTGAGCTTCGCGCGCCGCCAGAGGCTCAGCCCGACGCCGCTCCAGCTCCCCCAGCATTTCGAGAGCTTCAGCCAGATGCTGGTGAGCTCGCTGAAGGCCAACATCCAGCTCACCGTCTCATTGGGAGACGACCTCTGGCCGGTCCTGGCGGACGCCAACGAGCTGGAGCTCGCCCTCGTCAACGTCAGCGTCAATGCGCGGGACGCCATGCCCGACGGGGGACGGCTGACCTTCACCGCCGAGAACCGCACCCTGGCCCGAGGCGAGGTCGATCCCGAACTCGAGGGTGACTTCGTCGCCATCACCGCGACGGATACGGGGGTCGGGATTCCGCAGGACATCCTGCCCAGGGTGTTCGATCCCTTCTTCAGCACCAAGCAGGTCGGCAAGGGGACGGGGCTCGGCCTATCCCAGGTCTACGGCTTTGCGCGCCAGTCCGGTGGAGCCGTGAGCATCGCCAGCGAAGTCGGCGCGGGCTCCAGCATCACTCTCTATCTGCCGCGCGCCCTTGGCGATCTCGAGCCCGCCGCCCCGCCGGAGGCGCAGCAGGGGGCGCCCGAGCCTGCGCGTGGCTCGCGTGTGCTCCTGGTGGAAGACAATCCGGAGGTCGCCCAGGTCACCGCGGCCATGCTGGAGCAGCTGGGCCATCAGGTGCAGGTCGAGAACGGGGGCGAGGCGGCGCTGAAGCGGCTCGACGACGGCGAAACCTTCGACATAGTGTTCAGCGACATCGTCATGGCGGGCTCTCTGGACGGTCTGGGGCTGGGCCGCGCCATCCGCGAGCGTTATCCGCGCGTGCCGGTGCTGCTGGCGACCGGTTACACCAGCGCGGCGGAGGCGGCTCAGGGCGACTTCGCGATCCTGCGCAAGCCCTACCAGATCTCCGAGCTCAGCCGGGCGATCGCGGCCCGGCTCAGCGACTCCCAGGGCGCGGAGGCCGATTCCAAGCTCATCCGCTTCCGTCCGCGCCCGCGCGAACGCTAGCGGATTGAACCCCGCCGCTGAGCCCGGCAATCTGGCGGCAGATCCCGGCGCATGGGACATCGGTTTGGGAGGATTTGGCGTGGCGGAAGGCTCGAGTGCGGTGCGGCCGCCTGAGGCGGCGAACTTGCGGGAACAGCTGGTGGATCGGGCGCGGGCGATGCGGCCGGAACTCTACGCCCGCCAGGCCGAGGGCGACCGGCTGGGCCGGATCCCGGACGACATCCAGCAGCAGTTCATGGACGCGGGCTTCTATCGGATCATGACGCCCAGGATGTTCGGCGGTCTGGAGCTCGAGCCCCGCGTCTTCCTCGAGGTGGTGATGGAGATCGCCCGCGGCCATCCGGGCGCCGCCTGGTGCTTCACCCTCGCCGGCTCCCACGCCTATTTCCTCGCCAGCCATTGGCCCGAGCAGGCCCAGCGCGAGCTGTTCGGCCCCGACGGCGACTTCCGCGCCGCCCACGTGGTCGGGCCTGTCGGCTCGATGACCCCCGCCGAAGGCGGCTGGACGGTCTCAGGCGTGTGGCCCTTCGCCTCCGGGATCCCCGTCTCGACCCACTTCATCGGCGGCAGCTTGATGCCGATGGAGAACGGACCGCCCCGGCCCGTCTTCTTCGTGGTTCCCCGCGACAAGGTCGAGATCCTGCCCGACTGGGGCGAGGACCGCTTCATGGGCATGCGAGCCTCGGGCTCCAACAGCGTGAAGATCGAGAACGCCTTCGTCCCGTCCCACCACATCATCGGCCAGCAGATGATGATCGGCCAGGCCGATCCGGAGGGCACGCCCGGCACCCGGCTGCATGGCAATCCGATGTACCTCACCGTGGCGGTCGGCTGGTTCCACTGCGAGTTCGGTGCGATCTTCTCGGGGACCGCGCGCGCGGCCCTGGACGAGTTCGAGAAGCTGATCCGCGAGCGCGACATCCTCGGGCAACCAGGGGTGAAGCGTATCCACGACCCCTTCGTGCAGCATCTTTACGGCGAGGTGCTGGGCCAGGCGGAAGGCGCGCGCGCCCTGACCCTCTCGGCCATCGAACTCTACATGGAACAATGCCGCCGGGCGGTCCGGGACAAGCGCCCGATCAGCCCGGCCGACACCTTCGAGGTCTGGGGTCTGGCGCGGCAGGCGTGCGTCCTGGCCTGCACGGCGGTGGAGCGGATGTTCCACGCCGCGGGGGCCTCCGCCGGACGCAGCGACAACCGCCTGCAACGCTACTTCCGCGACTCCGAGATGTACCGGCTGCACATCCAGAACCAGCCGATGCTCCCGACTGGCCGCGGCCGCGCCGCGCTCGGCCTGGCGCCGGACGTGCTCGGCTCCTAGAGCCAGAGCCCGTTCTGATGCCAAAACCGGGTTCCACTCATGCGAAACGCGCTGTTAGAGGTCCTCGCCCGCCAGCTCCGGCTGCTCCGCCTGCCCGTGGCCGTCAGGGTCGGCGCGCTGCTCGCTGGGCTTCAGGCGGTGGCTGAGGTTCATGGCGGTGGAGACCAGGGCCACGTGTGAGAAGGCCTGGGGGAAGTTTCCCGCCAGCCGCTTGCCCTTGGGATCATATTCTTCGGAGATCAGCCCCAGGTCGTTGCAGAGGCCGAGCAGCCGCTCGAACAGCTCTCGCGCGTCGTCCACACGCCCAAGCAGCACGTAGGCGTTCGCCAGCCAGAAGCTGCAGGGCAGGAAGGCCCCCTCGCCGCCCGCGAGGCCATCGTCCACCTTTCCGGTGTCGTAGCGCAGCACGAAGCCATCGGGCGTCACCAGCTCGCGAGCGATCGCTTCCACCGTGGCGACGAAGATCGGATCGTCCGCAGCGATGAAGCCGACCTCGGCGAGGAGCAGCAGGCTGGCGTCCAGGTTCGGGTCGTCGTAGGCCCGCTTGAAGCGGCCCTTCGCGTGATCCACGCCCTTTTCCATGATGTCGGCGCGGATGTGCTCGCGCAGTGCGCGCCAGGCGTCGAGGTCTCCCTCGTTTCCAAAGTCCTCCGAGCAGCGGATGGCGCGGTCCAGGACCACCCACGCCATGGCCTTCGAGTAGGTGAAGTGCTGAGGGCCGGAGCGCACCTCCCAGATGCCTTCGTCGGGCTTGTCCCAGACGGCCATCACGTGCGCGACCACCGCCAGCTGCAGCGGCCAGCGCTCCTTGTTGGTCCGGCCCGTCGCCTTGCGGCCCTGGTGGAAGACGTCCATCAGCTCGCCATAGACGTCGAGCTGGAACTGCTCGTGGGCGGCGTTGCCGATGCGGACGGGCTTCGAGCCCTCGTAGCCGGGGAGCCAGTCCACCTCCCATTCGAGCAGCCGACGCTCCCCGCCGATGCCG
>FTGK01000842.1_pt1 | contig 16732 bp, 18 predicted proteins | sample 1640691 | NCBI WGS metagenome assembly FTGK01 (sample SAMEA3914789, study PRJEB12502) | metagenome | biome: forest; material: soil | place: Canada | collected 2011-07-03 | depth 0.3 m | reverse complement strand
TGTCGGACATCCTCGGCGACGAGGACCATCTCGGCGACATGGACTTCAAGGTGGCCGGCACCGAAGACGGCGTCACCTCGCTGCAGATGGACATCAAGATCCCGGGCATCACCGAGGAGATCATGCGTCAGGCGCTGAAGCAGGCGCACGACGGCCGGCTGCACATCCTGGGCGAGATGAACAAGGCGATCGACCACGCGCGGGACGAGATCGGCGAGTACGCCCCCAAGATCGAGACCATGCAGATCGCCACCGACAAGATCCGGGAAGTGATCGGCACCGGCGGCAAGGTGATCCGCGAGATCGTCGAGAAGACGGGCGCCAAGGTCGACATCAACGACGACGGGGTGATCAAGATCTCGGCTTCGGACGGGGCCAAGATCAAGGCCGCCATGGACTGGATCAAGTCGATCGCCTCCGACCCGGAGATCGGCCGCATCTACGACGGCAAGGTCGTGAAGGTGGTCGACTTCGGCGCCTTCGTGAACTTCTTCGGCGCCAAGGACGGCCTGGTGCACATCAGCCAGCTCGCTCCGCAGAAGGTCGCCAAGGTCACCGACGTGGTGCAGGAAGGCCAGACCGTGAAGGTGAAGCTGCTGGGCTTCGACGACCGCGGCAAGACCAAGCTGTCGATGAAGGTCGTGGACCAGCAGACGGGAGAGGATCTCTCCGAGAAGCTGGACGCCGAGCGCGCCGAACGGGACGCATCCCGTCAGCGTCAGAAGGAAGATGTGGGCAGCGCCGAATAGGGCTTCGCTATACTTTCAAACTTCGGAAGAGGGCGGACCGGAAACGGTCCGCCCTTTTTCTTTGGCCAAGGTCTTGCAAAGGTTAATCATCGCGTCTCTTTTAGAGACGGGGCAACAAAGGGGGCGTCCTGACATGCGGACGCTGGCGGTCATTTCGCGCAAGGGCGGGGTCGGCAAGACCACCCTGTCGGTTAACCTCGCCGTCGCGGCCTCGCGGGCGGGGCTGAAGACCGTTCTGGTGGATCTCGATCCCCAGCGCTCCGCCACCCTCTGGGGCCGCATCCGCACGCGGCCGGGTCCGGCCGTGATCTCCGCAACGGCAGGCAAGCTCTTCCCGGCATGGTCGGCGGCGGACAACTCCGGCTGCGACCTCATGATCCTCGACACCCCGGCGGCCGGCGAAGACGAAGCGCGGCAGGCCGTGCGCCTCGCCGACCTCGTGTTGATGGTCTGCCGTCCCAACCGGTTCGATCTCGACGCCCTGCAGACCTCGATCGAGTTGGTGGGGCGACAGAACAAGCCGAGCCTGGTGGTGCTGAACCAGGCGCCCTCTCGACGTCTGGGCCGGGAGCCCGAGAGCGTCTTCGCGGCCGCGGCCGAGCTTCGCGGCGCGGGGATCCGCCTGGCCTGCACCGGCCTTCGCCATCGCGCCGCCTTCCCGGCCTCCGCAGCTCGCGGCCTGGGAGTCGAGGAGCTCGATCCCTCGAGCGCCGGGGCGCGGGAAGTGGCGGGGGTGTGGAACCAGCTCTGGCCGATGCTGCAGGCGGGTCCCGCCCCGGGAGCCGGAACCCTGGCTGGCCGGCGCGTGGCCGTGGAGGCCCTGGCGCCTAGCCTCTAGACGCGGTCAGTTGCGGCGGACGAAGCCCTTGCAGACCATGGCGGCGAACGCCGTCGCAGCGCTTGCGCCCCAGACGATCAACAACCAGCTCATCTTCAGCTCCTGACGCCGGGCATGATCCTCGGGCGGGTCTCCAACGGCGACCTTGGTCAGGCGTTCCTACGGCCGCGCCGACGTTTTGGATCAGCGGTTGACGCGTCGCTGCCAGTTGAGGGCGGTGGTCAGGATCTCGTCGATGTCGGCGTGGGCCGGCGTCCAGTCCAGGAGCCGCTTCAGCTTGGAGGGATCGGAGATCAAGGCCGGCGGATCGCCCGCGCGGCGGGGTGCGACCCGCTGGTCGACCGGACGGCCGATCACCCGCTCCAGGCAGCCGATCACTTCCTTGACGGTCATGCCACGGCCATAGCCGCAGTTCATGGCCTCGGGGCCCCCGCCGGACTCGAGGTAGGCCAGGGCGGCGACGTGGGCCTGGGCCAGGTCGGTGACGTGGACGTAGTCGCGTTCACAGGTTCCGTCCCGCGTCGGATAGTCTTCGCCGAAGACCTCCAGAACCGCGCGGCGGCCGAGCGCCGTCTCCACCGCCAGCTGGACGAGGTGGGTGGCGTTGCGGGTCCGCTGCCCCGCCCGCCCCTGGGGATCCGCGCCCGCGACGTTGAAATAGCGCAGCGCCACCGGTCGGAACGACGGATGCGCCCGGGCCACGTCGAACAGCATGCGCTCGACCATCAGCTTGGAGGCGCCATAGGGGTTGATCGGCTGGGTGGGGTCCCCTTCGGCGATGGGGACCCGCTCCGGAGCGCCATAGACCGCAGCGGTCGAGGAGAAGACGAAGGGACCGACCCCCGCGTCCACACAGGCCTCGATCAGGCTCAGGGAGGCGGCGGTGTTGTTCCGATAATATTTCGCCGGATCCGTCACCGACTCCGGCACGATGATCGAGCCGGCGAAATGCATCACCGCGCCGACGCCATGGCGCTTCAGGATCCCGGCGACCAGGTCCCGATCCCCGGCCTCGCCGCGCTCGAGCGCCACGCCCTCTGGGACGGCCTCGGGGAACCCGGTCGAGAGATTGTCCAGCACCACCGGCGAATGGCCGGCGTCGAGCAGCGCCAGGACCGCGTGACTGCCGATATAGCCGGCCCCCCCGGTCACCAGGACGGTGGTCATGTCTGCGGGATCCCGGCGCTCGTCATCGGCCCGGCTGTTTGGAGGGACCGCCCTTGCCCGTCAAGCGGAGCGGGTCCGGAGCGGCCGCGACCCATCTGCCCTAGGCAACGCCAATGCGCCTGCTGCGGGAGCCCATTGTTCGGCGGCGCACCAGCAAAGCGGCTAACCCTGCGGCGGCGGAACAGAGGCCAGGACGGCCGTTGGGGGATCATCAGGCCGAGGCCATCTCGGCGGGCCGGGCAGGGCCAACCGGCAAGCTGTCGGCTGCGGAAAATTGGAGCGGGCGATGAGATTCGAACTCACGACCCCAACCTTGGCAAGGTTGTGCTCTACCCCTGAGCTACGCCCGCGCTCCGTCGGAGGGCGGCTTATAGGAGAGCGATCTGGGGTTGGCAAGCGAGCCGCGGCGGCGGGAGGCGGTTTGTCACCCGAGGGGAAATCGGCGTTGTTCGCGCCAGCCGTGGGCCGTCTGCGCGAACAGGGCGCAGCTGCCGATGCGGGCGAAGATCGGACGCTCCAGCCGGCGTCTCAGGGTCCGGGCCGCCCGGTCCAGCCGAGGCTCGTGAGGCTGGATCGCGACAGTGAGATGCGGTTCCGGATCCTGGTGGCGACCGCCATAAGGCTTGCAATCGGGGAAGGCCTCGACCAGGGCGCGCCTCAGGGCGTCGACAGGCTCCCTGGGTTCCGGCGCAAGCCAGAGCACGCCAGGGAATCGGCCGGTCCGCTGCAGGCTGAGATCGAAGGGCCGGCTGCGGCCGAAGACGTCCTTCAGCCTCGCCAGCACCTCGTCGTCGATCTGCTCCAGGACGCGAAAGGGATAGAGAACCGTGACATGCGCCGGCACGCCCATGGCGGCGTTGGGGTCCAGCCGCCGGCGCAGATCGGCGACCGCCGGCTCGGCCTCGGGCACGACCAGGATCAGCCCGGTCTCCACCGGATCAGAGCCCGAGCTTGGGGGCCTTCAGGCGGCGCTTGTTGACGTGGGAGGCAGGGCTGCGGCCGGTGTCGGCCTCGGCGGGCATCTCGCCCTTGAAGTAGAACCTCTGCCAAGCCTCGCGCACGGCTTCCGGATCGCGCTTGCCGAGGCGGTCGTTGAAGGCCTGGCGCTGCTTGTACCACGCCTCGTACTCGGCCTTGAGGTCAGGCTCGTTCTCGAGCCGTCGCCGCGCGACGTTGAACCCCTCGAGCTGCTTGTCCTGGGCCAGGGTGAGGAAGCAGAAGGGTTCACTGCGTTCGAAATGGACCTGGCCGGGGCGGGTGAACTTCCAGTTCATGGTGAAGGGGAAAGGCAGCCAGTCCGTCTCCACCAGGCCGACCAGCGGCTGGATGCCGTCCTTGATATGGTTCGGGGGACCCATGCACCACATCGACCAGCCGGGCGGGGTGCGGAACAGATAGCCCGGATGAAAGGTGACGACGCCATGCGAGAAGTGGGACTTCACGAACTCGTGGAAGTCGGGATGCGGGCGGTCGGGCCAGATGCGGATGTCGTGGGGCTGGATGCCGCCGTTCCATTCGGCGGTGAAGCCCATGGGGCAGAGGATCTCCCAGCCGGTGGTGTTCGCCATGGTCATCGGCAGGCAGCGGTAAGGATGCCGGTCGGTGAAATGGTCCATCCAGGCCCGCTGCGGCCGGCCCGGCACGATCTCGGGCGGCCGGGTGTCGACCGCGTAGCATTCAAGGTCCATGGCTTCGCCTATAGCGGCCCCCAGCTTTGCGCGTCCAGCGGGGGAGCCTGCGCATGAGCCCGCCGGCGACGCCCGAGGACCTTTTCGCCTTCTTCGACGCCCACGCGATCGCGCACTCGACCGTCGAGCATCCGGCGGTGTTCCGGGTGGACGACGGCGAGGAGATCAAGGCGGCCATGCCCGGGGCACACACCAAGAACCTGTTCCTCAAGGACGCCAAGGACCAGCTGTGGCTGATCTCGGCCTTGGGGGAGACGCGCATCGACCTGAAGAGCCTGCCAAAGACCATCGGCTCGGGACGGCTTTCCTTCGGCCGGGAGGACCTGCTCTATGCGGCCCTTGGCGTCCGCCCGGGCTCGGTCACCCTGTTCGCCCTCATCAACGACCCCGGCCATAGGGTGAGGCTGGTGCTCGACCAGGCGCTTTTCGCGCACGAGGCCGTGAACTTCCATCCTCTGGTCAACACGGCCACCACGGCCGTCTCTCGCGACGGCATGCTCGCCTTCCTGAAGGCGCTCGGGGCCGAGCCCAGGATCGTCGACTTCGAGGCCGCCGCTTCAGCGGGCTAGCGACGATTGCGATCCGGCCCCGATGCGACCATTTATCGCCATAGCCATTTGTCAGAAGACGACGACTGCCGAGGAGGTCCCATGCTGGGCGAAGCCCGCGCCGCCGCCAGCCCATCGGGCCTGATCAAGGATTCCAGCGACGCCGGCTTCATGGCCGACGTCGTCGAGGCCTCCCGCACCCAGCCGGTGATCGTCGATTTCTGGGCCACGTGGTGCGGACCCTGCAAGCAGCTCGGGCCGGCGCTGGAGAAGGCGGTCACCGCCGCAAAGGGCGCGGTCAAGCTGGTCAAGGTGGACGTCGACAAGAACCCGCAGGTGGCCGCCCAGCTTCGGGTGCAATCGATTCCCACGGTCTACGCCTTCGTCGACGGGCAACCCGTCGACGGCTTCATGGGCGCCCTGCCGGAGAGCGAGATCAAGGCATTCATCGACCGCCTGACCGGCCCGGCTGCGCCCAGCGACCTCGACGAGCTGCTGGCGATGGCCGCCGAGTCGGTACAGGTGGGCGACATCGGTGGCGCGGCCCAGGCCTACGCCCAGGCGCTGCAGCTGGATCCCGAGAACCTCAAGGCCATAGCCGGCCTGGCCCGATGCTATCTCAGCGGCGGCGACACCGAGCGGGCGCGCGAAGTGGTCGACATGGCCCCGGACGGCGCCAAGGACGCCGATCTCGACGGAGTGCGCGCCGCCCTCGCCCTTGCTGCGGAGGCGCCCTCCGATCTCGCGCCGTTCGAGCAGCGGCTGGCCAAGGACCCGAAGGATCACGACGCCCGCCTCGCTCTGGCCAAGGGCCTTGCCGGGACCGGCCGGCTCGACGAGGCCGTCGACCACCTGCTCCGGATCGTCGAGATCGACCGCGAATGGAACGAAGGTGCCGCGCGCGCCGAGCTCCTGAAGATCTTCGAGGCCGCGGGCGCAGCATCCGAGACCGCCAGGCGGGGTCGCCGCCGCCTCTCCTCCATCCTGTTCTCCTGACCCCTCAGCTTTTCCAGGAAGCCGTCATGGTCGCCAGCCCGTTCAAGAAGGCCCAGGACCTGCCCCAGGTGATCGCGGTGTTCCCGCTGGACGGGGCGCTGCTCCTGCCGCACGCCCAGCTGCCGTTGCAGATCTTCGAGCCTCGCTACGTCGCCATGGTCGACGAGGTGATGGCGGCCGAGCGGATCATCGGAATGGTGCAGACGAGGCCCGGCGGAGATCCGGAGCGGCCGGGCCTGCAGCCGATCGGCTGCGCGGGCAAGATCACCACCTTTTCCGAGACCAACGACGGCCGCTACCTGATCACCCTCACCGGCCTGTCGCGCTTCCGCATCGTCGACGAGCTGACCGTGCAGACCCCCTACCGCCAGGCCCGGGTCGATTTCCTGCCCTTCGAGACGGACCTGCAGCCGCCCCGCGGCGAGGACGAGGGCTTCGACCGCCTGAAGCTGCTCTCCGCCCTGAAGGGCTATCTGGAGCGGCGCTCCCTCGACGTCGACTGGGAGACCGCCAAGGCCGCCCCCGCGGAGGCCCTCGTGAACAGCCTGGCCATGGCCCTGCCCTTCGATCCGGCCGAGAAGCAGGCGCTGCTCGAAGCCGCCCGGCTCAACGAGCGGCGAGAAACGCTCGTCGCCCTGATGGAGATCGACGCCCAGGTGCTGGACGAGGAAGACGCGCCGCATACGGTGCAGTAGAGCTTTCGGCCATGACCCAAGCCGGCCCCGAGATCGATCCGCGCCTCCTGGAAATCCTGGTCTGTCCCGTGACCCACGGGCCCCTGACCTACCATCGCGAGAAGGCGGAGCTGGTCAGCCATTCCGCCCGCCTCGCCTACCCGATCCGTGACGGGGTGCCGGTGATGCTGCCCGAGGAGGCGCGCGAGCTCGGCGAGGGCGAATGACCGCCCGCCCCTGGCCTACCGAGATCCGCGTCCGCCGCTCCGATCGCACGGTCCACGTCGCCTTCGACGACGGCCAGGCCTTCGCCCTTCCCGCCGAGTACCTGCGGGTGATGACCGGCTCGGCGCTGGACCGAGGCCATGGCGAGTCCCGTCCCCCGGTGGCCGGCAAGCAGCAGGTCGGCGTCTCGGAGATCACGCCCGTCGGCCGCTACGCCGTGCGAATCCGCTTCGACGACGGGCACGACACCGGCCTCTACAGTTGGGACGCCCTCTATGACCTGGGGCGCAGGCAGGACGAGCGGTGGGGCGGCTATCTGGCCGATCTCCAGAAGCACGGGCTGGCGCGCTAGCGCCTGCCAGCACCGGAGCTAAAGCGCCTCGCCTCGCAAGAGCCGCGGCAGGTCCCCCGTGGCCCCGCCGGCTTCCTGCATGAAGAAGCGGCGGGCCGGGCCGATGCGGTTGACCAGGGCCATGCCGGCGCCGCGGGCGAGGCGCAGGGGCGCGATGTCGTTGGTGAAGAGCCGGTTGAACAGGTCGGTGGCCGCGGCCAGGGCGACGTTGTCGGTGCGCCGCCAGCGGGCGTAGCGCTCGAGGGTCGCCTCGGAGCCGAGGTCCTCGCCAATCCGGGCGGCCTCCACCAGCACCTCGGCCAGGGCGGCCGCGTCCTTGAGGCCGAGGTTCAGCCCCTGCCCGGCGATCGGATGCACGCCGTGGGCAGCGTCCCCGAGCAGGGCCACGCGCGGAGCCGTCATGCGCTCGGCCAGCTCCAGCGCCAGGGGATACACGAATACCGGCCCGTCTAGGGTCGCGGGTCCGACAAAGTCACCGAACCGCCGGTTCAGGTGTGCGTGGAATACCTCCGGCCTCGCCGCCTTGAGCGCCTGTCCCCGCGCCGCTTTCTCGGTCCAGACCAGGCTCGCCCGATCCTCGGTGAGCGGCAGGATGGCGAAGGGGCCGGAGGGCAGGAAGTGCTCGTGGGCGACGCCCCCATGGGGCCGCGACAGCCTGATCGTCGCCACCACCCCGACTTCCCGATAGGGCCAGCCGACGACGCCGATCCCCGCCTCGCGCCGGACCATGGACCCGCGGCCGTCCGAACCGATCACCAACGGCGCTGCGATGGTGCGGCCGTCCTCCAGGCGCGCGGTGACGCCATCGGGCCGGATCTCGAGGCCCGCGACCCTCGCCGGCGCCAGCACCTTGATCTTCGCGGCCTTCACCTGCTGCGCCAGAGCCGCACGGATGTGGCGGTTCTCGATGAGGTAGCCCAGCGGTTCACCGTCGCTTCGGTCCGAGATCTCCGACGAGTCGAAGCGCAGGAAAGCAGGCAGCTTCAGGCCGGGGGCCGCGCCCGGCGAACGGCCGTCGGTGACCAGGATCTGTTCGATCCTCTGGGCGAAGGCCTCCAGGCGCTGGCCGACCCCGAGGGCCCGCCACTGGCGGAAGCAGGAGAACGCCACCGCCGAGGCGCGCCCGTCGAAGGTCGGGGCCGTCTGGGTATCGAACGGCTGCGGGTCCACGAGGATCGGGGTCAGCCCTCCGCTCTGCAGCGCCAGCGCCAGGGTGGCGCCGGCCATGCCGGCTCCCGCGATCAGGACGTCGCACGCGATCTCTTTGGCCATGCGGGCGATATGCGGCGCGGCCGGCTACGGAGTCCAGGCGAGCGTCGCCGTAAACGCCCCTTAACCTAATCGCCGCAGAGATGGCCTGGATTCCCAGAATGGAGGGTCGGATGGCGAAGGCGGCGAGTAAGCGTGGGACGGGCCCCTGCCGGCGGCCGCCGGCCATCGCCCTCTTGAACCCGCTGCTCAGCCGCGTCGGCGGGGGCCTCGAAGCCCTGTTCGGCGTGATCCTGACCCTCGCCTTCGCCAGCTACAACGCCGCCGACCCCAGCCTGAACAGTTCGGCCGCGGGGGCGCCCGCCAACTTCGTCGGTCGGCTCGGCGCCACCCTGGCCGATATCGGCATGCAGTCGCTGGGGCTGTCGGCCTGGATCGTCGCGGTGCTGCTGATCCTTGGCGGCGTGGTCCGCGCCGGCGGCCGTACTCCGGAGCCCGGCGCGCGCAAGGCGAACCTGTTCGCCGTGGCCGTGGCCCTGCTCGCGCTCTCAGCCGCCCTGGCCCTGCCCGCCCCTCCGGCGACCTGGCCCCTGGCCAAGGGGCTTGGGGGCTTCTGGGGTGAAGCGTTCCTGAGCACCTTCGCGCGGATGCTCGACGCCGTCGGCGTGCCGGCGCCGCGCTGGGTGGCCGCCATGGCCTATGCCGCGGCGGCCTTTGTCTCGTTCGGTTTCGTCTTCGGCCTGAAACTGCGCGATTTCGGTGATTCCGCCGCCTGGCTGGGCGCAGCCCTGCGCCCGCGCGCCCGCGCCGCCGCTGCTCCGCAAGCCAAGCCCGCACGCAGGCCCGCCGTCGCCCGCAAGGCCGCGGAGCGGGTGCTGACCCTCCCCGAGAACGACGACGACGAGGCAGACGCTTTCGAGGCGGCGGACGAGCCTGCAGCCAAGGTGTCCGCACCGCAACAGCCCCAGGTGATGAACCCGCGCCAGCCGCCCAAGGCATCGCCCCGGGAGGACCGGGAGAAGCAGGGCGCCTTCGCCTTCGTCGCCAACCCCGGTTTTCGCCTGCCTGAACTCGGGATGCTGGCCAAGCCGAAGCCGCGCGCCTCCATGGTCGACGAGGCCGCCCTGCTGCAGAACGCCCGTCTGCTGGAGGGGGTGCTGCAGGAATTCGGCGTCTCCGGGCGCATCGATCAGATCCGCCCGGGACCGGTGGTCACCCTCTATGAGCTGGTCCCGGCGCCGGGGGTGAAGACCGCCCGCGTCGTCGCTCTCGCCGACGATATCGCGCGCTCCATGAGCGTGGTGTCCTGCCGCGTCGCCGTGGCCCAGGGCCGCAACGCCATTGGCATCGAGCTGCCCAACGCCAAGCGCGAGATGGTCTCTCTGCGCGACCTGCTCTCCTCGTCGGACTACGAGCGGACGAGCCACGTGCTTCCGATGGCTCTGGGCGAGACGATCGGCGGCGAGCCCTACATCGCCGACCTGGCGCGCATGCCGCACCTCTTGATCGCGGGCACCACGGGCTCGGGCAAGTCGGTGGGGGTCAACGCCATGATCCTGTCGATCCTCTACCGCCTGCCGCCCGAGCAGTGCCGGATGATCATGATCGATCCAAAGATGCTCGAGCTGTCGGTCTACGACGGCATCCCGCACCTGTTGGCGCCCGTGGTCACGGATCCGAAGAAGGCGATCGTGGCCCTGAAGTGGACCGTCCGCGAGATGGAAGACCGCTACCGGCGGATGTCCAAGATCGGGGTGCGCAACATCGCCGGCTACAACGAACGCGCCAAGGAACTGGCCGCCAAGGGCGAGCACTTCGAGCGGACCGTGCAGACCGGCTTCGACGAGGGGGGCCGGCCCATCTACGAGACCGAGCGGGTCGATCCGGAGCCGATGCCCTACCTGGTGGTGGTGATCGACGAGGTCGCCGACCTGATGATGGTGGCCGGCAAGGACATCGAAGGCGCCGTCCAGCGCCTCGCCCAGATGGCCCGGGCCGCCGGCATCCACCTGATCATGGCCACCCAGCGGCCATCGGTCGACGTGATCACCGGCACCATCAAGGCCAACTTCCCGACCCGCATCAGCTTCCAGGTCACCTCCAAGATCGACGCCCGGACCATCCTGGGCGAGCAGGGCGCCGAGCAGCTGCTGGGCCAGGGCGACATGCTCTACATGGCCGGCGGGGGCCGGATCACCCGCTTGCACGGACCGTTCGTCTCCGACGGCGAGGTCGAGGCGGTGGCCCAGTTCCTGCGCAAGCAGGGCGAGCCCCAGTACCTGGAGGAGGTCACGCTCAGCGATGATGATGAGCAGGACCCCGGCGAGGCGATGAGCGAGGGCGGCGGCGACCTCTATGACCACGCCGTGGCGATCGTCACCCGGGACCGCAAGGCCTCGACCAGCTACATCCAGCGCCGCCTGCAGATCGGCTACAACCGCGCCGCGTCCCTGATGGAGCGGATGGAACGGGAGGGGGTGGTGGGAGCCGCGAACCACGCCGGCAAGCGCGAGATCCTGGCTGGGCCCCCGCCGGTCTAGGGATATCCGCGCGGCGGCGGACGTTTCGGTCACTCGCGGTTCAGCCGCCGGTCCCTACATCTGCCAAAGGGGCTATCCGGAGAAGCCATGCCCATGCGCCGACGTGAATTCCTGGCCGCCGCCCTCCTGGCCGCTGCGGCGCCCGCGGCGGCCGTCGCCGCACCCCTGTCCTCGGAGGACAGGGGCCTGATCGAGCGCGCGGCGGCCTATCTCGACGGCCTCACCCAGGCGAAGGGCCGGTTCACACAGACCGACGCCCGGGGGCAGACCAGCGAGGGCGAGCTCTTCCTGGACCGACCCGGAAAGGCCCGGTTCGACTATCAGCGACCCCCAGGGCTCCTGGTGATCGCCGATGGACACACGGTCATGGTCATCGACCGGCGGCTGAACACCCGCACCCGCTATCCCTTGGGTTCGACCCCCCTCGCCCTTTTCCTGCAGAAGCACGTGCGGCTGGACAAGGTCGACATCACCGGCGTCGAGCGCTCCGCCGGCGGCTTCTCCGTCACTGCGCGGGGCGGGGGCGGCGGCATGAAGGGCCAGATCACCCTCAGCTTTTCCGATCAGCCGCTCGTCCTGAGGCAATGGTCGATCGTCGACGCACAGGGGGGGCGGACCACCGTGCGGATCACCGATCTTCAGCCGGCGCACGGCCTCGACGCCTCCCTGTTCGACCAGGGATCCTCGTCGCGGCCCGGCTGATGTAGCAAAACTGATACAGACAAGCGCAACCAAGCGTCCGGCTTGACTTTTCTTTTTCGCGTGGCATTAATGGCACATGGCGTTTGGGACGCTCGTCCCACGCTCACCGTGCCGGATCCTTATCCCCTCCCGGCGGCGGCATGAGAGACCACCTTTAACGCCCGGCCGGCGGTTCGTCGGCCGGGCGCTTTGTTTGTGCGCCAGCGGGGCTATATCCGTCCCATGCGCCTTCGCCTCTGCACCTGGAACGTCAACTCCGTCCGCCTGCGCCACGAGCAGGTCGCCCGCTTCGTGCAGGAGCAGGCGCCGGACGTCGTTTGCATGCAGGAGATCAAGTGCCGTGACGGGGAGTTCCCCACCAAGGCCTTCGTCGAGATGGGGCTGCCTTACGTGCGCATCAAAGGCCAGAAAGGCTGGCACGGCGTCGCCATCGCCTCGCGACTGCCGATCGAGGACACCAAGCCGCTCGACGTCTGCCGCGAGGGCCACGCGCGCTGCGTCTCCGCGAGCGTCGCCGGCGTCGAGATCCACAACTTCTACATACCCGCCGGCGGCGATACGCCGGACCGCCAGGCGAACCCCAAGTTCGACCACAAGCTGGATTTCTACGAAAGGCTGACGGCGGACATGGCCGCCCGGGACCCCAAGGTCCCCCTGGTCATCGCAGGCGACCTCAACGTGGCGCCGGGCGAGCACGACGTCTGGAACCACAGATACATGTCCCGGATCGTCAGCCACACGCCCGCCGAAGTCGAGGCCATGGAGAAGCTCAAGGCCTCCGCCGGCTTCATCGACCTGGTCCGCGAGGCGATCCCCGATCCGCAGAAACTGTTCTCCTGGTGGAGCTATCGGGCGACGGACTTCCGCGTCTCCAACCGGGGGCTGAGGCTCGACCACCTTTGGGTCACGCCGGGGCTGGCGCCTGCGGCCCGCCGCCTCGGCTCCGTCGCCGCCCGGGTCCACGACGACGTCCGGGCCTGGGAGCGTCCCAGCGACCATGCCCCGGTCAGCGCGGATCTCGTTCTCTGATCAGCAGGCGACAGCCTGCCCGAGCCGTTCGTGGAGATGCCCTTCGAGCGGAGCGCTCTCACGGCTGCAGCCGGTACCCCCCGGTCTCGGTCAACAGGATCGACGCGTTCTGGGGGTCGGGCTCGATCTTCTGGCGCAGGCGGTAGACGTGGGTCTCGAGGGTGTGGGTGGTGACGCCGGCGTTGTAGCCCCAGACTTCCGTCAGCAGCTCCTCGCGTGACACCGGCTTGCCGCCGGCGCGGTAGAGGTACTTCAGGATGTTGGTCTCCTTCTCCGTCAGCCGGACCTTCTTCTGGCGCGGGTCGGTGAGCACCTTGGCCGAGGGCCGGAACTCGTAGGGGCCGATGTGGAAGACGGCGTCCTCGGACTGCTCATGGCTGCGCAGCTGGGCGCGGATGCGGGCGAGCAGCACGGCGAACTTGAAGGGCTTGGTGACGTAGTCGTTGGCCCCCGCCTCCAGCCCCAGGATGGTATCGGAATCGGTGGAGGCCGCGGTGAGCATGATCACCGGCGCGCCCACGCCCGCCTTGCGCAGCAGCCGGCAGGTCTCGCGGCCATCCATGTCCGGGAGGTCGACGTCGAGCAGGACGAGGTCGGGCTTCGACTCGCGCGCCAGGCGCACGGCTTCGCCGCCGGCGGCCGCCTCGACGGTGCGGAACTCCTCGTGCAGGTGCAGCTGCTCGGCCAGGGCGCCGCGGAGGTCCGGGTCGTCGTCGACGATGAGGATGGTCTTGTGCTGCGTCATGACTGGGCGATCGGAGTACTGCAAATCGTGCCCCGTCGATATAAGATCAAGGCGTGGTGGGAAGGGGAGTCCCATGAAACATCTCGCCTGTCCGACGGCCCTTGCCTGCGTCCTCGCTTCGGCCGCCCATGCCCAACCCTATCAGGCCCCGCGCTTCCAGACCTCGCCGTCCGCCGCCATGTATACAAGTCCCGCCACCGCCCAGTCGATGGAGCAGCCCTCCGCGCGGGAACTCATGGCGGCGGTTCAGGCGCTGCAAATACAGGTGAACGCGCTGACCGCCGGAATGGAAACGGCCGTGCAGCAGCTCAAGTTGATGCGTCAGAGTCTGGATCAGATCCAAAGCAACAGCAATCCGCAGGTTCAGATCAACGCCCTGTCGCTGGCCGGCCAGACCAAACAGGAACTCGACCAGCTGTCGCAACAGCTGAGCGATGTGCAGAAGCGGCAGGCGATCACCTGCCGCCTCGTGGCGGAAGATGCCCACGAGAACTCCGGCGGCGGCGGCGCTCCGCTGGCGACATTCTGCAACGGAACGGCCTGGACCCCCACGACCGTGAAGACCTTCCTGGGTCAGGCGATTCCTTTCAAGTACTAGCCGCTCAGGCGGCAGCCCTCACTCCATTCAGGCCCCGGAGCCGGGGGACAGGACGCGCGTGATTTTCCAGGCCTCATCGGACGGTTGGCTGGACCTTGGACGCGGGCGGCGTGAGCGCTGTGTGCTCGGCCGCTCGGGCGTGGTCCCTGCCGCCGACAAACGCGAGGGGGACGGCAAGACCCCGCTGGGGGAGTGGCCCTTGCGCCATGTGCTTTATCGTGCCGACCACGGCGGCGCCCCGCAGACCGCGCTCGAGACCCGCGCCATCATGCCCGACGAGGGCTGGTGCGATGCGCCTGATGACCCCTGCTACAACCGCCCTGTGCGTCTGCCCTACCCCGCCAGCGCCGAGAAGCTCTGGCGCGATGACCGGCTCTATGACCTTGTGGTGGTGCTGGGCCACAACGACGATCCGGTGGAGCCCGGCATGGGCTCGGCGATCTTCCTTCACCTCGCGGCTACCGACTACCGTCCGACCGAGGGGTGCGTCGCGGTCCGGCGGGCCGACATGGAGGCCCTGCTTCGCTCAGCCCGGCCTGGGGACGCCTTGAGCATCGTCGAGGTCTAGGCTGGTCCGCGGCTGCCGCGGGCCGAACAGGGCGGAGCCCACCCTGACCGAGGTGGCGCCCAGCCTCACCGCCGTTTCGAAATCGGCGCTCATGCCCATAGACAGCTTCGAGAGGCCGTTTCGGGCCGCGATCTTGGCCAAGAGGGCGAAGTGCGGCGCCGGCGGCTCGCCTTCGGGCGGGATGCACATCAAGCCCTCGATCTTCAGCCCATAGGTCCTGCGGCAAAGGTCGACAAACCCGTCCGCTTCGAGTGGCGCCACCCCCGACTTCTGCGGCTCCTCGCCGGTGTTGACCTGCACGTAGAGCCGTGGGGCCCGGCCCAGCTGCTGGATCGCCTTGGCCAAGGCCATGGCCAGGCGCTCGCGGTCGAGGGTCTCGATCACCTCGAAGAAGCCCACCGCCTGTTCGGCCTTGTTGGTCTGGAGGGGACCGATCAGCCGCAGCTCTAGCCCCTCGCGGCGGTCCTCCCAGCGCTGGATCGCCTCCTGCACCCGGTTCTCCCCGAAGATCCTTTGGCCCGAGCCGACGATGGGCTCGACGCGCTCCCATGGTTGTTGCTTGCTGACGGCGACAAGCTCGATATCGGCAGGGTCGCGCCCCGCGACCTCGGCGGCGCGGGCGATCCGCTGCAGGATCGCCTGGCGCGCGGCGGCGGGATCGAAGGGAGGCGGTGTGAGGGATCGGGACGGCATGCAGGCGCTGCATCGCGCCGCTTTGCGCCTCCAGGCAAGGGCCAAGGGCGTTGGCAGGCGCAAGTGGCTGCCGCCTCTGATGCTGATGACGGACCCGGAGCGGGTCGCCGACCCCGTCGCAGCGGCCGAAGGACTGCCGAGAGGCTCCGCCGTGGTCTTCCGCGCGTTCGGAGCCCCGGACGCGGTCCGGCAAGGGCGCCTCCTGGCGGCGGTCTCGCGGCGGCGGGGATTGCTTCTGCTGGCCGGGGCCGACCCCGCGCTGGCGAGGGCCATGGGGGCAGGCGGGGTGCATCTTCCCGAGCGGCTCGCCCATCGCGCCGGCGCGATCCGTCGGGCGCATCCGCTCTGGCTGATCAGCGTGGCCGCCCACAGCGAGGCGGCGGTGCGGCGGGCCCGGATCTACGGTGCGGATGCGGTCGTGATCTCTCCCGTCTTCCCGAGCCGCAGCCCCTCGGCGGGCGCGCCGTTGGGACCGGTGCGGTTCGCGGCCCTGGTGCGGCGGGTGAAGCGTCCGGTCTATGCGCTCGGGGGCGGCGGGCATCGCGGCGGTGGAGGCGCTAGCCTAGAACTTCAGGGCCGTTTCCAGCCGCACCTTCGGATTTGTGTCGCTGGGCAGCGGGATCTGGGGGCCGTCGCTCATCGCCCCGACCCGCACCGAACCGCCGACGCGGAAGGACGGGGTGACCTTGTAGAAGGCGCCGGCCTGGACTTCGCGGTTGGAGAAGGTTTGCGGCAGACCCAGTTGCTGGTCCATGTCCAGCTTCAGGCCCCATTTGGCCTTCTTGGAGTCCCACTGGAGGCTGCGGCTCTTCAGCTGCGGGCCCCATTGGTTGGCGTCGGAGGCGAAGGAATCCCGCACGGTCAGGCTGTCCGAGGGCGCGCCCTTGGTCTCGGCATGCGCGCCGACCCCGACCGCGAGAACCGCGGCCGCAATCGCGGCAGTGAAGAGCTTTCGCCCAGCCATACGCTTACCGATCTTACCCCGACGAGCCCCAAGACCTTGAGCGGCCGAAAGCTCGGACGGCCCAATGCACTTACTCATGATCAGATAAATGCAGCAGGATCATGAAGGTCAACGCTTTCGACTGCGACCAAGCGCCCAAAGCTGTCGATCATGTTGGGCCTGTGTCGTCCGCGACACGGCCGATCGTCACCTGCCGAAGCTGGCTGCAGCCTGGCAAATGGCTCCGCGGCGCCATCCACCCCTTGGAGCCTCGCCGCGCATGATATAGAGCGGCCTCGGGCGGGGTGCGAGGGGCGCGGCCGTGTGGGCGCGGCGCAGCAGGTCTTGGAGCGGAAAGCATGGGGTGGAAGCGTAGGACCGGAGCTGCGGTCGTAGCGGGACTGGCTGCGGTGTCCTTGGCCGCATGCTCCCACGGCAGACCCTTCCAGAAGAGCGCCGCGCGCGGCG
>FTGK01000719.1_pt1 | contig 16751 bp, 12 predicted proteins | sample 1640691 | NCBI WGS metagenome assembly FTGK01 (sample SAMEA3914789, study PRJEB12502) | metagenome | biome: forest; material: soil | place: Canada | collected 2011-07-03 | depth 0.3 m | reverse complement strand
GGAGAAGGGAGTCGGATTGGAGAAGAATCCCGCGCCGACCGGCGCGGCTTCGACGACATCGAGGAGGACTACAACGACCCGACCGTCGACCGGTCCTATGCCGACATCCAACTGCGCCGCTACGACTACCACCGCCGCCGCTTCGGCTATGGCGGCGAGTTCGACTTCAGGCCCAACGACGACCACACCTGGTTCCTGCGCGCCAACGTCGCCGGCTACACGGAGTCGGTGAAGAAGAACCGGCTGACCTACGACGATCTGTCGGGCACGCCCGATCCGGCCCATCCGACCGGGTTCGCCACGACCACCGACATCAGCCTCTCCAGCACCGACGAGCAGGAGACCCACCGCAACCAGGTCTATGTGATCGGCGGGGCCGATCACTTCGGGGGCGCGGTGCTCGACTACCGGGCGTCCTACAGCCGCGCCACCTACGACCAGTCGAAGAACTACGGGGCCAAGTTCAAGGGGCCGCAGGGGCTGGCCTTCAGCTATGACAACTCCGCCAACAACGGAGACTTCCCGCAGCTGAACGTCGACCCGTCGATCGTCGACGATCCGGCGCGCTACAGCACGATCAGCAAGGTTGGCGACTCGACGGAGTTCGACCGCGACCAGGAATACGCCTACGCCGTCAACCTGCAGGTCCCGGTCCACGTCTTCGGCGAAGATTCGGTCAAGGTCGGCGGCGAGGTCCGCCTGCGGGACAAGATTTCCGAGCCGCGGAGCTTCACCATCGGGCTGGCCTCTCCGTTCTCCCTGGCCGGCGCATCGAGCCCGGCGATCACCAACTTCTACGGCGGCCGCTACAGCAACGGCCCGAACGTCGACATCGACGCCGTGCGCGCCGCGGCCCTGTCCGGGACCAGCGTCGAGGACGACGGGGACTTCACCTCCGGCTTCACCGCCCACGAGGACATCTACGCCGGCTACGGCCAGTACGAGGCCAAGCTGGGCAAGCTGGGGATCATGGCCGGCGTCCGGGTGGAGGCCACCCGCGCGACCTACGGCGGCTGGAGCGACGACAACGCGGCCCAGGCCTTCGCCTTCGTGGCCCGCAACGAGACCTACACCAACGCCTTCCCGACCGTGCAGCTGCGCTACGAGCTGCAGCCGAACATGCTGCTGCGGGCCACCTATTCGACCGGCATCGGCCGGCCGGGCTTCCTGCAGAACACCGCCTCGACCTCCTCCAACCACGACCCCTCGGACCCGCAGATCAGCCAGGGCAATCCGAACCTGAAGGCGACCACTGGCCAGAACTTCGATCTCGCGTTCGAATACTATCTGCCGATGGGCGGGATCCTGCAGCTGGGAGCCTTCGACAAGCAGTTCGCCAACTACATCGTCACCGAGCACCAGCGGCTGCCCTATGCCGGCGCGGACCCGGCCTTCCAGGGCCAGATCGTCGGCTACACCACCTACGCCAACCGCTCCGGCGCCTATGCGCGGGGCCTGGAGGCGGCCTGGCATCAGCAGTTCCTCTGGCTGCCCGATTTCTGGAGCGGCTTCGGCGTCGACGCCAACGTGACGCTCGTGGACTCCCGCGTCCTTGAATACGACGCGGCGACCTCGGCCTCCGGGGCCGATGAGTACGGCCTGCTGCCGGGCACCTCGCGGCTGACCTGGAACGCCGCCGGCTTCTACGAGAAATACGGCGTCCAGCTCCGCCTGGCGGCCGAGTACGTGTCCAAGGAGCTGTTCTCGCTCGGCGGCTCGAAGGCGCAGGACAGCATCCAGGACAGCCGCCTGACCCTGGACTTCACCTCCAGCTACCAGGTGCGCCCGGGCTGGCAGGTCTACTTCAACGTCAAGAACCTCCTGAACACCCCCCTGCGGTTCTACGTCTACCAGCCCAGCTTCCCCATCCAGCGTGAGTTCTATGACCAGACCTTCGAAGCCGGCATCCGGATCAAGCTCTAGGCGGCTGGGCGCCGCCGCGGCGCTCGCGGCGGCGGTGGCGTTCGGTGGGGCGGCCCATGCCGCCGGCGACAGCTTGGAAGGCGTGCCGCACTACGAGCACGTCGTCGTCATCGTCGAGGAGAACAAGGACTACGCCCAGATCATGGATCCCGATCTGGCGCCGAACATCGCCGGCCTGGCCAAGACCTATGGCGACGCCGCGAACTTCTTCGCCGAGGTGCATCCGAGCGAGGCCAACTATGTGGCGCTCCTCGGCGGCGACACCTTCGGCATCCACGACGACGACGGCTACTACTGCGCCCCATGGTCCGATCGCCCGCTCTGCGACCATTCCAGGGAGGCCGGTTATGTCGACCATACGGTGCGCGCGCCGCACCTCGGCGACCAGCTGGTCCGCGCCGGCCTGAGCTGGAAGGGCTATTACGAGAGCCTGCCCCAGCCCGGCTCCCTCGCGGTGACCGCCGGCGATCCCGCCTTCGACAACGGCACGCGCAAGACCGCGCTCTACGCCTCCAAGCACTCGGGCTTCATGAACTTCGCCGACGTGCAGTCCGACCCTGCCCGGGCCCAGCGGATCGTCGGCTTCGACCAGCTTCGCAAGGACCTGGCCTCGAACAGCCTGCCGAGCTTCGCCCTCGTGGTGCCAAACCAGTGCAACGAGATGCATGGGCTGAAGGGCGAGGGGGTGCCCGCCGATTGCGACAGCGCCAACAAGGCGGGACTGATCCGCCGCGGCGACAAGGTCGTCGGCGATCTGGTCAAGGCCATCCAGGCCACGCCCGCCTGGAGCGGACGCGGCGGTTTCGCCATTGTCATCACCTTCGACGAGAGCGGGGACAAGGGGCGCGAAGGATGCTGCGGGGTCACGCCGGAGGCCGCCTCGAACTTTGGCGGCGGCCATATCCCCACGGTGGTGATCACCAACCACGGCGCCCGCGGCGTCAGGGACGAGACTCCCTACAGCCACTATTCGCTGCTGCGCACCCTGGAGGACGCCTTCGGTCTTCCGGAGCACCTGGGCCATGCCGCCGAGACTGACAAGGGCGTGCGTCCCATGACGCCCCTGTTCGCGCGGGCCGGCGGAGCGGCGCGTTAGGGGCCTGCCGACCCGGTCAGGTTGCCGACGCTTCGGCGCCCCGTTGGCGCGTGTCGGCCCGGACGCCGCCGATCAAGCGGTAGAAGGCCGGCATGGCCAGCAAGGCCAGCGGGCCCTGGGCGATCAGCCCGGCGATAATAGCGATGGCCAGGGGCCGCTCCATTGACGAGCCCTTGCCCAACGCCAGGGCCAGCGGGGTCAGGGCGAGGATGGCCGCCAAGGTGGTCATGGCGATGGGCCGCAGCCGGTTGACCCCAGCGTCGATGAGCGCCGACTGCGGGCGGCGCCCTTCGCTGATCAGCGCCTCGTATTCGGTGAAGTAGAAGATCGCCACCTCTGTCGCGATGCCGACGATCATGGTCATGCCCATCAGCGCCATGATGTTCAGCTCGACGTGGGTGAGCCAGAGCCCGATGGCCACCGCCGTCGCTGCAGCGAGTGGGGCCATGAGGATGGCTATGGCGATGCGGAAGCGCTCGTAGATGAAGAGCAGCAACACGAACATTGCCGCCACGGCGGCCGCGAACACCATGGCCATGCCGCGGAAAGCCGACTGCTGCTCGGCGTAGAGGCCGCCCATCTCGAAGGTGACTCCGGCCGGCAGGCCCGCCCGGGCGACGGTCCGCTGGACTTCCTTGGCGGCCGAGCCGGTATCGCGCCCGTCGACCCGCGCAGTCACCGCGTCCATGCGCCGGAGGTTCTCGCGCGCGACCTCAGCCTCGCCGGTCTGGATCTGAACGCTGGCGATCCGGCTCAACGGGAACTGGTGCCCGTCGACGGACTTCAGCAGCAGCCCACCGACCTGTTCGACACGCGAGCGGCTGGCGTCCGGGGTCCAGATCCGCACCCCGACCAGATAGGGCCCGGACTGCACCTGCGTCGCGATGTTTCCGCTGAGCAGGTCGGTGATCTGCTTGCCCGCATCAGCGGGCGCGATGCCTTCCAGCGCCGCCCTTGCGGGGTCGATGCGGATGTCCAGGCCGTCGCCGGCGATGACCAGCCCGCTCTTGATCTCGGTGACGCCCTTCACCTTGGCTATCAGATCAGCGACTTTCTGGCCGGTTGCGTGCAGAAGGTCCTGGTTTTCTCCGAAGAGCTTGACCTCGATCGGCTGCGGCACCGCAGTCAGGTCGCCGATCAGGTCCTCCATGAGCTGGGCGGTCTCGATCTCCACGCCGGGCACGTTGGCCTGCACCTTGGCGGCCACCTCGGACATGACCTTCTCGATGGGCCGGCGGCCCTTCGCCTTCAGGCGGATGAAGAAGTCACCGGTGTTGGGCTCCGTCAGGCCGCCGCCGAGCTGGACCCCGGTCCGCCGCGAATAGGTTAGCACGTCGGGCGTCGCGCGGACGATCGCCTCGACCTGGCGCATCAGCCTGTCGGTCTCGTCCAGCGACATCCCGGGCGGAGCGACGTAGTCGAGGATGAAGCCGCCCTCGTCCATGTGGGGCATGAAGCCGCTGCCGACTTTCATGAAGCCGATACCGCCCAGCACCATCAGGGCGAGCACTGCCGCGAGGGCCAACCAGCCGTGGCTCACCGTCGCCTCGAGGGCTCGTCGGTAGCGCGACATCATCCGGCCGTTGGGGTCGACCTCGGCGACGTGGGTGCGGCCGGCGATCAGCCGCTCGACCACCACCGGCACGAGCCACCAGGCGGTCAGGAAGGAGAGCAGGAGCGCCACCGCCATGGTGATCGACAGCACCTTGAAAAAGGCGCCGGTCACCCCGGTCAGGAAGGCCAGCGGCAGGAAGATCACCGTCGTCGCCGCCGAGGAGCTGAACAAGGGACGCAGGAACTCGGCGGCGGCGGCCTGCACTGCGCCCCGGCCCCGCAGGCTCCCCCCGGCCAGCCTCCGCTCGATGTGTTCGATCATCACGATGGCGTCGTCGATGATCAGGCCGATGGCGGCCGCCATGCCGCCCAGGGTCATGATGTTGAAACTCTGGCCCAGCAGCTTCAGCACCAGGGTGGTCGCGGCAAGGGTCGCGGGGACGGCGATCACCGCCGCCAAGGTCACCTTCCAGTCGCGCAGGAAGACCAGCAGCACCAACGCCGCCAGCACCACGCCGATGACGATGGCGTCGCGCAGCCCGCCCATGGATCCGGTGATCAGCTCGCTTTGGTCGTACCAGGGGGAGGCGACCGTGTCGGCCGGGCCCTGCGCGTGCGCGCGGGCCATGGCCTTGGTCACGTCCCGCACGATCTGGACGGTGTTACCGCCGCGCTGCTGGAAGACGCTGACCAGCACCGCGTCGTGGCCATCGGCGGTGACCCTGATCCACTGCGGCGCGCCCTCGGCCCGCACCTCCGCGACGTCGCTGACTCGGACCACCGCGCCGTTTGAGCTCTTGATCACCACCTGGCCAATCTGCAGCGGGTCGACCAGGCGCGCGTCGGCGAACACCAGGAACAGCTTGCCCCGGTCCTGCAGTCGGCCGGTTGACTGGAACAGGTTGGAATTGGCCAGCGCTTGGCCAAGGTCCGCCAGGGACAGGTCATAGGCCGCCAGCCTCGCCGGGTCGGCCTCGACCCGGTACTCCCCGGTCTGGCCCCCCGTGGTGGTCACCCTGGCGACGCCATTGATGGTCGAAAGCGCCGGGGCCAGCACCCGATCGGCGTAGCGGCGCAGCTCCACCGGGGTCGCGGTCGGCGAGATCAGGCTGTAGGCGGCCACGGGGAAGGTCGTCGGGTCCATCAGCCTTGTGTCGAAGGTCACCCCTTGGGGCAGGTCGGGGGCCACCTGGGTCAGGGCCGACTGCACCCGCTGAAGAGCCAGGTTCATGTCCGAACCCCAACCGAAGTTGATCGACAGCTCCGCCGAGCCGCGGCTGGTGGTCGAGCGGAGGTCGTGCACGCCCGGCACGGCGCGCACGGCCTGCTCCACCGGACGGGTAATCACCCCTTCCATCTGGTCCACCGGCCGGTCGCCGGCGTCCACGCTGATTGCGATGCGCGGGAACAGCACGTTAGGGAAAAGGCCGACCGGCATGACGAAGGCGGCGATCGCCCCGGCGCCGATCAGCATGAACAGCAGCGTCAGGAGCGAGCGCCGACGGCGTTCGACCAGGTTGGCCAGGCTCATGGCGCGGCCCGGACGCCCATGCCGTCCTGGAGTTCATAGGCGCCCTGCACCGCGACCATGGCGCCCGCGGCGATCGGGCCGGAGATCTCGATGTCCGCGCCGTGCTCGGCGCCGACCTTGACGAAGACGCGGTGCGCCTTGGCCCCGACGATTGTGAACACGTGGCCGCCGGTCTCGTCGAACACCACCGCCGCCCGGGGCGCAACCAGCCCCGGGTGGGTTCCGGTGACGATGTCGGCCTGCACCGCCTCGCCCACCGGAAAGGCGCCGGCCGGCAGCGGCGCGATGGCCTGGACCGCGTGGGTGGTCGGATCGGAGATGCGGCCGACTGCGGCAAGCCGCAGGGACAGCGGCGCTCCGCCGAAGGCCGAGCTCAGCATGGCCGTATCGCCCGCAGCCACCACGGTCGCGCTTGGCTGCACGTTCAGCGAGGCCACCAGAGAACCCGAGCGGGCCAGGGTGACCAGGGGCGCATCCTGGGCCACGCGGTCGCCGATCTTGACCGCCACGGCGGTGACCACCCCGCCATAGGGCGCCACCACGGTCTGCAGGTTGTGTGAGGCCCCCTCAGCCTGCTGGGCGGCCAGGGCGGCGCGGGCGTCGGCCAGGGTCTTCTGGGCGGCGCTGATCTGGTCGTTGGTCGCCAGATGCTCGCCGGCCAGCCGCTGCAGCCGCGCCAGGTCGCTCGCCGCGAACCTGACCGCGTCGGCGGCCTGACGGTAGCTCTGCTGGGTGGCCGGGGCGTTGGCGATGGCAAGCAGCGCCTGGCCCGCGCGTACCTGCTGGCCCACGCCGACCGTCAGCCCGGTCACCAGGGCCGCCTTGGGCGCGGAGAGGGTGACGGTGGCGTCGGCGGCCGGCTGCACCGCGCCATAGGCCCGCACCACAGTGGCGAGGCGCTCGGAGCGGATCGTGGCGGTGGTCACCGTGGCCGTGGGCGTGACCTCGGCGTCGGCGGAGTCGGCCCCACCGTCCTTGTTGTGCAGCAACACGAACAGCACGATCGCGATGAGGACGCCCGCCGCGACCCACGCCCACACCGGGATACGTCTCATGAGGGCCTCAGCTCGGCGGGGGGAAGGAACAGCGCCGTCTCCAGCGCCTCTTCGGCCTGGACGGCCGCCAGCCGCTTGTCCACCAGGTCGGCCCGGCGCGTGAGGGCGTTCTGCATCAGGCCGAGGTAGGTGGCGCTGTCGATGTCCCTACGCGCATAGGCTCCTGCAGCCTGGCCGGCGATCGCCTCCAGGCGCGGCACGGAAATCTCCAACTCCGCGACGGCCCGCCGCGTCGAGGCCAGCTCCGCCTGGTCCGCCGCCACCTCCGCCTCGATCTGGTCGAGCCTCGCCTGGTATTCCTCGTGCAGCTGCTCGCGGGTCGCCTTTTCGATCGCCAGCTGGCCGCGCCCGCCGTTGAAGATCGGCAGAGCGAAGCTGCCGGAGAGGCCGTTGGAGGTGATCCCGGAGTTGTCGCTGGCGTGGTTGCCGGTGACGTTGAGCAGAGGGAAGCGGGCCAACACCGCCTGCCGCAACTTGGCGTCCTCGGCCGCATAGCCGGCCTTCAGCGCCAGCAAGTCCGGCCGGCGGTCGACCACTTGCCGCGCGGCCGCCGCCACCTTGGTCGGATCGTAGGTCGAGGGTGCGGGGCCGGGGGCGAGCGGGACCTGCACATCGGGCTTCAGGTCCAGGAGGGCGTTCAGGTCGAGCCGCGCCCTCGCCGCGTCATGGCGGGCCGCGGCTAGCTGGGCGTCGATGTCGAGCTGCACGGCGAGGTCGGCGCCCGCGACCGGGCCGGTGAGGTCGCCGCGGGCCATGGCGGCCCGGCTTCGGTCGGCTCGGTCCCGCGCCTGGTCCTCCAGCCGCTGCAGCAGCTGCGCCCGCGCCTCGTCGGCCATGGCGGTCCAGGCGAGCTGACGGGCCTTCTGCGCCGTCCCCCATTCCGCCCAAAGCAGGTCGAGATCGGCCTGCCGCCGCGCGCCCTTCGCCGCCGCGAGGGACGCCGAGCGGGTCAGAAGCGCCTGGATGTCGATGGCCGCCGCCAACGAATAGGCGATCGCCGCCCCGGGGGTGGACGGAAAGTCGGCGCCGGCGGTGATCTGCGGATCGGGCAGCAGACCAGCGGAAAACACCTGCGCCTCGTTGACCCGGGCCGCCGCCCGCTTGGCGCGTAGGTCGGAGCTGTTCAGCACCGCCAGCACGGCGAGCTCGTCCGGATCCAGCCCGTCACGCGCGTCGATGGAGATGGCGCGGAGCGGGTCCAGCCGCAGTCGGGCGGGGTCGATCTTCAGCGCCGCGACGCTGGTCACCGTCGAGGGCGCGTCGGCCAGCGGCAGCGGTCCCGGCGCGGCGCAGGCGGCCAGGCCGGCCGCGATCAGTAGCCCGCCGCTTTGCCGGAGGGTGCGGATAATTGTCATGGGCGCATAAAGGGCCATCCGGCCCTGTCGGGCCCTCTCATCCAGCAAGCCCCTGCTTAGGCCGCGCCGGATGACGGGAGCCTGTCCGGCACATTGGGATTTCCCAATGCAGTCGCCGCCGGTCGCAGCCGGAAGCGCAGCCGCACCTGCAGTCCCGGCCGTGCGTCCTCCAGGGTGACCCCCGCGTCGTGCAGCCGCGCCACGGCCGCAACCAGCGCCAGGCCGAGGCCGCTGCCGGGGGTCGATCGGCTGCGTTCCAGCCGGTGGAAGCGGTCGAGCACCCGGCCGCGCTCGGCGTCGGGCACTCCCGGTCCATCGTCCTGCACCGAGACCACCGCCTGACCGCCATCCACGGCCGTGCTCACCACCGCCCGTACATGCGGTCCCGCATGCCGCAGGGCGTTCTCGACGAGGTTGGCGAGCATCTGGGTGAGCAGTTCCTTGTCCCCGTCGATCGCCACAGGCGCGCCAGCCTCGATCACGAGGCTCTGGCCCGCGTCCTCCGCCGAGGGAGCGAAGGCCTCGACCACGGTGCGAGCCACCGCGGTCAGGTCCACCGGCTGGAACGCCGCCCGCCGCGCCCCGCTCTCGATCTGGGCGATGCGCAGCAGGGCCGCGAAGGTCTCCAGGATTGCGTCGACGTCGGCCAGCGCCGCCTCGACCGCGTGAGCGCGGGCGGCGGGGGAGGCGAGGGTGCGGCTCTCATCCAGCCTCTGGCGCAGCCGGGTAAGGGGCGTGCGCAGGTCGTGGGCGATGTCGCCGGACACCTGCTTCAAGCTGTCCATCAGGGCGCCGATGCGGTCGAGCATGAGGTTGAAGGTGATCGACAGCCGGTCGAGTTCGTCGTCCGAGCCGCGCAGCGGAATGCGCCGGTCGAGATCGCCTTCGATGATAGCCTCGGCCGCTCCGGACATGGCGGCCAGCCGCCGCCGGACGTCGTAGCTGAGGCCGTAGCCGCCGAGAATGCCCAGCACCACCACGCCGGCGAAGGCCCAGGCGAAGCCCTGCATCACCGACCGCTGCAGGGCCTCGCTGCGCTCGTCGTCAGCCCCGACGACCAGCCGGTAGCCCTGGGGCAAGAGCACGGTCAGCACGCGGATCGACTCCCGCTCCCCGCGGGGCTGGCGGGTCGGCAGCTCCGACCAGCCGAGGGGGCTGCGCGCCCCGGCCAGACGGCCCGCGAGCGCCCGCCCGTCCGGCTTATCGAGGCCGTAGTCGAGGGCGCCGGGTGTGGAGTCCCGCTCGCGCACCGCCTGCACCACGCCCACCAGGCCTTCGGTTCGGAACTCCTGCCCGAGCGCCAGGGCCTCGGACTGGATGCGCGAGTCGAACTGTTGCCGGAGGGTGGCGCGGGTGGTCACCAGGGTAATCGCCCCCAGCACCACCACCGAGACCGCGAAGGCAGCGGTGTAGAGCGCCGCCAGCCTCAGGCTCGTGGAGCGGAACACCGGGGCCGGCTCAGTCCGGCGCGCGCAGGCAGTAGCCGGCGCCCCGCACGGTGTGGATGAGCTCGGCGCTTCGGCCGCGGTCGACCTTGGACCTCAGCCGGCTCACATGGGTCTCCACGATGTTGGTGCGGGGGTCGAAGTGGAAGTCCCAGACGCTCTCCAGCAGCATGGTGCGGGTGACCACGCGTCCGGCGTGACGCATCAGGTACTCGAGCAGCTGGAACTCGCGCGGCTGCAGCTCGATGCGCTGGCCGGCGCGGGTCACCGTGCGCTTCAGCCGGTCGAGGCAGAGGTCGGCCACGGTCAGCACCGCCTGCGGCTCATGGGTCGTGGGCGGGCGGCGAGCGAGGGCGTTGATCCGCGCGAACAGCTCGGCGATGGCGAAAGGCTTGACCAGATAGTCATCGCCTCCAGCTTCGAGGCCCTCGACCCGGTCGTCGATTCCGCCCAGCGCCGTCAGCAGCAGCACCGGCGTCTTCACGGCTGATGCGCGAATGGTGCGAAGGATCGCCAGTCCATCCATCTGCGGCAACATGCGATCCAGTACGATGACGTCGTAAGGCTCGCTGGCGGCCAGCAGCAGTCCCTCCCGGCCGCCAGCCGCGTGGTCTACCGTGTGGCCCGCTTCCGACAGCGCCTTTTTCAGATAGGAGGCGCCCTCGGCGTCGTCTTCGACCAGCAGAAGCTTCATCGCATTCTATCTGTGCCGCAAGCGGGCCACCGGCGCGAGGGGGCGCCCTAGTCGGGGTGGCTGCCTTCCTTGGCGTTTTCGAGCACCTTGCCGGTCCGCGCGTCCACTCCGACCTCGTAGGTGACACCGCTCTGCGCCTTGACGTCGAACGAATAGCGCAGGCCGGTCCCGCCGCCCTCTTTCTCGAGTTCCTGGTCGGTAATGACGCCCGGTCGCGCCTTCAGCGCGATCGTTCGGGCTCGAGCCAGGGCTACTCTGGCGATGGAGGCGTACTGATGGCCCGAGAAGGCCGGCGAGGTCGCGCTGGTCGGCAGGGACTTGGCCGCGGCCGCGCAGGCGAGGCCGAAGCCCGCAATGGCGGCAGCGGAGAAGAGGATCTTACGCTTCATCTGTGAACTCCTGGACGCCCCAGCCCTGTTTCATAAAGCGCCGCGGATGGAGCCCCGCTGGACGGCGGCATACGGATCGCCAATCCGGGAGGGGATTGAGTCCCCTGACCTGCGGCACCATGGTCTGAACTGCGAGCGCGTTCATATGGCGGCCACGGCCAGACGGTGTTGCATTGAAACCTTGGGCGTCATGGCATGGCAGGTCTGGGGCCTTCCTTCGGCGATGTCCGCCGTGCTGACCGTGCTGAAATCCGCCGCCTGAAGCTGAACTGGGAGGGACCGATGGCCGAGATCGTGGTGGCGCATGGCGCCTGGTCGGCTGGCTGGGCCTGGAAGAAGATGCGGCCGCTGATGGCCGCGCGCGGCCACCGGCTGTGGACCCCGACCTACACCGGCCTTGGCGAGCGCTCGCACCTGGCCGGGCCCGAGGTGGATCTCGAAACCCAGATCACCGACGTGGTCCAGGTGCTCCGCATGGAGGACCTCGCCGATGTGGTCCTCGTCGGCCACAGCTATGGCGGCATGGTCGCCACCGGCGTCGCCGACCGCGCGCCCGAGCGGCTGCAGCGGGTGATCTATATCGACGCCTTCGTGCCCGAGGACGGCGACAGCCTGGCCAGCCTCACCGGCCAGACGCCAGACGCCATGCGCGCGGCCGCCGAGGACGGCTGGAAGGCGGCGCCGCGGGCCCTGCCGCCCGACACGCCCCGCGAGGACCTGCGCTGGATCTCCGAGCGGCGGATGACTCACCCGGTGGCGTGCTTCACCCAACCGATCCGTCTCACCGGGGCCGGCGCCCATCTGCCGCGCCATTACATCTACGCCCTCAGGAAGGACGAGCGGGACACCTTCGGGCGCTTCCACCAGCGGGCCAGGACCACCCCCGGCTGGACCGCCCACGAGATCGACGCCAGCCACAATCCGCACATCACCTGTCCGGAGCTCCTGGCCGGCCTGCTCGATGGCCTCATCGGCGCGGCGCCCTTGGAGTGCTGAGCCCCCGGCCGATGTTCCGCTCCACCGGGTTCGCGGTGGCGGGAGTGGGCGTCCACCGCAGCGGCTGGCCCTATGCCGTGGCCTCGCTGGAGCCGTGGATGTCGCCGCAGGCGCCGGTCCTGCTCGACGACAACATCGAGCGGACCTTCTTCCTCGGCCCGGACGGCAAGCGCGGGATCGTCCACCGCACCCCGTGGATCGGCATCTGCCACCACCCCGTGGCCGCGCCCCGGGAGGTGATCGCAAGCCTGCAGCTGCTCGATGGGTTCCCCGAGTGGCGCGAGAGCCTGCCGCACCTGAAGCTGCTGATCGTCATGGCCGAGCACGTCGCCCCGAAGGTCCGCCGGCTCTGGAACGTGCCGACCTTGGTCCTCCACCATCCCACCGAGGTCGACGTCCCGCCGTGGTCGCCGGACGCCTTCCGGCGCAACCCGGCAAAGAGGCTGGTCCAGGTTGGTCACTACCTGCGCAATCCGGACGGCATCGCCCAGGTCGCCGTTCCTCCCTGGCTGGAGAAGGCGCGCCTGGAGACCACCGACCCCTGGGCCGAGCCGGCGCGCCGGCGTTGGCGGCCTCTCTACGCCCATCGCCGGAAGGTCGGCGCCGTGACCGAGCTCGGCCATCTCGACGACGACGCCTACGACCGGCTGCTCGCGGAGAACCTGGTGTTCCTGGAGCTGATCCGCGCCGTGGCCAACAACACCGTGGTGGAATGCATCGCCCGCAATACGCCGCTGGTTGTCAACCGCCTGCGCGGGCCCGAGTGGTACCTGGGGAAGGACTATCCCCTCTTCTATGACGATATCGCCGAGGTGGAGGGCCTGCTGACGCTCGAGCGGATCCTCGAGGCCCACACCTATCTCGAGGCCCTGCCCAAGGACTGGCTGAGCGGGGAGGCGTTCGCCCGCACCCTTGCGGAGGGCTGCCTGAGGCTGGTCCCGGAGCTCTGGGCCTAGTTGCCTTCCCCGGCTGCCTCAGAACCCTTCGTGTCCTTCGCGCCTTCGTGGTCGACCAAGCGGCTTCGCCGCCGACGCCGGGGCGTAGTGGCGCGCGGGTCTGATCAACCGAGGCGCGCGGAGGTCTATTGCGCAGCTTGGCGAACGGCGTAGCCTGATCGGCCAGAGCCGCGTCGGCCGGTTTGGGCGCCGGGCCGGCCCCCCGCCGGAGCCGTGCCGAGATGCGCCACACGCCCTTCCTGACCGCCCTGGCGCTGAGCGCCGGCCTGCTGCTCTGCGCCTGCGCGACGCCGCCGCGCGCCCCTCCGGAGGTGCTCGCCGGCGCGGCCGCGCCTCCGGCCCTGGCGCCCGCGCCCGTCGAGGTCGGGGCCCCGCCGCCCATGCTCGGATCGTCCGGGCCCCCCGGCGCCTCCGCCGGCGCCGCCAGGGAGGCCGCGGACTACTCCATCGTCCGCTACGTCGGCGTCGACGCCTCCGCCTGGCAGCCGGCCAAGCAGCCCGCCGCCTATGCCGACCTCTACACCCGCCTCGAGCTGCAGGGCCGCGACGACCTCGGCGCCGGCCAGGGGCATCCGGCCTACCGCGACTACCAGGCGGAGAACCGGCCCTGGATCTCCAGGATCTGGTCGGACAAGACCAACACCATCACCCTGGTGGCCACCATCAACGCCGCCGATCCGGCCCTGGCCGTCACCCTGCCGCTGTTCTCGGCCACCTACGCCAGCGGCCCCAAGCTCGGCGACACCTGGACCACCAACTACACCGCCTCCGACGTCCACTCGCCCCTGTTCCGGATCAGCCCGAACACGGCCCTGACCGTGCACCTGGCCGCCAAGGTCTCGTCCGACGTGAAGAGCCAGGGCGCCGCCATGGCCATCGGCGCCGTCACCCGGGCGGTGCAGATCGCCGCGCCCTCGTCGACCCTGCTCACCGCCCTCTCCAGCGCCGAGATCAGGAACACGGCCAGCGCGCTGGACACGGCCCTCTCGTCGATCCTGTCGCAGGACATCTCCGAGGACATCGCGCTCGGGCGCCTGACCGACTCCTGGTCCCCGGACTCCGCCATCGTGATCACCGGCTGCGCGCCCTTCCTGAAGTTCGAAGGGGTGTCCGGCGCGGGCCAGGGCTGCGGCGCCGCCCGCGACATCGACCGGGGCTATGACACCCCCGTCGGCGGATGGTCGCTGAAGCTGACCTGCCCCCGGCCCTCCGTCTTCGACGCCCGCGACATCTGCCACCCGATTGGCGCGGCCGCGCCCGTGGGCCAGGTGATCGACTGGTCGCTCGCCGCCAACCGCGCGGCGGTCCAGGCGGCCATCGCCGGCGCCGCCAGCGACGCCGAGATCCTCTCCTTCCCCCTGTCGAGCCAGACCGACGTGCAGACCTTCGTCCAGTCCCAGCCCTGGTACGCGGGCTTCATCAGCACCGCCGCCCCGGCGGCGGCCGACTACACGGCCTTCTGCGCCGGCGCCATCACCGGCATGGAGCACAGCAGCCTGAACAGCCTGGACGCCGCCCTCGTGCTCCGGGCGGTGATCGACCAGATGCCCAAGGTCACCGCCCGCAAGGCCGGCTTCACCGCCGCCGCCACCGGCCAGGCCTGCCAGGAGATGCTGAGGGCGGTCCAGGTCTCGCTGTCCTAGGCGGAGCCCCTTCACCCGCACGGTGGCCGCGGCCAGCAGCCGGCGCGGCGCCGCTCGCCTGTCCGCCCAGCCGTTCAGACCGCAGGCGCGCCTGCCAGGCGCTCGATCGTCTCGGCCCGCATCCGCTGCGCGGCCTCGAAGAACGCGAACTCCCCCCTGTACCAGCCCGCGAGGTTCGCGATGGCGAGGTCGGAGACGTCCGTCTCGAAGCCCGGCGGGGTGACGTGCGATCCCACCGGGTCGGTGGGCAGGCGCAAGTCGGCAGGCAGTCCCAGCGCCGGCTTCATCAGCTCGAAATCGCTCGGCAGCTCGCCCTGCAGCCAGATGAAGCCGATGTCCGCGCGCCTGGATCGCAGGTAGTCGACCGAGTCGAACCAGAAGGAGAGGGGGACGCCGGTGTGGAACATGTCGCGGATCAGCCGAGACGCCCATTCCCGCACCGCGAAGTTCCTGTCCGAAAGCCCTTCGGCCAGGCTGTTGGGGTTGGGGAAGCGGGCGAAGCCCTCCTGCTGCACCGGCGTCCACTCGACGTGGTTGCGTGGCTGGCCCTTGCGCAGCTTGCTGTTGAAGCCGCTGACGAACCGGCTGATCGGATCGCGGATCCCGAACACCACCGTCTCGCCGGCCGGAACGTCCGTCAGCCGCGCCATGTGCCCTCCGCAGTGGAATACCCCCCGCGGGAGGCCGCCCAGCGCCACCCGCACCGCCGTTCCGCCGGTCTTGGGGATGTGCAGGATGTGGAACATCAGGCCCTACAACTCATATCCGCGCCCATCGCGCCGTGCGCCCGCCCACCGTCAGCTGCGCGCGTAGGACCGCTCGGCCGGAGCCGCGTCCTCGGCGGCCGCTGCATCCAGGCCGGCGGGCGCCGGGGCGGGGCCCGCCGGGGCCTCGTCCAGCAGCCCCAGCTCCCGCGCCACGTGATCGTCGTGCAGCAGCTCGCCCGCGCGCAGCCGCGCCTCGATCTCCTCCGGACCCAGGCAGTTGCGCTCGAACCATTCGCCAAGCCGCCCCTCGCGCTCCAGCTCGTAGAGCCGCCGCCAGGCCATGCCGTTGCCCTTGGGCAGGTGGACGTTGCGTTCGAGCGCCGCCCCGCCCAGCACGATCTTGCGCCGGAACGACGCGAAATCCCGGATGGGGAAGTGGGCGATCTCCAGGGCGTCGGTGCGCGCCGCCGCCAGCGGCTCGCCGTTCCGCAGCGCCTGGTGGTTGCCCTGGCAGATCTCGATGTCGGCCATGGGCCGGTGGCAGATCTTCGGCGGCAGCTCGCGCCCCGAGAAGTTCATCGAGGTCCGCTCCCGATAGACCATGCCCTGCAGGAAGCTGTCGGCGCGCACGCCCTGCACCGAGGGGTGGTTGAACCGCTCCACCGCCAGCACCTGGGCGTCGGGCGGCGCGGCGCCGAGGGCGTCCTTCAGCCCACCGGTGCGCGAGAACCAGAACTCGTCGTCGTCATTGTGGATGATCCAGTCGGCGCCATGCGCCTCGGCGGCCCGGCGCGCCATGCGGGTGACCCACAGCCCCTGGCTGAAGTCGTCCCCGGGCTCCCAGATCCGCTCGGCCACGCCCATCCGGGCGTAGGCCTCGATGATCTCCCGGGTGCCGTCCACCGAGCAGTTGTCGGTGATCACGAAGAAATCGACGCCCTGCCGCAGATGGAAGTCCAGGTTGTGCCGGAGCAGGCTCTCGGCATCCCTGACGAGCAGCGTCATGACCAGTTTCATCGCGGCGGAAGGTGAACGCAAAGCGCGGTGGACGCAATTGGGCGGAGGGGGGAGGGGCGGCCCGGTGGACAAAGCGGGAACGCGCCCGTTGATCGTCATGGTTAACAGAATGCTAATTTGTTCTTTTCCCGCGGCGCCGAGGGGGAGGTGGTGCTAGCGCAGAAGCGGTGGTTCGGACGCGGGGCAAGCGCGGTTGGAGAGGGCATGAGGGGGACCTCCCGAAACGCCTGCCAAGCCCCGCTCACCCCAGCGAAGGCCGGCGCCCCAGGACAGGTCATCGGTGACGCCCGGTAGAAGGCCCGGGTATCCGAAGCAGCGATGCTTTCACGCTGCGAACTGCTCCGCGCAGGAAGATGCCGACTTTTGGGCGACCGGTTGTTTGCTCCGCGC
>FTGK01001096.1_pt1 | contig 16924 bp, 17 predicted proteins | sample 1640691 | NCBI WGS metagenome assembly FTGK01 (sample SAMEA3914789, study PRJEB12502) | metagenome | biome: forest; material: soil | place: Canada | collected 2011-07-03 | depth 0.3 m | reverse complement strand
GCGGCGGACGGCCTCCAGGAAGGCCGAAATCAGAGCGGGGTCCTTTACGCCGGGGCCACGCTCCACGCCAGAGGAAACGTCCAGCATCGGCGCCCCGGACTTGCTGAGCGCCTCGGCGGCGTTCCAGGGATCGAGCCCCCCGGCCAGGAACCAGGGCCGGGAGAAGCGGCGCCCCGCCGCCAGGGTCCAGTCGAAGCTGACGCCGAGCCCGCCCGGCCTGTCGGCGTCCTTGGGCGGCCGCCCCTCGAACATCAGGTGCTCGACCAGACCGTCGTAGGGCGCCGCCGCCGCGAAGTCGGAGGCGTCGGAGACGGGGATCACCTTGATCACCCCCGCGCCGGTGCGTTGGGCGATGGCGGCCACGCGTTGCGGCGTCTCCCTGCCGTGCAACTGGATCAGGTCCGGCTTCAGCGCCGCCCCGATGCGGTCGAGCTCCGCATCGTCCGGATCGACGGTGACAGCCACGATCCTGGCCGGCCCCCGCGCCGGCGCCGCCAGCCGGGCGGCGGCCTCCGGCGAGACGTTGCGCGGGCTCTTCTCGAAGAACATGAAGCCGAGGAAAGCCGCGCCCCCCTCGAGCGCCGCCGCCACCGCCTCGGGCGTCGAAAGTCCGCAAATCTTGGCTGTGGCCATGGCGGGAGATAGGAGCGCGCACCCTTCGCCCGCAAGAGCTTCGTACCGCACCCATCGCGGCAGCGATGGGGGAGGGGGACCGCCGGCCGAAGCCGGCCCACGCCGGCTGCAGAGCCGGGGGTGGAGGGGGCGAGCCCCACGCACCGCGCTTCAGCAGCGCTTTCGCTGTCCTTGCCGCTCTGGCTGCGGCTTGCCCCCGCCACCACGCGCTCTTCGGCGCGCGGTCCACCTCCCCCGCTGCGCGGGGGCGGTAGATGGCCGGCCCGGGCCGCGCCGCTTCAAGCCGGAACCGGGGCGGGTCCAGCGGGTTGATTTTTGATGGCTGCCAGGAGGCTCCGATGACTGTACGCGTGTCCGGACGGATGATCGGCGTGGCCGGGGCCGCCGCTCTCGGGGTCGTGGCAGGGCTGTCCGTCGGCCGCATCCGCAAGGCGGTGGCCAAGGCCTCGATGGCCCTGAACGGCGACTGGGAAAAGCAGATGAAGGCCGAGCACCGGGCCCTGCGCAAGGTGCTCAAGGCCATGGCCGACAGCGAAACCTCCGAGGCCGCCGAACGCGTGGCCCTGCTGGAGACCGCCGCCGACATGCTCACCCGCCACGCGGTGGAGGAGGAGAACATCGTCTATCCGGCGCTGAAGGCGGCCGGCATGACCTCGGCGGTCAAGGCCCAGCTCGACGACCACGCCGACATGCGTTCGATGATCCGCGAGCTGGAGACCCTGGCGGCCGAGGACCCATTGTGGCTCGACACCGCCAAGCGGCTGAAGAAGCTGGTCTACCGCCATGTGCGCCAGGAGGAGCAGGAGCTGTTCCCGGCGCTGCACGAGGCGGCCCTGGACGGGGACAACGAGCGCCTGACCCAACTGGTGCGCCGCGAGGGACTGAAGGTCAGCTGAGGCCCCCTCCGTCTCGACCCCCCGTTTCACGGGGGAGGATTAGAGCCGCTCGTAGGCCGCGGGGTCGAAGTAGTCCTCGTTGGGGCGATAGCGGACGCCGGGCGTGGAGTCGTCGGGCTCGGGGCCGTCTTCGGCGCGGCTGTCGAAAATGATCTCCAGCTGGACGCCCGACGGATCGAAGATGAACAGCTGCCAGAGGTTGGCGCCGGGGACGATGGCCTCGCGCCAGGGCAGGCCGGCTTTCCTGAAGCGCTCGCGCATGGCCTGGAAGCCGACCGCGGTCAGCGAGACGTGGTCGATGGCCCCCGTGCCGTGCGGCGTCGCGGTCCCGTTCGCGCCGAGCGCCGGCTCGCCGGCGTAGATGTGGAAGATCGCCTCGCCCACCGGAGTCGGGACCGCCAGCCATGCGCCGGGGAAGCCCAGCGGGGGCCGCGGCGCCTCATGGCAGCCCATGACCTCCTTGTAGAACCTCACGGTCCTGTCGAGGTTGGCGGTCTTGATCGCCACATGGAACAGGCCCGTCAGATGCCCCGCCATCGCCGTCTCCCCTTGTCACCCGAGCCGTCATAGCCCGCGAGCCATGGCCCCGACACCCCCGCCGGTCGGTTGCGCCCGCAAGTCGCCCTGCTAGAACTCTCAACAAGCGGCGCCATTGGCGAGCGCCGGTCAGGGGAGTTGGCGTCCATGAGGGCTTTGCGTGCGTCGGCGATCTTTTTGGCGGCGGCCCTGGCGCTCGCCGGATGCCAGAAGGGCGCCTCGGGCGTCGACGGGCGGCGGATCGCCGAGGCCGACCAGCATCCGGGCGACTGGGTCAGCTACGGCCGCACCTACGACGAGCAGCGCTTCAGCCCGCTGACCCAGGTCAACGACAAGAACGCCGGCCAGCTGGGCCTGGCCTGGTACGCCGACCTCGACACCACCCGCGGCCAGGAGGCGACGCCGCTAGAGATCGGCGGGGTGATCTACACGACGACGGCGTGGAGCAAGGTCAGGGCCTATGACGCCAGGACCGGCCGCCAGGTCTGGGCCTATGACCCGCAGGTGCCGGGCGACTGGGGAGTCAGGGCCTGCTGCGACGTGGTCAACCGGGGGCTCGCCATGTGGCGAGGCAAGGTCTACCTCGGCACGCTCGACGGGCGGCTCATCGCGTTGGACGCCAAGACCGGCACGCCGGTCTGGACCACCCGCATGTTCGGCCAGAACACCTCCTACGCCTCCACCGGAGCGCCGAGGGTGGTGAAGGGGCGGGTGATCATCGGAACCGGCGGCGCAGAGTTCAATCAGCGCGGCTTCGTCTCGGCCTATGACGCGGAGACCGGCAAGCTCGACTGGCGCTTCTACACGGTGCCAGGCGACCCCTCGAAGAGCGACGGCCAGCCCTCCGACGGGCCGCTGAAGAACATCGCCGCCAAGACCTGGGCCCCGGGGACCTGGAAGCTCGGCGGCGGCGGCACGGTCTGGGACACCATCGTCTACGATCCCAAGCTCGACCTGCTCTACTTCGGCACCGACAACGGCGATCCCTGGAACCAGCGCTACCGCGGGGTGCGCGGCGACAACCTGTTCCTGACCTCGATCATCGCGGTGCGGCCCGAGACCGGGAAATACGTCTGGCACTACCAGCTGAACCCTGGCGACGAGTGGGACTATTCGGCGGTGCAGCCGATCATCCTGGCCGACTTGAACATCGGCGGCCGCACCCGTCAGGTGCTGATGCAGGCGCCCAAGAACGGCTTCTTCTATGTGCTCGACCGCAAGACCGGCGAGCTGCTCTCGGCCAAGAACTATGTGACGGTGAACTGGGCCAAGGGCATCGACATCAAGACCGGCCGCCCGATCGAGAACCCCGCGGCCCGCTATTCCGACACCGGCAAGGACTGGCTCGGCCTGCCGGGCCCGCTTGGCGGCCATAGCTGGAACCCGATGGCGTTCAGCCCCAAGACCGGGCTGGTCTACATTCCGGCCAACGAGGCGGGCTTCCCCTATTCGGAGGACCGCTCCTTCAAGCCGGCGGCCCTGGGCGAGAACCTCGGCCTCGACCTCTCGGGCGGCGGCAAGGATCCCGACTACACGACCCAGAAGGCCCAGCTCGCCTCCCTGAAGGGCTATCTGCTGGCCTGGGACCCGGTGAACCAGAAGGCGGTCTGGAAGGCGGACCATCCGGGCCCGGCCGACGGCGGGGTGGTGGTGACCGCCGGCAACGTGGTGTTCGAGGGCAGCTACGACGGCAAGTTCGCCGCCTGGACCGCCGACACCGGCAAACAGCTCTGGTCCTTCGACGCCCAGGCCCCGGTGATGGCCGCGCCGATGACCTATGAGGTGGACGGGACCCAGTATGTGGCGGTGATGACCTGCGGCGGCGGGGCCTTCGGCCTCTCGGCCGGCCTGCCCGGGCTGAAGTCCGGCCGTCCGCACCAGCTCTGCCGGCTGCTCGCCTTCAACCTCGGCGGCCAAGCCAAGCTGCCGCCCCTGCCCGCCAGCATGCGCCCGCCCCTTAACCCGCCGGCGGCCACCGCCTCGGCCGACCAGGTGCACCAGGGCGCGCTGCTCTACGGCCGCTTCTGTGGCATCTGCCACGGCGGCTCGGCCGTCTCGGCGGGGGTGACGCCGGACCTGCGCTACACGCCGCTGCTGGGCTCGGACGCCTTCTATGCGGTGGTGCTGGGCGGGGCGCTGAAGAGCCAGGGCATGGTGTCGTTCGCCAAGGTGCTGACCAAGGACCAGGCGACCTCGATCCGCGCCTACCTGATCCAGCGCGCCAACGACGCCAAGGCGGCGCAAGCCAAGGGGCAGGACCTGACCGCGGGATAATCCCCGCGCAGGTGCGGCCGGCAGGCCGCAGGATTCGAACGCGGAGTTCGCGGAGGAGACGCGGAGGACGCAGAGAGTCGCTGCGTTCTGCGCACTCGGCGCCTTCTCTGCGTCCTCTGCGTTCAAGAACGGGGCGGCTCCGCCGCCTAGGGACTACGCTTGGTGACCTCGACCACGCCGCGGTCACCGTCGACCTTGACCCAGTCGCCGGTCTCGATGACCGACAGGGGGTCCTGATCCAGTTCGGTGACCGACGGGCAGTGGGTGACCACCGCGCCCAGGGCGATCTTGGTGGTCATGGTGGTGAACACCATCGCCTTGGGGGCCGCGCCGGCGAGGCGGGCCGTGTGGAAGGCCACCGACCATCCCGAGGAGCCCTTGGCGCCTGGGAAGACCAGGATCTTGTCCTTGAAGCTGACCCCTCTGAGCTCGTGGCGGGTCTCGATGATCGTGCCGGTCTGGGCCTGGATGCCGCCCCAGCCGGAGATGGTGTCGCGGGTGACCAGGGCCTCGCCCTCGGCGACGCCGCCGACAACCTTGCGGCCGTGCAGGACGATCTTCCCCCTCTGGGGGAAGTCCGGGCCCGGGCCATGCCCGGGCTCGGGATGGGGGCCGCCCCCTCCACCACGCTTTGCGTGGTCCCCCTCCCCCAAGGGGGGAGGATCTAGAATCTCGGCGGTCATGACAGGGATCCGTTCCAGCGGCCGGTGATGGCGGCGTTGATGCAGTCCTGCGTCGTCCCGAACCAGGCCTCGATGCCCATGATCGCCGGCAGGTAGTGGGACTGCTTGGCGGAATCGAGGGCCACCACGCGGGTCCCCTTGGGCATGGTCTGGCCGATGGCCGAGCAGGTGTCGGTCATGATCAGGCCTCCGGCGTCCTGGATCGCCTTGGTCAACCCTTTCGCGTCGGCCTGCAGCTTCACGATGCGCGAGGTGAAGATCCAGAGGTTGCAGTTCGGGCTGATCCGGCGGCCGTCCAGCAGCCGCGCGGCCTCCTCGATCTGGCTCAGGGCCGCGTGCGGGCAGCCGAGCATGACGTAGTCGACGTCGGGATTGGTCCCGTTGGAGTTCAGCGCCTCATAGGTCCGCTTCCGCTCGGCGGCGCCGTAGCGCAGCGCCTGCATCGGCCGGCGACCACCGAAGGCCGCCTCCAGCGTCGGCGCCTCGGGGGTGATCCCGACCATGTGATAGAGCTCGACCCCGCCCGAGGAGGCGGCCGCCGCGCCGAAATGCTTGTGCAATATGGCCTGGGCGTTGGTCACCTGGCCGGTGAACACGGGGATGTTCTCCTGCACCTCGCCGCCGGCGTAGTAGCCGAGCATCCCCCATTCGAAGATGTCGTCCACCGGGACCTCGACCTCGATGTGGTGGGTGCCGCGGCGGAAGTCGTCCTGGTGGAAGCCCCAGTCGGGGATCTTGCCGGTGAGCATGGCCGCCGAGGTGCTCTCGCGGCCCTCGGTGTTGGTCCGCGCCCCGATCACCGAGTTGCAGTAGACCACCGCCGAGGATTCCATCCAGGCGCAGTGCTCGCCGAATTTCGGGGCGTTGCCGACCAGGTAGGGCGTGCAGGTCTTCAGCACCTTGATGCCGTGGGCCTCGATATCGGCCTCGTCCTGCATCTGATGATTGAAGGCCTCCTCGCTCATGCCCTGCTCGCGCCACAGCACGGGGTCCAGCCCGCCCTGGAGGTGGCAGGAGTTGGGCTGCATCCGGGGCACGGGCACCACCTCGTCGGCGTCGAGGTCGAACAGCGAGAAGATGGTCTCGTAGGAGGCCCCGCCGCGCGCCTTGTAATAGTTGTGCAGGAAGAGGCTGGAGGAGCCCGGCACCCCGGCCACGTTGGAGGTGTCGGCGAAGCGCTCGGCGCCCAGGGCGTCGGCGTAGCGGACCAGGAGGTCCATGGCCTTCTGCTTGGCCGCCCCTTCGTCTCCGGCGAGCATCGCCTTTTCGGCGTCGGTCAGGATCATCGCGGGCCTTCCGGGGGCGGGTGTCTCGGTCAATCATAAGCACGCTATCGATTTTGCGCACAATGGCGAGAGTTGCTTGAACCGGGGCCCCCGGTGCGGCTAGTCCCGCTGCCGAAAGCTTTGATGTGAGGAAACCGGCATGGCCACCCTGCAGCCGATCGGCGTCACCGCCGGCGCCAAGCCCGGCAAGGCGCCCTACAAGCGCATCGCCACCGAGGAGGCCTTCTGTCCGCCGGAGATGTTCGAGATCTACGCCGAGATCCTCGACGAGAAGCGGCTCGACGATCCGGGCTTCAACAGCCTCTGGGGCTTCTACCTGAAGAGCCCGAGCGCACGGACCACCTTCATCCGCGACTGCATGACCGAGGTCGGGCCTCAGCGGATCGCCCACATGGACGCCTCCGGCATCGACATGCAGATCCTGTCGCTGACCGGGCCTGGCGTTCAGGTGATGAACCGCGACGAGGCGGTGGGCTTCTCCACCTTCGCCAACGACTGGATCGCCGAGAAGGTCGCCGCCAACCCGACGCGCTTCGCCGCCCTGGCCGCCTGCGCGCCGCAGGACCCGGCCGCCGCCGCCAAGGAGATCGAGCGGGCGGTGACCAAGCTCGGGCTGAAGGGGGTGATCATCAACTCCCACACCCACGGCGAGTACCTGGACGACGAGAAGTTCTGGCCGATCTTCGAGGCCGCCGAGGCCCTGGACGTGCCGATCTACATCCACCCCCAGGGCCCCTCAAAGGGGCTGATCGGGCCGCTGCTCGAGCGGGGCCTGGACGGCGCCATCTATGGCTTCTCGGTCGAGGTCGGGATGCACACCCTGAGGATCATCGTCTCGGGCGCCTTCGACCGCTTCCCCAAGCTGCAGATCATGATCGGGCACGTCGGCGAGAGCCTGCCCTTTACGCTCTACCGCATCGACTACATGCACGATGCGTCGGTGAAGTCGGGCCGCTATTCGACCATGCCGCCCCTGAAGAAGAAGCCGTCCGACTATTTCCGCGAGAACATCTACTGCACCAACTCCGGCGTCGCCTGGGCGCCGCCGATCCGCTTCATGCAGGAGGTGATAGGTCCCGAGCGGGTGCTCTACGCCCAGGACTACCCGTACCAGTACCTGGTCGAGGAGGTGGCCGCCCTGGACGAGATGCAGATGAGCGCGGAGAACAAGAAGCTGTTCTTCCAGACCAATGCCGAGCGGGTGTTCAAGCTGTAGCTTGGCTGTACGCTTAAGCTTGTTCTTAGGATTACGCCGCTAGGATAGGGCCATGACCCCATCCGGTGCGCCCATGCCTTTCGACGCCGCCGACCTGCCTGTGCGGATCCTGGCCGCCGAGGACAACGCCCTGAACCAGAAGGTGCTGGCCGCCCTGCTGGAGCCGCTGGGCGCCGAGCTGACCGTGGTCTCCAGCGGCGCCGAGGCGCTCGAGGCCTGGCGTTCGGGCGACTGGAACATGATCCTGATGGACGTGCAGATGCCGGGGATGAGCGGGGTCGAGGCCACCCGCCTGATCCGCGACGAGGAGGCCGCCCAGGGCCGCGCCCCGACGCCGATCGTGGCGGTCTCCGGCAACGCCATGCAGCATCAGATGGACGAGTACCGCGTCGCGGGCATGGACCTGCATGTCTCCAAACCCATCCAGGCCGCGTCCCTCTACGCCGCCGTGCACGCCGCCCTGCACCTCTCCGTCGAAGCCGAGGCCTCGGCCGTCCTGCTCGGCTGACCGGTCACTCGGCGAAGAGGTCGAACACCTCGGCGCGGAACCAGCGGTGGCCGCGGTCCTGCTGCATCCGCTCATGCCAGAACTGATCGATGCCGATGGGCTCCAGGCCCAGCGGCGGCTCGAACAGCTCCAGGTCCAGGTCCGGCGCGAGGAACTCCGCCAGCTTCCGCGGGATGGTGGCGACCCCATCCGTGCGGCTGGCCAGGAAGGCGCAGGCCAGGAAGCTCGGCACCCGCACCAGCACCTGTTCCGGGGCCAGCGCCCCGAACGCCCGCTCCAGCCGCTTGTGGGCCGCGTGGCCGGTGGGGGAAGAGACCACGACGATGTGCCGCTCGCGCCGGAAGCCCTCGGCGCGGCGCAGCGCCTCCAGCCGCGGATGCCCGCGCCGGACGACGCTGGCGAAGGGGTCGGCGTAGAGGCTCTGCCGGCGCAGGGTGGGAGCGGCCTGGGGGAAGGCGCCGATGGCCAGATCGGCCTCCCCCGCCTCCAGCCGCGCCTCCAGCGGACGGGTGTCCAGCGGCAGGGCGCGCAGGCGCAGGTTGGGCCCCTTGGCCTCCAGCCGCCGCATCAGGACCGGCACCGTCTGGATCATCCCGACCTCGGTCACCAGGATCGAGAACTCGCGATCCGAGCTTTCGGGATCGAAATCCCGGGTCGAGGCCCGCATCATGTCGGAGGCGGCCAAGAGGCCTCGGAGCGGCTCCAGCAGCTGCTCGGCTTTAGGGGTCGGACGCATGGTCAGCCCCACCCGCACCAGCAGGGGGTCGCCGAAGTGGGTCCGGAGCCGGCGCAGGATCTTGCTCAGCGACGGCTGGCTGATCCCAAGGCTCTCGGCCGCCCGGGTGAGGCTGCCCACCTCGAGCAGAAGCACCAGGGCGCTGAGGTCGCCGAGGCTGACGTCGTCGCGCGCCATCGAGGCTCCATGCCGATCCGGAATTCAATCTATTCCGAGAATGGCATGGCGCCCAGCGTCGGCCGGACGTAATCCCGCTGCCGAGACGAGGTCCGCGCCGGGGCCTTGGGAGAGCGTAATGAAGACCAGCCGGTTCGTGATCGCCCCGCACTTCCGCCTGCAGGAGTGGGTGGCCGAGGAGAAGGGGTACTTCAAGGCCGAGGGTCTCGACTACGAGTTCCGCGAGCAGGCCATCTCCGAAGACGGCAAGAAGCACGACCTCGGCGACAAGGTCGGCGCCTATCAGACCTTCGAGCAGGGCCGCACCTGCGACATCTCCTCCGCCTGCCACTGGACGGTGAACGTCGCCGCCTCCTCCGGCCACGGCAAGATGTACGGCGACGCCTATTCGCTCTCCCCCGCGGCCATCTTCGTGCCCCCGGAATCGCCGATCCGCGGCCCCGAGGACCTCAAGGGCGTGACCATCTCGGTCGGCTACCAGTCGGGCAGCCACTATTCGACCATCCAGGCGCTGGAGCAGTACCTGCCGACCAAGGAGATCGAGCTGTCGTTCGCCGACGGCCTGCTGTTCCGCCGCATGGAGCGGCTGATCGACCGGGAGATCCAGGCGGCCGCCCTGTTCTCCGGGCCCTATTACTTCGTCGAGCAGTTGGGCTTCCGAAAGATCATCGACACCACCTTCATGATGGCCACCATGATCTCCGGCGACCCCGAGCCGGAGGACGTGAAGAAGTACTACCGCGCCCTGAAGCGCGCCCAGCGCGACATCGACCTGCGCCCCGAGCTCTACACGCACTATTACAAGAACGAGTTCCCGGCGCGCTGGCACGACCAGATGGACACCCGCCGCTGGGGCCCGGGCGAGCGCATCGTGTTCGAGCCCTACGACAAGCAGATGTTCGAGGACTCCTTCGAGTGGGTCTCCGAGCGCGGCATCTTTCCCGAAGGGGAAATGGGCTCGGGCCGCTACGAGGACTCGGTGATCCTGCTGCCGCAGTAGGGCCCCGCACGCTACCCACGGCCAGGCATCCGTATAAGACTAGGCCCATTCCCGACCACGGATCGAGCTCTGGACGGGATGAGCGGGATTGGGGGCGGCAATGTCTGCATCGGCGCGCTTGGCGGGGTTGTTTGGTGGGCTGGCCGTGGGAGCCTGCCTCATCGCGCTACCCGCGGCCGCGCAGATGCCCGGCGAGGCCAGCGCCTGGACCGCGGTCGCCTGCGACCACGCCTGCCTGATCGGCTTCCTGCACCGCTACATGGACGCCCTGGTCCACAAGGATCCGGCCCGCGCGCCCCTGGCCCAGGGGATCAGGTTCACCGAGAACGACGTCGCCATGCCGATCGGCAAGGGCCTCTGGCGCACCATCAGCGGGGCCTCCGACAAGGGCCTGGAAGTCGCCGACGCCAAGACGGGCGAAGCGGCCTGGTTCGGCCTCGTCTACGAACACGGCAACCCGGCTTATTACGCGATGCGACTGAAGGTCGAGGACGGCAGGATCGGCCAGGTCGAGACCGTGGTGGTGCGCCACCAGGGCCTGCCCATGCCCTTCGGTCCGCCGGAGAAGTACACCCACGATCCCGCCTTCGCCGAGCCGCTGAAGCCCGAGGAGAGAAAGCCCCGCGAGCGCCTGCGGGCGGTGGCCGACAGCTATTTCAACACCGTGGAGCTCAACGACGGGACGGTGTTCGCCCCCTTCGACGAGGACTGCGGGCGCACCGAGAACGGCATCTCCACCACCGCCGGCAACGGCATCGGGGCGGCGGCCATCGCTCAGGGCTGCGAGGCCCAGTTCAAGCTCGGCATCTACCGGATCAACAAGCGGGTGCGCGAGCGGCGCTACTTCCTGATCGACGAGGAGCGCGGCGTGGTGGTGGGCACGGGCTTCTTCGACCACGCCAACAGCTTCGACAGCTACCAGACCACCGACGGCAAGACGATGAAGACGGCCCTGAAGTGGCCGAACTCCATCTCGCTGATGGAGGCCTTCAAGATCAGGAACGGCAAGATCTGGCGGGTCGAAGCGATCTTCACCTACGTGCCCTACGCCATGCACAACCCGTGGGCTGCGGCCCCGGCGGCCCGGTGAGGAGGCCCCAGATGACCCTCCGCACCTCCGCCATCGCCCTCCTCGCCCTCGCCGCCGCGGCTCCCGCCGCCGCCGCGCCCAGCTGCGACCGCGCGTGCCTGGACGGCATGGCCGACAAGGTCCTGGCCGCCATGGCCGAGCGCGCTCCGGAGCACCTGCCCTTCGCCAGGGTGGTCCGCTATTCCGAGAACAACGTCTCCATCGACATCGGCGACGGGGCCTGGGCGACCATCACCGCCCATGGCGCGGCCGCGGTCCGGGCCGCCGATCCGGCCACAGGCCAGGTGGTCTGGATGGGCGAGATCGCCGAGCACGGCCAGCCCGGCTTCATGGCGCTGCGGCTGAAGGTCGAGAGCGGCAGGATCGCCGAGATCGAGGCCGTGATCCGCCGCAAGGGCGGCCCGCCGCAGTACGGCGACCCGGAAGCCTATCGGCCCGATCCGGCCTTCGCCGCCGCGCCGGCGGGGCGTGAAGCTCCCAAGGCCATGGTCGCCGCCGTCGACGGCTGGTTCGACGCGGTCCAGGGCAAGCGCGGCGCGGCGAAGATCGCGGCCGGTTGCGAGCGCCAGGACAACGGCCTGGCCAGCTCCTCAGGCGCCACGGCCGACGGCGGCGTCCAGGGCTGCGCGGCCCAGATCAGGGCGGGGGTGTTCAAGCCGATCGAGACGGTGCGCGCACGCCGCTACCTCGTCGACGCCGCCAGAGGGGTGGTGGTCGCCGCCGGGTTCTACGATCTGCCCTCGGCCACGCCCAAGCCTGCGGCGGCCAAGGGCTTCTCCTGGGCCGAGGACTTCCCCTACTCCCTGGCCTTCATCTCGGCCTTCAAGCTGAAGGACGGCGGCGTCTGGCGCATCGACACCATCTCCAACGCCCAGCCCTACCTGATGCCGTCTCCGTGGGGCGGGAAGTAACCCAAATAATCCGCTCATCCCGGCGAAGGCCGGGACCCGCTACCTCCACCGCTTTGCGGGGGAGGGGGACCGCGCGCCGAAGCGGGCGATAGCCCGCTGAAGAGCGCGTGGTGAAGGGGGCAAGCCCCACGCAATGATGAATTCGCAGACCCGACCGCCCGTGCCTGTGGTTCGCCCCCGCCACCCCCGGCTCTGCGGCCCGCAGCGCGGGCCTCGGCCGGCGGTCCCCCTCCCCCACTGTCTCCGCAGTGGGGGCGGTAGCGGGCCGCGGCCTTCGCCGGGGTGAGCGGTGTCTAGGCTCTGGCTTAGACCGCCACCGCCGAGCCGTAGCGGTTAGGGCCCTCCTCGCTCTTGCCGAGCAGGCCCCAGACCATCACCGCCAGGCCGAGGACCAGGCCGATCAGGCCCAGAGGGGCCTCGTAGGCCGTGCCGGGGCTGAACAGGTGCAGGTAGACGAAGGCCAGGACCGGCAGGCCGGGGGCGGCGAGCAGCCAGGCGCTCTTGCCCATGTCGTGCAGCCGCCGGGCCAGGAGCACGAAGGCCGGGAACAGGAACACCGTCCTCACCCACTCGCCGTTCCGGCCGGCGTGGACAAGGAAGTAGTAGAAGGCGTAGGCGGCCAAGAGGGTGATCAGGGCGCCGACATAGGCGTTGCGCCCGGTGCGGCCACCCGCGTCGACATAGAGGTTCTCAAAGGTCATGGCGCCCTCCTCAGGCTTCGCCGAGGGTCAGGGCGCTGCGCTTCAGCATGCCCTGGTAGTAGTCGATGTAGGCCAGGCAGAGCAGGGCGTTCAGGCCCACCGCGATCAGGGCGAGCAGCGCGCCCAAAGGCTCGTGCTCGAGGATCACCGCCCAGAAGGCCGCGCAGACATTGATCGGCATCACCACGCAGAGGGCCACCGGGACCAGCACCCCGGCCAGGATCAGGGCCCCGGTCACCAGCTGGATGATCATGGCGATGTCCAGCATCCAGCCGTCCTTGAGGGCGGTCATCAGCTGGATCGCCAGCGGGGTGTGACCCACCGGCTCGGGCCACAGGTTGAAGAAGAAGTGGTTGGCGCCGTTCAGCAGCATCCAGGCGCCGAACACCACCCGTGCGATGAGGACCAGGTGTTTCATGGTCAGGCTCCCGCAGGCTGGGCGGCGGCCGGGGCCGCGATCTCGGCCAGGGCCCGCGGCTTGGAGCGCAGGGCGAACATGGCCCGGTAGCTCTTCCAGTAGGCCATGCAGAGCAGGACGTTGCAGATCAGGACGGCTTGGCCGAAGGCGTTGGCCGAGGAGCCCCAGCCCGAGAGCGGGTTGTCCCACCAGAACACGCAGAAGGAGACCGGCATGCACATGACCAGCGCCAGAGGAGCGTAGAACCCGGTCAGCACGCAGAGACCCGCGATCAGCTCCACCGCCTTGACGATGTCGAACAGGTGGCTGTCGAACAGGGCGCGGAACACCTCGCCGCTGAGACCGGTCCCCTGCGGCTGTGGAAACAGCGGCACGAAGTGGTTGAGGCCCGCGGGGATCATCCACCCCGCGAACACGAGCCGTACGAACCAGACGCCGTATTTCATCGAGTCCTCCCGTCGACTTGATGTGTCCGGCCTTTGCGGCCGGTATTTCTGAGGTGAAGGTTAGGCGCCGCGCGCGGTTATTGTAAATGGCGCCATCGTGGCGCAGGCGGTTGCGGGGATGCAGCCCCTCAGCGGCCCTTGAGCCCGCTCTCCACCAGCCTGGCCATCTGCAGCAGGTAGCGCCGGAACGCCTCGCGCCCCTCGGGGGTGATGCGCGCGCGGGTGAGCGGCTTGCGGCCGACGAAGCTCTTTTCGATGGCGATGTAGCCCGCTTCCTCGAGGGTGATGAGATTGGCCCCGAGGTTGCCCTGCGTGGCCTCGAGCGCGCGCTTCAGCTCGGAGAAGTCCGCGACCTCGGCGTCCGCCAGATAGGCCATGATCCCCAGGCGCAGCCGTCCATGGATCACATTGTCGATGTCGCCGACGGCGATCCGGTTCATGGCCTCAGCGCCGCCGCAAGGCGATCCTCAGGATCATGACGCCCGGCAAGGCGAACAGGAGGAGGAGCCCGGCGGAGAGCACGAGCCACTCTTCCGGCCGTCCGACCACAGCCCCACAGAGCATGGCGGTCACGAAACTGGCGGCGGCGAAGAGGCCAAGGTGCGTCCGGCGACGAACGGCGAAGGCGACCGCCCATGCCGCGCCGGCCAGGGTGAATAGAACCAGCGGAAACAGCCACTTGGTCAGCAATGGCAGGCCGAGCTGCTGCGATGCCGCCATGAGGCCGAGATCCGCGATCAGGAAGGCGACGCCCATGCCGGTCCAGGCCGCTTTCAGCGCTCGCGAGACGGCGGTCGGCGACCGGTCGCGAAACCTGGCGGAGATCACTGCGGCGCACAGGGCGAAGGGAACCGCGCCATCCAGCCACAGCCAGGCCCGAACCGCGGGCGAAGCGTGGAGCAGCCCTGCTTCGATGGTCCAGTACTGAGCCGCCACCAAGGCAAAGATCACGCCGGCGGCGACCAGCATGGCCCCCTCGCGGGAAGTCCCCGACGATCCACCCTCCGAGAGCGCGCGGAGAAAGGCGATGTCGTCCTTCAGGGCCTGCTCGTTCTCGCGCACGCTAGCTCACCTCAGTTCGCCGAGGACGCCGTGGTCGATGACCTCACCGCACGCAGGATAGGGATGAAGCGATCGCGGCCCAAGCCCGCCGTCCGGTTCATGCGAATCCCGGCGGGGGAACAAAGCCGCCAAGTACATCGGCCGCACGCTCGGCGAAGTCGATGGGCGTGGCGTCCTCGAGGTATGGGCCAAGGACCTGCATGCCAACGGGCAGGCCTTCGCGGGTCAGCCCAGCTGGCGCGGCCGTGGCCGGCAGGCCGGCGAGACTGGCCGGGGCGATCCAGAAGAACAGGTCCGTATAGGCGCGCGGTCCCGCCCTGGTCGTCAGCCGCCGCGCCGCCAGTGGCTCGGCATGATCGTGAGGGAAAGCCGCCACGAAGCTGGCCGGCGTCAGGAAAACGTCCAGGTCCCGGAATGCCGACTGCCAGGCGGCGCGAGCGCGGAGCTGCTCGCGCTCGTGATCGACGTAGCGGCCGATGGGATCGATCATCGTCTGGGCGAAGATGGAGCCCATGCTGCCATCGTCTTTCGCGGCGAGCGGCCTCAGATCATCGGCCTTGACCCCGGGGGGCCCACCCAAGGCGGCGAACATCATGTAGAGGTATGTCCGTTGCTGAGCTGCCGCATCGATGCCGGGCGGCCAGCCATGCTTCAGCTGGACGCCCGCCCGTCCCAAGGCCGCCACCGCGGCTTCGAGGCGCTCGCGCACAGGCGGATCCACCGGACAGGCGGGGTCGTCCAGGACATAGCCCACGCGGTAGTCCCGCAGGCGGGTCCGGCGCGGCGCCGGCATGGCCCAGCGCCAGGCCACGGCTTCCTCCGGTCCCGGTCCACCCATCACCTGCATGCCGATCCGAAGGTCCGCGGCGCTTCGGCCCATCGGGCCTGCGACGGAGAGGAGGTCCGAGGGCGAGGGGCTGCTCGGCGGCGGCGACGGGAACCATCCTTGCAGCGGGATGACGCCAAGGGAGGGCTTGTGGGCGTAGACGCCGCAGAAGCTCGCCGGGACGCGAAGCGATCCGGAGCGGTCGCTGCCAGGGGAGAAATAGCCCAATCCCGCGGCCAAGGCCGCGGCGCTGCCGCCGCTGGAGCCGCCCGGCGTCAGCGCCAGGTTCCACGGATTGTTCGTCGTGCCGTAGATGTCGTTGTAGCTCTGCCAATCGTTGAGCACGAACGGCACGTTGGTGTTGCCGAGCACGATCGCGCCGGCGGCCCTGAGGCGACGTACGACCTGCGAGTCGGTCGATGGGCGGTATTGGGCCAGCTGCTTGACGCCGCCGGTGGTCGGCACGCCGGCGATCTCGAAGGCGTCCTTGATCAAGATGGGAACGCCTTGCAGCGGCCCCCACCGGTCCCGGCGCCCGCGATCCGCGTCGACCCGCGACGCCTCAGCCAGGGCCTGGTCGGACAACACGTTCACGATCGCCACCAGCTTCGGATTGTACCGCCCGATCCGCGCAAGCATCCGCTCGGTGAGCTCGCGCGCGCCGACTCGCCCGGTCCTCACCGCCTGAGCGGCCGCGAAAGCGGATGCGAATTCGAGCCCAGCGCCGCCAGCGCTGGCGGCGCCGGCAGCGTTCGCAGCCAGGGGACCCGACGCGAAGGCCAGGGCCGCCCCCGTGGCCAGCGCCGCTCGCCGGGTCGGCCCGATCTCGAAGCCGAAGTGCGTGGCGCGGGCGGTGCTGGCGGCCGGAGCAGCGGTTTCGGTGGCTTGGGACATGGAGTCCTCCTGGTCGGTCGTAACCGGCGGTCTAGACCAGTCTGCTTTTTAGACTTATCCAACGCCTTGGCAAGCGAGAAGATCGAAAGCCACCCTCGATGGGTCTCGTCAGCGCGCGAAAAGCAGGTCCGACCAGCGCCAGCGGCCGCCGCCGAGGGCCAGGTGGGCTGAGGCCGGCGAGTCGCCCAGCGAGATCAGCACCAGGCCCCGCACCGGCTCGGCGCGGCAGGCCTCCGGCGCGAAGGCGACGTCGATGGCGATGGCCTGGCGGACGCTGGCGAGGCCCTTGCCGTCCTCGGCGCCCGAGCGCACCCAGTCGCCGTTCCAGACCATGATCGCCGCGCCCCGGCCGCCCGCCGCGCGGTGCGCCTGCTCCACCGCCGCCAGCACCCGCCGGTCGCGGCGCAGGGCGTCCTGCAGCCGCCGGACCATGTCGCAGCGTCCGCCGCCGGATCCCGAGCCGGCGCCACCAGACCCCGATCCGTCGCCCGCGGTGATCGCGCCCGCGACGTCGGCGGCGGTGAGCTCCGTCGGCGCGGTCACCGGCGGCCCGGTATCCGCCGGCAGGGTCACCGGCGCGGGTGCGCGGACGGCGACGTGGACAGGGCGGACTGCGGACGGCCTGGGCAG
>FTGK01000795.1_pt1 | contig 17054 bp, 17 predicted proteins | sample 1640691 | NCBI WGS metagenome assembly FTGK01 (sample SAMEA3914789, study PRJEB12502) | metagenome | biome: forest; material: soil | place: Canada | collected 2011-07-03 | depth 0.3 m | reverse complement strand
TGTTCGGGCTCGCGGGAGCCTCGCCCCAGAACGCAGCGATCCAGAGCGTCACGCCAAACGAGATGCGCGGCCAGGTGACGGCGCTCTACCTCTTCGTCTTCACCGTGATCGGCCAGGGCCTCGGCCCGGTGTTCATCGCCGTGGTGACCGATTTCCTGGTCAAGGACGAGAGCATGATCAAGATCGGCCTCGCGGGCACCGCCGCCTTCATGACCCCGCTGGCCGCCCTGATCATCTGGCTGGGCGTCAAGCCCTACGGACGCGCCATCGCCGAGATCAAGGCCCGCGAAGCCGCCGGCCAGGCCTGAGGAAAAGCCCTTGAGTTCACCGGAGTCTCCGCCCCGCGACTGGACCTTTGCGAGCGTCTACGCGCTCGTGCTGCTGACCCTGGTCTCGACACTCAACTACTTCGACCGGTCGGTGCTGTCCTTGATGCTGCCCTACATCAAGAAGGACTTCCACGTCTCCGACACCACCCTGGGCGTGGTCACCGGGCTGATCGCCATCTACGCCATCCTGGGCGTGCCGGTGGCCTGGCTCGCGGAACGCTGGAGCCGGCGAAACATCGTGGCCATCGGCCTGGCCTTCTGGAGCCTGATGACAGCCGTCACGGGCATGGTGACGGCCGTCTGGCAGCTCGGGGCCACCCGCTTCGCCATGGCCATCGGGGAGAGCGCGGGCCTTGCGCCCTCGCAGTCGATCCTCTCGGACCTGTTCAGCAAGCGGGCGCGGCCGGTCGTGCTGTCGATCATCACCACCGCGTCTTCGATCGCCCTCATCATTTACTCGCCGGCGGCCGGATGGCTGGCCGGCCATTACGGCTGGCGCCTCGTCTTCATGGTCGCAGGGGCCCCCGGGTTGCTGCTCGCCGTGGTCCTGCTGCTCACGGTCAGGGAGCCTCGCCGGCACGCCGTGGCGCTCAAGACGGCGCCGCTGGGCGAGGCGCTGGCCTTCCTCGCGGGCTCCAAGGCCTTCATCTGGTGCTTCGTCGGCACCTCGATCATGGGCGTCTACCTCTATGGGGTGAGCGCCTGGGACACGACCTTCCTGGTCCGGGTCCGCCACTTCAGCGTGCCGCAGGTCGGGGCGATCTTCTCGCCCATCCGTGGCGGAGTCAGCGCCGTCGGCATCGTGCTGGGCGGGCTTCTGTCGTCGCGGCTGGAGGCGATCGACGGCCGCTGGCGCTGCTGGATCCCGGGCTTGGCCTGCCTCCTAATGGCGCCGTTCCAGTTCGTCTATCTGTTCTCCAATTCGACGCCGGTCTGGGTCTCGGCCTATGCCGCGGCGGCGCTGTTCTCGATCATGCACCAGGGGCCGATCTACGCCGTCTACGTCAGCGTGGCCCAGGCGCGGAGCCGCGCGGTGGCGGTCTCGGTGGCCCTGCTGGGCGCCACGGTGGTGGGCCAGTTCGGCGGACCGATCCTGATCGGCTGGCTGAACGACGAGATGCACGCCCGCTTCGGCGACGCGGCGATCCGCTATTCCATGCTGGTGGTGATGGCCTGCGCCGCCCTGGCGGGGGTCTGCTACCTCATCGCCGCCCGCTACGTCCGGGCCGATACCGAGCGGGCGGCGGAAGCCTAGCCCTAGGCCACCCGCGGCTTGACCACGCGGTAGGCGATCACCGCGAACAGCAGGGCCAGCAGGCCCGTGGCGATGGACAGGATGGCTTCGGCGACGCCCGGCGCGGCCACGGCCATGTTGGCGACGTTGGTGTTGGCGATGCCGAGGAAGATGGTGATCAGGCCCCAGGCGGCGCCCAGCAGGGCGAGGAGGGGCGTGGCCATCATCGAGGTCTCGAGGAACCGCACCACGCGCACGGAGCCCTGGGATGGGCGAGGCAGGCCGGTCAGCAGGATCGCCAGCGAGGCGATGGCGATCAGCAGCATGCCGATCAGGATGATCTTCACCACCGGAGTGGCGTCGGCGAACATCAGCCCGACCGTGAGGCGGTGCAGGGCGTGGGGGGCGACGGCTGGCGTCATGGCGGCGTTCCTCTGTCTCTCTTTGTTCTGCCAGGCCCGCCCATGGCGAACCACATGCGTAGTTAAACTACGCGCGTGGTTCCGGCTGTCAAGCGTCGGCGAGGAGGTAGGCCGCGGCCTTCTCGACGATCATCACGGTCGGCGCGTGGGTGTTGGAGCTGACCAGCTTCGGCATCACCGAGGCGTCGGCGACCCTGAGGCCCTGCACGCCCCGCACGCGCAGCTGCTCGTCCACCACCGAGCCCTCGTCGACGCCCATGCGGCAGGTCCCGACGGGGTGGAAGATGGTCGAGCCGTTGCGGGCGATGAAGGCGTCGAGCTCGGCGTCGCGGGACGTCTCCTCGCCAGGCAGGATCTCCGCGCCCCGATGCGGTTCGAAGGCGGGCTGGGCGAAGATCCGGCGCATGATCCGGACCCCCTCGCGCATGATCCGCCGATCGCCGGGCGTCGAGAGGTAGTTGGCGCGGATCACCGGCGGCGCCGAGGGATCGGCGCTCGCGAGCGTGAGCTGCCCGACGCTCTCGGGCCGCAGCTGGCAGACCGAGCCGTAGAAGGTGTAGCCGGGGCCGAAGCGGCTCCACGGCGTGCGGCTGAACGGGTGGCGGACGCCGCCTGCCCCGCCGGCGAAGAAGTGGATCTGGACCTGGGGCGCGGGGGCGTCGGCGTCGACCTTCACGAAGGCGCCGCCCTCGTGCGGGAAGCGGCTGAAGGGGCCCTTGCCGAAGAGGGCGGCCTTCGCGAAGCCGATCGCCGCCCGATCCACCCTGAGATGGTCGTAGGTGGTGTCCGGCGTCGTCGAGCGGTGCGCCACCATGACGTGGAAGTGGTCCTGCAGGTTGCGGCCGACCGCCTTGGAGTCGACGCGGGGCGCGATCCCGAGAGCCGAGAGGGCGTCCGCATCGCCGATGCCGGAGTGCATCAGGGCCATGGGCGAGCCGACGGCGCCGCAGGAGAGGATCACCTCGCCCTCGCAGGGGATGTCGACCGCCTTGCCGCCGAGCTTCAGCTTCACGCCGGTGGCGCGGCCCCTGTCGAGGTTCAGCTCGAGCAGCGTCGCCCCGGTGAGCACGTCGAGGTTGGGGCGGTCGCGGACAGGGGCCAGGAACGAACGGGCCGAGCTCCAGCGCTGCCCCTGCCAGATGTTGTAGTCGTAGCGCCCGACGCCCTCCTGCTCGGCGCCGTTGAAGTCCGGATTGTAGGGATAGCCCGCCTCCAGCCCGGCCTGGATGAAGGCGTCGAACAGCGGATTGTCCGAGGTCGCCGGCCCGACCGGCAGGGGGCCATCGGCGCCGTGGAACTCCCCGCCGCCGCCGTGATGCCGCTCCGAGCGCCTGAAGGCCTCCAGCACGCGGTCATACGACCAGTCGCGCAGGCCCATCTGCGCCCAGGTGTCGTAGTCGTAGCGGGCGCCCCGCGTGTAGATCATGCCGTTGATCGCCGAGGATCCGCCAAGCACCCGGCCGCGCGGCCAGGCAATGCGGCGGCCGCCCAGGTGCGGCTCCGGTTCGGTCTCGAAGCTCCAGTTGCAGTAGCTCTGGGTGTAGAGCCGGCCGGCCATGATCGGCACGCGGAAGACCGGGTTCCAGTCTCTCGGCCCCGCCTCGACCAGCAGGACTCGGTTGGACCGGTCCGCCGAGAGGCGGTTGGCCAGGACGCAGCCGGCCGAGCCCGCGCCGACGACGATGAAGCGATAGCTGCGGGCCATGCTCAGCGGGCGCGCGGCTTGGACGCCGGCGCAGGCCTGCCCTTGCGCTTGGGCTTGGCCCACCCAGCCTTGTAGGTCTTGGGCCCTGCGGGCTTGGCGGCGGTGCGGGCGGCGCCTCCCTCTGCCTGATCGCGGGGATTTCCCCCCGGGGAAGATCTTCGCTGAGGCTTCGCGCCAGGCTTCGGCTTGCCCCCGGCTCCCGGTGGCTTCTGCGGCCGGGGCGCTCCGCCTCTGGGGGAGCTATCCGCCCGGGGCGACGGCTGAGCGGGCTTGGCCCGGGGCGGCGGCGCCGGCTTGGCGGGACGGGCCGGCCGCGGGGCCGGGGCCGCCAAGGCCTCCTTGGAGAACCCGTCGCGCACCAGGGGCTTCAGCTGGCGGGCGGGGACCTCCTCCACCGCGCCCGGCGCCAGGTCGCCGAGCTCGAAGGGCCCATAGGCCACGCGGATCAGCCGGTTCACCTTCAGCCCGATGGCCTCCAGCACCTTGCGCACCTCGCGGTTCTTGCCCTCGCTGAGCGCCAGGGAGATCCAGACGTTGGCCCCCTGGCCGCGCTCCAGGTGGGCTTCGATCGAGCCATAGACCACCCCGTCGACGGTGATGCCGTCCTTCAGGCGGTCGAGCTTGTCCTGGCTGGCGCGGCCGAAGGCGCGCGCCCGATACCAGCGCACCACCCCGGTGGACGGCAGCTCCAGCTGGCGCGCCATCGCCCCGTCGTTGGTGAGCAGCAGGAGCCCCTCGGAGTTGTAGTCGAGCCGCCCCACGGAGATCACCCGGGGCATGTCCTTGGGCAGCTGCTCGAACACCGTCGCGCGGCCCTTGGGGTCCTTGTGGGTGGTGAGCAGGCCCGGCGGCTTGTGATAGCGCCACAGCCGCGGCGGCTCGCGCTCGGCGATGGGCGCGCCGTCGAGGGTGAGGATGTCGCCGGGGCCCACGTTCACCGCAGGACTGGCCAGCACCTGGCCGTTCAGCGCCACTCGCCCGGCCTCGATCAGCCGCTCGGCCTCGCGGCGCGAGGCGACGCCCGCGCGGGCCAGGGCTCGCGCCACGCGTTCCCCCGGAGACTCGGCGGAGGCTTGACCGCCATGGCGGCGGCCGCTTGGGTCCTTGGGATGGAAGGCCATGACCAGGGCAAGATGCGCATCGCGCTCCAGCTGGCGCAAGCCGCGGCCGCGGCCGGCGAGACCCCGGTGGGCGCGATCGTGGTCGATCCGGCCACGGGAGAGATCATCGGCCGCGGCTCCAACGCCCCCATCGCAAGCTCCGACCCCACCGCCCACGCCGAGGTCGTCGCCCTGCGCGAGGCGGCGGCGCGGCTCGGCAACTACCGGCTGACCGGGCTGGAGCTGTTCGTGACCCTCGAGCCCTGCGCCATGTGCGCCGGCGCCATCAGCCACGCCCGGATCGGCCGGCTGGTGTTCGGCGCCGAGGACGCCAAGGGCGGGGGGGTGCTCCATGGCTCCCGCGTCTTCGACCAGCCCACCTGCCACTGGCGCCCCACGGTCCAAGGAGGGGTGCTGGCCGAGGAGAGCTCCGAGCTGCTGAAGGGGTTCTTCCGCGCGCGGCGAGGCAAGGGGTAAGGCGGGCGCGCCGCGGGGCTTTCACCGTGTGCGGCGGAGGCGCCGGAAGACCCACCGCAGAGTTCGCAGAGGTCCCGCAGAGCTCGCAGAGCTACGGCGCACCTCAGCGTCCTCTGCGCCTTCCCTGCGTCCTCTGCGGTAGAATGGCCTTCCGGCCGCAATGGCGCCGGGCCTAAGCCGCCGCCTGGCTGGCCAATTCAGCCCGCACCCACGAGGTGATCTGGCCCGAGGTCATCAGGCCGGCCTTCTGGGCGATGACCTTGCCGTCGCGCATCAGGAACAGGGCCGGGATGCCCTTCACGCCGAGGGCGGCGGCCGCCTGGGGGTGGTCGTCGGAGTTCAGCTTCAGCAGGCGCACCTCCGGCTCGAGCGTCTCGGCCGCGGCGGCGAAGTGGGGAGCCATGGACCGGCAGGGGCCGCACCAGGGCGCCCAGACGTCGAGCAGAAGGGCCGCCCCCTTGGTGCCCCGCCGGTGGGCGTCGAGCTGGGCCGCGGTCACCTCGACCGGGTGGCCGGTCAGCAGCTTCTGGTGGCAGCGGCCGCACTTGGCCGCGGACGCATCCTTGCCTTCGGGCAGCCGGTTCTGGGCGCTGCAGTGAGGACAGACGAGCTGGGTCATGCGAGCCTCCGTTCCGCCGTCATATGGGGACCCCGCAAATCGGCCGCTATGCTGGCGGCGCCGCCGCCTCCATGGCGTCGAACCACTCTCCCAGAGCGCGGGCGACGTAGTCGGGGAGGCGGCCCTCCTGGAAGAAGCCCCACTGGTTCATGGCGCCCTGCCACTGCGCCTCGATCAGCCGGGCGGCGACCTCGGGCGAGACGGGCAGGGGGGGCAGGCGGGCGGCGACGGCGGCCCTGAGCGCCGTGAACATCTCGCGCGACAGCCGGTTGAGCTGGGGATTGCGGAAATCCTCCCTGAGCCAGGGCAGCTGGTCGACGAAGGCCTCGGCGTCGTCGGTGTCCGGGGTGATGAGCCAGAAGAGGTCGAGCACCGCCTCGCGGCCGGGGGCGGCGGGCGCCTCGTCCAGCCTCGCGACGAAGCCGGAGACGTCGCGGGTCAGGGCCCGCACGATCAGGCTCTGTTTGTCGCCGAAGCGCTGCAGCAAAGTCGCAGCAGAGACCCCCGCCTCGCGCCCCGCTTCGGCCAGGGTGAAGCCGCCGGGACCGGTGCGCAGCATCACCCGGATGGCGGCGTCGAGCACCGCCTCGTCGCTGATCCGCTTCGGTCGCGCCATTTATATATGATCGTTCATTTACAAACTCCGTAGCCATGCCTAGGCTGGTTCGGGACCTAGGCCAAGAGGAGACGAGATGGCCAAGCCGCTGGAGGGACAGGTGGCGCTGGTGGCGGGCGCCACGCGCGGCGCGGGCCGGGGCATCGCCCGGGCGCTCGGCGAGGCCGGCGCCCTGATCTACTGCACCGGCCGCTCCCTGCGCGGGTCGCCCTCGCCCATGAACCGCCCCGAGACGCTGGAGGAGACGGCGGAGCTGATCCAGGCCGCCGGCGGCAGGGCCTACGCCATCCGCGTCGACCACACCCAGGAGGCGGAGGTCGAGGCCCTGGCCATGCGGATCGCTGAGGAGGCGGGCCGGCTCGACATCCTGGTCAATGATCTCTGGGGCGGCGATCCGATGCTCGACTGGAGCGCCAAGGCCTGGCAGCTCGACATCGCCTCGAGCCGCGCCCTGATCGACCAGGCTCTGATGAGCCACCTGATCACCGCCCGCCACGCCCTGCCGATGATGATCGAGGCCAGGCGCGGCCTGGTCCTGGAGATCACCGACGGCCTCGCCGAGGGCTACCGCGGCCACCTCGTCTATGACCTGATCAAGGCGGCGGTGCTCCGGCTGGGCTACGCCATGGCGTGGGACCTGCGGGGGACGGGCGTCACCGCCCTCAGCCTGACGCCGGGGTTCCTGCGCTCGGAGGCGGTGCTCGAGCACTTCGACGTCACCGAGCAGACCTGGCGCGAAGCCGCCGCGAAGGATCCGCTGTTCGAGGAGTCCGAGACCCCGGCCCTGCTCGGCCGCTGCATCGCCGCCCTGGCCGCGGACCAGGACCTGGCCCGCTTCAACGGCGCCGCGATGAGCTCTGAGGCGCTGGCCGACATCTACGGGATCGATGACGTCGACGGGCACCGCCCGCACGTCTACCGCCATTTCGAGGCGATCGCCCGGCGCATCGCCGAGGCCGGTGGTCCGCTCGGCGACTACGACCGCTTCTTCGCCTGGGCGAGCTACCTGCGCTTCCACAGGAGCCCGGCGACCGCCGACCTGGCCGAGGGGCTGGCGAAGCGGCTGGGCTGGGAGGATCTCGGCCTGGCCCTCTCTCCGCAACGGGATTTCGGCCGAGCCGGCGCGGCGTGACGGCCCGGCGGGGGCCCTTGGCGCGCCCTCCGCCCGCGGACTAGAAGCTGGCGACCTTCTTTTCCTCAGTCCTCGCAGTCATGGCCGCCGACAACAGCATCACCCTCTACGACCTGCAGCTGGAGAGCGGCTGCACCATCAGTCCCTTCGTCTGGCGGACCAAATACGCGCTGAAGCACAAGGGCTTCGACATCGACCTGGTGGATGGCGGCTTCACCGGCATCAAGGCGCGCACGGGCGGCTTCTCCGACCGCCTGCCGGTGATCGTCGACGACGGCCACTGGGTGCGGGACAGCTGGGACATCGCCGAGTACCTGGACGAAACCTATCCGGACCGGCCGATGCTGTTCGAAGGCCCGGCGATGAGGGCGCTCACCAACTTCACCGAGCAGTGGCTGTGGCGGACGGCGATCGGGCCCTGGTTCCGCTGCTATATCGTCGACTACCACGACCTCTCCCTTCCGCAGGATCGCGAGTACGTGCGCTGGAGCCGCGAGGCGTGGTTCCTTCAGGGCCAGAAGCTGGAGCAGGCCTCGGCCGGCCGCGAAGAGCGCCTGCCGCTGGTGCCGCCGGCGCTGGAGCCCTTCCGCCAGCTGATGAAGGACAGGCCGTGGCTGGGCGGCGATGCGCCGAACTATGCCGACTACGCCGCCCTCTCGATCTTCCTCTGGACCGCCTCGGTGGCCACCACGCCCTGCCTCCACGACGACGACCCCCTGCGGGACTGGATCGACCGCGGCTTCGACCTCTTCGGCGGCCTCGGCAGGCATCCCGGGATGCACAACCTCTTCGGCCTGAAGAAGCCCGGCCAGGGGGCGTGAACCTGATGTCATCCCGGAAAGCCGCGCCAGCGGCTTATCCGGGACCGCGGCAAGCGCCGGCGTCCAGCCCGGTCCCGGCTCACCGCCCCTCGCGGGGCTGCGGCCGGGATGACAAGGCGGGTCAGATCACGCCGGCGGACTTCAGGCCCGCCAGCGCCTCCGCGCCCAGCCCCAGTTCGCGGCCATAGACCTCCGCGTTGTCCTGGCCGACTCCCCGGGGGGCGGGCCTGCGGACGCCGGAGGGGGTGGCGGAGAGCCTGGGGAAGGCGTTCTGCATCAGGACGTGGCCATGCTCCGGATGCGGAACATCGATGATGGCCTCGCGGGCCGCGAAGTGGGGGTCGGCCAGCATCTCGGGCGCGCGGTAGACCTTCCCGGCCGGGATGGCGTGGGTGATGCACAGGGCCTCGACCTCCTCGACCGTGATGGACCGCGTCCAGGCGCCGATCAGCTCATCCAGTTCCGCCTGATGGAGCCCTCGCGCGGTGTGGGTGGCGTAGCGCGGGTCACTGGCCAGCTCGGGCCGGCCCATGGCATCGCAGAGGCGGGCGAAGATGGCGTCCTGGTTGGCGCCGATCAGATAGTCGCCGTCCGAGCAGGGGTAGACGTTCGACGGGGCCAGGCCCGGCAGGATCGAGCCGGAGCGCTCGCGCACATAGCCCATCACCGAATAGTCGGGGACCAAGCTCTCCATCACCTGCAGCACGGCTTCGTAGATGGCCGAGTCGACGATCTGGCCCTGGCCGGTCTGGTCGCGGTGACGGAGCGCCGCGAGGACGCCCATGCAGCCATAGCTCGCCGCCAGGGTGTCGCCGATCGAGATCCCCATGCGCGAGGGCGGGCGGTCCGGCTCGCCCACCACATGGCGCCAGCCGCCCATGGCCTCGCCGATGCCGCCGAAGCCGGTGCGCTGGGCGTAGGGGCCAGTCTGGCCGTAGCCGGAGACCCGCAGGACCACCAGGCGCGGGTTGGCGGCCAGCAGGTCCTCGGGATCGAGGTTCCAGCGCTCCAGCGCGCCCGGGCGGAAGTTCTCGATCAGCACGTCGGCCCTGGCGATCAGCCGGCGGACCAGGTCCTGGCCCTCGGGCTTCCTGAGATCGGCCGAGACGCTGAGCTTGTTCCTGGCGATCACCTCCCACCAGAGCGGCGTGTCCCCCCGGCCCCAGACGCGCATGGGATCGCCGGCGCCGGGCGGCTCGACCTTGATGACCTCCGCGCCCATATCGCCCAGTAGCTGGCCGCAGAAGGGGCCGGCGATCAGCTGCCCCATCTCCACGACCTTCAGCCCCTTCAGGGCGCCGGTGTTCTCGGTCTGCATCTCGGTGTTCCGGGAATCTCAAGAGGAACCACGAAGGCACGAAGGGCACGAAGAAGGACTGATCTTGCGGGCGCGGAGCGCCAAACATTTTCAGGCGGCTTTGGCGCGAAGCCCAAGTCCGCTCCGGGGTCTTCGTGCCCTTCGTGCCCTTCGTGGTGAAATCTTCCCTCTACTCGTGCCGGGCCATCAGTTGGTGGAGCTCGGGGGGCATGGCGTTGACCTCGATCTCGACGTTGATGCAGGTCGGGCGGCCGCTCTCGAAGGCCGTGCGAATCGCCGGCCCGAGCTGATCCAGCTCGGTCACGTGCACGCCGTCGCACCCGAGGGCCTTGGCGGCGTCGTCGTAGCGGGCCCCGGCGAGCTGGGTGCCCACCAGGCGGTTCTGGCCGGAGACCAGTTCCTGGAAGTGCTGGGAGGCGGCCCAGCTGCGGTTGTTCATCACCACCGCCACGATCGGGAGGCCGTGGCGGGCCATGGTGTCGAACTCGATCAGGGTGAAGCCGACGGCGCCGTCGCCCACCAGGAGCAGGACCGGCCTGTCCCGCCGCGCGGTCTGGACCCCGAGCGAGAGCCCCAGCCCCATGCCCACCGTGCCCAGGAAGCCGTGGGTGATGTAGCTGGCCGGCTCCTCCTGGGCGACTACCTCGTTGAACCAGTGGTAGGCCTCCGCCCCATCGCCGACGATCAGGGCGCCCTTGGGAATGTTGTCGGCTATGGCCCGGACCGCCTGGGCGGGATGGATCGGCGGGCCCTTGCGGTCCAGCCCCTCGCGCATGGTCTCGTAGCGCCGCTTGTGGGCCGACTGGATCAGCCCTCGCCAGGAGGCGAGGTCCTTCCATGAGCGCTCGCCCGCCAGGGCGTTGGCGGCGCCCAGGAAGGCCTTGGGGTCGGCGACGATGGGCAGCTCGACGTCGCGCAGGCGGCCGATCTCGCGGGGGTCGATCTCCACATGGATCAGCCTGGCGTCGAGCGGCGCCAGCCGCGCGCCGGCGCCCATGGTGAAGAGGCCGAAGCGCACGCCCAGGGCCAGCACCGCGTCGGGCTGGCCGCCCTCGGCCTTGAGGTCGTCCATCTTGTGGAAGGTGCCGCCGTAGAGATCGAGGCTGGCGGGGACCAGGCCATGGGCGGCGAAGTCGGAGAAGACCGGGATGCCGGTGGCCTCGGCGAACCTCAGGAGCTCGTCGGTGATCCCCGACTGGAAGGCGCCGAAGCCGGCCATGATCACGGGCCGCTCGGCGGCGGCCAGGATGTCCAGGGCCTTGGCCACCGCAGCCGCCGAAGGCCCGGGCGCCTCCTCGAACAGGATGGTCTGGGGGATGCGGACGCTGTCCTCCTCGACCCTGGCGTTCAGCACGTCCGAGGGCAGGTCCAGCAGCACCGGGCCGGTGGGTCCGGTCGTCGCCAGGCGGACGGCGTGGGCGACGAGACGGGGGATGTCCTGCACCGCCGCCACCCGATGCGACCACTTGGTGATCGGCCGGGCGATGGCCGCCTGGTCGATGCCGGCCTGCAGGGTGTTGGTCTCGGCGTCGCGCGTGGAGGCCGAGCCGGCGAGGTAGAGCACCGGGGTGCGGTCCAGATAGGCGTTGGCGATCGAGGTGACGACGTTGGTGAAGCCGGGGCCGGCGGTGACCATCGCGACCCCCAGCCGTCGCCCGGCGCGTGCATAGCCCTCGGCGGCGTGGCCGGCGGCCACCTCGTGGCGCACGTCGAGGATGGGGATGCGGTGCTCGAGGCACGACTGGAAGATGCTCTCCAGGTGCGCCCCGTGCAGGCCGAAGAAGGTCTCCACCCCGGCCTTGATCAGTGTGCGCACCAGAAGCTCGCCGCCCGTCACCATCGCCATGCCGCTCTCCTGGACTGTTTGCAGACCGGCTTAGCGCCGTGTGGCAGCGGCCTCAATTGAAGGCTGAGCGTAAGGTGCGACTGCAACACTGTTTGACAGGCGACCTGATCCTGTTTCAATCAGGAAATATTTTGGAGACGGATCGAAACATGGCTCCAGCCGAGGCTTCCATGCGACGCCCTTCGTCGGTCGACGTCCATGTCGGAGGACGCGTACGGGTCCGCCGTCGTCTGATCAACATGACCCAGGAGAGCCTGGCGGACCTGATAGAGGTCACCTTCCAGCAGGTACAGAAATACGAGCGGGGCTCCAACCGCATCTCCGCCTCCAAGCTCTTCGCCATCGCCGAGGCGCTGGACGTCCCGATCAGCTACTTCTTCGAAGGGCTGGACGAGCCGACCGGGCCGGAAAGCGACGACCGAGCGCCGGAGCAGACCATCCACAGCTTCCTGCGCACCACCGAGGGCATAGAGCTGGCCCGCCTGTTCCCGCGCATCGCCAGGGGGCCGCTGCGCCGCCGGATCCTGGATCTGGTCCGCGCCGCCGCCACCGATGCGGAGACCGAGGCCGGCTGAACCGGACTTCCGCGCGTTGACCTTCTCCGCCGCCTGCGGCTCAAAGGCAGAGCCCCAGAGCGCGTTCCGCAAAAGTGGAACCCGGTTTTGCGATCAGAACGCCCTCAAACTTCCAGGGCGCTGCGAGGAGAAGAGGGTGGACGCCTACGTCAAGAGCCTGATCGGGATTGCGGCGCGCCACGGGCTGGTGCTCTCGGATGCGGCCCGCACGATGCTGACCGCTCCCGTCGTGGAGGCGGCGCAATATTCCACCTTCGACCTCGACGAGGCCATCCGCAGCACCGAGCTGGTCCTCATGGCCATGGCGTCCGACCACCGCGGGCTGCACACCGCGCCATCGGTCATCCGCGCCTTCGCCAAGGCGGGGCCGAACCTGCCGCCTTTCGCCACCGCCGTCTGAAGCGGCTCAGCCGCCGGGCGCGATCACCGCGTGCACCCGGCCGTCCCCGGTCGAGCCCATGACGCGGAGCCCGTCCGACGACGGGGTCGGCGCGGCCGCCAGGACCACCCGCGGGATCGGCGCGACGGCGAGCCGGGCCGGCTCGACCGGGGCGATCGCCGCCTGCACCGCCGCCTTGGCCTCCGCCCTGGCCTGCATCAGCGCGGCCTTGGCGGGGGGGATGTAGGAGACGAAGGCCACCCGCACCCGCCTGCCCGGCAGCCGCGCGGCCGCCTTCAGCGGCAGGTCGGCGATGCGGGCGAAGCTGCGGCCGAGGAACATCTCGGGGTTCAGCGCCTGGTCCCTGGGTCCATGCACCTCGAAGTGCAGATGCGCGCCCGTGGAGGAGCCGGTCGAGCCGATCAGGCCGATGGGCTGCCCCTGCTTCACCGCGGCGCCCGGCTTCGCCTCCCAGCGGCTGAGATGGCCGTAAAGCGAGCTCATGCCGCCCGCATGGGCGACTTCGACGAAGCGGCCGTAGCCGGCGTCCACGCCCGTCCGGGTCACCCGCCCGTCGGCGGCGGCGAGCACGGGCGAGCCCATCGGGGCGGCGATGTCGACGCCCTTGTGCAGGCGCCCGGCCTCCTCCCACGGCAGCTGGCGCAGGCCGAAGGGCGAGACCACCGGATATCCGGGAACCGGCTCGCCGAAGGCGATCGCCGCGGCCGGCGGCGAAGGCCGCGGAAGCGGCGCCGCATGCGCGGGCGCGGCACGCCGGGGAGACCAGGAGAGGGTGTGGGAAGGCTCCGCGGGCCAGCGGGCGGCGGAGGTGAGGCTCGCCGCTATGGCCAGAATGGTCAGCGAGGATGCGGACCAGAGAAAGGTCTCATCGATCCAGCTTCGCGGACGCGGCGATATAGCCAAGCTTTCCTGGGTCAAGAACAGCTCCCTGTGACACAGCTTGCCGCCGAGGTTCCAGGAAGCAGGACTAAACAAAAGACAGTCCCGCACGAGCCCCTGGCCGGCCCGCGGGAACTTGACCCTGTTCTTGGCGAAATCTGGGCGCGTTAACGAAATAATCCCGGCGGAGGTCGCTTTGCAACCCAGACTACAGGCCCGAACCGACCTGGTTCACCGCTGGGAGTCGCCCTTGCGGAACTCACGGGTGGCCTCGTCCAGGCGCTTGGCCAGGCCCTCGTCCAGCTTCACATCGAGCGACTTCAGGGTGGCGTCGAGCTGCTCCGGACGGCTGGCCCCGACGATCGGGCTGGTGATCGCGGGATTGGACAGCACCCAGGCCACCGCCAGGGTGGGCAGCGGCAGGCCGGCCTCGTTGGCGATGTCCTGCAGCTCCTGGACCTTGTCGAAGATCGGGTCCTTCCAATAGCGCTCGCGGTACATGGCGCCGGCGTAGTTCTGGTAGCCGAAGCGGGTGCCGGCCTCCGGCGCCTTGGAGCGGTCGTGCTTGCCCGAGAGCATGCCGCCGGCGATCGGATTGTAGGGGATGACGCCGATCCCCTCGTCCAGGCAGAGCGGGAACATCTCGCGCTCGAACTCCCGGAACAGCAGGTTGTAGCGGGGCTGGATGGAGACGAAGACCGCCAGGTCCTTGGCCTCGCTGCGGCCGATGGCGCGGGCCAGCTGGTAGGCCAGCCAGTTGGAGACGCCGACGTAGCGGACCTTGCCGGAGCGCACGAGCTGGTCCATCGCCTCCAGGGTCTCGTCGACGGGCGTGGTCGGGTCGTAGCCGTGCAGCTGGTAGAGGTCGATGTATTCGGTCCCCAGCCGGCGCAGCGAGGCTTCGGCCGCGTTGAGGATGTGCCGGCGGCTGTTCCCGCCCTGGAAGGGGCGCTCGCCCATGGGCACGAAGCACTTGGTGGCGAGGATGAAGTCGTCGCGTTTGCCCTTCAGCCAGCGGCCGATGATCTCCTCGGTCTTGCCCCGCAGGTCGAGCTCCCCGCCCAGGGGATAGGCGTCGGCGGTGTCGAAGAAGCTGATCCCGCCTTCGGCCGCCCGGTCCATGATGGAGAAGGAGGTCGGCTCGTCGCACTGCAGGCCGAAGGTCATGGTGCCCAGGCACAGCCGCGACACCTTGAGCCCGCTCCTGCCCAGCCTGACGTGGTCCATGGCCGTCTCCTTGGTTCTGCTGTCTGGTTCTTGGCGCCAAGGCGTCGGCCGGGCAACAACGCCAGGTCACTATCGGCCACTGCTGGCCGATGCTAAGCGGTCCGCCAACCGCCTCCGGAAGAGAGCTGTCGCCATGCGCGCCTATGTCATGCCTGCCGATCCGACGTCCGCCGACGACCTCAGGATCGTGGAGCGTCCGGACCCGCAGGCAGGCCCTGGCCAGGTGGTGGTGCGGGTGCGCGCCGTCTCGCTGAACTATCGCGACCAGGCCGCGGTCACCGGCAACTACTTCCAGAAGAACGACCACGAGACCGTCCCCTGCTCGGACGGCGCCGGCGAGATCATCGCGGTGGGCGAAGGCGTGCGCGGCCTGAAGGTCGGCGACCGCGTGGCCGGGACCTTCTCGCAGCCGGATCCGCACGGTCCCGCCAGCGGCCCGCCCCTGCCCATGGGCATCCCGCTCGACGGCATGCTGGCCGAGCAGGTGCTGATGCACGAGGTGGGGGCGGTGAAGCTGCCCGAGGGCTATTCCTTCGAGGACGGCGCCTGCCTGCCCTGCGCCGGGGTCACCGCCTGGAACTGCCTGTTCGGCGTCGGCAAGCCGATGAAGCCGGGCGACACCGTGCTGGTGCTGGGCTCGGGCGGGGTCTCGGTCTGGGCGCTGCAGATCGCCCACGCCGCCGGCTGCCGGGTGATCGCCACCACCTCGCACGACGGCAAGGCCCAGCGGCTGCAGGCCCTCGGGGCCTCGGACGTGATCAACTACAAGACCCACGAGGCGTGGGACGAGGAGGTGATGCGAGTCACCGGCGGCCGCGGCGCCGACTGCGTGGTCGAGGTAGGCGGCGCCGGCACGCTGCAGCGCTCGATGCAGTCCCTGGCCCGGGGCGGCAAGGTCGGGCTGATCGGGGTGCTGACCCAGGGCACGTCCAATCCGCATGTGCTGATGATGAAGGGCGCCAGCCTGCACGGCATCTTCGTCGGTGACCGGGCGCTGTTCGAGCAACTGGTCGCCGCGGTCTCGGCCAATGGGATCAAGCCGGTGATCGACAAGGTCTTCCCCTTCGACCAGGCCAAGGACGCCTTCCGACACCAGGCCTCCGGCGACTTCATCGGCAAGGTGGTGATCTCGGTCTGAGGGCGGGTCCTCGGCGGGGATGTGCGGAGAGGGGTGGTTCTACGCTCGCGCCCTGTGCCGACCAGCTGAACTCAGCCTCGGCGATCCGCTCCGCCGGCGCCCTGCGGTCGGGGCCGTAGTCGGCGGCGGGGACGGCCAGCCCGCGGCCGTCGTCGGGGAACATCTGCGGATGTTGGGCGCGGGTGTAGACCCCGCCTGAGGGCGCGAAGGCGACGGCGCCCCGGACGCCTTCCTCGACGATCACCACCAGGCAGTTCCAGGCGCCGGCCAGGGCCGAGAACACCGCCCGCCATTGCGGCTGGTCCCAGGCGTCGGGACGAGCCGGATCGCAGCAGACCTTGACCACCGTCGGCCACGCCTCGACCTGGTCCAGGGCCAGCATGAAGCCGCTGTCAGGGGGGAACATCTCCGCCGGCAGCAGGGCGTCCGAGCGGCGCCACAGGCAGGTGAAGCTCCTGCAGGAGGCGGGGTGGCCTCCCCAGATCCCACAGCCGCCCTCGGCCGCCAGGTGAGCGCAGGGGGCGAAGGCGGGCTTCTCCAGCTCGCGGATGGCCATGACCGTGCAGCAGAGCTCGCAGCCGGCGCAGCTGCGCGTCGTCGGCAGGGCGCGCAGGCGCTGGAGCCAGTCGGCCTCGGTCAGAAGCTCGCCTCGACCATGACCTCGATGAGGAAGGGGCCCTTGGAGTTCAGCCCCTGCATCAAGACGCCGTCGAGGTTCTCGGCCTTCTCGACGCGCGCCGAGTCGCAGCCCAGCGACCGGGCCAGGGCCACGAAGTCGATGCCCGGGACGTCGACGCCGACGAGGTCCTGCATCTGGAACAGCTCGCCCATGTGCTTCAGCGCCAGGTAGCCGCCATTGTTGACGATCACGATGGTCATCGGCAGCCCCGACTGCGCCGCGGTCCACAGCGCCTGGATGCCGTACATGGCCGAGCCGTCGCCGATGATGGCGATGACCCGCTTGGAAGGCTCGGCGAGGGCCACGCCGACCGAGGCCGGCAGGCCGTAGCCGAGGCCGCCGGAGCCCGTGGTGATGAAGCCGTTGGCCTGCTCGATCGGCAGCTGGTCGTTCATCGGCTCGCGGGAGGTCGGCGCCTCCTCGACGATGATCGAGTCCCTGGGCCGGAGGCGGCGCAGCTGCTGCATCAGGTAGCGCGGCGGGATGGGCGTCGCCGGGGCGATCTCCGGCAGGGGCCCACGCCCCTGGGCCGCGGGG
>FTGK01000939.1_pt1 | contig 17059 bp, 18 predicted proteins | sample 1640691 | NCBI WGS metagenome assembly FTGK01 (sample SAMEA3914789, study PRJEB12502) | metagenome | biome: forest; material: soil | place: Canada | collected 2011-07-03 | depth 0.3 m | reverse complement strand
GCCGGCCGCAGGCAACATACGGTCTCGTAATGTCGAAACCAAAGCGCTTGCCTAACTGTCGCCAGCGTGCATAGTTAGGCGGATGCTTAACCAACGACCCGATCTGGACCGGATGTTCCACGCTCTCGCCGATCCGGCGCGGCGCGCCATGATCGAACGGCTCAGCCTGGGACCCGCCGCGGTCAGCGAGCTGGCCCGGCCCCTGCCCATGTCGCTGCCCTCGGCCATGCAGCACCTCGGCGTGCTGGAGGAGGCGGGGCTGGTGCGCTCACGGAAGGTCGGCCGGGTCAGGACCTGCGCCATCGAGCCGGACGCCCTGCGCACCGCCTCAGGCTGGATCGAGGCCCGGCAAGTCGAGTGGGAGCAGCGCCTCGACCGCCTCGGCGACTACCTCCAAACAATGCGCGATGAAGGAGACAAAGATGGCCCAGGCGAATGACCCCGCCGTGACCCCACGCCCCTCGGTGCGCGTGTCGCGTGTCCTGCCCGCCAGCCCGGAACGGGTGTTCCGCGCCTGGAGCTCGGCCGAGCACGTCGCCCGCTGGTTCGCGCCCAGGCCCTTCACCATCCCGGAGGCCAAGGTCGAACTGCGTCCCGGCGGGCCCTTCGATTTGCTGTTCCGCTCTCCCAAGGGACAGGAGCACCGTATCCGCGGCGTCGTACTCGAGGTGCAGCAGAACCGCCGCCTCGTCATCGAGATGACGGTCGAGGACAACGACGGCCGGCCCCAGTTCGCGGCGCGGACCGAGATCGATTTCACCAAGGTTCCCGACGGCACGCGGCTTGACGCCGTCCAGACCTATACGGTGCTGGATCCCAAAGCGGCCTGGATGGTCGAGGGAGCCCCCCAGGGCTGGAGCGCGACCCTGGAGCAGCTCGAAGAGATGGTCGCAGAGCTGGCCGGACCGTAGGTTCCGCCGCTCAGGCTCTCGTGAAGTCCCGCGTGCAAGGCCTTTCCCCCTCGTGGGAATGCCGTCTGGCCGCTGTGGCGCAAACGCAACAGTCGCTCTTGTAATGACCGCGCAAAGCCCTAATTCAGGTCCTCTCTTTTGTGTTCACCGGGGCCTTGGCGTTGGCGCAGGATCCATATCAGGAGCTGGGCGTGTCCCGCGGCGCGACCGCCGAGGAGGTCCGCAAGTCCTTCCGCAAGCTCGCCAAGCAGCTGCACCCCGACAAGAACCCGGGCGACAGCAAGGCCGAGGAGCGGTTCAAGCGGGTCAGCGCAGCCTTCGACATCCTTGGTGACGATGAGAAGCGCAAGAAGTTCGACCGCGGCGAGATCGACGCGGACGGGCGCGAGACCATGCGCGGCTTCGGCGGCGGTCATCCCGGAGGCGGTCCAGGCGGCTTCCGCAATGGCTTCCAGGGCGCCGGCGCCCAGTTCGAGGGGGTCGACCTCAACGACATCCTGGGCGAGGTGTTCGGCCGGGGCGGCCAGCAGGGCGGCGGCGGCGGGCGCGGGTTCGGCGGCGGCTTCGGTGGCTTCCAGCAGAACCAGCGGGGCTCGGATGTGCGCGCCGAGCTCGACATCGACCTGGAGGACACCATTCGGGGCTCCAAGAAGCGGATCAGCTTCTCGGACGGCCGCGTCATCGACGTGAACATCCCCAAGGGCGCCGTGGACGGCCAGGTGCTGAGGCTGAAGGGCCAAGGCGGCGCCGGCCGCGCCGGCCCCGGCGACGCCCTGATCGAGCTTCGTGTGCGTCCCCACCCGGTATTCCGCCGTGAGGGCGACACCCTGACCATGGACCTGCCGGTTTCGGTTCCGGACGCCGTGCTCGGCGGCAAGGTCGAGGCTCCGACCCCCGACGGGGCGGTCACCCTCACCATCCCCAAGCATTCGAACTCCGGCAGCACCCTCAGGCTGAAGGGCCGGGGGCTCTATGAGGGCCGGGCCGGCAAGCGCGGCGACCTCCTCGCCCGCCTTGTCGTCACCCTGCCCGAGGGACCGGATTCCGAGCTCGAAGCATTCGCAGAGACGTGGCGAAGCAAGCGGCCGTACACGCCTAAGCGGAGAGGATGATAGCAACGGTTTGCCTGGGGACGTATTCAGCCCTCATTCAGGCCCGAGCTTCTATTGGACCTCCCATGAAGTACGCGTTTCCGGTCCTGCTTGCCGCGCTGGTCGCGACGGCGTCGCCGGCCATGGCGGATCATGACCGCGATCATGGCCGCGATGGCGGCTGGCATGGCGGCGGCCAGGGCGGCGGCTGGCGCGGCGGCGAACGCAGCGAGCCCCGCGGCGAAGGCTACGGGCGCGGTGGCCGTTGGGGCGGGCCGGGCGGCCCCATGGCCATGCCCGAGGGCCACAGCCGCGGCGAAGGACGCTGGGGCGGCGGCTACGCCCCTCCCGAAGCCGTTCCTGTCGATTCCGGCCTCCCCGACCGCCGCCAGATGGAGCGGGCGGAGATGGGCGAGGCCCGCGCCGGCGTGCGCAGCGGCCAGATCCGTCCGATGGGCGAGATCGTCAGCCGGCTGCAGCGCCGCGGCGGCCGCATGCTGGACGCCAACCTCGGGCAAGGCCCCAACGGCCAGCCGGTCTATCGTGTCGTCTGGGCCTCTCCCGACGGCCGTCGGACAGACTACATCATAGACGCCCGCACGGGCGCGATCCTGCAAGGATACTGACGGATGCGCGTGTTGCTTGTGGAGGACGATCCGGACCTGTCGCGCCAGCTGAAGCTGGCGCTGGCGGACGCGGGCTATGCGGTGGACCATGCCGCCGACGGCGAGGAGGCCCACTTCCTGGGCGAGACCGAACCCTATGACGCCATTGTGCTGGACCTTGGCCTGCCGAAGATCGACGGCGTGTCGGTGCTGGAGCGCTGGCGCAAGGAGGCGATGGCCGCTCCGGTGCTGATCCTCACCGCGCGAGGCGCCTGGAGCGAGAAGGTGGCCGGCTTCGATGCGGGCGCCGACGACTACCTGACCAAGCCGTTCCATACCGAGGAGCTGCTGGCGCGGCTCAGGGCCCTGCTGCGCCGCGCCGCCGGCCATTCCGCCCCGGCCTTGGTCTGCGGCGCCTTGAGGCTGGACCCGCGCGCCGCGCGCGCCTCGGTGAACGGCGAGCCCCTGCGGCTCACCTCGCTCGAGTACCGGCTGCTTCACTATCTGATGATGCACCAGGGACGGGTGATCAGCCGCACCGAGCTCGTGGAGCATCTCTACGACCAGGACTTCGACCGCGACTCCAACACCATCGAGGTCTTCGTCGGCCGCCTGCGCAAGAAGATCGGCCCCGACCGCATCGAGACCGTGCGCGGCCTCGGCTACCGCCTGAGTCCGCTGCAGGGCGAAACCGCCGAGGCGTGAAGCCCTTGGGGATCAGGAGGGGGCGCCGGCTGAGGGGGGCCTCGCTGGTTGGGCGGCTGACCTGGCTGGCGGCGGTGTGGAGCGTCGTCGTCCTGGCCATCACCCTGGCGGCCCTCACCTTCATCTTCTACGCCGCCTCGGTGAGCCGCTTCGACGCGGGGTTGAAGGACATCGCCGACGGCCTCTACGCGGGCTCGACCGTCGACCAGGGCCAGGTCATCCCGCCCCAGCTCAGCGACGCCCGCGCCGCCCGGGTCTATTCGGGCAAGTACTGGGAGCTGGCGGAGGTCTCCGGCGGACGGCTGCACGCCCTCCCGCTGGCCTTCTCGCGTTCGCTGTGGGACTCCGAGCTGCCGGGCCCGCCGGACCTGTCGCGCCTGACCATCGGCTCCACCGTGAAGTACAACGGCAAGGGACCGCAGGGCGAGCCGCTGAGGATCATCGCCCTGACCCGCGGCCTGCCGAAACGGTCGGCGCCGGTGGTCTTCCTCGCCGCCGAGGACCGCTCCCCGGTGAACCGCGACGTGCGCAACTTCGCCATCCGCACCGCGGCGCTCCTGGTGCTCGCCGGCGCCTTCCTGATCGTCGCGGTGATCCTGCAGGTGCGGGTGGGGCTGAAGCCGCTCTTCGACCTCCGCCGGGAGGTGATGGAGGTGCGCAAGGGCCGCGCCGAGCGGGTCGCGGGCCGCTATCCGGCCGAGCTGGAGCCCCTGTCCCAGGAGCTCAACGCCCTGGTCGCCCACAATCAGGAGGTGGTCGAGCGCCAGAGGACCCACGTCGGCAACCTCGCCCACGCCCTGAAGACCCCGCTGTCGGTGATGCTCACCGAGGCCGCCTCCGCGCCCGGTCCGCTCGCAGAGCTGGTCATCCGCCAGGCCGAGACCATGCGCACCCAGGTCGACCACCATCTGCGCCGCGCCCGCACCGCCGCTCGCGCCCAGGGCTCGCGCGACCGCACCCAGGTGGCCCCGACGCTGGAGGAGCTGGCCCGCACGCTCGAGCGGATCTTCGAGGACAAGCGGGTGGTGGTCGACTGGACCGCCGACGACGATCTCGACTTCCAGGGCGAGCGGCAGGACCTGCTGGAGATCGCAGGCAACGTCATGGAGAATGCCTGCAAGTGGTGCCGCCGGGCCGTCTACGCCTCGGCGGAGCCGATTTCCGACGAGCGCCTGAGGCTGGTGGTCGAGGACGATGGGCCGGGCCTGCCCCCCGAGGGCCGCGCCGAGGTGCTCAAGCGCGGCGCCCGCCTGGATGAAAGCGCGCCAGGCTCGGGCCTGGGCCTCTCCATCGTCGATGAGCTGGTCAGAGCCTATGCGGGCAGGATCGAACTGGGCGAATCCGCCTACGGCGGCCTCAGGTTCGCCATCGAGCTCCCGCGAGCCTAGCTCCCTCCGTCTCGACCTCCGCTTTGGCCAGAGACGAGACTTCGCAAAGCCTTAACTCGGATTCAGCAACACTCGGAGCGTTACCGGCCGGAGCCAGTGCGTCAGTATGGGCCAATTGTCAGAGAGCCAGCTCGCCACCGTGCGCGCACTACTGACCTCGGCTCCCGACGCCGCGGTCAGCGACCTGGAGTCCACCCTGGCCTCGGGCTCGGACCGCCACGCCACCATGCGGATGATCCACGGCCTGGTCTCGGCCGAGGCCCTCGACCGGCGGGCGCGAAACGCCGTCTTCCGTCCCATCGTCCCGCTTTGCGGGACGCCCCGCAGCGGCCTCAGGTCGCCTCTGTTCCCCATGGCCGCCCTGCGCGGCGTCTGGCGGGGCCTGAAGCAGGCCGACAGCCGTGAGCTGCGCCAAGCCCTCGCCGGGGCCGATCCGCACTGCATCGATCCCCCGCCGGAGGATGTGTACGACGCTCTCTGCGCCGAGGCGGCCGAAGGCCTGAGATCAGGCTCCAACCCCGGCTACGCCGCCGCCGCCGCCGCCCTCGAGCCGACCGGCGGGACCGAGCAGTTCGCCGCCTATCTGGACCTCGCCCCCGTGGCGCGCCGCACCCTGGAACGCATGCACGAGTGGCTCGGCAGGCTCAGCGACGAACGGATCGCTGCGGCCCGCCTGGCCTTCCGCGACGCCGTGGCGGTGTCGGAGGACGCGGGACCGCGCCTGATGGAGATCCTCTACGCGCACCTGGAGGAGCCGTCCGCCGTCCTCCGGCTGATCTCGGCCGTGATGCACCGGCCGACCGACCGCTACGCCGCCGGCACCGAGCTCGCGGTCTTCGGCGACCGGCTGCTCGAGGACATCGACCGCCAGCTGAAGGTGGTGGCCGCCTTCAACGCCGAGAGGGGCCGGGAGGCGGGGATCGCCGCCGGGGCTGCGGTGCGGTCGGCCGCGATGGAGATCCACGAGTTCGACGAATCCATCGACCTGTCGCCCGACGGTCCCTGGGGCGCGCGGCTGCTTCGCCAGAAGAAGGCCCTGGTGCAGGCGGTCGAGGGGCGCCTGCGGGCGGTGGAGGCCGAGGTGGCCGCCGCCCTGCCGTTGCAGACGGCCGCCTTCCGCCGTCAAGGCGTCCGCGGTCATCCGAAGCTCATCGCCGATCCGGATCCGCGTCACGTGGAGCGCGCCAAGGGCTTCCTGACCTTCCTCGCCGAGGTGCGCACCGCCGGCGAGAGGCTGGGTTTCGGCGCCCTCTGGACCAAGACGAGCGAGCAGGTGCAGGCGCGGCTCGACACCTACATCGAGGACCTGCTGGAGAAGCTTCGCTCCGGCGAGGGCGACAACCTCGAGCGCGTGCGGACCTACCTCGACGTGGCCGCCGAGTGCATGGGCCTGCTCAGCGACGACCGCGCCGCCCAGATCGTCCGCCGCAGGATGGCCGCAGCCGCCTGAGCGCGCTCTGCGGCTGACTTCGGCCAAGGTTATGCGCTAACCCAGCTCCGATGCTGCTGTTCCTGATCCTTGCCGGGCTGATCTCCAGCGGGGCGGCCCTGCTGATCCTGCTGCCCGCCGCGCGCGCGGACCGCGGCGCGGAGGCTGTCGATCCGACGCTCGAGGTCTACCGCCGCCAGCTCGGCGAGATCGACGAGATGGCTGAGCGCGGTCTCCTAGGCGCCGAGGAGCGCAAGGCCGCCCGCGCCGAGGCTGGCCGGCGCCTGCTCGGCGAGGCGGAGCGGCCGGGGGAGGCGGCTCCCACGCTTTCGCCGGCCACGGCCCGTCGCCTGGTCCTGGCGGCGGCCGTGCTTGCGCCGCTGGCCGCCCTGGCCGCCTATCTGATGACCGGCGCGCCCGGGCTTCCCGACATGCCCTACAAGGCGCGCCTCGAGAGCTGGCAGCGGGTCTCGCATACTGATCCGTCGCGGCTGAGCCTCCCCGAGATGGCGGCGGTCCTGGCCAGCGACGCCAAGGCCCACCCGAAAGACGCCCAGCCCCTCTACTACCTCGGGCTGGTCGAGCGGGCGCAGGGCGACCTGCCCTCGGCGATCCGCCACTTCGAGCAGTCGGCGGACCTCGATCCCAAGGACTCCCGCGTCTGGACCGCCCTGGGCGCGGCCCTGGTCGAGCAGGCCCAGGGACAGGTGGACGCCGCGGCTGCCGACGCCTTCCGCCGCGCCCTGGCCATCGACCCTGCCGCCCTTCAACCGCGCTATCTGCTCGCCCGCGCCGACATCGCGGCCGGCCGCGTGGATGCGGGGCTCGCCACCTGGCGCCAGCTCCTCGCCCGCCTGCCGCCGGCAGACCCTCGCCGGGGCGTGCTCCAGGCAGAGATCGACCAGGTGGCCAAGACCGGCAAGCTCCAGGCGCCGCAGCTCGCCGCCCCCGCCGCCGCCCCCGCGCAGCCCGGCCAGGAGGCGGCCTTCATCCAGTCCATGGTCTCTCGACTGGCGGCCCGCCTTAAGGCGCAGCCGAAGGATCCGGAGGGCTGGGCCAGGCTGATCCGCGCCTACGGCGTGCTGCGGGAGGAAGGTCCCCGCCAGGCGGCCATCGCCGAGGCGCGACGCCTGTTCAAGGACCGCCCCTCCGACCTGAACACCGCCCTGTCCGGCGGACAGGCGGCGGCTCCGGCGCCCCGGCCCCCCGGCTAGCCGGGGAACTCCTGCGAAACGTCCCCGTTCGTCTCTCGACCCCATCATTTGAGGAGAGCGGTCATGGACAAGGATCGGATCGAAGGCGCGGGCGACAAGGCCAAGGGCGGCATGAAGGAAGCGGCCGGCAAGCTGACCGGCGACGCGAAGCTCGAAGCCGAAGGCAAGATGGACAAGGCCAAGGGCGCCATGAAGAACGCCATCGGCGGCGCAAAGGACGCCCTTCGCGACAAGCGCAACTAGACGGCTTCCGGCTAGGCCTCCAGCGCCAGCAGGGCGAAGCTGGCGAGCCAGTGCTCGCCCATGTAGTCGCCCTCTACGGCCGGGAGGCTGGCCTCCAGATGCGTCTCGGCGGCCTGGATCAACAAGGGCCGCCGAGCATCCTCCTCGGCGAGCGCCGCGGCGAGCGATCGCATGTTCCACGCGCGGGTGAGGTTCACCCCGTCGAGATGCGCGAGCTTGCCGTCGGTGGGGTCGGAGACAAGCGCAGGGTCGAACAGGCTTTGCGGACGCCCGTCCGCCAAGCGGGGCATGAAGGCGCCGAACCAGGGCGTGAATTGCGCCCCGGGCAGGAGGCGGCGCATCGCCTCCGCCTCCATCAGCGCCGAGGACAGGAAGTCGTCGCCCGACGGCTCCCAGGCCTGGCAGTCGGCGTCGTCGCCGAACCAATCGCGCGCCTTCTCCAGGATCATCACCGCCAGCGCCTCGTCACACCGCTCGGCGTATTCGATCGAAAGCCGCAGGGCGAAGGCGGAATTGGCGTGGGTCCCGGCCCGGATCGGATAGGTCAGCTTCGGCAGGTAGGTCTTCAGGCGCTCGGCGAAGGCGCAGGCGAGCGGCCGCAGGGCGTCCGCCCAGGACGCGGCGCCAGGAGAGCTTTCCAGCTCGGCCTGCAGCATCAGCAGCCATGCCGCGCCATAGGGCCGCTCGAAGCCGGCGCTCGACGGTCGCTGCAGATAGGCGAGCTCGCCCGACACTCGTTCCGGGGTCAGCTGGCGATCCAGAAGCGCCTCGATGGCGGCCGATGCGGCGCCCCCGGGGTGCAGGTGCAGCAGCCGCGACAGCAACCAGTATCCGTGCACGCACGAATGCCAGTCGAAGCTGCCGTAGAAGATCGGGTGCAGAGCGCTCGGCCCGCGCGCGTCTTCCGGTCCGCTGAGCACATGGTCGAGCTTGTTGGGGTATTCCCGCCCGACATGCCCCAGGGCGATGCGGGCGAAGCGGGTGGCGATCTCGGGGGTCAGGCGGTGGCGCGTCATCGGAAGGCCAGCAGGTACATCAGGGCGGTGTTGATGACGAGCAGGGCGGCCGCCGTGGGCGCCTGGGCCTTGATCACCGCCCAGCGGTCGGGGATCTCCAACAGGGCGGCGGGAACCAGGTTGAAGTTGGCGGCCATGGGCGTGACCAGGGTGCCGCAGAAGCCCGAGAGCATGCCGATGGCTCCCATCACCGCGGGATCGCCGCCGAAGCGTCGGACGATCAGGGGCAATCCTATGGCCGCGGTCATCACCGGGAAGGCGGCGAAGGCGTTGCCCATCACTATGGTGAAAAGCGCCATGCCGATGGTGTAGGCGCACACCGCGGCGAACGGCGTGGTCAGCGGGACCGCTTCGCCGATCAGCCTGCCGACCACCTGGCCGACGCCCGCCGCGGCGAACACCGTGCCCAGCGCCGCCAGGGTCTGGGGCAGCAGCGCCGCCCAGCCCACCGTGTCCATCAGCTTGCGCCCTTCCTGCAGCGGGGCCAGGAGCGGCGCCTTGAGCATGGGCATGGCCACCGCGAGGGCGGCGATCACGCCCAGGGTCAGGGACACGACGGTGGCGTCCTTGGGCGCGACCAGCGGATGACCGCCGAGGCTCAGGGACTTCAGCGTCAGGGAGCCGATCACAGAGACGGCCGGGACGACCAGGGTCGGCAGGAACAGCCGGTCGCCGAGCCGCGTGGCGGAGGCCCAGCGCTCTTCGGCGGAGGTGGTGGCGGGCCGCCCGCTTCCAAGGCCGCCGAAGCCGGCGATCAGCGCCAGGGCGATGACCAGGAGGCCGTTGGCGAAGCCGCCGATCCGACCGCCGGCAAGAAAGCTCACGGCCACCAGGGCCCAGAAGGCGGCGTTTCCCCAGCGGCGCGGGTTCAGCCGGTCGAGGGCGCTCAGCACCGCCACCGCTGCGAACATCACGCCCACCAGGGCGTAGACCTGTTCGACGCCGATCACGGCGCCGGCTCCTCGGGCGGGGCTTCGTCGGAGGCCGGTGGCTTGAGGCGCCGCCCGAGCAGCATCAGCCGCGCCCCGTGCACCAGCAGCGCCGCCAGAGCCGTTGGGATCGCCCAGACCGAGAGCTGCAGCGGCTGGAGATCGACTCCCTGGGTCGCCAGGAAGCTCTTGATCAGGAGCACCGAGCCGAAGGCGATGAAGATGTCTTCGCTGAAGAAGATCGCCACGTTGTCGGCCGCCGCCGCATGGGCGCGCAGCCACATCCGCAGCGGCTCGGGCAGCACCCCGCGCCGCGCCTCCGCGGCGGCCTCGGCCATGGGGGCGATCAGCGGGCGGACCATCTGCGCCTGGCCGCCCACGGAGGTGAGCCCGAGCGCGCCGACCACCTGGCGGAAGAGGAAATAGGCCAGCAGCAGCCCGCCCGGCGACTTCAGCCGCAGCCGCTCGATCAGCTGCCGCGCCCGCGCCTGCAGGCCGCCGCGCTCCAGAAGCCCGATCACCGGCAGCACCAGCCAGGAGATGCTGACCAGGCGATTGTCGTTGAAAGCCTTGCCGAGCTCGGAGACCGCCTGCACCGGCCCGTGCCCGGCCGCCAGCGAGGCGGCGAGGGCCGCGATCACCACAACCAGCAGCGGGTTGGCGCGGATCAGGAAGCCCACGGCCAGGATGGCGACGCCGATCAGCACCAGCATGGAAGGACCGTCCGCCACCATGAGGGTGAGCTTATGGTTCCCCGCCGCGAAGGCCTACCCCGCAGGCGTCTCCGTTTGTCCGCTCCAGCCCGAGCGCCTAGGATCGCGGCTCCTTCGTACCGAGTGAGCCCATGACCGATCTGGACGCCTCCTCCCGCCCCGCCGATGTCGGCGATTTCATCGAGCGGCTCTGGGACGAGGAGGTGATCCCCACCCTGGTCGACTACATACGCATCCCCAACAAGTCCCCGGCCTTCGATCCCGACTGGGTTACCCACGGGCACATGGACAGGGCGGTCGAGCTGCTGGAGGGCTGGGCGCGGCGCAAGATCGCGGCCCTGGCCGGCGCGACGCTGGAGGTGATCCGGCTGGAGGGCCGGACGCCGGTGATCCTCATCGACGTGCCGGGCCAGGGCGCGGACACGGTCCTGCTCTACGGCCACCTCGACAAGCAGCCGGAGATGACCGGCTGGTCCGAGGGTCTGGGTCCCTGGGAGCCGGTGATCCGCGGCGACAAGTTGTTCGGCCGTGGCGGCGCCGACGACGGCTACGCCATGTTCGGGGCCATCTCGGCGATCCTCGCCCTGCAGCAGGGCGGCGTTGCCCACGCCAGGTGTGTGATCCTGATCGAGGCCTGCGAGGAATCCGGCAGCCCGGACCTTCCCTTCTACGTCGACCACCTGGGCGCGCGGCTCGGCGATCCATCGCTGGTGGTGTGCCTGGACTCCGGCTGCGGCGACTACGAGCGGATGTGGCTGACCACCTCCCTGCGAGGGCTGATGGCCGGCTGCCTGACCGTCCGCGTGCTGAGCGAGGGCGTGCATTCGGGCGACGCCTCGGGGATCGTGCCGTCCAGCTTCCGCATCCTGCGACAGCTGCTGAGCCGGCTGGAGGACCCGGAGACCGGCGCCATCCTGCCCGACGCCCTCCACGCCCAGATCCCGGACCAGCGCCGCCAGCAGGCGAAGACCGCGTCTTCAGTGCTCGGCAAGGAGGTCTACGCCAAGTTTCCCTTCGTGGACGGCATGCGTCCGATGGCGGACGACCTCGCGGAGCTGGTGCTGAACCGCACCTGGCGGCCGACCCTCTCGCTGATCGGCCTCGATGGCGTGCCGCCGATGCATAGCGCCGGAAATGTGCTCCGGCCCTTCACCTCCGCCAAGCTCTCCATCCGCCTGCCGCCCACATGCGACGCCAAGGCGGCGGCCGCGACGGTGAAGCAGGTGCTGGAGGCCGACCCGCCCTATGGCGCCGAGGTCAGCTTCGAATGCGACTCCGCCGAGGGGGGCTGGAACGCGCCGGCCCTCGCGCCCTGGCTGGAGGCGGCCGTGGCCAAGGCCTCGCGCCAAGCCTTCGGGCCGGAGCCCGCCTACATGGGCGAGGGCGGATCGATCCCGTTCATGGGAATGCTCGGCGAGAAGTTCCCCAAGGCGCAGTTCGTGATCACCGGCGTCCTCGGTCCCCACTCCAACGCCCACGGCCCGAACGAATTCCTCCACATCCCCACCGGCAAGCGGGTCTCCAAGGCGGTGGCCTCGATCCTCGCCGACCACTTCACGAGGCCGGCTCGATGTCCCTGACCCTCTACCTCCACCCGCTCTCATCATTCTGCTGGAAGGCGCTGATCGCCCTCTACGAGGCGGAGATCCCGTTCGAGCCGAAGGTGGTCAACCTGATGGACCCGGGCGAGCGCGCCGCCTTCGAGGCGGTGTGGCCGCTGGCCAAGTTCCCGGTCCTGCGTGATGCGGAACGCGACCGGACCCTCCCGGAGTCCAGCATCATCATCGAGTACCTGGCCCGGCATTTCCCTGCGGCGGCCGGCCTCGTCCCCTCCGATCCCGACCGGGCCCTTGAGGTGCGTCTGAAGGACCGGCTGATCGACAGCTACATCCACCATCGGATGCAGCAGGTGGTGAGCGATCGTCTGCGTCGGGAGGACAGGCGCGACCCCTACGGCGTCGAGCAGGCGCGGGACAACATCCGCAAGGGCTATGACCTCATCGCCCCGATGATCGAGGGCCCCCTGGCCATGGGCGAGGATTTCACCCTGGTCGACTGCGCCGCCCTACCGGCCCTCTACTATGCGGACTACGCTGTTTCCCTGTCGGACTGGCCCGAGCTCACGGCCTATCTCGAACGGCTGAAGGCGCGGCCCAGTGTGGCGCGGGTGCTGAAGGAGGCCGAGCCCTTCTTCCAATACTTCCCGCTGGCGAACGAAAAAGCCTGAGGCCTCAGCGCGGGCTCCACGAGCTCAGCCCCGAGACGCGCTTCCGGCGAGGCCGCGGCTGCGGGCCCATTCAGCGATGATCTCGTTGACCTCGGCCGGAGCGTCCTGCTGCACCCAGTGCGAAACGCCGGGCAGCCGCCTGACCGTCACGTCGGCGACGACCTCATTCAGCCCGTCCGTCAGTGAGGTGGAGAGCGCCACGTCCTCCTCGCCCCAGATCACCAGGGTCGGGACCGGGAGCGGCGGCGCCGCGCGTCCCGGTGAGGGCAGGTCCAGGGCGTTCGCCCGGTAGTAGGCGAGCATGGCCGTCGCGGCCCCGGGGGCGGTGATGTTGCGGCGCAGGGTCTCCAGGAGGTCCGGCGGGAAGTTCGGGCTCTGTCGCTGCAGGACGGAAACCAGCCCGCGACCATCACCGCGCGTCAGCTGCCACTCGGGCAGCCGCGGCAGCAGGAAGAACAGCACGTACCAAGACTTCAGGCGCTGCTCCCACCCTTTGAGCGCCCGCTTGAAGAGCCGCGGATGCGGCGCGTTCAGGATGACCAGGCCATCCAGCGGCGTCCCCTGCAGCGCCGCCTGCCACGCGATCACGCCACCCCAATCGTGGCCGATCAGGATCCGCCGCCGGGCGCCAAGCGCCTCGAACAGCCCCCCGACATCCTCGACCAGCCGCCCGATGCGGTAGGCGTCCCGCCCCTGGGGCCGTGAGCTGTCGCCATAGCCGCGCATGTCGGGCGCCGCCACTGTCCAGCCGAGCGCCGCAAGCGCGCCCAGCTGCGCGGTCCAGCTGGCGCGACTCTCCGGAAAGCCGTGCAGCAGCAGGGCGACGGTGTCTCCCTGCCCGGCGATGTCGATGGCGAAGTCCAGGCCGTTGGCGTGGAGCGATCGGGTCTGCATCCGCGCCTCCCGCTTGGGGGGCGGAGCGTGGCAGCGTCCAGCGGCGCCGGCAACCGAACTAGAGGACGTCCTCCACGAGGCCGCGCGCCTTGGCCTCCTGGGCCTCGAGGTACCAGTTGCTGGGCGCCTTGCTGAGGAGCTCCTCCATGGTCACGTCCGAGCCGCAGATGAGGTTCTCGAAGCCTTCGTTCTGGATGTCGATGGACCCCTCGATCTCGTTCAGGACACCCTTCACGTCGGCGACGCAGGTGGTGAGGGGCCCGTCGATATGGAGGGTCTTCACCAGCCGCCGCTCATGGATCATCAGGCGCGTGCCGCGGGTCAGGTAGCGATTGCAGCGGGCGAAGAAGCTCATGAAGGTGGTGCCCGCCGAATAGATCGCCGCCTTGCCGAGGAAGACGAACCGCCGCTCCGGCTCCAGCTCCGTGCGGAAGCGGATGTCCTCGCCCATCAGCCGCGCCACCTCGGGATCGCCGCCCAGCGTCGTCAAGGCCACCACCACCAGTCCCTCGCTGGGCGCGGAGAGCAGCTGCTGGCTGAAGGCGTTGTACATGGCGTAGTCCACCGCGCCGGAGAGCCGGATCGCCGGGGTCTTGAAGGCCTGGGGCCCGAGCGGCGTCGCGCTCGCGCAGAGCGCGTCAAACGTCTGTTCCTCAGCCATAGGGGTCGTCCTTCGCCACACCAGGGGAGCAGAACGACCTCCGCTAGCCTGCGTTCCGCCGCCCGCCGGCGTGGTGGGCGGCTCAGGCCGGTTTCAGCAGGGACTGAGGCCGGGCCAGGGTCCGCCGCCGCTCGCGGGAGGGCGAGCAGATCGCCTGCCGATAGAGGTCGACGAGCTCGGGCGCGACCGTGCGGCAGTCGTAGCGGAGGGCTTCCGCCCTGGCCCAGCGCCCCAGCCGCGCGCGCAGGTCAGGGTCGATCACCAGGGCGCGCAGCCGCAGATACATCGCCTCGGCGTCGCCGGGGGCGGCCAGCAGGGTGTCCGCCTGCCCTGCCAAGAGGGCGCTGTAGCCGCGGTTGGCGGCCGCGACGACGGGCTTTCCAGCGGCCATGGCTTCGGCCACCACGATCCCGAAGCTCTCGCCATAGGGAGATGGCGCGCAGGCGATGTCACAGGCGCCGTAGAGCGCCGGCGCCTCGGCGTCCGAGAAACGCCCAAGGAATTTGACGTCCGGCAGGTCGTGGCGCGCGACATAGCCGGCCAGGGCCGGCTCCTCGCTCCCGGCGCCGGCGATGAGCAGGCGAACGGGCAGGCCTTCGCGGCAGAGCCGGCGATAGGCGCGCAGTAGCACCATGACGCCCTTTCGGGGCTCCAGCCGGCCGACGAACAGCAGCGTCACCTTGGCGTCGTCGCCGGTACCGGCCGTCCCGGCGTCCGAGAAGCGGCGCAGATCCGTGCAGGGCGGGGAGATCCGCACCGCGCGCCCGGAGGGCGGCCTCAGGTGGGCCCGGGGCGCCTCCGAGACCGCGATCGCCTGGTCGATCCGAGGCAGCAGCACCCGGCTCATCGCCGACAGCACGGCCTTGCTGAACGCCCCGCCGACCGTGTCCGGCGGGGTGTCGTGGAAGGTCACCACGTTCGCCGCCGGGCTGCAGGCGAACGCCTGCATGGGCAGGAGCGGACTCCAGAGGGTGTGGAAGTGCGCGACGTCGAAGGCCCCGGGCCGCATTGCAGCCTTGAGGCGCTGATGCTGGTAACCCCAGGCGAGGCTGGCCTCGAAGCAGGTGCCGGAGAGCTGCACGGCATGCGCCCTGCCAAGTCGGAGAACCCGGACATTGGGCGCCAGGGTTCTCGAGGCGGGTCCGCGGCCGAGGCGCGGGGCCAGGATGGTGATGCGATGCCCCAGTTCGCCGAGCGCCTCCGCGGTGTCGAGGATGTGCCTCTGCACGCCTCCGGGGCGGTCCAGGTCGTAGGGGCAGACCTGGGCGATCTTCAGTGGCGAACCGTGCACGCACCCCCCAGAAATGGAGAAACTACCTTTGCCGTGGCCGCCCGCGGGCTTCTTTCCAGAGGAGCGGCCTCGGCGCAATGCAGCGAAGCGGGCCCGGGTCCCGCCGGCCTGCGGCCAGCCGTCGCAGCCGCGTCATGGCTGCGGACGATTCCGGCCGGCGGCCTCACGGCTCGACCAAAGTGGCGACCGCATCCACCACCCGCTCCGGGTGGGTGAAGATGGTATGGCCGTCGGAGCGGGCGAGGGCGATCAGGGTCAGCCCGGCCTCCTCCGCCTTGCGGATCGCCAGACCCGTGGGGGCGGAGATGGCGACCAGCATCGGCACGCCCGCCATGGCCGTCTTTTCCACCATCTCGTAGGAGCAACGGCTGGTCACCACGATGAAGCTGGCGGCGGGGTCGAGACCCTCGGCGACGGCCGCGCCTATGGACTTGTCGAGGGCGCAGTGGCGGCCGACATCCTCGCGCACCAGGAGCAGCTTGCCGTCCGTGTCCGCCCAGGCGGCGGCGTGGGTGGCGCGGGTGACCCGGCCCAGCTGCTGGGCGTCTTCCAATGCCGTCAGGGCGGCATGGATGGCGGTTCGGCTGACGCGGAGGTCATCGCTGACCGCCCGCAAGGTGCGCACGGTGTCCGACAGCTTGGTCACGCCGCAGAGGCCGCAGCTGGAGCGGCCCTCCAGGGAGCGCTTGCGCGCCAGCGCCAGGGACTGCTCGGCCATGGGCTTCAGCACCACGTTCACGGCCACGCCTTCCTCGCGCTCCTCGACGGTGACGTCCTCGATGTCGGAGATCTCGGCGATGGATTCGGTGAGGGTGAATCCGATCGCCAGGTCCTCGAGATCCTCGGGCGTGGCCATCACCACCGCGTGCGGCCGGTCGTTGTAAGAGATGCCGATCGGGGTCTCGTCCGGGGCGATGCGCTCGATCTCGCGCACCTCGGCGCGGCCGATGCGCCACTCCAGGCCCTGACGCTCGACAGTGGGGGCGAAGCGTTCCATCCGCTCTCCTCTTCCCTGGGAAGATAGGGGTGCGCCGCTGGATTGAAAGCCGACGTCCCACGGAGGCAGGCGCCCGGGGTCCTGGTAGTACGGGTCCCACTTTGACATCCCACTTAGGCAGTGGGACAAATTCGCGCCCGTGAGCCGGCCGCAAGAGCCGGCGCGGACGCCGAGGAAACCCGCGTCCACCGATGTCCAACGCAGCATTGCTTCGGGAAATCAGCGACTTCTGTCGTCAGAAGGGGCTGGCCGAGTCCACCTTCGGCCGCCTCGTCGTCAACGACGGCAAGTTCGTGAACCGCCTGCGCGAGGGCGGGGCCGTCACCGGCCAGACCCTCGAACGCGTGCGGACGTACATCTCACGGGAAACGCCGAAAACCAGGAATGGGAGAAGTGGCATGGGGCAGGTCCAGGCTGACGTCGCCGTCAGGAAGCCGTCCAGCGGCCCGACCATAGATGCGGAGAACAACTTCCGTTTCTACGACAACCGCCAGAAGTACCTGATGTTCGTGAACACCTGCTCGGAGAAATGGGTCGTCGCGCACCGGGTGGCGGAGGAGCTGAAGTCGATCCAGCCGCGGCCGCCGGCCTTCCGCCTGTTCGACGCCGGAGTCGGCGACGGCACGGTGCTGACGCGGGTGATGCGCACCATGCACAGCCGCTTCGACATGATGCCCTTCTACATCGTGGCCAAGGAGATCTCGCTCGAGGACGTGCGCCTGGCTTTGGAGAAGATGCCCGACCG
>FTGK01000975.1_pt1 | contig 17166 bp, 18 predicted proteins | sample 1640691 | NCBI WGS metagenome assembly FTGK01 (sample SAMEA3914789, study PRJEB12502) | metagenome | biome: forest; material: soil | place: Canada | collected 2011-07-03 | depth 0.3 m | reverse complement strand
GGGCGGCATGGGGGCGCCGGTGAAGATGCGGATGGTCTGGCCGGGCGGGGCCGGCTCGCCGGCCGCCATGCCCGCCTGGGTGCGCGAGGCGACCGTGAACGCCCGCTCCTCGCCTGCCGGAAGGTCTTCTCCGCGCACCGCGTAGCCGTCGACGGCGGAGTTGGTGAACGGGGGCAAGTTCATCGGAGCGATCACATCGCAAGCCAGCACGCGCCCGTCGGCCTCCGCCAGCGGGACGCGCTCGATCCCTTCGACGGGGCTCAGCTGCGAGATGATGAGGGAGACCGCCTCCGCCACGGACCGCATCGGTCCGCCCATGGCGAAGCAGTCGTCCGAAAGTTGGGCCATGGGCCTGACATAGTCGGCGCAGGCGGCCGATCAAAGACCGGAAAGAACGGCCCCGCGCGGCCCGGTGCTCAGTAGTCGAACTCCAGAGCCGCCATCAAGGTCCGCGGCGGCGCGATGTAGGCGGTGTTGGCGCCGGCGCTGCCGACGATGTTGCCGTCGGCGATGGCCGTATAATAGCGCGTGTCGCCGACGTTCATGACCTGAAGCCGCGCCGTCAGGTGACGGCTCAGCCATTCGGGCGTGTAGCGCAGGCCGAGGTCGAAAGTCGCGTAGGCCGGGGCGAAGGAGGTGTTGGTGTTCGTCGCCGCCCGGTCGCTCTCGACGTGCAGGGCGCCGGTGAAGGCTAGGCCGTGCATTTCCATCGGGTGCAGGTCGGCGGCGAGGTCCCCCTTCCACCGCGGCGCACCGACGACGCGCCGGTCGTTGGTATTGGGCAGCAGCGAACCCTCCAGCCGCGCGTCGACGTAGGTCACGCCGCCCAGCAGGCTCAGGGACGGGCCAAGAGCGCCCTGGCCGTAGAGCTCTGCGCCCCAGTTCCGCTGCGTCCCGATCACCTGGAAGAGGTTGCTCCCCGCGACGGTCTGGGCCAGCGGCCGCGTCATGCGGAAGCCCGTGGCGGTCACCAGGAAGTCCGGCGTCACGGCGTATTTGACCCCCGCCTCGTAGGAGGTGTCGCGGTAGGGCCGCAGGAACTGGTTGGCGTTGGCCGCGCCCGCAGGCGCCGCCTCACCCTGCTCCACGCTCGAGGCATAGGTGGCGTAGAGCGTCATCCGCGGCTCAGGCTTGAAGATCAGGCTGACGGTCGGGCTCCAGATCCAGCTTTCGTCGTCGGAGCTGGTGACCGCGCCAGTCTTGGCCCAGCTGGTCGAGGACAGGAAGGAGGTGGAGACCACGCCCCTCAGGATCAGTCGCGGGCTGAAGTGGATCTCGTCGCCCACCACGACCGACTGGATGAACAGGCGCCCCGACCGGTACTCGCCGCCATTGGCCGGCGTCGCCTTGGTCGGCAGGACGCCCGGGCTGGAAAGATTGCCGCTCCCCAGGGCGACGGCGATGGAGTTGTTGTAGCTGTTCTGACCGTTGATGAAGCCGTTGGTCCCCAGGGTGACGTCGTTCTCGAGCCCGGCCACGGTCAGGCGCCCGTTCAGCGAAGCCAGGTTGCTGAACAGGGTGTAGTGGGGGATGGCCGTGAAGTTCTTGGTGACGGTGTAGTCGCCGAGATCGTCGGTCAGCTGGTTGGTGATGCCGAAGAGGCCGCGGTAGGCGTCCTCGTAGAGCGCCCCCACCTCGAGGCTCCAGTCGCCGAAATTGGTCTTCAGCTTGGCCAAGCCGACATTGCTTTCGAGGTCCGTGCCTGCGCCCGGCTGCCCGAGGCCCAGGCGCGTCGGATCGGGGGCCTGCGGCAGGAAGGTGCTCTTGCCTGAGAAGTAGACGATGCTGCCGGGCAGTCCCGTGTTGTCGGTCTCGTAGTGGTAGGCGTCCAGCTCCAGCACCGTGTGCGGACCGAGGTGCAGGTCGACGTCGCCCTGCGCCAGGGTGCGGCTGACGTGGCTCTGCGGGGCCCAGGCCTCGCCGTCGGCCCTGAGGAGGTTGAACCGGTAGCCCACCGGGCCGGTGCGGCCGCTGGCATCGAGCTGGCCGGTGAAGACGCCGCTGGAATCGAAGCTGCCCACCGTGCGCAGCAGGAAGACGTCGCTAGGGCGCTTGAGCAGGTAGTTGAAGACCCCGGCCGGGGGCTGGGGCCCGTAGAGGAAGCCGGAGGGACCGTTGATCACCTGGACGCCGGAGAGGCCTTCGGCGGCGTTCGCCGTCGTGCCGACGAGGCTGAGGCCGTCGAGGCGGGTGTCCTGCACCACGCTGCCCTGGAAGCCCCGCGACTGGGGCCTGGAGACCTCATAGCCCTGCTGGTTGCGGATGGTCACCGACGGCAGATAGCGCAGCACGTCGTTCACCGTGCGCGCCTGCAGATTGACGATCAGGTCCTCCGGGACCGTGGTCACCGACATGGGCGCATCCAGGATCGGCCTGTGTCCCAAGGGACCGAGGTCCGCATCGGTCGCTACATAGCTGGGCGCCACATAGGGCTTGGCGGTGACCACCACCTCGCTGACCTGGGGTCCCGGCGAGGTCTGGGCCGCGGCGTGGCCGGCTGCGAACGGCGATAGGCAGGCGAGCGAGGCCGCCCAGAGCGCGCGGCGCACGTGGAACGACCCCCGCATATGATCCCCTTTGATTTATATACAGCCGGATATAGCGGCGGGGATGCACGAAGCCGGCGAGGAATTCCAGCCAAAACTCGGCAGTGGCTAGTCGCCGGCTCGAGGCGTGGCCTCAAGGCCGCTCGGGCTCCGGCGAGGCCGAGACGAAGAGCCCGCCCTCCGCCTCCACCACGCGCACGCGGACCGCGTAGAGCCGTCCCAGCGCCTCCGGGGAGAGAACCTCCGGCGGCGGCCCGTCGCCCAGCACCTCCCCCTCGTGGAGCAGGATGGCCCGGTTGAAATGGTTCAGCGCCAGGTCCGGCTGGTGCGTCGACATCAGGATGACCCTCCCCTCGGCCGCCAGATCCGCAAGCAGCCCCATCAGCCGCGCCTGCTGGCCGAGATCGAGGGACGCGCTCGGCTCGTCCATGAGCAGGACCGGGGCGCCCTGGGCGAGGGCGCGGGCCACCAGCACCGCCTGCCGCTCGCCGCCCGACAGCCCGGCATAGCTGCGCCCCTCAAAGCCGCTCAGGCCGAGACGCGCCAGGGAAGCGTCGATCGCAGCCTCGTCCTCATCCCGCAGCCTCTGTCCCCAGCCGGCGGACGGCGCGCGGGCCATGGCGACGATCTCCCGCACGGAATAGGGGAAGGTCGGGGCGTGCGCCTGCGGCACGTAGGCGATGCGGCGGGCGATGGACCGCCGGCCTTGATCCTGCAGCGGCCGCCCGTCCAGCAGCACCTGCCCCGCATCCGGCCTGACGAAGCCCAGCAGAGTGCGCAGCAGGGTGGTCTTGCCCGCGCCGTTGGCGCCGAGCAGGGCGGCGCAGTCGCCGGCCCGCAGCTCAAGGCTGACGTCCCGCATCACCTGCCGCTCGCCAAGCCTGAGGCTCAGGCCCCGGGCCTCGATCACAGGGGCGCTCACACCCAGCCCCTGCGGATCCGCGGCAGCACCAGGAGGAAGATCGCCACGCCAAGGAGGTCGCTCACCACGCCAAGCGGGATTTCGGACGGCGTCAGGCTGCGGGCGAGGGCGTCGGTGACGATCATGAAGGCCGCGCCGATCAGGGCCGCCACAGGCATCAGCCGGCGATGCGAGGGTCCCACCAGCAGACGCGCCACGTGGGGCACGATCAGCCCGACCCAGCCGATCACCCCGGCCAGGGACACCGTCAGGGCGGAGGTCACGGTGGCGGCCGCGATCACCAGGAGGCGCAGGCGCTCCACGGGCAGGCCCAGGCTCCGCGCCTCGTCGTCGCTGAGCGCCAGGACGTCGAGATAGCGCGCCAGCCAGAGCAGGAGGAGGCTGCCGGCGGCCAGGATCGGTCCGATCAGCCATAGCTGGCGCCCCTCCACGGCCGCGAGGCTCCCGAGCAGCCAGAAGACGATGTCCGGCAGCTGGTTCTCCGGATCGGCGGCGAACTTCATGATCGACAGCAGAGCGGTGAACAGGGCCGTCGAGACCAGGCCGCCGAAGACCAGGAGCAGTATGCCGGGCTCGCCCACGCCGCGGCCCTCCCGCCCAAAGGCCCTGGCCACGGCGACGCCCACCGCCACCGCCGCCACTCCGCCAGCGAAGGTGAGGGCCAGCCGCACGGCTGGCGGGGCGGAGATCACCACCGCGACCGCCGCCCCGAACCCCGCGCCCGCCAGCACGCCCAGGATCGACGGCGAGACCAGGGGATTGCGGAACACCGATTGGTAGGCCGAGCCGCTGAGCGAAAGTCCGGCCCCGATCAGCAGGGCGGCGATCACCCTCGGCGTCCGTTCGGAGAACAGGACCACCTGGGCGACCGGGTCGTGGCCGGGAGGCCCCACGCCGATCCGGTGCGCCAGCGCCTGCAGCACCTCCCCTGGCGGCAGCGGATAGCGGCCGACGCAGAGACCGGCGATCGCCACCATCACCAGCCCGCCGGTCAGCAGAGGCAGGATCGCCGGTTTCATGGCGGCGGCGGCGGAGCGGCCGAGAGGATGCTTTGGACTTCCTTGGCGCTCATCCGATAGCCGAACAGCCGCCGATAGAACCCCGCCGTCTCGCGCGCCATGTCGAGGTCCCTGAAGCGGCCGGGATGCAGGAGCTTGGCGGCCCACAGCAGCTGAAGGGCGAACTCCGGCCCATGCCGGTCCCACTGGTAGGCCCCGGACGGGTTGCGGACGATGCGGAAGCCCTTCAACGCCGGCAGGACGGCGGCGGGATCGTCCTCGGCGCGCTGGTTCTGGCCGCCGACGATGATGATGTCGGGCTTCCAGCGGACGATCTGCTCCACCGAGACCGGTTGCAGGGTTCCGTGGAGCTCCGACGCCACGTTCAGGCCCCCGGCCCGTCTGACCCAGTCCTCGATCAGGGTCCCGCCGCCGTCGGCGCGGAGCGGGCTCAGCGAGCCGAGGTGCAGGACACGGGGGCGGGCCGTGGGTGGAAGGCCGCTGAGGCCGCGCGCCAGGCGCGCCGACACGCCGGCGAGAAACGCCTCGTAGGCATCGGCCCGGCGGCGGGCCAGCGGACCGCCGAGGGCGACGGCGGTGCGCTCGACGCAGGCGCGCAGGGAGGGCAGGTCGACCACCGGGCAGGTCATCGTCCTCACGCCCAGCCTGTTCAGATGCTCCGCCTCCGCCGCCTGCCCGACGATCGCCAGGTCGACCCTCGCCGCCAGCAGGGCTTCGACGTTGACCGGGCTGGCCTGGACCACGGCGGCGCGTCGAAGTGCGGGCGCCAGACGGTACATCCAGGGTTGGGCGGCGGGAGAGTCGGTGGTCACCGCGATCCGATCGGCGGCGCCGAGCATGATGGTGGTGGCGTTGTGCGCGTACCAGAGGTCGGCGATCCGCTGCGCCGGCGCCGGCGCCGCCTCCGCCGACGCGGAGGCCAGGATCAGGACAAGGAAGAGCCAGGGCCTGATCATCCAAGCTCCAGGAGGCCGGGAAGCTGCGGGGAGCTGGGCAGGGACCTTATCCGCCTGACGAGCTATATCTTGCGAGATATAGCGGGGCTTCTATTGCGCGGACCGGGCGAAGGCAACGGATGAGCCAGGAGCTGATGGACGAGGAAAGGCCCGCGGAAGACGCGGCGACCGGCGTCCCCTTGCGCCGGCCTTGGTTCGCATGGAACCTCGACGAGGTCTCCGGCGCCCTGGGCGACCTCGGCACCTTCCTGCCGCACATCATCGGCGCGATCACCGTGGTGGGCATGAGCCCGGCCGGAATTCTGGTGACCTTCGGCGCCTTCTACGCCCTGGCCGGCGGCTTCTACGGCATCCCCATCGCCGTGCAGCCGATGAAAGCGGCCTCCGCGGCGGTGCTGATCGTGCCGATGAGCCCCGGCGCCGTCGCCGGAGCCGGCCTCGCCATCGGCGCCTTCTTCCTTGTCGCGGGCGCCACCGGCCTGGTCGGACGCATCGCCCGCGCCCTGCCGCCGACGGTCGCCGCGGGGTTGCAGCTAGGACTTGGGCTCTCGCTGGCGGGGCTGGGGATCCGCTACATCTCGCACCAGGTCTGGCTCGGCATTGGGATGGGCGTCCTGATGCTCGCCCTCATGCGCATCCGGCGCATGCCGGTGGCCCTGGTGGCCGTGGTCATCGGCGCGCTGGTCGGAGTTCTGAGCGGCGCCTCGCCCGCGCCGCCGCCGCTCCAGCTGGGGCTGCACCTGCCGCAGTTCATCTGGCCGAGCCTGGCCCAGCTCGAGGATGGCGTGATCCACGCGGTGCTGCCGCAGATCCCCCTGACCCTGACCAACGCCATCATCGTGACGGCCGCCGTCTCGCGCCAGCTGTTCCCCGGCGAATCGCCCCGCGTGAACGAGCGCAACCTCGCCATCACCACCGGACTGGGCAACCTGCTGGCGGCGCCGTTCGGCGGCTATCTGATGTGCCATGGGGCCGGCGGCATGACCGGCCACTACCGTTTTGGCGCGCGCACCGCGACGGCGCCCCTGCTGATCGGCCTCACCTTCATCGCGCTCGGGCTGCTGTTCGGGTCCAGCGGCTACCAGCTGCTGCGCACCATCCCCGACGCGGTGCTTGGAGCCCTGCTGCTGTTCTCAGGAATCGACCTGGCCCTCTCCTCCCGACCCGGCGAGTACAAGGACGCCGACCTCTTCCTCGTGCTGCTGATGGCGGCGGTCGGGGTGGCGGTGAACCCGGCGGCGGCCTTCGCCGTCGGCCTGCCCCTGGCCTATGCCGTCAAGCACCGCTGGCTGAACCTCTAGGCTTCGGCTTCCTCGGCTCCGGCGGCGCGGGGCGCCGGGCGCGGGGCCGCCAGCAGGTTCTGTTCAAAGTCGTGGAAAGGGCCCTGGGCGGCCGCCTCGGCCAGCCGCGCCTCGAGCTCGCGGTAGGCGCCGAGGAGCCTGAAGCCGAACGCCGTGAGCTTTGCCCCGCCCTTGCCCGAGCCGCCGACCGTGGTCTGCACCACCGGCTCGCTCCAGCACCGGTTCATGGTGTCCACGAGGCTCCAGGCCCGGCGATAGCTCATGCCCATGCTGCGCCCCGCCGACGAGATCGAGCCCTGCCGGTCGATCGCCTCCAGGAGCTCGGCCTTGCCGGGGCCCATGGCGGTGACCTCGCCGCAGTAGAGCATGATCTTGAGCCTGAGCGGGCCGTTCCGCGACATCGGCGCCCTCCTGGGTGAGACGCGGCCCCAGGTTTAGAGCGTTTCATCTGCAACAAGAAAGGCCCTGCAGCCGGGGGCGGGCGCGCTGGAGTCGAAGGCGTGCGGCTGATAAGGCGAAGCCCGCATGGCCAGAGCAGACGCGACATCGATCCATCCCGCCGAGCGGGTGGCGGCCCTGGTCAACTACGGCCTCCTCATCGTGGCGCCCTTCACCCTGAACTCCCTTGGCCTCCTGGCCATGCTGATCGCCTACCTGCGCCGCGGCAGCGCCGACCCGGTCGCGAGGAGCCACTTCGACTTCCAGATCCGCCGCTACTGGATGGATCTCGTGCTGGTCGGCCTGGGGTTCGTCTGCGCCTCCGGGGCGCTGGCGGCTGGTTTCGGAGCGGTGCTCGAGGCGGCGATGGGTGGCTTCGGGGTGCGCTTCCCTGTGCACTACGACGCCGTGCACATCGGCCTGGGCTCCATCTTCCTGCTGGTCCTGTGGCTCGTGCTCTGGGCCATGGGCTTCCTCGGCCTGATGCTGGGCTCGATCTTCGGCGCCCTCCGGCTGGTCTCGGGCCTGCCCGCCGGCAAGGTCCACGGCCGATGACCACCGTCCCTCCCCTCGCGGCCTATCCGGCCCTGCGCATGCGCCGCCTGCGCCAGGCGGACTGGGTTCGGCGGCTGGTCCGCGAGACGGTGCTGCAGCCCTCCGACCTGATCTGGTCGATGGTGGTGCACGAGGGCGAGGGCCGCATCCCCGTGCCCTCCATGCCCGGAGTCGAGCGCCTTTCCGTCGCCGAGGCCGGCAAGGCCGCCCAGGAGGCCAGGGCGCTCGGCATCCCCGCCATCGCCGTCTTCCCCTACATCGACGGCGAGAAGAAGGACGCCCGGGGCACCGAAGCCACCAACCCCGAGGGCCTCGTTTGCCGCGCGGTGAAGGCGATGAAGGCCGCCGCCCCTGAGGTCGGGATCATGTGCGACGTGGCCCTGGACCCCTTCACCGATCACGGCCACGACGGCCTCATCGAGGATGGGCGGATCCTCAACGACGCCTCGGTCGAGCGGCTGGTGGCGCAGAGCCTGGTCCAGGCCGAGGCCGGCTGCGACATCATCGCGCCTTCGGACATGATGGACGGGCGGGTGGCGGCGATCCGCGCGGCGCTGGAATCGAGCGGATTCCAGGACGTGATGATCATGGCCTACGCGGCCAAGTACGCCTCGGCCTTCTATGGCCCGTATCGCGAGGCCATCGGCTCGGCCAAGGCGCTCCAGGGGGACAAGAAGACCTACCAGATGGACCTGGGCAACACCCACGAGGCCCTGCGCGAGGTGGCGCTCGACATCGCCGAGGGCGCGGACATGGTCATGGTCAAGCCGGGCATGCCCTATCTCGACATCGTCCGCCGCGTGGTGGAGGCCTTCGCCCTGCCGACCTTCGCCTTCCAGGTCTCGGGCGAGTACGCCATGCTGATGGCCGCGGCTCAGAACGGCTGGCTCGAGGAAGAGCGCGCCATCCTGGAGAGCCTCTCGGCCTTCAAGCGCGCCGGCGCCGCGGGGATCATCACCTATTTCGCCCCAAGGGCGGCGCGGCTGCTGGGGGCCTGACTACCTCCCCGGCCAAAGGCGGCGGGAGGTCAGCGCGCGGGCGGCCCCCCTCACATCGGCATCTTGGCCACCCCCGTCTCGTCCTCGGCCGGCGCGTCCTCAGCGAAGCGGATCGGGATGTCGAGGGTGCGGCCGACCATCTCGGGCTTGAAGGTCTCGGCGTTGATCCGGACGTCCCTGGCCATGTCCAGCGCAGCCTGGCCGAGGCCGTGGCCGGCCGGGGTCTCGCTGGCCACCGCACACGCCTCCAGCGTCCGTTCGGAGGTCACCTTGCAACGGAGGATCACCTGCGCCTCGGCGGAAGAGGTCGGCGCGGGAAGCAGCCCGGTCTCGGGCCTGGCGAGGGCGGCGGAGGGGGTCGTTCGGGCCTGCGCGCCGCCGGCGCCGAGCAGCGTGAGCGCGCCCGCCAGGGCGAGCCATCTGATGGGGGAAGGTCTGCTCATCCTCGGCTCCGGTCTGGGGCCCCCGCCCTGATATATGGGCTTCAACGGCCGATCCCCCCGGCGGATGCGGCCACTTCACCGCTCGCTCGCCTTGAGCAGCTCGGCCAGGTGGTCCTGCCAGACCGCCGCCATGGTGTGGGTGCCGTGGCCCCGGGTCCTGTCCGAGATCGGCAGCAGGATGAAGCGGCCGCGCCTCAGCCGAGGCGCCATCCTCTCGGCGATGCCGAGCTCCGGCGGATTGATGAAGTCGTCGGCGGAGTTGATCCACATCACCGGAACGCTGATCCGCTCCAGGTTCGCCGAGGGGTCGTAGTTCCGTGAGGCCGAGACCGCATAGAGGATGTCGTTGGCGTCGAGCTCGGCGATGTCCTGGTCGATCACGCGCTTCACATAGGCGTCGGCGGCATCGCGGGTCGGCTCGTTCTTCTGCATCACAAGGGGCGCAGATCCGGCGATCACCAGCATGTCGCCGGCGATGCGCAGCGCCATCTTCGGTTCGGACTTGTACTCGCCGCCCATCCACTCGGGATCGGAGGTGACGCCGTCGATCACCATCTTGCGCCAGATGCGGTTGCGGCCGGCGATCTGTGTGGGCACGCAGGCCAGGGGCATGAGGGCGTCCATGAAGTCCGGGTAGGTCTCGCCCCAGACGAAGCTGTGCATGCAGCCCATCGAGGTGCCCATGATCAGCCGCGCGTGGTCGACGCCGAGGCCCTTGGTCAGGAGCTGGTGCTGGGCCTCGACCATGTCGTCGTAGTCGTAGTGCGGGAAACGGGCGTGCAGGCCGTCCGAAGGCTTCGAGGATTTCCCGTGGCCGATGCCGTCCGGGAAGATCACGAAGTAGCGGCTGGCGTCGAGCAGGCCGCCCGGCGCCAGGAGGACGCCGGTGAACTCGGGCCGGATCAGGTTGTGGCCCTCTCCGCCCGTGCCGTGCAACGCCATGACCGCGTTGACCACATGCCCCGCCGCGTCCCGCCGCGGGGTCCCGAAGGTGGTGTAATGGATGCGAAGCTCCGGCAGGGTCTCGCCCGAGCGGAAGTGGAAGTCACGGATCACGAAGTCGCCTTCGTGCGGCGCCGGGCCGACGGCCGCGGGCTCGGCCCGGGCGATGGAACCCAAGCTTAGCCAGGCGGCGACGGCCAGGGCTGTGTTAAGCAGAGCGCGCATTCGTCCTCCCCTTCGCCCGGACCCAGGGCAACACAGATGACCATCCCCGACAATGTGCTGAGCGAGCTGAAGCCGATCGCCTACGCCAAGGCGCGTGCAATGGTGCAGGACGGCGACCTCCTGCTCTGTTCGGCGACCGATCCGTTCTCGCGGCTGATCCGCTGGAGCACCAAGACGCCCTGGAGCCACATCGCCATCGCCTACCGCATCGAGACCCTGAACCGGGTGATGGTGTTCGAGGCCGTGGAGAAGATCGGGGTGAGGACTGTGCCGCTGTCCAAGTTCATCTCGGAGACCAGCGGCGGCGTGCATCCCTATCCGGGCAGGATCCTGCTGGCCCGGGACCAGCGCTTCGCCGGCCTGCCGGAGACGAAGAGACGCGCCTTGTTCGACTTCGCCTTCGCCAACCTCGGCAACCACTTCGCCCCGGGCGAGATCGGCAAGATCGGCCTGCGGCTCCTGCTCGGCCGCGCCGGCCGCAAGATGCCGCGCTTCCTCGGCCCCAAGGACGAGTTCATCTGCTCGGAATACGTCGCGCGCTGCTACGCCAAGGCGGGCCTGAAGATTCCCTGGGACGGTCTGGGCTTCGTGGCGCCCGGCGACTTCGCCCTGGCTCCGGACGTCCAGGCAGTGGCGCAGATCAGGACGCGCTGAGGCCGACACGCCGGCTCGGACCCGACTGAGGCGAGGAACGCCCCTTGGCGCCCGCCGTTGTTCCGCGGTGGTGAGTGGGCAGGCCGTTTGCCTGGCTTCGAGGAGGCGGGCGGCCGCCAGGGGTGAGTACAGAGTGCGTCCGCCTATTCGCGAAAATCCGTCCGAGCACGAGCGGACGCCGGCCGATCGCCAGTCGGACTTCCCGGTCCTGTTCTGGATCGTGGTCGGCTTGCTGGTGATCCTCGCCTTCGTGGCGGTGATGATCTTCGTGCGCCATCACCCGGCGTGACCGGCTACAGCTCAGGTTTACCCGGCGCAGGGTCAGCGTTAGGGTCAGGCTTGGCTTTGCCGCCGATCGGTTTCGGTGACCTGTCTCAGCCACGATTGCGCAAAGGGAATTTCGGTGGCCGATTTGGAAACGGCGGACGCCGAGCTTGATCCCCCTCGCATCTCCACCGGCAGCGCCGGCCTCGACGACATCCTGGGCGGCGGACTGGATGCCGACCGCCTCTATCTCTACGAGGGCCGTCCGGGCACCGGGAAGACCACCATCGCCCTGCAGTTCCTCCTCGAAGGCGTGCGCCACGGCGAGCGCGTGCTCTACATCACCCTGTCGGAGACGGCCCGCGAGCTGAGACTGGTCGCGAGGCGGCACGGCTGGTCCCTCGACGGCCTCGACATCTTCGAGCTGGTGCCCCCCGAGACCACCCTGGATCCGGGGCAGGAACTGACCCTCTTCCATCCCGCGGAGGTCGAACTCAACGAAACCACCAGGCTGATCTTCGAGGAGGTCGCGCGAACCAACGCCAGCCGCGTGGTGATCGACAGCCTCTCCGAGCTCAGGCTCCTGGCGCAGAGCCCCCTGCGCTACCGCCGGCAGGTGCTGGCCCTGAAGCACTTCTTCTCCGAGCGCCGCTGCACCGTGGTCATGCTCGACGATCTGACTGCGCAACAGGACGATCTGCAGCTTCACTCCATCGCCCATGGGGTGATCCTGCTCGAGCAGCAGGCCATCGACTACGGCGCCGAGCGGCGGCGGGTGCGGGTGGTCAAGATGCGGGGCATCCGCTTCCGCGGCGGCTTCCACGACTTCAACATCGAGACGGGGGGCCTGCGCATCTTCCCTCGCCTGGTCGCCGCCGAGCACCACAGCACCTACGTCGGCGAGTTCACCTCCAGCGGCAATCCGGCGCTGGACAGGATGCTGGGCGGGGGCCTGGAGCGCGGCACCAATGTGCTGTTCATCGGCGCGGCGGGCGTGGGCAAGTCGTCCCTGGCGCTCACCTATGCGATCGCGGCCGCCCAGCGCGGCGAGCGGGCGGTCGTGTTCGCCTTCGACGAAGGCCGCGGCACCATCGAGGCGCGCGCCAAGACCCTCGGGCTTCCGCTGGACGCCTGCGTCGAGGCTGGGCTGCTGCGCATCCAGCAGATCGACCCCGCCGAGATGTCGCCGGGCGAGTTCGCCGCCACGGTCCGTAACAGCGTCGAGCGGGACGGCGCCCGGATCATCGTCATCGACAGCCTGAACGGCTACCTCAACTCCATGCCGGACGGGCGCTTCCTGATCCTTCAGATGCACGAGCTGCTGAGCTACCTCGCCCAGCTCGGGGTGCTGACCATCCTCGTCCTGGCCCAGCACGGCCTCGTCGGTCCGATGGAGACGCCGCTCGACATGAGCTACCTCAGCGACGCGGTGATCATGCTGCGTTACTTCGAGGTGGCCGGGACCGTCCGGCGGGCGATCTCGGTCGTGAAGAAGCGCAGCGGAAACCACGAACACACCATCCGCGAGTTCCGCCTGAGCTCGGAGGGGATCCGCCTGGGTCCGCCTCTCAGGCAGTTCGCGGGCATCCTGAGCGGCTCGCCGGAATACGTCGGCGACCCTGATCCGCTATTGAATGATGTCGATGGCGAAACCTGACCTCGACGCGCGCGTCCTGGTCTTCGCGCCGGTCGGCAGGGACGCTCCAGCGGCGGCGGAGTTCATCCGGCGCGTCGACCTGAACGCGGTCGTCTGCGGAACCTTCCAGGCCCTGGTCGACGAGCTGTCGCGCGGCGCCTCGGCGGCCCTCATCGCCGAAGAGGGCCTGTTCGGGATCGACACCTCCTCCCTGAAGGATTGGGTGGCGGGCCAACCCCCCTGGTCGGACCTGCCCTTCATCGTCCTGACCAGCCATCCGGAACAGCCCGGCGTCTCCGCCTGGCGCACGCGCCTGATCGGCCAGCTGCGCAACGTCACCCTCCTCGAGCGGCCGATCCAGACCATCACCCTCACCAGCACGGTCCGCGCCGCGGTGAGGGCCCGCGTCCGGCAGTTCGAGGTGCGGGCCTTGATGCAGGCCCAGGCCCTGGCCGCCCAGGAGCTGGAAGCCCAGGTCGCGCTCAGGACGGCGGAGCTCGCCGAAGCCAACGCCGAGCTGCTGGCCCAGATGGCCGAACGCTCGCGCATGGAGGAGGCGCTTCGCCAGGCCCAGAAGATCGAGGCGATCGGGCAGCTGACGGGGGGCGTGGCGCACGATTTCAACAACCTCCTGATGGTGATCGCCGGCGGCCTGGAGATGCTCGAGCATCAGACGGATCCGGTCAGGCGGCGACGGCTCATGGACGGCATGCACCAGGCGGCGCAGAGGGGAGCCGCGCTGACGCGTCAGCTGCTCGCCTTCTCGCGCCGCGCCGCGCTCAAGCCGGAAGCCATCGACCTGCGGACCCAGATCGGCGGGATGCGCGAGCTGCTCGACCGGACCCTCCGGGGCGACGTGCACGTCGAACTGCGCCTGGACGACGACCTCTGGCCGGTTGCCGTCGACCCGGGAGAGCTGGAGCTCGTGATCCTGAACCTCGCCGTCAATGCGCGCGACGCCATGCCGAACGGCGGGACCATCGAGATCCGCGCCGAGAACGTGCCGGACCTCCGCAGCGGCGCCTTGGCCGGCGAGTTCGTCCGGCTTGCCATCATCGACCAGGGCGTCGGCATGAGCGACGAGGTGAAGGCCCACGTCTTCGAACCCTTCTACACCACCAAGGACATCGGCCGGGGGTCAGGTCTCGGCCTGGCGCAGGTGCATGGCTTTGCGGTCCAGTCCGGCGGGACGGTGGAGATCACCAGCGAGCTCGGCCGCGGGACCACCGTCGCGCTCTTCCTACCGCGCACCAACGAAACGCCGGCGTCCGAAGGCCGCCATCTGGTGGACTTCCACGTGGAGCCCCGGCGTCCTGTCCATCGCGGTTCGGTGCTGGTGGTGGAGGACGACGACGAGGTCGCAGCCCTGGTGACCGAGATGCTGCAGCAGCTGGGCTACGAGGTCACCCGCGCCGCCAGCGCCGCGGCGGCCCTGGGCGCCCTGTCCAACGGCCGCGCCGTGGACCTGGTGTTCTCCGACATCATGATGCCGGGCGGCATGAACGGCATCGACCTGGTGCGTGAACTGCGCCGCCGCCGCGGCGATCTGCCGGTGCTGCTGACCAGCGGCTATGCCGAGGCGGCCAAGGCCAGCGCCGCGGCCGAAGGTGTGCGGGTGCTGCCCAAGCCCTATCGGCTCGACGAGCTCGCCGCCGCCCTCAGCACCGTCTTCCCGGCGCACTGACCCTCGATAGCGGAATGGGGACCCGACGATGAAGAAACACCAAGGCCTTGTGCTCATCATGGCTGCGACCGCCCTCACCTTGGCGCCGGCGGCTCGCGGCGCCCACGCGGCGGATCAGGGCGCGCTGCGCCTCTCGTTCCTGAAGTTCACCGTCTCGGACCTGCCGGCGATGCAGGGCTTCTACGAGAAGGCGTTCGGGATGACGCAGCAGAAGCGGCTCGACAATCCCGGCAGCACCGAGGTGATCCTGACCAGCCCCGGCGGCATGGACCTGGCTCTCGTCCACTACAAGGACGGACGCAAGGTGGCCCTGGGTAATGCCAACGGGCCGATCGGCTTCTATCTGCAGGATGTCGACAGCGTCTATGTGCGCGCCATGGCTGCGGGCGCGGTCTCCCGGTCGGCGCCGCGGACCGGAGCCGGCGCCCGGGTCGCGATCGTCGCCGATCCGGAAGGTCACGACATCGAGCTGCTGCACCTCGACTAGGACCGGCGCACCATGAGCACAGCGATCAAGGGCGTGTCCTCAATGGCGACGCGCGTCATCCTCGGCGAGCTGGCGCGGCGGTACGAGGAGGCCTCGGGGACCCAGGTGGAGATCAGGTCGATGGGCGGCGTCGACGCCGCCGCGCTGGTAAGGTCGGGCGAGGCGATGGACATCGTCGTGCTGGCGTCCAAACCGATGGCCGAGCTCGAAGCCGAGGGTCACCTGGCGGCCGGCAGCATAAGGCCCTTCACCCGCTCCGGCATGGCCGTGGCCGTACCTGCAGGGTCCGCGCACCCGGACCTCTCCAGCGAAGAGGCCGTGCGGCGTGCGGTCTCGACCGCCCGCAAGGTCGGCTATTCGACCGGCCCGAGCGGAGATCACCTGCTGGGTCTGTGCCAGAAGTGGGGCCTGCTGCCGGGCATGGGCGACCGCCTGCAGAAGGCGCCTCCCGGAGTCCCGGTGGCGAAGCTCGTGGCGGACGGCGAGGTTGATCTGGGGTTCCAGCAGCTCAGCGAACTCCTGAACGCGCCGGGAATCGAGATCGTGGGGGCCCTGCCGCCCGAGATCCAGGCCACCACGGTGTTCGCCGCGGGCGTCTCGGCCCGCTCGCAACAGCCACTCGAGACCCGCGTCCTGATCGATTACCTCACCTCCTCCGGCGCCGACGAGATCAAGCGCGCCCACGGCATGGATCCGGCCTAGGGCGCGGCGACGCTCGCCAGCCGCACGCCCGGATCGATCAGGGCGATGTGGTAGTCTCCGACCTGCTGGAAGCCGAGCGCCCGGTCTCCGACAGCTTGCCGCTCTCCGCCGACGGCTTCGAGAGCCCCGAAATAGCGCGCCTGGAACGCCTCGCCGGCATAGTCGAGGCCCGCCGCGCGGGCGTTGGAGCGCAGGAACATCGAGCTTTCCGCGCGCGCCCCCAGGAACCGCTCGAAGGCGGGATAGTCGTCCTGGGTGAGGCGGCGGATCTCGGGCGCGGTCACCTGACTTTGCGCCGGTCTTCCAGTCGGGCGGCGAGGCTGGAGGTGTCCCAGCGGCGGCCGCCCATGGCCTGGACCTCGGAATAGAACTGGTCGACCAGGGCGGTGAGCGCCAGGTGGGCGCCGTTGGAGCGCGCCTCGTCCAGCACCAGGCCCAGGTCCTTGCGCATCCAGTCGACGGCGAAGCCGAAGTCGTACTTGCCCTCGGTCATGGTCGCCCAGCGGTTGTCCATCTGCCAGGACTGGGCCGCCCCCTTCGAGATGGCCTCGAACACCGCCTGGGTGTCCGCCCCCGAGCATTTGGCGAAGTGCAGGGCCTCGGACAGGCCCTGCAGGGTCCCGGCGATGCAGATCTGGTTGACCATCTTGGCGAGCTGGCCCGAGCCCGGCCCGCCGATCCGGCGCATGGCCCGCGCATAGGCCCCCATCACCGGCGTCGCCCGCTCCACCGCCGCCTCGTCGCCGCCGATCATGATGGTGAGCTGGCCGCTCTCGGCCCCGGCCTGGCCGCCCGAGACAGGCGCGTCGACGAACCAGCGGCCGGCCGCCCTCGCCGTCTCCGCCATCTCGCGCGCCACCTTGGCCGAGGCCGTGGTGTGGTCGACCACGATCCCGCCCGCGGCCATGGCCGGCAAAACCTCGCCCACGACCTGGCGCACATCGTCGTCATTGCCGACGCAGAGGGCCACGAGCTCGCAGCCGTCGACAGCCTCGGCGATGGTGGCCCCGGCGCGGCCGCCATGCGTCTCCACCCAGCGCCGCGCTTTCTCGGGCGAGCGGTTGAAGACCGAAACCTCGTGACCTGCGCTCTTGAGATGCCCGGCCATCGGGAAGCCCATCACGCCCAGGCCAATGAACGCCACCTTCATCCAGGTCTCTCCTCGGGAAACGGCATCTTAACGCGACCCCGGCAGGGTCGCGGAGCATTAGGGTTACCGGCACATGGCTCTCGGCGAAGCACCCATCATTATCAAGAAGATCAAGAAGGGCGGAGAGGCCGGCCATCACGGCGGCGCCTGGAAGGTGGCTTACGCCGACTTCGTCACGGCCATGATGGCCTTCTTCCTCCTGATGTGGCTGATCAACACCACCAGCCCCGAGCAGAAGAAGGGC
>FTGK01000742.1_pt1 | contig 17230 bp, 16 predicted proteins | sample 1640691 | NCBI WGS metagenome assembly FTGK01 (sample SAMEA3914789, study PRJEB12502) | metagenome | biome: forest; material: soil | place: Canada | collected 2011-07-03 | depth 0.3 m | reverse complement strand
GCGCTATGTCGACGCCTTCGCCAAGCTGGCGGAGTCTCCGCACCAGAAGACGGTGATCGTGCCCGCCGAGATGTCTGCCCTCGTCGGCGCCCTCGGCGGCATCCAGGAGCTGGTCATGGGCGCCCACAACGACCGCGCCGGCCGCGACGATCCCCCGCCCTCGCCGCGCCGTCCTCCGCCGCCGCCTCCGGCGCCGCCGCCCTCCGCCGTGCCCACCCAGGATTAGGGCCATGGACATGCTCACCAGCTTTGTCTTCGCCCATCCGTTCTGGAGCTGGATGGCCTTGGCGGCGATCCTGCTGGCGGCCGAGGTGGCGACCGGATCGGGATACCTGCTGTGGCCCTCCGCCTCGGCGGCGGTGACGGCCTGCCTCAGCGGCCTCGGCGTCAGCCTGCCCGAACAGGTCGGCCTTTTCGCCGGCCTGACCATCGTCTCCACCTTCGTGGCCCGCCGCTATCTGCCAAGCCCGTTCCGGCCAAGGGGCGTCGACATCAACGCCCCCAGCCGGCGCATCGTCGGCCACGGCGGCAAGGTGGCCGCTCCCTTCACCGCCGGCCGCGGCCGCGTGCTGATCGACGGCAAGGAATGGGCCGCCGAGCTCGAAGGCGGCGGCGAGCTTCCCGCCGGGGCGGAGGTGACGGTCACCGCCCTGGTCACGGGCGCCCGGCTGAAGGTGAAGGCGGCCTAGTCTCTTCGGGCCAAGCGATCCGCGGACCCGGCCCCTTCCTCCGGCTTGACCGGAGGCGACATTGCTCCCCCATTGGCGAACCATGCCAGCGCTATCCCCCCGAGCCGCGGACATCACGCCCGCTTTTCGCACCCCCGCGGACGGCGAGGCCGAGATCACGGCCCTTGGCGAGCATGGCGTTCGTCAACGGATCGCCCGGATGTCGGCCAAGGAGCCTGCCGCAGCTCTGGCGCTCTGCGCGCGGAGCCTCGAGGTCTTTCCCGAGTATGGACCGCTGCATGCGCTGCACGGGGTCCTGCTGATCAAGGACGAGCTTTGGGCCGACGCGGAGCAGGCGCTGCAGCGCGCCATCGAGCTTGGTCCGGAAAACCCCAAGAACCTGGTCAACCTGGCCCGCATCCGGGTGCGCCAAGGCCGCTTCGCTGAGGCGACGTCGCTCTTGCAGGCCGCCAAGGCCGGCGCTCGCGGCGACGCCTGGTTCGCCGGAGAGCTCGCCCGGCACGGGCTCTTCCTGCGCGACTTCGAGCTGACGACGCAGATGCTCGGAAAGCTCGACCACGAGGCCAGCCCGGACCTGTGGGCGCTGATGGATCAAGCGCGCCAAGGCCTCGCCGCCGATGCGCTGGAGGGCATCTCGCCGTCCGCCCGCCGCGAAGTCCAGCTCGCCATGGAGATGTTGCGCAGGGGCGACCCGGCGGCCGCGGAGGCGCTGGCCGCGCCGCTCGTGACCAGCCATCCTCGCCTGGCGGAGGCTTGGATGGCGCTTCGCGGCGCCCTTGCGGCGCAGGGGAGAGCGCTCGAGGCTGCGGAGCTCGCGTCGGCGTGGACGACCGCCGTCCCCGAGGCCGAGCCGATGATCCGGGCGATCGCGGCGCGGGCGCTCGGGCCCCGGGGTCTGCTGTTCGATCCGCGCGAGCGCTTCCCGCTGGTGCGCAAGGAGGACGCCCTCAGGCGCGCCGCGACGCCATCCGAGCTTCACGACGGGCCCGATTCATACCTCGTGACCGATCCGGGCGGCCGCACGATCCGCTATGATCCGATCATCAGCCTGAGCGATGACGGCTCGGACGAGCACCCGGTGGAGGCGCGCACGTCTCCATCCTTCGTCCTGTCGCTCGGCGCCGCTGCCCTGGTGGATCGTGGCGTGGCGCTGACGGCCTCCAACCAGATCATCGACGAGTCCCTGCTCCCCGAATGGAACACCAAGTGCCACTCGAGCAAGCAGGCTGGCGGCCTGCAGTTCGACGGCTGGCACTTTGCGGACGGGGGGTGGCCCGTCGCCTATCACGACGCCCCTGCATTCCTCCTCGCCGGCCCGACGGACCTGAATTTCGGCGACTGGACCTACAACTTCCTGCCGCGCCTCCATCTTGCGCAGACCGCCGGGCTGGACGTCCCGGTGGTGGTGAACGCCGACATTCCACCGAGATACGTGGACATGCTCGAGGCCCTCGGCGTACCCCGCAGCCGCCTGCTGTTCCACGACCCCAAGAGCGTGTCGGTATTCCGCAGGCTCTATGTCCCCTCCTGGCCTTCCCGTGATCGGCTCGAGCCGATCGAGAGCCAGTACCGTGTCTACGACCGCGTCCGTGCGAGGGCGGCCCGCGGCCCTCGCGAGCGCCTTTTCCTGTCGCGACGGAACATCGCCAAGCGCGCCCTGATCAACGAGGCGGCAGTCCGGGAGCTCTTCCTGGCGCGGGGGTTTCGCGTCGTCTGCCCTGAAGTGGACAGTTTCGCCCAGAACCTCGAGACCTTCGCCCGTCCGGAGTGCGTCGCAGGACCGTACGGGTCGGCGTTTCGCAACCTCCACTTCAGCCCCGAACCGCCGCCGGCCTTCGTGCTCCTGGCGCCGGACAGCCCGCGGTTCGTCCGGGGCACGGTGCTGTGGTTCGCCCAGGCGGACGTGCGGTTCGGCTATGTCAGGGGGCGGCTCGCACCCGGCTTCGAACACGCCAATCCCCGTCTCGCGCCCTGGACCATCGACCTGGACGAGGTCGCCACCAGGCTGGACCGGTTCCTCGCAGCACTGGAGGCCTGAGACGGGCGTCGAGAAGGGCAAGGCCGCGCTTCCCGCCCGGTGCATAGCGGTGTTACGCTTGACGATGCGCTGGAGGGGGCTCGAGACGCGTGGATGATCTGAACGCGACTTTCTCGGAGGCCGAAAGGGGGCCGCACGCCGTCACGACTTGGGGTGGCCAGACGATGCCCGACGGCGTCGAGGTCCTGGCGCTGCAGGAGCGGGCGGACGCGCGCGGCGCCCTGACGGAGATCTTCCGCGCTTCCTGGAGGGCGGACCTGCAGCCCGTGCAGTTCAACCTCTTGCGCAGCCGCCCTGGGGCGCTGCGCGGCGTGCACGCGCACTGGAAGCATGAGGACTATCTCGTCCCGATCGAGGGGCCCATGTGGCTGGCCTTGAAGGATATCCGTCCTGACTCGCCGACCTGCGGTCAGGTCTGCGAGCTCGATCTGCACGGCGACCAGGCGGTGGCGGTGAAGGTGCCTCCGGGCGTGGCGCACGGCTTCTACTTCGCCAGCGAAGCCATGCTGATCTATGGCGTTTCGACCTACTGGGACATAGCCGACGAACTGGCCTGCGCCTGGAACGATCCGGAACTGGGCTTCGGCTGGGCCGCCGTGAAGAACCCGCCGCTCCTTTCCCTGCGGGACAGCCAGGCGGGGACGCTCGCCGAGATGGCGGCAGAATGGATCCGCCGGAGCCGAAGCCTGACGCCGCATGGCTGAACCACCGAAGATCGGCATGGTCGGCCCCGGCCGATGGGGACAGCTGATCGTCCGGGATCTCGTCGCCTTGGGCGCGCAGGTCTGGGCCGTGGCCCTGTCCGAGGAATCGGCGGCCACAGCCAAGGCGAGGGGCGCCGCGCACCTGGTCGGCTCGGTGGACTCCCTCCCCGAACTCGACGGCTATGTGATCGCCACGCCCGAAAAGACCCACCTGCAGGTGATCGAGGCCCTGTTGCCGCGCGGCCGTCCGATGTTCGTCGAAAAGCCGCTGGACGTCGACGTCGAGCGCGCCCGGGCCCTCCCCTCCGCCGCCCGCGACCTCGTCTTCGTCATGCACAAATGGCGCTACCACCCGGGCATCGAGGCCATGGCGGAGATCGTGCGCGCGGGGGAACTGGGGCCGGCTGTCGGCCTGAGCCTCGAGCGGCTGCAGTGGGGCGGCCCCAAGCGCGAAACCAGCCCGCTCTGGGTGCTTGCGCCGCATGACCTGTCGATCGCCCTACACATCCTGGGCGAAGTTCCCCGGCCGCTCTGGGCCGTTTCGCATCCGCTGGCGCCCTCCGGCCGCGGGGCCATGGCCCTGCTGGAGACGAGTTCGGGTCAACGCGTGTCGATCAACTTCTCCTACGATGCGCCGGCGTACCACCGGAACGCCTCGCTCGGCTGCGCCTTGGGGGCCGTCCAGCTCGCCGATCCCCTCGACGACCATCTGACCATCTTGCGGCCTGATCTGGATCCCGAACGCCGAACCATCTCCACCGAAGCCCCGCTGCTGCGCGAGCTGCGGGTCTTCCTCGAGCATCTGAACGGCGGCCCCAAGCCGTTCACCGGCATCGACGACGAGATCGCCATCCTGGAAGCGCTGGAGCAGATCTCCCGAATGACCGACGGCCGGGCCTAGCCGACCGGGCGGCGGCGCGGGCTTAAAGATCCACCTGCTGCATCTGGGCGGCCGCGTAGCGCGTGCCGGCGATGGAGCCCTCGGGGATGGCGGCGTCGATGCGGGCGTGATCGTCGGCGGTGAGGTCGACGTCCAGTGCGCCGAGCACATCGTTCAGCTGGGCGCGGGTGCGGGCTCCCATCAACGGGATGACGTGCTCGTCCCTCGACAGCACCCAGGCGACCGCCAGCTGCACCGGCGTGCAACCCTTGTCGCGCGCCACCGCGGCGAAGGCGTCCACTCGCGCCTGGTTCTTGGCGAGGTTCTCGGGCTGGAACCTCGGCATGTGGCCCCGCATGTCGCCGGCCCGGCCGGGCTTGACCGAAGAAGTGAGCAGCCCCCGCGAGAGCACGCCATAGGCGGTCATGCCCGCCCCGACCCGCCGAAGGGCCGGAAGCTGACGCGCTTCGGCGCCGCGCTCGATCACCGAATATTCGTACTGCAGGGATGTCACGTGGTGGATCTTCTCGGCAGCCAGGATGGTCTCGGGCGCCACCTCCGAAAGGCCGAGGTGGCGGACGTAGCCGGCCTGGATCATCTCGGCGATGGCGCCGATGGTGTCCTCCAGTGGCACGTTCGGGTCTCGGCGAGCCGGCTGGTAGAGGTCGATGTGGTCGGTGCCCAGGCGCTTCAGGGTATAGGCCAGGGCGGTCTTCACAGCGCTGGGGCGAGCGTCATAGCCGATCCAGGCGCCGGAGGGATCGCGCTGCGCCCCGAACTTCACCTGGATGAAGGCCTTGTCGCGCCGGCCTTTCAAGGCCTGCCCGACCAGCATCTCGTTGGAGCCCATCGCGTAGAAGTCGCCGGTGTCGATCAGGGTCACGCCGGCATCCAAGGCCGCGTGGATTGTGGCGATCGCCTCCCCTTCGTCAGCGGGGCCGTAGACTTCGCTCATGCCCATGCAGCCGAGGCCGATGGCGGAAACTTCCGGGCCCTTGGCCCCCAGGTGGCGCGTCTTCATCAGGATTCTCCGTAAGCTGCCCGACAGGGGCAGGGCCTAGGCTTCATTCCGGCTCCGCGCCAGTCGGGGCCTTGCGTCCTTCCCATGCGCAGGGAGGCGGCCGGATCAGCTCCTCCCCAGGAAACAAACCGGCCGCCTTTCCTCCGACGCGATAACCAGCACGCCGAAGGGAGAGCGCGGGCGTGGGCGCCGATTCCATGCTTCACTGCCAGGGGATCGAACCGGGGGGTGGCATGGACCTGCATCGTCGGACGGTGCTGAGGGGGAGCCTTGCAGGCTTGGGGCTCGCCGGGCTCGGCGGTTGCGCCGCCCTTCCCGCGGCGACGGTCGCATCCGGGGCGGCATCCGCCCGGCCGCGGCTGGCGCCCCTGCGGGCGCGGCCGGAGCGGCTGTTCGACATCACCGTCTGCCTGCGCCCGTTCCGTGCGGCCGGACCACGGCTGGATACCGAGCGTGTCGGAGACGCCCTGGTGGTGCACAACTACGGCCACGGCGGCAGCGGATGGTCCCTCTCGTGGGGATCGGCGGAGATCGCCGTCGGCCAGGCCATGGCCTCCAGCCCGCGACGGGTGGCGGTGGTGGGATGCGGCGCCCTTGGCCTAACGGCCGCCATCGTCGCCCAGCGGGCCGGCGCGGAGGTCACCATCTACGCCAGGGACCTCCTGCCCCAGACGCGCTCGTCGCGCGCCACGGGGATGTTCACTCCGCACTCTCGCATCGCCCTGGCAAGCGCCGTGGACCCGGGCTTCCCCGCGCTCTGGGAGCGGATGGCCCGAACCTCGTTCAAGGCCTATCGCGGCTATCTCGGCCTGCCTGGAAGTCCGGTCGAATTCATCGACGCCTACGACGTTTATGACCTGGCGCCGCCGCCCCCTCCGGCCGCGGCCGCGCAATCGGGCCCACCGCCCCTGCCGTTCGTGAACTACGGCGATCGCATCGGGGACTTGCTGGGAGAGGGCGAGGACCTGCCACCCGAGGCTTCGCCCTTCTCAGGCGCGCGGGTCGTCCGCGGCTCGAACCTGATGTTCAACATCGCCGACTACGGCCACACCTTGATGACCGACTTCCTGCTGGCGGGCGGCAAGATCCATCAGCGGGAGTTCCACACGCCCTCCGAGCTCGGAGAGCTGGATGAAAAGGTGGTGATCAACTGCCCGGGCTATGGCGCCCGCGCCCTGTGGAGGGATGAGAGCATCGTGCCGGTGCGGGGACAGATCGGCTGGCTGATCCCCCAGCCCGAGGTCAATTACAGCCTGTTCTACAAGCGCGTCAGCATGGTTCCCCGCCGCGACGGGATCGTCGTCCAGTCGCTCGCCGGCGGAGACATGAAGGGGTTTGGCGACGACCATGAGGTGGCCGACCGCGCCGAATCCGAGCGGTCCGTCGCCGTCCTCTCCGGGCTGATGGCCCGGCTTATTGCCCCATGACGCGGCGCAGGAACTTCTGGGTCTGCTCCTGGCCGGCGGCGTAGGACTGCTCGCCGGTCGGATCGGTGATCTTGGCCCAGTTGTCCCGCACCGCCTCGGCGGAGAGCTGGTCGCCCAGGTAGACGCCTTCGGTCTCGTAGATCTTGGCCTGCGCGAAGGCGCCGGCGGCGGCGGTCAGGATCACGCCGTTCGGAGCCTCCTCCGAAGCCAGATAGACCACGCCAGGGGTGACAAACTCAGGCTTCAGCCGTTCGGCGATCGGCGGCGGCAGGATGTTCTCGGTCATCCGGGTGGCGGCCACCGGAGAGATGGCGTTGACGCGGATGTTGTCGCGTTCGCCCTCGATCCTGAGGGTGTTCATCAGTCCGACCAGGGAGAGTTTGGCCGCGCCGTAGTTGGCCTGCCCGAAGTTGCCGTAGAGGCCGGTGGACGAGGTTGTCACCACCACCCGCCCATACTTCTGCTCACGCATGATCGGCCACGCGGCCAGCAGCGGCTTGACCGTGCCCAGGAGGTGAACCTGCACGACCGCTTCGAAGTCGGCGAGCTCCATCTTCCCGAAGGACTTGTCGCGCAGGATGCCGGCATTGGCGATCAGGATGTCGAGCCGGCCGAAGGCGTCCACCGCCCGCTTGACCAGGTTGGCCGCGCCTGCGTCGTCGGACACCGAGCCCCCGTCCGCGACCGCTTCGCCGCCGGCGCCCTTGATCTCCGCCACCACCTGATCGGCCGCCGCGGAAGAGCCGCCGGAACCGTCGAGGGCGGCGCCGAGATCGTTGACCACCACCTTGGCGCCTCGCCGGGCCAGCTCCAGGGCGTGCTGGCGGCCCAGGCCCCCGCCCGCTCCCGTGACGATCGCCACCTTGCCGTCGAAGCGGATGTCCGCCATCGCGCGCTCCCTCTGATGCTGGCGCCAAGTGCCGTGGCGGGAGGCGGCGCGTCAAGCTGATGAACAGGGCCGTAAGCTTGGCCATTCAACTTGAGAGAGGGTCACCGCCAGAAGGCAATATTTACGTTTATCTGCGCCTGATCCCTCCATGGGGAGGACGTCCGGCAAGGATGCTTCGCGGCGCAAGGCGAAGCTCGAGCCATTGCTCGAGCGGCTGCTGGCGTCCACGCGCGACGCCCCGGTTCCAATGGCGCTGTTCGACCTCGACGGCCGCTTCCTGGCGGCCAGCAAGGGCTGGGAGCTGGCCACCGGCCTGAGCGGCAAGAGCTACCTGGGACGGCGGATGGAGGAGGTCATCGACGGCCTCCCCGAGGCTTCCATCGCCCTGCACCGGCGCTGCGCCGCCGGCGAGCACCTGCTGGAGGACGAGGCGCCTTTCACCGGCTCCGACGGGCAGACCTACTGGCTCTGCTGCGAGTACCGGCCGGTGCGCCGGGCCAACCAGCAGGCCGCTGGCTATTTCGTCCACGCCAGCGACGTCACGCCCCTCATGCAGGCCAGGCGGGAAGCCCAGGCCAACGCCGAGCGTCTGAAGCTGGCCCTGGGCGCGGCCCGCGCGGGCGTCTCCGAATTCGACTTCGTCGCCAAGACCCAGTGGTTCTCGCCGGAGTTCCACGACATCGTGGGCGTCGAGGTCGACTTCCGGCGGTTCGCCCGAGAGCCCTGGTACATGGCCCATCCGGACGACCGCAAGCTGATCGACGGGATCGTGGCGGGCTGGACCGGCCCCCGCCACGCACCGATGGACTTCCGGGTCATCCTCCCCTCTGGCGAGAGCCGGTGGGTGCAGGCGCACGCCGAACAGCAGCTGGCGAGCGACGGCCGCCGCCTCAAAGTGGTCGGCCTCATCCTCGATATCGACGCGCGCAAGCGCCAGGAGCTGGCCCTCACCGCCGCCCGCCGACAGGCGCAGACCAGCGCCGAGCGCCTGGGCCTGGCCTTGAAAGCCGCCAGGGCCGGGGTCTTCGAAGTCGATCTGAAGGAACGGTCCTTCTGGTGTTCTCCGGAGTTCGTGGAGGTGGCCGGCCGCAGCTTGAGCTTCGAGGAGGCCTGCACGCCGGCCTGGCCGCTGATCCATCCGGAGGACATGCCGGCCGTCCGCGCCTCCTTCAACGCTGACATGGCGGCCACCCAGATCGGGGCCGCGGAGGCCCGGTTGATCCTGCCGTCGGGCGAGCACCGGTGGGTGCACATCAGCGCCGAAGCCACCTTCGACGAGACCGGGAGCCGGGAGAAGATCAACGGTCTTGTGCTCGACATCGACGCGCGCAAGCAGCAGGAGCTGGCCTTGATCGCCGCCGAGCAGGCGGCGCAGGCCGCGGCCGAAGCCAAGTCCCAGTTCCTGGCCAACATGAGCCATGAGATCCGCACGCCCATGAACGGAGTGCTGGGGGTGCTTCACCTGCTTCAGCGCGAACAGCTCTCGCAGGAGGGCCGGCAGCTGCTGCAGGAGGCCTCCGACTGCGGCCGCATGCTCTCGCAGCTGTTGGACGACGTCATAGACCTGGCCAAGATCGAGGCAGGCCGCCTGGAGCTGTCGCCCGAACCCACCGATGCCGTGGAGGTGCTGCGCAGCGTCATCGGTCTGCTGAGGCCGAACGCCGAGGGCAAGGGCCTGGAGCTGAGGTGGACGTGCGGAGAGGACAGCCTGTGGATCCAGGCCGACCCGGTCCGCCTGCGCCAGGGCCTGTTCAACCTGATCGGCAACGCCATCAAGTTCACCGAGGCCGGCTATGTGGAGGTGCGCCTCACCGGCCGCACCCGCTCGGGCCGCCGCAGGCTGCGCTTCGAGATCGCCGACACCGGCGTCGGCATCTCGGAGGCGGCGCAAAGTCGGCTGTTCAGCCGTTTCCAGCAGGCCGACGGCTCCACCTCGCGCCGCTTCGGCGGCTCCGGCCTGGGGCTGGCCATCACCCGCAGGCTGGCCGAGCTGATGGACGGCGAGGTCGGCTTCGTCAGCCGTGAAGGCGAGGGATCGACGTTCTGGCTGGAGATCGCCGCGGCCGCGGCGGAGCCTCGCGCCAAGGCGTCTGAGGACGAGGCGGCGCCGATGCTCCAGGGGCTGCGGGCGCTGCTGGTGGAGGACAACCCGACCAACCGCCTGGTCGCTTCCAAGATGCTGGGGGCCCTGGGGGTGGATGTGGCCATGGCCGAGCATGGCGGCCTCGGCGTCGAGGCGGCGGAGCAAGGCGGCTTCGACCTGGTGCTGATGGACGTGCAGATGCCGGTGATGGACGGACTGGAGGCGACACGGCGCATCCGCGCCCTGGGCGGAAGCGTCGGCGCGGTCCCGATCATCGGGCTCACCGCCAACGCCATGGCCCATCAGCGCGAGGCCTACATGGCGGCCGGCATGGACGGCCTCGTGGCCAAGCCAATCTCCCCTGCGGCCCTCATCGCAGAGATCGCCCGGGTCGTCGGCGCGGCGCCGGGTTGCGGAGAATCCGCGGCCGCGTGAGCAGTTGCAATAACCGCCTTCCGGCTGCCGTGGGCAGGGGCGGAAAACAGCCGTGAATCCCGGCGCTTAGAAGGTCAAGTAACCTGTAGTCGAGAGGGCTCGGCCGGCCACTTCCCTGAGTATGTTCCAGGTCTCTGCTTGCTGCACTGCAAAATCAGTTGCGAATCGGCCACATTTCAGTCAAATTGGGTGGGTCTACAGTGGCTCGGCCACCACCATTAGTGGCCCAGCTCCGTTCCGCGGGACTTGAGAGAGTCGGTTCCGTGGGCGTCGAAGTCGGGGGGCGGTACGCCCTCGCCGAATGGGACGAATGCATTGTCGATTGATACCCTGGCGACGCGCCCTAGCGCGCGCGCGCTCAGCGGCGCCGTTTTGGCCGGCGCGGGCCTGAGCCTCGTCCTCGCCGTCGCCTACCTTGCCGGGGGCGCAGCCAAGACCGCAGACTTGAAGAATTCGGGCGGCCGCATGGCTGCGGCCGCTCCCGCGCCGGACGCTGCAGCCAGGCCGCTGGCCGCGACGCCCGCGTCACTCATCGGCCCCGCAACCCGGCCCGCCCTGCCCGTCAGCGCCGCGGTCGCCCACGGGCAGGGGGCGCTCGACTGCCTTACCGAGGCCGTCTACTACGAGGCGAGAGGCGAGAGCGAGCGCGGCCAGGCGGCGGTCGCCCAGGTGGTGTTGAACCGCGTCGGCAAGGGCGGCTTTCCCAAGAGCGTCTGCGGGGTGGTGTTCCAGGGCGCCGCCGAGCATGCCTGCCAATTCAGCTTTGCCTGCGATGGCGCCATGCACGAAGGCCGAGAGCCGGCCGCCTGGCGCCGCGCCCATGTGGTCGCCCAGCGCGCCTTGGACGGCTTCGTCATGGAAGAGGTCGGCGACGCCACCAACTTCCATGTGGCCAACCTCGGGCGGATCTGGGGCTCGGGCCTGGTCAAGGTGGCCCAGGTCGGGGCCCACGTGTTCTACAAGCTGACTGGCCACGGGACCTTCACGGCCCATGCCTCCGCCGGCCACGCGTCCGACGCCGGCCCTTCCCAAGATCCGGCGCCCCTCCCTGCCGACCTGGGGGACCAGGCGAGGCTCATCCTGGCCAGCGCGGTGACGCTAAAGGCGCCCGTCCAGCTGGCGGCTGCGAGCCCGCCGCCCGAGCCCGCGTCCGTGGCGGTCGCCGCAGCGGCGACTGCGCCGCCCAAGACGGCGGCTTCTGCGGCTGCAGGGGTGACGGTTGCGCCAGCGCCGAAGGGAACATCTGCGCCCGCGGCCAGTCCGCCGCTGGCCTCGGCTCCCAAGGCGGAAGGCTAGGCCTCTCCTAGGCTCGCCTGTTCAGGGCGATCGCCACCGCGGCGTCGCGGCTGGCGGACATGCGTGCGCCGGGTCCGTAGCCGGCGGTCGCAGCGCGGGTGCGGGCGACCTCCTCGGCGATGGCCTGGACGACCCCTTCGGTGACCGCCTTCAGCGCGAACACCGCCCGCCCATGCCGCTCGAGCGTCGCTTCGAAAGCCTGGCTTGCCCGCGCCAGCCTCTGGCGCAGCGTCGCAGAGCCGCCCGCGATCAGCCCGGGGTTCTGGCGCACCCGGTCGGACTCCCGCCGGAACAGGTTAGCAAGCTGCTGGGTCTCCTCGATCCGGCCCGCCGCCTCCAGAGGCCGTCGCGCCTCGAAGGCCTCGGCGTCCTGGCGCATGCGTTGGGTGAGCTGCTCCGTCAGGGCGATCAGCTGCTGGAGGGTCTCGTCGCTCATCCGCTAGGCTCCCCGCGGAGCTTCCGTGGAGGGATCGCTCAGCCCTTGCATCTTCAGCATCTCCCGCTGCACGGCGGAGGCGATGCCGAGACCGCCGGCCTTGGCCATCTGCTTGCCCATGGCGTCCACCATGAAGCCGCGCCAGGTCCCTTCTGCCGGTCCGCCGCCGAACTCGCCGTCGGTGGAGAGCCCTTCGAACATCGGCTGCAGCATCTGGCTGACCAGCTGCGCCTCGAACTCGTGCGACGTACGCCGGATCTTGCCGATCTGCTGGGCGCTGGCCGCCGGCAGGGCCTGAGCCGGCTTCAGTCCCGGCATCTGGCCGACGGTGAGGGCGGAGAGGCTCATCACAGAACCTGGATCTCGGCCTGAAGGGCGCCGGCCGCCTTGATCGTCTGCAGGATGGAGATCATGTCGCGGGGCGTGACGCCGAGAGCGTTCAGTCCGGCGACGAGCGAGGCCAACGAGGCGCCGGACGGCACCATCACGAGGCCCCTGCCCTTCTCCTCGTTCACCGACACGCGCGACTGGTTGACCTGGGTGGTCTGGCCTTGGCTGAAGGGCGCGGGCTGGCTCACCTGAGGCGTCTCCTGCACTGAGATCGTCAGGTTCCCCTGGGCGATGGCGACAGTGGAGATGCGGACGTTGTCTCCCATGACGATCACCCCGGAGACCTCGTCGATGACCACCTTGGCGGGGGCGTCCGGCTCGACGTCGAACTGCTCGACCTCGGTGACGAAGCCGACCATGTCGCGGCCGACCGGAGAGCGAAGGGTGACGATGGTGGGGTTCTCGGCCGTGGCGGCGCCCGGATAGCGGGCATTGATCACCGCGGCGATCCGCTGCGACGTCGTGAAGTCGGGATTGCGCAGGGTCATGCGCAGCGAGGTCATGCTGGCCAGCTGGAAGCCAAGCTCACGCTCGACGATGGCCCCGGCGGCGATGCGGCCCGCGGTCGGGACGCCCTTGACCACGGTGGTCCCCGAGGCGCCCTGGGCGGAGACGGCGCCGGTCTGCACCGTGCCTTGCGCCACCGCATAGGCCTGGCCGTCGGCGCCCAGCAGCGGGGTCACCAGCAGGGTGCCGCCCAAAAGGCTCTTGGCGTCGCCCATGGCCGAGACCGTGGCGTCGATCGATGAGCCGGAGGCGGAGAAGGCCGGCAGGCGGGCGGTGACCATCACCGCCGCGACGTTCTTGGTGTTCAGGGTCTGGGCGGCGTCACGGACGTTGACGCCGAGCCGCTCCAGCATGGCCGAGAGGCTCTGCTTGGTGAAGGCGGCGTTCTGCAGGGAGTCGCCGGTGCCGTTCAGGCCGACCACCAGGCCGTAGCCGACCAGCATGTTGTCGCGCACGCCTTCGAACTCGACGATGTCCTTGATGCGCGACTGAGCCGCCGCTGGCGCAGCGATGCCGGCGACCAGGAGAATGGCCAGGGCGGCTGCGAACCAGGAATTTCGAGGACGCATGGTTAATCCCGAGGACGCTCGCCGCCACCTGCGGCAGTCCGGCCTTGCGACCTTCATGCCAGCCTCGGCCACGGGGATTCGTGGGTCTTTTCAGTTGCTTAGCCCGGCTCTCTGGGCGGCCCCGCCGCCGCCGGGCAAGTTCTGCCGGGCATTAACCATACCTCAAGCCAGCGGCGGCAGACTTGCGCCGAGATGAAGATCAGCGGCCCCAACAGCCTCGGCGCCTCCGCTCCGGCCCCGCGCAGATCCGCGGGCGCCGGCTTCGCCCTGCAATCAGGATCGGCCTCGGGCGCCCGCGAGACATCCATGACTCTGGGCGTCTCCGCCCTGAGCTCGCTCGACGCCCTGATCGCCCTGCAGGAGGTCGACGGGCCCCTGGGCCGCCGACGCCGCGCGATCGGACGCGCGGGCCGGCTGCTCGACGAGCTGGAGGAGCTCAAGCTCGGGCTGCTCCAGGGCGAGATCGACCAGGGCGGGCTGCGCCGGCTCTCCGACGCCGTGCGCGAGCAGCGCGAAGCCACCAGCGACCCCGGTCTCGAGGCGGTGCTCGACCAGATCGAGACGCGCGCCGCCGTGGAGCTGGCCAAGCTGGAGACTTCGCTGAAGGCGGCCTGAAAACGGCTGTTTCTTTCACCACCGCGAAATAAGCTTGGCCGGGGCGCCGCGACAACTTGCGCGCCCTTGCCTTTGTTGAATGGCCAAGCCGTTCTGCTATAAGCCTGCCGGCTCGCCATGGGGGGCGGGTGTGAGTGTCGAGGGCCTTATGAAGTCGGCCGCGGTACGGGTAGAAGAAAGTGTCTATCGTCCTTGCGAGGACGAGCCTTTCATGAACGAGCGTCAGCTCGAATACTTCAAGCAGAAGCTGCTGGATTGGAAAGACGAGATCCTTCGCGAATCCCGCGAAACGCTCTCCCATCTCCAGACCGACACGGAAAATCATCCGGACATCGCCGATCGGGCCTCTTCGGAGACTGACAAGGCGCTGGAGCTCCGGACCCGTGACCGGCAGCGCAAGCTGATCTCCAAGATCGACGAGGCCCTGCGCCGGATCGAGGACGGAGCCTACGGCTACTGCGAGGAGACCGGGGAGCCGATCGGCCTGCCGCGCCTCGAGGCGCGGCCGATCGCCACCCTGAGCCTGGAAGCCCAGGAGCGCCACGAGCGTCGCGAACGGGTGCATCGGGACGACTGATCCCGGTGTGCAGCCTTCTCCCCTTGCGGGGGAAGGTGTCGGCGAACGCGACGGATGAGGGTCGAAAGGCCTACCGGGAAGTTGCGCGACCCGCGCCCGGCGGCTGCGCGGCCAACCTCCCAGAGAAGAGGGAGGGCTGCGAGAACCTCAGAACAGCCCGGCCAGCAGGTTGATGGTCAGGGCCAGCACCACGGTATTGAAGACGAAGGCCACAAGGCAGTGCACCGTACCGGTGCGACGCATCGGCTTGGAGCCAAAGGCCACGTCGGCGGTTTGGGCCGCCACGCCGATGATCGCGCCGAAGTGCAGGAAGTCCCAGTAGTCGGGAGTGTCGTCGTCAGGGAACAGCAGCCCCCCGCGGCGCGCCTGACCGTCCTCGCCTTCGCCGTAGAACTCGTGCGCGTAGTGCAGGGCGAAGATCATCTGCACGAACATCCACGAGGCCAGCACCGTGCCGAAGGCCAGGGCCACTCTGAGGCCCTTGGCGATGCCGTGCTCGCCCTTGGCGATCGAAAGCTCTCCGGCGATGGCCAGCAGGCTGATGAAGGCCGCCGCCACCGCCAGGAGCAGGATGAAGTGCTGCCCCTCGTCGTGCTGCGCGGCCCGGCCCCGGATCAGGGTCTCGTCGCACTGGCACATCATCTTCAGCGTCGAGGCGATGAACACGGCGAGCGCGGCATCCCAGGCGAACACCGCGCGCGTGCTCGGCCGCAGGGAATTGGGAGTGAAGGCGAGGGCGAGGCCGACCACCGCCCCGGTGACGATCGCCGCCATCAGGTGCGGCCGGCGCGTGAAGATCCGCCAAAGCTTTGCGAGCATCCCGCCCTCCTCACTGTGGCCGGCAGTCTGGTCTGAGCGCAGCAAAAAGGCGACCCCTCAGGATCGCCTTGCCGCCTCGATCTCCCGCGCAGGACCAAGCCGATCCTGGAGGCCCGCGGACCCCTTGCCCCGCACCCCCGCAAGGCGGGGCTGCAAGCTCTTGTCCCCCGGCTTATCCGCAAGGGACCCAGGCCGCGCAACGGTCCGAACCGTCGCACCCGCAGAACGCCGCTCGCTGTGCCCGGCGAACCACAGGCTCCCTGACACCGCCTTCACGCGGCCGTGACCCGGAATGGGTCGGCGCCTAGAAATGACCACTTTGCGGGCCAGCCAGGGCCGCATCCACCCCCCAGCTTGGCCAAGTCGATCGGTCGGGCGCGGTCTCGGATCCTTACAGCCCCCCCAGCCCCCCAAGATCGGGTTCGGCCGATCGGCGCCTTCCCTAAAAGAAGCTCTCGAGGTTGCGGCGGATACGCTGCAGCACCGGCTCCTCCCGCGGCGGCGGCGAGAAGGCTTGACCCGTGATGGTCTCGAACGCGCTGACATAGACGCCGGCCGTCTGCAGCACGAGCTCCTCGGGGATGTCCGGTATCGGGTCCTGGTAGGGGTCGCATCGAGCAGCCACCCAGGCGCGAACGAAGTCCTTGTCGAAGCTCTCCGGCCGCTCCCCCCGCTCGAGGCGGGCTTCGTAGCTCGACGCCAGCCAGTAGCGGCTGGAATCAGGGGTATGGATCTCATCGGCGAGCACGATGCGGCCTTCCCCGTCCAGGCCCAGCTCGTACTTGGTGTCGGCCAGGATCAGGCCCCGCTCGGCCGCCATGGCCTGGCCCCTGGCGAAGAGCTTCAGGGCGTAGTCGCAGATCTGCTCCCATTGTCGCGGCTCCAGCAGACCTCGCTCCAGGATTTCCGCCGCCGACAGCGGCTCGTCGTGGGCGCCGGCGTCGGCCTTGGTGGTGGGGGTGATGATCGGCTGGGGCAGCGCCTGGTTGGCCCTCAGGCCGTCGGGGAAGCGCGCACCGTACATTTCGCGCCGGCCCTGGTTGTAGAGGGTCAGGATCGAGGTGCCCGTCGTGCCCGCGAGGTAGCCGCGGACCACGATCTCCACCGGCAGTATGGTCAGTCGCCGCGCCAGCAGCACGTTCGGATCCGGGTAGCCGATGACGTGGTTCGGGCAGATGTCGGCGGTCGCCTCGAACCAGAACCGGGCGGTCTGGGTCAGCACCTGGCCCTTGAAGGGCACCGAGGTGAGGATGCGGTCGAAGGCGCTCAGCCGGTCGCTGGCGATCAGGATCCGCCGGCCGTCGTCCAGGTCGTAGCTGTCGCGCACCTTCCCGGCGTGGTGGGCGGGCAGCTCCGGAATGGTCGCGTCCGACAGGGCGTAGCCGGCGCCGTAGCTTTCCAGGGTCTCGAGATTCATCAGGTCACGTGCAGGGGCATGGGCGCGCGCCCGGGCGCGGCGGCGGCCATCTCTCTCAGGCGAGGCAGCACCTCGTCCACCCCCTCGACGGAAGAAAAGGCGGCGCCGAACTCGGGCGGGGTGAAGCCCTGCCGCACGGTGTGCTCGACCAGATCGAAGAACGGCCGCCAGTAGCCGGCGATGTCGACGAACACCACGGGCTTCTTGTGCAGCTCCAGCCGCGACCAGGAGAGCAGCTCGACCGCCTCCTCGAGCGTACCCACCCCGCCCGGCAGCACCACGAAGGCGTCGGCCTCTTCGAACATCCGGGCCTTGCGTTCGTGCATCGAAGCCACGGTCACCAGCTCCGCCGCCTCATAGGCCACCTCGGGCAGACGCAGGAATTCCGGGATCACCCCCAGCACCTCGCCGCCGGCGCCGATCGCGGCCTTGGCGCAG
>FTGK01000561.1_pt1 | contig 17582 bp, 13 predicted proteins | sample 1640691 | NCBI WGS metagenome assembly FTGK01 (sample SAMEA3914789, study PRJEB12502) | metagenome | biome: forest; material: soil | place: Canada | collected 2011-07-03 | depth 0.3 m | reverse complement strand
TCTAGGGCTCCATTTCAGGGCGCGAACATAATCGGGCGGACTCACAGGCGTCCATGCGGTCGCCCTCCCGACGCCGCATACGCACGGGAGGCAGTTGCAGGCGCTTGCGCGCCGCGGACGTCAGTTCGCCAGGGCAGGCTTGGGGGGCTCGACGGACCAGATCTTCTCGATGTTGTAGAAGGCCCGGACCTCGGGACGGAACAGGTGGATGATCACGTCTCCCGCGTCGATCAGCACCCAGTCGCAGTGGGGCAGGCCCTCCACGCGGCACTTGCCCAACCCCTCGTCCTTGAGCGCACGCAGCAGGTGGTCGGCCAGAGCCGAGACGTGCCGGTTCGAGCGGCCCGAGGCCACGATCAGGCTATCGGCGACCGAGCTCTTGTCCTTCAGGTCGATGAACACGACGTCCTGGGCCTTGTCTTCGTCCAGGCGTTTCAGGATCAGGGCTTCCAGAGCGCCGGGGCCTCTCTGGTCATCCGAAGAGGGCTCGGCGGCAGCCGGCGCCTCAGGCGCGCGAAGCGCGGGGTCACGATTCAGCGGGTCGCTCCTTTGGTCCCATACCGCGGGACCCTTCCTACCATGTCGGGAGCCATCCGCCGAGCGTCAATGGGTCGCCAGGCTGTCGCGCACCGCCGTCGACGAGGCGTAGCTCCACGGTGCGGTCAGGAAGGTCCAGGCGGGCAGCCGTGACGAGGCCAGGCGCCGGGCTGCGCCGGCTGGCAGGCGGGCGTGGGCGTAGCGGCGCGAGGCGGGCGCGAGGCGGCTGCGGATCGCCGAGCCCGGCCGAGTCACGATGGCGAGGGGGATCTCGGCCATCAGCTGCGTCCAGCCGCGCCACCGGTGCAGGTCCTTCAGGCTGTCGGCGCCCATGATCCAGACGAAGCGCACCCCCGGAAAACGGGCCTTCAGCGCCCGCACCGTGTCGATCGTGTAGCGGACCCCCAATCGCGCCTCGGCGTCGGAGACCACCATGCGGCCGCCGGGGGCCATGGCTCGCGCGGAGGCCATGCGCCGCTCCAGCTCCGCGGGCGCGCGCGGCTTCAGTGGATTGCCGGGCGAGACCAGCCAGATGACGCGGTCGAGGCCCAGCCGCCGCAGCGCCGTCTCGGCGACGTGAGCGTGCCCGGCGTGGGCCGGATCGAACGAGCCGCCGAAGAGGCCGACCCGCATGCCGGGCTGCAGACCCAGGCGCACATCGAGGCCGCCATGCCTGACGCCCCCAGGCGGCTCCGGGGCCGGTCCGGCGGACCACATGGCCTAGCCGAGGGCTTTCTGACGTTGGGGCCCGCGCAGCGCCTTGGCGTCGCCTGCGCCGGAGGGCGCTCCCGCCTGCCGGTCCAGCTCGGGATCGTCCTGGATCATCCGCGCGCGAACGGTGAAGACGCTGTCGCCCGACAGCACGCCGCCCCGGGCGAAGAGGCGCCCGTGCTCCCAGTTGGAGAGACCGAGCTCGGGCTTGTCCAGGGCGTACTGGCCGTCGACCCAGCGGGTGAAGCCGTCGCCGACGAAGGGCGCGTCGACGCTCTCGTAGAAACGCCGGTGGGCCGAGGGGTCCTGCGAGATCAGGGCGGCCGCGAACCTTGGGCTGAGGCGATTGAAAAGCGCCACCGCCTCGCCGACGTCCTCCACCAGCTTGAGGCTGACCTCTGGGGTGTCCTCCCACTCCCACTCCCGGCCCAGCTGGTCGATCGGCAGGCTCTCGACCAGGGGCTCTTCGCGATCCCCATCGGCGCGTCGCACCTGGCTCCGGGCCTCTCGCCAAGCCAGGGGCAGGATGTCCTCGTCCCCTTCGCAGATGTGCAGCTTGCAGCCGTGCCCGCGCCGTTCGCCAGCTCGCCACAGGGCGTCGAGGAAGCGCGGGATCAGGGTGTCGGCGGCGCTGCGCACGATGCAGCAGACGTTCAGGGTGTTGCAGACCTTGCGGTCCAGCGAGTGGAACACGGCGGCGGCGAAGCGGTCGGGATCGGCGGACGTGTCGGCGACCATCCAGGCGCCGCCCGTGCCGTGAAGGCTCACCGGGACGCCGCTCTGTCGCGCCACCGCGCCGAGTTGTGCGACCGCACGCCCGGAGCCCCGCGCCACCGCCAGGGCCAGGCGCGGATCGGCGAACATGGCCCATCCGGCGGAGCGATCGGCGCTCTCCACCAGGGAGGCGGCGCCCTCCGGCAGGCCGGAAGCGGCGATGGCCGGATCAAGCGCCTCCCGCACGATGGCCTTGGCCGTGCCCAGGGCGTCCGCCCCGATCCGGAACACCACGGTGTTGCCGCTGCGCAGCACGCCGGTCGCGTCGGCGAAGACGTTGGGCCGGCCCTCGAACACGAAGCCGACCACGCCCAGGGGCGCCGTCAGCTGCTCGACCCGCCAGCCTGGGTGTTCGGTGCGCTCGACAAGCCGGCCCCGGCCCGGGGGTGCGTTCTTCCAGGCCATGAGCCCAGCGATCATGTCGAGCCGCATGGCGTCGGAGACGGCCAGGCGGGTGGTCGAACGGCCCCTGGCCCTCGCCGCGGCAAGATCGGCCGCATTGGCTTCGACGATCATCTCCCAGGTGAACTCATCGGTCAGCCGCTCGGCGAAGGCGGCGAAAAAGGCGCTGATCGCTTCATCCGACACCTCGCCCATCCGCTGGAAGGCGGCGGCGGCCCTGTCCACGGCGGCGGACGCAATCTGCTGCACCGCCGCAGGCACGTGCAGCAGTTCGCCCGTGCGTTGCTCGACGATCAGCCGGTCGCCGCGTCGGAAGCTGGCCGCCAGCTCCTCGGACACCACAGCGATCCTGTCCCCTCCGAAAGGGATGGCCATCCCCGCGGTCAGGGTCTCAAGCACGCCTGAATTCATGGTCGGCTCTATGGCCCATCGGGCCCGGTGACGGAAGGGTGACGGCTCAGCCTCCGGTCACCGCCAGGTCGTCGGCATGGATGAGGGTCGAGCCGTTCGTGTAGCCCAGGACCGCCTCGATGGCGTCCGAGCGCAGGCCGACGATCCGGGCGGCGTCCGAGGCGTCATAGCGCGAGAGGCCGCGGGCGATCTCACGCCCCGCGGGATCCAGCACCACCACTGCATCTCCCTTCTCGAAGCGGCCATCCACCTGGCGCACCCCCGCGGGGAGCAGGCTCTTGCCCTTCAGAAGAGCCGTGGCCGCACCGGCGTCCACCGTCAGCGCCCCCTGCGGGGCGAGCGTGCCGGCGATCCAGGACTTGTAGGCGGCCTGCGGGCTGAGGGAGGGCGCGAGGAGGGTGCAGGGCGCTCCGTCCTCGATCGCCTCGAGGGGCGCGGGCCGCTCGCCCAGGGTGATCAAGGTGGCGCATCCGGCGTGCTGGGCGATGCGAGCGGCCATCAGCTTGGTGGCCATGCCGCCCGAGCCGACCCCGGCGTCTGCATTGGCCCCCCCAGCCATGGCCTCGATCTCGGGAGTGAGGGCCTCGACCACGTCCAGTCGCGTGGCGGAAGCGTCGCGGCGAGGGTCGGCGGTATAGAGCCCATCGACGTCGGACAGGAGCACCAGCAGGTCGGCGCCGCTCATCTGGGCGACGCGCGCGGCCAGACGGTCGTTGTCGCCGTAGCGGATCTCCTCGGTGACCACGGTGTCGTTCTCGTTGATCACCGGCACGACACCTAGACCCAGCAGGGTGTCGATGGTGGCCCGGGCGTTCAGCCAGCGCCGGCGGGTCTCGGTATCCTCGCGGGTGAGCAGCACCTGGGCGCACATCAGCGCGTAGGGCTCGAAGGCGGCCTCCCACGCCCGCATCAAGAGGCTCTGGCCCGCGGCCGCGGCGGCCTGCTTCTCGGGCAGGCTGAGGCGCCGCCTCCCGAGCCTTAGCCGGACGCGGCCCAGGGCGATGGCCCCCGATGACACGACGACGATCTGCTGCCCGCGCGCTCGCACCCGCGCCACGTCCGAGGCGAAGGCGTTCAGCCAGGCCTCGTCCGCGAGCCCCGTCTCCGCCTCGATCAGGATGGAGGAGCCGACCTTGACCACCATTCGGCGCGCGGACGCGACCGGATTCACGGACGCCACTCTTCGTCGGGAGTCTCGCCGGTGGTGGCTTCCTTGTGCTCGGCCGCGCGGCGGGCGCGCACCTCGGCGAAGGCGGCCCGGAGCAGCGCCGTCACGCCTTCTCCGGATACGCCGGAGACGATCGACACCGCCCGTCCGCACGCGGCGGCGAGCTCGGCGGCCTTGGCCTCTCTGGCTTCGGCCGTCAGGGCGTCGGCCTTGTTGAGCGCCACCAGCTCCGCCTTGTCTTCGATCCCCTCGCCGTAGGCCTCCAGCTCCTGGCGGACCATGCGCCAGGCGCCGCCGACGTCCTCCTGGGTCCCGTCCACGAGGTGCACGAGGACGGCGGTCCGCTCGACGTGGCCGAGGAAGCGGATGCCGACGCCTGCGCCCTCGGACGCGCCCTCGATCAGGCCGGGGATGTCGGCCATGACGAAGCGCTCCTGGCCTGAGAGCTCCACCACGCCGAGGTTCGGGACCAATGTGGTGAACGGATAGTCGGCAATCTTCGGCCGCGCGGCCGAGGCCGCCGCCAGGAAGGTGGATTTGCCGGCGTTGGGCAGGCCCACCAGGCCGACGTCCGCGATCAGCTTCAGGCGCAGCCAGACGGAGCGCTCCTCCCCGGGCTGGCCAGGCATGGCGAAGTGAGGGGCCTGGTTGATCGGTCCCTTGAAGTGGCTGTTTCCGAAACCGCCGTTGCCGCCCTTGCACAGCCGGATGCGGGCGCCGGCCTCGCTCAGGTCCGCGATCAGGGTCTCGCGGTCCTCGTCCAGCACTTCGATGCCCACCGGCACCTTGAGCACCACGTCGGCTCCGGCAGGGCCGGAGCGATTCCGACCCATGCCGTGGACGCCGGTCTCGGCCTTGAAGTGCTGCTGGTAGCGGTAGTCGATCAGGGTGTTCAGTCCTTCGACCGCCTCGATCCACACATCGCCGCCTCGCCCGCCGTCGCCGCCGTCGGGCCCGCCGAACTCGATGAACTTCTCGCGCCGGAAGGACACCGAGCCCCCGCCGCCGTCGCCGGAGCGCACATAGACCTTTGCCTGATCGAGGAACTTCATCGCGGCCTTATTGCCCGAGCGGGCCCTTGCGTCGAGGTTGAGGCGTGATCCACGTCCCCATCCATCCGCTATTGCATATGGTGTTCGATGCGCTGGCAGGGGGCGGGGATCCTCTGCCTTGGGATCATCATGGTGCGCCGCAAGGCGGAGAAGGACGGCGCCGGACCGTGACTGCCACGGCGGAGCATCCGGCTGGCGTCGGAGTTCCGGACTCGGCGCCACTTGCCGTATTCAGAGGCGTTCCGCTTCGCCGGGAGTCATGACCTCGACCGACCAGGCTATACCTGCCCGGGCCGCCGCCCAGGCTCCCCTGCGCCGAGGCCTCGTCTCGCGTGTGCGGGGGCTGGTGCGCTCCAGCGAGCTGGCCCTGGCGGTGATCGCCGCCTTCGTCGGCGCCGGCGCGGGCGTCCTGGTCATGCTGATGAGCCGGCTGGTCCAGTGGACGCACGAGCACCTGTTCGGCATCGACCTGAACGAGCGCCTGAGCGGCGCGGCGCACCTCGATCCGGTGGCGGTGGTGGTCTGGCCGGTCGTTGGCGGGCTGCTGATCGGCATCTCGCTGTGGCTGACCCAAAGGATGAAGCGCCCTGCGGCGGTCGACCCCATCGAGGCCAACGCCCTTCATGGCGGGCGCATGGGCGCCATCGATACCGTCCTGGTGATGGCCCAGGTGCTGGTCTCCAACGGCTTCGGCGCATCGGTGGGACTGGAGGCCGGCTATACCCAGGCGGGTTCGGGGGTCGCCTCCTGGCTGGGCGGCCGGCTGAAGCTCCGGCGCAGCGATCTCAGGGTCCTGGTGGGCGCCGGAGCGGCCGGGGCCATCGCGGCGGCCTTCGGGGCGCCGCTCACCGGCGCCTTTTACGGCTTCGAGGTTGTGATCGGCGCCTACAGCGTGGCCAACGTCGCGCCGGTGATGGGCGCGGCGATCTCGGCCTCCCTGGTCACCCAGGCCATCGGAGGCTCGCTCTACCACATCGAAGCCGCGACTTCGGCCCACATGAAGAGCTTCGACTATGTGCTGTTCACGGCCCTGGGCGTGGTCTGTGCGGCCCTGGCTATCCTGCTCATGCGCGGCGTCTCGCTGCTCGAGCGGCTGTTCAAGCACAAGGTGATTCCTGTGGCCGTGCGCCCGGCTCTCGGCGGCCTGCTGCTCGGCGCCCTCGGCCTCTTCACCCCGCAGGTATTGTCGGCCGGTCACGGGGCGCTGCAGTACGACCTTTCCACCGCACAGCCGCTGGAGTTCATCCTGGCGGTGCTCGGCCTTAAGATGCTGGCGTCAGCCGTGTCCCTGGGTTCGGGATTCCGCGGCGGTCTGTTCTTCGCTTCCCTTTTGCTGGGGGCGCTGACCGGGTTGGCTTACGGCCAACTGGTGGAGCTCACCGGCGCCCTCCGGCTCGACCTGACCTCGACCGCGCTGGTCGGCATGGGCGCCTTTGCTGTGGCGACCGTGGGCGGGCCCCTGACCGTCTCCTTCCTGGTGCTGGAGACCACCGGCGACTACGCCCTTACCGGCGCGGTGCTGGCCGCATCGGTTGTCTCTGGCCTGATCGTGCGCGAGACCTTCGGCTACTCATTCTCGACCTTCCGGCTGCACCTGCGGGGCGAGTCGATCCGGAGCGCCCACGACGTCGGCTGGATCCGCTCTCTGACGGTGGGGCGGCTGATGCGGCGCGATCCGCCGACCCTGCCGGAGTCCTCGGCGATCAAGGAGCTGCGCCGCCGCTATCCCCTGGGCGCGCACCAGAGGATCGTGCTGCTCGACGAACAGGAGCGCTATGCCGGGATGGTTTCGCTGGCCGAGGCCCACGCCCCCGGGGCCCAGGAGGACGCGCCGGCCTCGAGCCTCGCCCAGTTCGCCGACTGCACCCTGCTGCCAGCGATGAACGTGAAGGAGGCGATGGCAGTTTTCGACCGGGTCGAGGCCGAGACCCTCGCCGTGGTGGACGGGGCCGAGAGCCGCCAGGTCGTCGGCCTGCTCAACGAGACCTTCGCCATCCGGCGCTATGCGGAGGAGCTCGACAAGTCCCGACGCGAGCTGATCGGCGAGCCGCGGACGTGATCCGGGCGGTCCGTGCGGCCCATAGACGGAAGAACAACCGCAGAGGACGCGAAGAAGACGCCGAGCACGCAGAGGGAAGCCTCTCTGCGATCTCCGCGGCGACTCTGCGGTCTCTGCGGTTCTACCTTAGGGCGGCTACGCCCGCTCAGGCTTGCTTGCGTTCGGGTTCGGTGGGGTAGCGCCAAGCCTCGCCCTGGCCGCGGGCGGCGGCGAGCTGGTGAGCGGCGAACTGCCAGTCGGGCAGGGCGTCGAACCACTGCTCGAGGAAGCCTTTCCGGTCGTTGCGGTAGTCGACGTAGTAGGCGTGCTCCCAGAGATCGCACACCAGGATCGGTGTCACGCCCGGCTGATCCAGGGTGTCGCCCGCGTCATGGGTCGAGATCACCTTCAGCTGGTCGTCCTCGGCGACGATCCATACCCAGCCGGAAGCGAAGTGGCCGACACCCTCGGTGACGAAGGCCTGCTTCAGCTGTTCGAGGTCGCCGAAGCCCTGGGCGATCGCCTGTTCCAGATCGCCGGCGGGCTTGCCGCCGCCGGGGGTCATGCAGTTCCAGAAGAAGGCGTGGTTCCAAGCCTGAGCCGCGTTGTTGAACAGCTTGGACTTTCCCGCCTGTTTCGCCTCACGGACCACGTCCTCCAGGGAGCGCCCCTGGAGGCCCTCCTTCTCCACCAGCTCGTTGGTGGTCTTCACATAGGCGGCGTGGTGCTTGTCGTGGTGGAAGCGCAGCGTTTCGGCGGACATCGCCGGCTGCAAGGCGTCATAGGCGTACGGAAGGTCCGGAAGCTTGAACAAGGTTGAACTCCAACAGCTGGGATGGGCGGCCATCCCCCACTGGAGGTCAATGGCGCTTGGAGTTCCGCGGTTCCAGAAACGCCAGGACGAGCGGCAGGATCGCCTTCGGGTTGCGTACGGCGAAGACCCCGGCCGCAAGCGCTGCGCCAGCCGCCGTCACCGGACGCTCGCGCACGAAGGATTTCAGCCGCTCGACCATCGGCGGCTCCTTGGGCTTGGCGCCGGCCTTGGCGGCCAGCACGACGGCCACCACTACGAAGATCAGCGCGACCACTGCAGCCACGACCGCGGCTGAGCCCGCGGCGCTGAACTCGAAGGCGTCCCGCATCAACGCATAGAGGGCATAGGCCAGGGAAACGATGAGCACGCCGCCGGCCGCCAGGGTGGCCCCGGCGGCGGCGAAGATGAGCAGGACTTTCTTGATCAACGCGACCGCCCGCCAGCCAGGATGAGGCCGACGAGCACGCCGACGCCCAGGGCGGCGAAGGTGGTGGTCAGGGGCTGCTTCTGCACGCGGTCGACGAGATAGCGCTCGGCCACCGCCCAGCGATCGCCGGCGTCCTCGAGATAGGGGCCGGCGCGATCGCGCAGGCCGTCATAGGCGTCCTGGGCGACCCGGGTGGCGCGGCTGGCGTGGCCGCGCAGGTCCTCGAGGGTCGAGTCGAGGCGGGCGCTGGCGGCGGAGCCGGCGGCCTGGACGGCGTCGTCGAGGGCCGGTTGGGCTTTCGAATTGGCGGGCATGTTGGATCCTCCTCCCCCAAAATACGGCGGACCTGCCGGTAACGCCATCTTGATCGTTGTGTTCCGACAGTCTGTTGGCCCGCCATCGTAACAAGACTCATCTTGCGCAGGGGCGTGTTTTTGAGGTCATAGCGCGTGCTTGCGGCTTGGCCGGCATAGAAGCTCGATGGTCGACCGGACAAACTCGGCGGGATGGGAGACGGGCGAAGCGGCGGCCGACGACGGCCGCACCTCTGGCCTGCTCGACCTCGCCCTCACCATTTCCGGCGCCAGCCGCGCGGTCCTGGTGCATCAGAATGGGAGCATCACGGCCGCCGCCGGCGAGCCGCTGGCCGCTGTTCCCGACGGGGACTTGGCCAAGGCGGCCGCGTCGGGCGGCGGCCGGCTGAAGGGCGCGGGCCTCTTCGCCGTGGCCGAAGTAAAGTCGCGCAGCGGCGCACGGCTGGGCGTGCTAGCCGTGGCCGCCGTCAAATCCGTCAAACCCCCACCACGCCTCCAGGAGAGCCTGCGCCAGCTGGCCGGGCTCTGCGCCGAAGCGCTGGAAAGCCAGCCGCCCGCCGACGGGCTGGCCGAGAGCGAGCGCAACGCCCTCGTCGCCGAGATCGATCACCGGGTGCGCAACGTCCTGGCCGCCGTACAGTCGATGGCGTCTCAGTCCGCCCGGCGCGCGGGCACTCTGGACGGCTTCCTGAAGGCCTTCTCCGGCCGGCTGAAGGCCATGGCCTCGGCCCACGAACTGCTCACCGCGACCCGCGGCCGCGGCGCCTCGATCCAGGACCTGGCGACCGGGGCCCTCTCCACCCTCGCCCCTGGCCAGACGCGCTGGGAAGGGCCCGATCTGTTCCTGACCTCGCGGGCGGCTTCGGCCCTCTCGCTGGCCCTGCACGAGCTGGCGATGAACGCCGTCAAGCACGGCGCCCTGTCGCGCGAGACCGGCCAGGTGGCGGTGCGCTGGCGCCGCGTCGATGACGGCGGCTTCGATCTGGAATGGTCCGAAAGCGGAGGCCCCCAGGCGCCCGCCGCGCCGCAGCGCGGCTTCGGCATGGTGTTGCTCGAGGACGTCGCGGCCCGGGAGCTCGAGGGCGAGGTCAGCCTCGAGATGCGCTCCAGCGGCGTCCGCGCCCGTATCAAGGCCGGCCCCGCCGCCCTGGCGGCGGGCGCCAACGGCGCCCAGGTGGAGAGACCCAAGCCCGAGGCGGTCCCGGCGCCCAGCCCGGTCGCCAACGGCCGCGTCGGATCCATCGAGGGCATGAAGGTGATCATTGTCGAAGACGCCATCCTGCTCGCCATGGAGCTGGAGGCCGGGCTCCAGGAGGCGGGCGTGGAGGTGGTGGGCTCCGCCGCCCTCGTCGACGAGGCCATGGCCCTGGTGGACACGCCGATGGACGCAGCGGTGCTCGACTGCAACCTCAACGGAGAGTCGGTGATCCCCGTGGCGGAGGCCCTCGCCGCCCGCGGGGTGCCCTTCCTCTTCGCTACAGGCTATGGCGAGACCCGCGGCGCCCCCGAGGGCTTCGACGCCCCGATCATCCGCAAGCCCTACGACGTCGCCCAGATCACTTCGGCCCTGGCGGACATCACCGGGCGCAGCTGAGACCCCGGGCGCGTCTCGATCGACCGTGACGGCCTCGCAGTCAGTCCGCGTCGGGCTGGCGGTCCGGATGCGCGGCCGCGAAGGGCTCCAGCGACCGGCAGCGCTCCGTGACGGCTCGGATCAGGGGAAAGGGCGCGAGGTCCACGCCGAAGCGCTCTGCGGAATAGACCTGCGGGACCAGATAGCAGTCGGCGAGGGTGGGCTGGTCCGCATAGCTGAAGCCCCGGCCGTGGCGGCCGATCAGGGTTTCGAGCGCCGCAAAGCCGTCGCCGATCCAGCGGCTTTCCCAGGCGGCGAGCTGCTCCTCGGTGGCCCGGAGGTCGCGCTTCAGCGCCTTCAGGACCCGCAGGTTGTTGAGCGGATGGATGTCGCAGCCGATCAAGGCGGCCATGGCCCGGACCATGGCGCGCTCCTCTGGGCTCTTTGGCAACAGCGGCGGGTCGGGATGGGTCTCCTCCAGCCACTCCAACATGGCCGGACTCTGGATCAGGACCCCGTCCGGCGTCTCCAGCGTCGGGACCAGGCCCTGCGGGTCGAGCTCGAGGTAAGCCTGGCTGCGCTGCTCGCCCACCCTCAGGTCGACGGCGCGGATGTCGTAGGACACGCCCTTCAGATTGAGGGCGATGCGCGTGCGGTAAGATGTGCCCGAGCGCCAGTAGGCGTACAGCACAAGGCCCATGGCTTTGCCTCCCGTCCACAATCGCGAGAGTGCGCTTTGTTTCCGCCGGGGGTCCAGCTATGCCTGCGAAGGCTGGGACGAGCAGGGGCGCTAGGCGGATGCTGATCATCGAGAGCCTGACCCACGTCTACGACAACGGCGTCAGGGCGCTCCAGGACGTGGATCTGGTCATCAGCCCCGGGATGTTCGGGCTTCTGGGCCCCAACGGGGCCGGCAAGTCCACCCTCATGCGCATCTGCGCGACCTTGCAGGTCCCCACCTCCGGTCACGTCCGCTTCGACGGCGTGGACGTGCTCAAGGATCCGGAGTCCCTGCGCAGGATGCTGGGCTACCTGCCGCAGGATTTCGGCGTCTATCCGCGGGTCTCCGCCTACCGCATGCTAGACCATCTGGCCGTGCTGAAGGGGCTCTCCAACGCCTCCGATCGCAAGGCGGTGGTCGAGGGCCTCCTCGCCCAGGTGAACCTCTGGGAGGTCCGCCACAAGGCGCTCGCCGGCTTCTCCGGCGGCATGCGCCAGCGCTTCGGCATCGCCCAGGCCCTGCTCGGCGACCCGCGGCTGATCATCGTCGATGAGCCCACCGCAGGCCTCGACCCGGAGGAGCGAAACCGCTTCCTGAACCTCTTGGCCGAGATCGGCGAGAACGTGGTGGTGATCCTCTCCACCCATATCGTCGAGGACGTTTCCGACCTCTGCCCCGCCATGGCGATCATCTCCGGCGGCCGCATCATCCGCCAGGGCGCGCCGGCCGAGCTGGTGCAGAGCCTGAAGGGGCGGGTCTGGCGCAAGTCCATCCCCAAGGCCCAGCTTCCCGACTACCAGGGGCGCTACGAGGTCATCTCCAACCGCCTCTTCGCCGGCCAGACGGTGATCCACGTGCTGTCGGACGCCGATCCTGGCGACGGCTTCGAGGCGATCGGCGGCAACCTCGAGGACCTCTACTTCTCGACCCTCTCCTCGACCCGACGGGCCGCCTGACCCGTGTTCGGGAAGGTCGCCAGCTTCGAGTTCCGCTACCAGCTGCGCCAGCCCGTGTTCTGGGTCGCGACGGCCCTCTTCTTCCTCCTGAGCTTCGGCGCGACGGCGGCCGACGTCGTGCACATCGGTGGCGACTCGAGCTTCGTCCACAAGAACTCGCCCTTTGTGATCGCACAGCTGAACGTGGTCTGGAGCGTGTTCTTCATGTTCGTGACCACGGCCCTGGTGGCCAACGTCATCCTGCGCGACGAGGAGACCGGCTTCGGGCCGATCATTCGCACCACCCGGATCTCGAAGTTCGACTACCTGCTCGGCCGCTTCACCGGGGCCTTTGGCGCCGGGGCCCTGGCCTTCCTGATCTCGACTCCCCTGCCGATCATGCTGGGCTCGGTGATGCCGTGGGTCGACGCCGAGACCATGGGGCCGTTCAGGCTCTGGCCTTACGTCTACGCCTACGTCGTCCTGGGACTGCCGGGACTGCTGATCTCGAGCGCGGCATTTTTCGCTCTGACCACCATCACCCGCTCGATGATGGCGACCTACCTCGGCGTGGTGGCCTTCTTCGTGCTCTGGTTCGTCAGCCGGGCATGGGGGCGTCTGCTCAACCTCGAGACCGTGGTCGCGCTGTTCGAGCCCTTCGGCCTGGGAGCCTACTCCCTGGCAACCAAGTACTGGACCGCGGCCGACCGCAATGTCCTGACGCCCGCGCTCAGCGGTGTGCTCCTTTGGAACCGCGTGATGGTGCTGGCCGTGAGCTTCGGCTTCCTCGGCCTGGCTTACAGCTTCTTCCGGTTCGGCGCGCGGTCGAGGCGCGTGCGCCGGCGCGAGCGCACCCGGGCGGCGGCGGCGATCGAGGGCGCGGCGCCGCCCATGGGCCGGGTCGCGGGCCATCCGCGGTTCGGAGCCTCCTCAGCCCTGCAGCAGCTCCTTTCGCGCACCCGGCTCGACATCGCCCAGGTGGTGCTGAGCCCCGGCCTTGTGGTCCTCCTGGCGCTTGGCCTGATCCTCAGCCTCTCGAACATCTGGTTCGGCGGCGAGATCTACGGCACGGCCGTGCACCCGACCACGCGGCTGATGATCCAGGAGATCTCGGGCGCCTTCGTCCTCTTCCCGGTCATCATCGCCATCTACTATTCGGGGGAGCTGGTGTGGCGCGAGCGCGACCGACGCACCCACGAGATCATCGAGGCCACCCCCGTCCCTGACTGGGCCTTCGTGCTCCCCAAGACCCTTGCGATCACCCTTGTGCTGATCGCGACCCTGCTGGTCAGCGTGGTGGCGGCGGTGCTCTTCCAGGCAATCCGCGGCGGGGCGGAGATCGAACTCGGCAAGTACCTCGTCTGGTATGTTCTGCCGAACGCTGCGGACTGCTTCCTCTTCGCCGCCCTGGCGGTCTTCCTTCAGGTCCTCTCGCCCCACAAGTTCATCGGCTGGGGCGGGATGGTGATCTACATCATCGCCACCATCGCCCTTCCTGCGATCGGCTGGGACCACAAACTCTACCTCTACGGCGCCTCGCCGGACGCGCCGCTCTCGGACATGAACGGCCAGGGAAGGTTCTGGGTCGGAGCGTGGTGGCTGCGGCTCTACTGGTGCGCCTTCGCCCTGTTGCTGCTGGTCTCCGCCTATGGCCTGTGGCGCAGGGGCGTGGAGACGCGGCTTCTGCCCCGGCTGAAGGCCCTGCCTCGCCGGATGCGGGGCCCCGCGGGCGTGGTGGCCATCCTGGCGCTCCTGGTCTTCGTGGGTTCGGGCGTCTTCATCTTCATCAACACCAACGTCTGGAACCCGTACCGGACCTCACAGGCCAACGACCGATGGCTGGCCGACTACGAGAAGACCCTGCTGCGCTACGAGGCGACGCCCCAGCCGCGGGTGGTGGCGGTGAGGCTCGATGTCGACATCCATCCAAGGACGCCGCTGGTGACCACCCGCGGCAGCTACGTGGTCCAGAACAAGACCGGCCAGCCCCTGCGCGAGATCCACGTGAGGGTGCCGCGCGACCTCGTGCTGCGCAGCCTCTCCATCGAGGGGGCGCGGCCAAAGATCACCTACGACCGCTTCAACTACCGCATCTTCGTCTTCGACACGCCCATGGCGCCCGGCGAGCAGAGGCGCATGGCCTTCGAGACGGTGCTCACCCAGAAGGGCTTCCGCAACTCCGGCGACATCACCGACGTGGTGCGCAACGGGACCTTCCTGAACGACCGCTCCATCGCCCCCCAGCTGGGGATCAGCCGCCAGGACATGCTCCAGGACCGCCGAAAGCGGGCCAAGTACGGCCTCCCCCGCGAACTCAGAATGCCGGCCCTGGGCGCGGCCGGCGCCGACCAGGTCAACTACCTCGGCCATGACGCCGACTGGGTCGCCGCCTCGGACATCCGCGTCACCACCGACGCCGACCAGACCCCGATCGCGCCCGGCGAGCGGATCTACGACCGCACCATCGGCGGCCGGCGTACGGCCCAGTTCCGCACCTCGGCGCCGATGCTCAAATACTTCTCGATCCAGTCCGCCCGCTATGCCGAGCGCCACCTGCTCTACAAGGGCATCGACCTGGTGGTGTTCTACGACCCGGCCCATCCCTGGAACGTGGATCGGATGATCGGCGCGGCCAAGGCGGCCTTCGATTACTACCAGTCGAACTTCAGCCCCTACCAGTTCCACCAGCTGAGGTTCCTGGAGTTCCCCGCCTTCGACGGCTCCTTTGCCGAATCCTTCGCCGGCACCGTGCCCTGGAGCGAGGACCTTGGCTTCGTGGCGGACCTGCCCAAGAGCTCCGACAAGATCGACTACGTCACCTACGTCGGGGCCCACGAGATCGCCCACCAGTGGTGGGGCCACCACGTCGTCGGCGCCGACGAGCAGGGCTCCACCATGCTGTCGGAGACCCTGGCCCAGTATTCGGCCCTGATGGTGATGAAGCACATGTATGGCCCGGACATGATCCGCCGGTTCCTGAAGTACGAGCTCGACCGGTACCTGGCCTCACGCGGCTCGGACGTCCTGCCCGAGGAGCCGCTCGAGCGGGTCGAGAACCAGGCCTACATCCACTACCGCAAGGGTTCGCTGGTCATGTACCGGCTGCAGGACGAGATCGGCGAGGACGCCGTCAACCGCGCCTTGCGGAGCTTGCTGGCGAAGTATTCGTTCAATGGACCGCCCTATCCGACCTCGGCCGAGCTGGTGGCGGCGTTCCGCGCGGTGGCCCCGCCGGACAAGCAGGCCCTGATCACCGACCTCTTCGAGAGGATCACCCTCTATGACCTTAAGGCGGTGAAGGCGGTTTCCCGCAGGCGCCATGACGGCCGCTACGACGTCGAGCTGACGGTCAAGGCCGACAAGCTCTATGCCGACGGCAAGGGCAGGCAGACCTCCTCGCCCATGAACGAGACCCTCGACATCGGCCTCTTCGCCACCGATCCGACCAAGCCGGGCTTCAAATCGCAGGCGGTCGTGCAGATGAGCCGGATGCAGATCACCTCGGGCGCCCACACCCTACACCTCGTCACCGCGCGGCCAGCGAAGTTCGCCGGCATCGACCCCTACAACAAGCTCATCGACCGAAACGCTGACGATAACGTGGTGGCGGTCGGGGGCTGATCCCTGGCCCCTTTGCGGCGCCTGTCAGTCCGCCTTGACCCTCACCCGGGCTGTCGCCTTTCGCCCGGCGGCATCCACGGCTTCCAGGCGGAAGAAGCCTGCGGCGGCGGGGCGCCAGAGGGGCTTGCCGGTGACGGGGTCACGCGCCAGCGGCGCGCCGTCGACGTACCAGCTGAGGCCGTCGCCCTCCGCGGAGAGCACCAAGCCTCGCGAGGCGGCGCCGAGGCCGTCGACCTCCACGGTCGCGCCGTCGGGCGGGAAGATCAGGCGGGGCCCGTCGCCCACGGCTTGCAAGGTGGCGAGGGCCTCGGGGGCGGCGCGCGGCGCGATCGGGTGCGGCGCGCTCTGAGCTGGGGCGATGGCGTCGGCGACGTCGAAGAGCAAGGGCAGGGCGACGTCCCGTCCGGTCAGACCGCCTCGCGCGCCCCCGTCGGCGCGACCGGTCCAGACCACGATGGCGTAGCCGCCGCCCACGCCCGCCGCCAGGGCGTCGCGATAGCCGTAGGAGGTGCCGGTCTTGAACGCCATCTTGGGCCCCTGCCGCGTCAGGGCCGCGGGCGCGCGGCCGGAGGGGGCAGGGGTCTCGCGCAGGATGTCGAGGACCTCCGCGGCGGTGTCGGCGCGGATCAGCCGCACGCCCGGCTCGTCCGGGCGCGCTCGCGCTTCGGCCTCCGTAAGCGCCAGCGGCTTGGCCACGCCCCCCTCGCCGAGCGCCGCGTAGAGCAGGCCGAGGTCGCGCAGCTTCAGGCCCTCGCCGCCGAGCGCCAGCGGCAGCCCCGCCCGCAGCGCCGCCGCCTTGGGCCGCACCATCCGCACCCCCGCCGCCTGCAGCCGCGCCTCGAAGGCCGCGGGGCCGACCTTCGCCAGCGTCGCCACCGCCGGCATGTTCAGGGAGTTGGTCAGGGCCTCGCGCACGGTGACCTTTCCGTGGAACACCTTGTCGAAGTTCTGCGGCTGGTAGTCGTCGAAGCGCATCGGCGTGTCGTCGATCACCGTATCCGGAGCCGCCAGGCCCCGGTCGAAGGCGACGCCATAGATGAAGGGTTTCAGCGTCGAGCCCGGCGACCGCAGCGCCGTGGTCATGTCCATCCAGCCGCCGGCGCGCTCGCGGCCCGCTGAGCCGACCAGCGCGCGGACGGCGCGGGTCTTCGTTTCCACCACAAGGATGGCGGCGGTGGTCTCCGGCCCCTGCGCTTTCATGGCGTTGGCGGCGAGGGCCTCCAGGCGCTTCTGCAATCCGGCATCGATCGTCGAGACGATCGTCGCCTGGTCGGTGCGCGCGCCGTGCGCGAGCTCTCCGGAGACGTGCCAAGCCACGGCCGGGAAGGGCGCCCGGCCGGGAACAGGATCAGCGGCCGCCTCCGAGGCGTCCAGGGCGGAGACCAGGCCGGCGCGCCGAAGGCGGTCCAGCACCCGGGCGCGGGCGCGGGCGGCGGCCTCGGGACGCCGGTCAGGGCGGCGGGCTTCTGGCGACTGGGGCAGGGCGATGAGGAGCGCCTGCTCCGACGGCGTCAGGCTCTCCGGCTCGTGGCCGAAATAGGCGAGGGAGGCGGCGCGGACGCCCTCGAGGTTGCCGCCGTAGGGGGCGAGGGTCAGGTAGGCGGCGAGGATCTGCCGCTTGGAGAGCCGCGCCTCGAGCTGCATGGCGCGCAGCATCTCGATCAGCTTGGAGCCAAGGGTGCGGGGGCGCGGCTCGAGCAGGCGGGCGGTCTGCATGCTGAGGGTCGATGCGCCCGAAACGATGCGCCCGCGCAGGATCGCCGAGCCGATGGCGCGGGCGACCGCCCGTGGATCGACGCCGAGATGCTCCCCGAAGCGCGCATCCTCCAGAGCCACGACGCGCCGAAGGAACGAGGGATCCGTCCGGTCGAGGTCCGCCCGGATCCGCCAGCGCCCCTGCTCCACCGGAAGGGCGCGAAGCCAGGCGCCATTGCGGTCCAGCACCACCGGGGACGCGTGCTCGGCCCGCGAAAGGTTCGGCGGGAACAGGGCGTCGAATGTGGCTGCGGCGGCTTCGAGGGAGACGAGGGCGAGGAGGGCGATGATAAACTTCCCCTCCCCCCCCGAGGGGGTGGGGCGAGGGG
>FTGK01000821.1_pt1 | contig 17789 bp, 16 predicted proteins | sample 1640691 | NCBI WGS metagenome assembly FTGK01 (sample SAMEA3914789, study PRJEB12502) | metagenome | biome: forest; material: soil | place: Canada | collected 2011-07-03 | depth 0.3 m | reverse complement strand
GGGCGGGGGCGCCGCGTTCTGGATCGCCGGCTCGCCATCACAGCGGAGAAGAGCGCCGGAATGTCGTCAGAAGAATCGCGCCCCGCCGCGCCAGAGCCGGTCTCGACCGGCGTCCCCAATCTCGATGAAGTGCTCGCGGGCGGGTACGCGGCCCGCCGCCTGCACCTGATCGAGGGACGCCCCGGCACAGGCAAGACCACCCTCGGACTACAGTTCCTGATGGCGGGCCGGGACGCCGGCGAGGCGGGCCTCTACATCACCCTATCGGAGACGAGGGAAGAGCTGCTCCAGGCGGCGGCGAGCCACGGCTGGTCGCTGGACGGCGTCGAGCTCTGCGAGCTGGCCCCTCCCGAGCTGACCATGGATCCCTCGCACGAACAGACGGTGGTCTATTCGTCGGACCTCGAGCTCGGCGAGACCATCCGCACGGTCATGGATGTGCTGCAGCGACTGAAGCCGAAGCGGCTGGTGTTCGACAGCGCCGCCGAGATCCGGCTCCTGTCCCAGACGCCGCTGCGGTATCGCCGCCAGGTCCTGGCCCTGAAGCACCTGATCGCCCAGCTGGGCTGCACCGCCCTGCTCCTCGACGACCTCAGCCAGCAGCAGGACGAGACCAGCCTGCACAGCCTCGCGCACGGCGTGCTGCAGCTCGAGCAGATCACCATCCAGTACGGCGCCGAGCGCCGCCGGATCAGGGTGTCGAAGATGCGGGGCCGGGAGTTCCGCGGCGGCTATCACGATCTTGCCATGCGCCACGGCGGCATGGTGATCTTCCCTCGCCTGGTGGCTTCGGGGGATGACGCCGCACCGGATGCCGAACCGGCGTCAAGCGCGGTGCCCGAGTTGGACAGCCTTGTCGGCGGCGGCCTCGACCGCGGCACGTCCAACCTGATCCTGGGCCCCTCGGGCGCTGGCAAGTCGACCCTGACGCTGCAGTGGATCCATGCCGCCCTGGGCCGCGGGGAGCGGGTGCTGATGATCTGCTTCGACGAGACCCTGCGCGTCATGCTGCGCCGGGCGGCGGGCATCGGCATGGACCTCCAGCCCTTCCTGGACAGCGGTCTGCTCGTGGTCGAGCAGGTGGACCCCGCGGAGCTTAGCCCAGGCGAGCTCAGCGGCATGGTGCGCCGCCATGTGGAGGACGGGGCCGGCGTGGTCGTGCTGGATTCCCTCTCAGGCTACCAGAACGCCATGCCCAACGAGGTCTTCCTGACCCTGCAGATGCACGAGTTGCTCACCTACCTGGGCCACAAGGGCGTCCTGACCATCCTGGTGCTCGCCCAGCATGGCCTGGTGGGTCAGATGGAAACCACCGTCGACCTCACCTACGTCTCCGATACGGTGCTCCTGTTGCGGTTCTTCGAGGCGGAGGGCCAGATCCGGCGCGCCGTGTCGGTCATGAAGAAGCGCACTGGCGGGCACGAATCCTACATTCGGGAGTTCCAGATCGACGCAGGCGGTGTGAGGGTGGGCCCGGCGCTCGAACAGTTCCAGGGCGTGCTCACCGGCGTTCCGGTCTACGCTGGCGGCAACTCGAACCTGCTGAGGACACGTGCACATGGCGGTTGAAGCGCCGCCTGGGCCCCTGCTCATCCTGGCGCCCAGCGGCCGCGACGCCGCGGTCATCGGATCGCTGCTCTCGCCGGCCGGCATCGACGCCGAGATTGTCATGGGGTTCGCCGAGGCCGTCTCCAAGGCCGCGGCGGCGGCGGGGCTGGTGGTCGCCGAGGAGGCGTTCGCGCGCCTGGACTGCACCTGCCTGGTCGAATGGATCGAGGACCAGCCGCCGTGGTCGGATTTCCCGATCATCTTCCTGCGCGCCCGCGGAGTCGCCGAGACCCCGGGGGTCCGGCGCCTGATCGAGAAGCTGGGCAATGTCACCGTGCTGGAGCGGCCGCTCCACCCCATAACCCTGATCGCCTCGGCCAGGGCGGCCAACCGCGTCCGCAGCCGTCAGCGGCAGGCCGAGCACGCGGCCGAGTTCCTCGAGCGCGCCGTCGAGGAGCGCACCTCGGAGCTGGCGTCCGCCAACCGGCAGCTCACCGCCCAGATCGAGGAGCGCGAGCGCGTCGAGGCGGTGCTGCGCCAGGCCCAGCGGCTCGAAGCCGTCGGGCAGCTGACCAGCGGCGTGGCCCACGATTTCAACAATCTGCTGACTGTGATCCTGGGCAGCCTGCAGTTCCTGGAGCGGGACGAGAGCGATCCCAAGACCCTCCGGCGCCTGGACCTGATGCGGACCGCCGCCGAGCGCGGAGCCAAGCTCACCGCCCAGCTCCTGGCCTTCTCCCGCCGCCAGCGGCTCGAGCCGAAACCCGTCGACCTCAACGACACCGTCGCCAGCATGCGCGACCTCCTGCAGAGCACCCTCGGCGGATCGGTGCGGCTGGAGACCGTGCTGCAGCCGGACCTCTGGCCGGCGCTGGTCGATCCGACCCAGATCGAGCTGATCATCCTGAACCTGGCCATCAACGCCCGCGACGCCATGGAGGTGGGCGGCGGCCTCACGGTCGAGACTTCGAACGTCACGCTCGGGCCGCCCCGCCGCCCCGAGGAGCCGGCAGCCGGCGATTACGTGGCGGTGACCGTCTCCGATACCGGATCGGGCATGTCGGAGGAGATCCGCGCACGGGTGTTCGAGCCCTTCTTCACGACCAAGGCGGTGGGCAAGGGCTCGGGGTTGGGGCTCAGCCAGGTGCTGGGGTTCGCCCAGCAGTCCGGGGGCGGGGTCCGCATCGACACCAGGTTGGGCGAGGGCTCGTCAGTGAAGGTCTTCCTGCCGCGGGCGGCCAGCGCCGCGGCGCAGATTCCCGAGCGCTCTCCGAGCGAGCCCCGCCGGGTGGCCGGAGACAGGGCCGGCGTGATCCTGCTCGTCGACGACGACAGCGCCGTCCGCGAGGTCACGCGCTCGCTGCTCGACGAGGCGGGGTACGAGGTGGTGGAGGCCGGCAGCGGCGGCGCGGCCCTGGAGCTGCTGGACCGCGGCCGGGCCGTGGACCTGCTGCTCGTGGACTTCGCCATGCCCGGCATGAACGGCATGGAGGTCGCCCGCGCGGCCCACTCCCGGCGCCCGCAGCTGCCCATACTGTTCGTCACCGGTCATGCCGACCTGACGGCGCTCGAGGAGGTCGGCGAGGAGCGCGTCGTTCCAAAGCCCTTCCGGCAGGGCGAACTGCGCCAGAAGGTGGAGCGGGCCCTCGGCCGTGCGCCGCCGGGCGCCAAGGTGGTCTCGATCAGCTCAGCCCGCGGCCGGGGCTGATTCGTCGCAGCCGGGCCGCTTTGCGGCTCGGATAACCATGCTAGTTTGCCGCCGCGAACCTTGGGGGAGGAACGCATGCGGCTTTGGATCGTCGTCCTGACTGCGCTGGCCATCCTGGCGTTCACGCCAGATGCGTCGCACGCGCGCCCGACGGCGGCCCCGGCCCATCATCTGGTTGCGTAGACGGAGCGCGGGCCGGGGGGACCGCGCTCCAGACGCCCCTACACCGTGATCTGGCTGCCCATCTCCACCACCCGGCCCGCCGGGATGTGGAAGAAGTCCGTAGGCGCGGCGGCGTTCTTCATCATCAGGATGAACAGCTTGTCCTGCCAGTTCGGCATCAGGCTGTGCCGCGCTGCGGCCACCACGGTCCGCCGTCCGAGGAAGAACGAAGTGGTCATGTGGCTGTAGGAGAGGCCGGCTGTGCGGCCCTGGCGCAGCGCCTCCGGCACGTTCGGGCTCTCCATGAACCCGAAGGTGGCGACGGCGGTCTTGAAGCTGTCATTCACCACCTCGACCTTCAGCCGCTCGGACATAGGCACGCGCGGCGTGTCGGCCGTGCGCACGGTCATGATGATGTTGTGCTCGTGCAGGACTTGGTTGTGCTTGAGGTTGTGCAGCAGGGCGGCCGGCGTGCGCTCGACGTCCGAGGTCAGGAACACGGCCGTGCCCTTCACGCGGGTCGGCGGGCGCTCGGAGATCAGCCGGACGAAGTCCTTGAGCGGCGGAGACTCCCGGCTGGTCTTCAGGGTCAGCAGGTTGGTGCCCCGGACCCAGGTGTACATCATGGCGAACATGCCCGCGCCCAGCAGAATGGGCACGAAGCCGCCCTCGAAGATCTTGAGCAGGTTGGCGCTGAAGAAGATCAGATCCAGGCAGATCAGCGGCGCGGCCACCAGGCTGGCGCCCCAGATCGGCCATTTCCACAGCTTCCACATGACGATGAAGGCGAGCGAGGTGTCGACCGACATGGTGGCGGACACGGCGATGCCGTAGGCCTGGGTCATGGCCGCGGAGCTCTTGAAGATGGCCACCAGCAGCACCACCCCGATCGCCAGCACCATGGTCACCTGGGGCATGTAGATCTGCCCCGAGTGCGCCTCCGAGGTCTGGCGCACCTCCAGCCGTGGCAGGAGGCCCAGCTGGATGGCCTGGCTGGTCAGGGAATAGGAGCCGGTGATCACAGCCTGGCTGGCGATGATGCCGGCGAAGGTGGCGAGCAGCAGCAGCGGCACCCGCACGATGGCCGGAGCCAGTTCGTAGAACCAGTTGTGGCCGTGGAGGGCCTGGCCGTGGGCGGCCAGCTGGGTCAGGGCGAAGGCGCCCTGACCGAGGTAGTTGAGCACCAGGCAGGGCAGCACCAGGAACAGCCATGCCGCGCGGATCGGCGATTTCCCGAAGTGGCCCATGTCCGCGTAGAGCGCTTCCGCCCCGGTCACCGTCAGGAAGGCCGAGCCCAGGACGAAGAAGCCGGTGACCCCGTGGGTCAGCAGGTACTTGACGCCGGGCCAGGGGCTGAGCGCCCAGATGATCTGCGGCTGCCCGGCCAGGTGCATTATGCCGAGCGCAGCGATGGACAGGAACCAGACCAGGCACACCGGCCCGAACAGGCCCGCGACCTTTGCAGTGCCCCGCGACTGGCCGACGAAGAGGCTGCCAAGGATCACCAGGCTGACGATCAGCACCACGGCGTGGGTCACGTGCGGTCCGATGTGCGGCACGCTCCGCAGGCCCTCGACGGCCGACAGCACGGTGACCGCCGGGGTGAGCATGGCGTCGCCGTAGAACAGCGCCGCGCCGAAGACCCCCAGGAAGAAGATCCAGCGCGTACGGCCGCCGAGCGCGTGCTGCGCCAGGGCCATCAGCGCCAGGATGCCGCCCTCGCCCCGGTTGTCGGCGCGCATGATCACCGTGGCGTACTTCACCGTCACCACCACCATCAGCGACCACAGCATGAGCGAGATCACGCCGACGATGGAGGCGGGGGTCAGGGCGTTGGCCGAGGCGGCCCTCAGGCCCTGGCCAAAGGCATAGAGCGGGCTCGTCCCGATGTCGCCGAAGACCACGCCCATGGCGCCCAGCGCCAGGCCGAAAAAGCGGCCACGGCCGCCGGGAGCGTGCGAAGGAGGGTGAGCCGGCCGAGCATCTGAGGAATCGGCCAGAGCGGTGTCGCTCGTCATGGACCTTGAAATGCTCCAAACGGCCAAAAGGGGCCACGAGCGGTCGTCGGCGCGCGCCTCTACGCTTGTTCCTCCTGCCACGCAACTCCTAACAAGGACGGCGCGTTGCGGCTGCGGCCCGGGCGTGGCCTGAGCTTGGCTGGCGCGCTGAAGGAGCGATCCGATGGACGACAAGCGCTATGGAGCCGCTTCGGTCACCCTGCACTGGACCATGGCCGCGCTGTTCGTGCTGCAGCTCTGCCTCGGCTGGTACATGAACCACTTCGTCCCCGACCACTCGCCGGCGCAGGATAGGGTGCAGGACATCCACGTCACCGTCGGCCTGACGATCCTGATCCTGGCGCTCGTGCGCATCGGCGTGCGCCTCACCCACCCAGCCCCGCCGTTGCCTCGGACACTGGCGCCGTGGGAGCGGGGCCTGGCGCGTTTCACCCATTGGCTCTTTTACGCCTTGATCCTCATCCTTCCGCTCACCGGCTGGGCCCTGGTGTCGGTCCGGCACGAGGGAATCCCTTTCTTCGGCCTCAACTGGCCGGCCCTGCCGGGCCTGGACAGCCTCGCCAAGCCCGAAGCGCGTTCGGTCTCGCGAGCGCTGAAGCAGGTCCATATCCAGATCCTGGTGTGGATCGCCGTCGCCAACATCGCCTTGCACGTCGCCGGCGCCCTGAAGCATCAGTTCGACGGCAGTCCGGTTCTCTGGCGCATGCTGCCGTTCCTGAAGCGCCCGGCCGACGCCGTCACCCAGCCGCCGAACCGCGGCGACCAGGGGCCTCTGCCGACCTGACCAGCCGTATCAGATGGCGTCGCTGAACTTCGCGTCGGAGGCGGCGCTGCAGTGGGGCAGGGAGCCGGGAGGGGCGGCCGCTGGAGCGGCCTGGCTCAGCGTGATGCGCACCCCGAGCCATCCAGCCTTGGGATAGGGCGGGCTCCACTGCAGCTTCCTGGCCAGCACCACCGCGTGGTCGTCGAGATCCTGGTCGCCGGAGGTCTCGGCGATGCGGGCGTCGATCACTTCGCCGCGATCGTCGAGCAGCACGCAGAGCCCGGCGGAATAGGCCGGCGCGTCCGCAGAGGGGCTGGGCGCCTGGGCGAAAGCCGCAGCCCCGGCGAAGGCGGCGACGGCGACGATGCAGGGAGCGAGGATCTTCACGGTGTTCTCCCGGTTGACCCCCGTGCGCCCAGAACGGGCAGCCATGATTTCCGCTCCACGTCCGGGCTCGACGGCGCTGTCCACCCGCAGTGAACCGACGGCGCGGAACGTCGGGTTCAACACAGTGCTTGCCTGCGCCCTGGACGATTTTTATGTTCCGCGTCCGACGTTTGGCCTTCGATCTCCCGATGCAACTGAGCCGCAGGAAAGCCTTGGGTACGGCGCTGGCGGCGCTTGTAGCGAGACCGGCGCGGGCCGCGAGCACGCCGCTGGAGGCGCAGGGCGGCCAATTCTCCAGCTTCGACGGCGCCCAGCTGTTCTACCGCCGCATGGGCAAGGGTCCGCCGGTGATCCTGCTGCACAGCTTCCTCAGCGACGGGCCTCGAACCTGGTTCAACACGGGCGTCGCCCAGACGGTGGCCGAGGCGGGCTTCTCGGTGATCGCGCCCGATGGCAGAGCCCAGGGCCTTTCGGCCGGTCCCTCCGGCATGCTTCCCAAGGACACCCTGGCCATGGATGTGGAGGCTCTGATCCGCACGCTTGGCCTGCGCTCCTACCGCCTGCTCGGCTACGCCCTGGGGTCCAGGACGGCGGTGAGGCTCATGGCGCGCGGCGCGCGGCCGGAGCGCTGCGTGCTCGGCGGCATGGGGATCACGGCCATCGTGGAGACGGAGCGGACCGCGGCCATCAACATCCGGACCATCCGCACCGGCCGCGATTCCAGGGACCCGCAACTTGGCGTCCAGGTGCAGGCCGCGATCCGTCTGCAGAAGCTGAAGCCCGACGCCCTCGTCGCCGTGCTGCGCTCGGAGATCTCCACCCCGCGCACCGAGTTGGCCAAAATCCGCGCCCCGGTGCTGGTCCTGGACGGGGACAAGGACGACATCAACGGCTCACCCACCGAGCTTGCCGAGGCCTTCCCGGAGGCGGCGGCGATGCGCGCGCCCGGCAACCACTTCACGGCGGTCCGCGAACCGAAGTTCGCCCAGACTGCCGCGGCCTTCCTGAAGTCCAAGGACCCGCCGGACCGCTTCGCGGCCTCGGCCGCGATCTAGCGCTGGATCGCCAGGAACTGCCCGCCGTCGACGCGGAAGCTGGCGCCGTTGACGAAGACCGCCTTGCCAGAGAGCAGGAAGACCGCGACGTCGGCGATCTCGCGGGCCTCGCCCCAGCGGCTGTGACCCATGTCCTGGCGCTTCAGGATCTCCTGGCAGGCGGCGTCGAAGGACAGCTGGTCCGCCGCGGCGAGGGCCTCTGCGCGGGCCTGCCAGGCGCCGGTCAGGGTGTAGCCGGGGATCAGGCAGTTGACGTTGATCCGGTGCTCGATCAGCTCCCGGGCCAGATAGGCGGTCAGGGTCACCATGCCGGAGTTGGCGATCGCTGTGACGGCCACGCCGGGCGTGATCCTCTGGGCGGTGACGCCGGAGATGTTCAGCACCCGCGGCTGGTCCGAGCGCTTCAGGTGCGGCAGGGCGGCCTGGACCACCCGCATGGCGCCCACGACCTTGGTGTCCAGGCCCTCGCGCAGGGCCGCCGGCGTCAGCTCCATGAGCGGACTGCCGCCGAAGCGGCCGGCGTTGTTCACCACCGCGTCGAGCCGCCCATGCCGATCCACCACCTCCTCGATCATCGGCCCGACCTGGGCCTCGTCGGAGACGTCACAGCGATGCCAGCTCGCTCGCCCCGGCCCCAGGGCTTCGATCGTCTCGGCGCCGGCCGCCGCATCGCGGCCGATCACCGCCACCTTGGCGCCTTCGGCGGCGGCGGCTTCGGCGATGGCGCGGCCGATGCCGCGGTTGGCGCCGGTGACCAGCACCACGCGGTCGTTCAGGTTCAGGTCCATGCCGCCATCAACAGGCGAGTTCCCGCCGATGGCAAGGGCGCTAACGGCCGGCGGGCAGGACCTTAGCAGGCGAAAGCCTGAGGGCGCCCGCCAGCAGGAGCAGGGCCGCGACGGCGTGGACCATGCCTCCGGGGATCCACATGGCGAGACCCGCCAGCTGCTGGTCTTCCGCCGGCGTCAGGCCCCAGGCGTTCAGGCCGAGGGCCGCGTAGCGCGGGTACCAGGGGCTGGAGGAGAGCGCCATGAAGGCGCCAAGGGCGCCCGAGACGATCGAGGTGAGGAAGAGGCAGATCACCGCCTTGCCGAGCAGGCGGCGCCCGCCGTGGGAGGGCAGGACCGCACTCCAGAACAGGAGCGCCGTGACCAGGAAGCAAAGGTGCTGGACGACATGCCAGGCCGAGCTTCCGAGGGCCAGATCGAACAGGCCCGGCACGTGCCAAAGCCAAAGGGCGGCCGCCTGGAGGAGGGTAGCGGTGAAGGGTTCGCTGAGGCCCCGCCAGGGCCCCTGCACCCAGCCACTGCGGGCGATGTCGCCGATGCCGCGCCGGCCGCCGGCCGGGAAGGCCCAGAGCATGATGGCCAGGGGGCGGGAGAGGACGAGCAGGGGGGCGGCCGCCAGCATGAGGAGCTCGTGCTCGACCATGTGGGCGGCGAAGGACCGCTCACCCGCCTGGTGCAGCGGCGAGACCAGCGCGCCGAAGAGGCAGAGCCAGCCTGAGGCGAACAGCAGGCCACGCCTCGCGAGCCCCTCGCGTCCCAGGCCGGACCTGCGACGAAGCCGCAGCCATCCGCCGGCGAACAGGCCCGCGGCGACGGCCAGGAGAAGGGTGATCGAAAGATCGAAGGTCCAGCCGGGCCGGTCCGCGGCCGCCAGCCCGGGGGTGGGATGCGCGATGGCCATGGCCGGCAGCAGGAGAGTCAGCGCGGCGAGGCCGCCGCTGAGGCGAGGGCTCATCGGAAGCAGACGGGGATGATCAGCCCGGCCAGCATCTGGAACACGATGGCCACGGAATAGAGGGCGGTCATCAGCAGCCCCACCAGGGTGATGAACGCGCGGGTGCGGCGGTCCGGGTCATCGGCGCCGGAGGTGCGGCTACGCCACGCGAAGATGGCGCCGGACCAGGCCAGGGCGAGACTGGCGACGCCCACCACGACCGTGCTGACCGGATTGGCCGCCTCGCAGTGGAAATAGACCAGGTCGGCTATGCCCTGGTGATTGATCAGCAGCGCCAGACCGGAGCTGATCCAGCCGGCCCAGGGCGTGAAGCGCGACGCGACGGAGGCGCTCATCTCAGAGGACCCTCGGGGCCCAGTAGATGAGCGCATAGATCGGCAGCCAGGTCAGGACCACGAAGTTCCAGTAGTGGGCGTTGTCGGAGATGTCGCTGAACCGCTCTCCGTCGACGTCATGGACGAACACGAAGACGGCCAGGGCGGCGGTGTCCGCGAAGTCGGTGACCACGTGGGTGGTGTGCAGGGTCATCAGCGTCCAGGTCACCGAGCCATAGGCGTTGGCGTGCCAGTGGGTGTTGAGGTGGCCGAGTTCGAAGGCGCGGATCACCAGAACCACGACGGCGATGACGGTCATGACGCTCATGCCGATGCGTACGCCACGCAGGTCCAGCCGCTTGGCCGCCTTGTCCAGCCAGAGGTTGGGAACGAGGCTCGCCAGCATCGCCAGGGTGAACAGCGTGCCCCACAGGAGGTCGGGCGCGGCCGTCCCCTCAGGGGGCCAGTGCAGGCCGCGGCCGCGGATGTAGAGATAGGCGCCCGCCGCCAGAACGAAGGCCATGCCCTCGATCAGCATGAACCCGGCGGTGCCCCACCAGATCAGGTTGCGGTTGCCGAAGGCGTAGGTCGGCAGGCGCGAAAGGTCCGGCCCGATGATGCGGCGGGCGATCATGGCGCAACCTCGTCGGGGCGTCGTTTCTCGGGCCAGAACCAGCCCAGGACGGAGATGCCCACCGGAATGGCGCCGAACACCAGGGCCCATTGAGTGAAGATCGATCCGATGAACAGGCCGGTGAGCGTCAGGGCGGTGAGCAGCGGCCAGATCGACGGCCCCGGCGAGCTCGTGCGGATGTCCGGCTCGGCGTCGACGGCGGTGGTGACCAGCAGCTCGCGGTAATCCCGGTGAAGGCCGTCCATCACCGGCAGCCCTCCCTCCGCGGCCGACCACAGCGGCTCGCGGCTGGAGACCACCGGGATGAAGGGGAAGTTGTAGGAAGGCGGCGGCGAACTCGTCGCCCATTCCAGGCTGGGCGCCCCCCAGGGATTGGGTCCGGCGGCGGGCCCCCGCCTCAGGCTGACCACGACATTGATGATGAAGACGAGGACGCTGATCGCGATGACATAGGCGCCCAGGGTCGAGATGAGGTTGTAGGGGCCCCAGCCCATGTGAGCCGGATAGGTGTAGACGCGCCGCGGCATGCCGATGAGGCCCAGCAGGTGCATCGGGAAGAAGGCCACGTTGAAGCCGATGGCGAAGAGCCAGAAGTTCCACCGGCCCAGGCGCTCGCTCAGCATCCGCCCGGTGATTTTCGGGAACCAGTAATAGAAGCCCGCGAACAGCGGGAACACCGCTCCCCCGATCAGCACATAGTGGAAGTGAGCGACGACGAAGTAGGTGTCGTGGACCTGCAGGTCGAGCGGCACGGAGGCGACCATCACCCCGCTGAGGCCGCCGATCACGAAGATCACGATGAAGCCCAGGGTGAACAGCAGCGGCGTCCTGAACACGGGTCGGCCCGCCCAGAGGGTCGCGATCCAGGAGAAGATCTGCACCGCGCTCGGGATGGCGATGGTCATGCTGGCGGCGGTGTAGAAGCTGTCGCCGAGCCGCGGCAGGCCGGTGGCGAACATGTGGTGGACCCACAGGCCGAAGGCCAGGAAGGCGTTGGCGATCAGCGCCAGGACCATGACCGGGTGGGCCACCACGGGACGGCGTGCGAAGGTCGCCACGATCATCGAGGTCATCCCCAGCGCCGGGACGAAGATGATGTAGACCTCCGGGTGGCCAAAGAACCAGAACAGGTGCTGCCAGAGGAGGTTATCGCCGCCCTCGGCGTAGTTGTAGAACTGGGTCCCAATCAGGCGGTCGGCGATCAGGAAGCTCGAGGCCAGCATCACCGCCGGCATGGCGAAGATGATCATGAAGGCCGTGGCCAGCATCGACCATAGGAAGAGGGGCATGCGCGCCAGGGTCATTCCGGGAGCCCGCATCTTCATGATGGTGGCGACCAGCTCCACCGCCACCGCCAGGGCGGCGAACTCGGTGAAGGTGATCATCTGGGCCCAGACGTCGGGGCGCTTGCCGATGCCGTACTGGGGTCCGGAGAGCGGCGTGTAGGCGAACCAGCCCACGTCCGGGCCGATGTTCAGGGCGAAGGCCACCCAGAGGAAGATGCCTCCGGCCAGGTAGATCCAGTAGCTGAAGGCGTTCAGCTTCGGGAAGGCGATGCTGCGGGTCCCGCACATCAGGGGCACGAGATAGACGGCCATGGCCTCCATCACCGGCACGGCGAAGAGGAACATCATGGTCGAGCCATGCATGGTGAAGACCTGGTTGTAGAGGTCCGGGCCCATGAGGTGGCCGTTGGGGCGCGCCAGCTGGGTGCGGATCAGCACCGCCAGGATCCCGCCAAGGACGAAGAAGGCGAAGGCGGTGACGATGTATCGGACCCCGATGCGCTTGGGATCGACGCAGGTCACGAAGCCCCAGAACCCCTTGGGCGTATGCCAGGTCTGCTCGAGCCGCGCGTGCAGCTCGGCGTCCTGCGGCCCCGGCCCGGCCGCCGGAGGAGAAACATCGGTGATATGGATGTCAGCCACGCTCACTTGAGGGTGTCCAGATAGGCGACGACGGCCTGCAGATCGGCCGGCTTGAGCCCGGTGATGGGCATGTTGGCCCCCGGCTTGACGCCTTGCGGGTCGGCGATCCAGGCGGCGAGGGCGGCCTTGGAATAGGGCAGGGCGCCGGCGGCGATCGACTTGCGGCTGGCGATGTGGGTGAGGTCGGGCCCGCTGCGTCCCCCGGCGGTGGTCCCCTGGACCGCATGGCAGAGCGAGCAGGCGCCGGAGACCACGATCTGCTGGCCGCGCTGCTGCTCGGCGGTCATCGGGGCAGGCGCCTCCGCGCGCTGGCGCACCTTCCAGGCGTCGAAGCCCACCGGGGTGTCGACCACCACGTCGATGGCCATGTTGGTGTGCTGCAGGCCGCAGAACTCGGCGCACTGGCCGCGGAAATCGCCGACCCGCCGGGGGGTGATCTGGATGGTGTTGGTCCGCCCGGGGATCAGGTCCTCCTTGCCGTGCAGATTGGGGACCCAGAAGCTGTGGATCACGTCGTTGCTGGCCAGGGTGATCTCGGCGGGGCGGTTGACCGGCAGGTGCAGCTCGTTCGCGGTGGTCACTCGCTGGCTGGGGTCGGGATCCTCGTACTCGATGTTCCACCACCACTGCTGGGCGGTGATCCTGACGCGGATCGGCGCCGCCCCCGCCTTGGCGAGACTGCGATCGACCAGGAAGCTGCCGGTGATCAGCACCAGGAGCCCCAGGACCACCAGGGCGGTCCAGCCGCCCATGGCCCCCTCGATGCCGCGGTCGTCAGCCTCGACCTGGCCCTCGCCCACCGCCAGGCTCCCGAGCCTGCTCCGCGCGCGCCAGAGCGCCCAGGCGAGGAAGGCCAGGACCAGCAGGTACATGAACCCGCAGACCCAGAGCATCAGGACGAAGATGCCGTGGATGTCGCGCGCCTGGTCGGCGGCGGGATCAAGCGCCGACTGAACCCGGTTGCAACCGGCGAGCAGCAGGAGCCCGGCGAGGGCTGAAATCCGCGCCGGTCTCATTGCGGCGCCTGGGTGGAGCCGGGATAGCTCCAGCGGGGTTTCTCGGTCTTGCTCTGTGTCCCCGCGGGCGTGCCGGTGAGCTCGTCGTAGCGGGCGGAGACGGCGCTCCGGGGCGTGTTGCCGGAGAGGGAAAGGACGTAGGCGGCGATCTGCCAGATCTGCTGGGGCGGGATCTTCGCTCCCCAGGCCGGCATGCCGTTCGGGCGCCCGTCGGCGATGGAGGCGTAGATCTGGTCGATGCGGCCGCCGTAGCGCCAGGCGGAGTCCATGAGGGCCGGACCGATCCCGCCGCCGCCGTTGAAGTGACAGCCGCTGCAATTGTACCAGCGGTAGAGTTGCCCGCCCTGCGTGATGGCGTAGGCGTTGCCCTCGAAGGTCTTGAGAGTCGGATCCAGGGCCCGAGGGGGCCTGCCGTCGGGCCTGAGGTCACTGACCTGCACTGCGGCTGGGGGGACGGTCGGCGGCGGCCACCCGCGGACGTCGCGGGTTTCCCGCTGGCATCCGGCGGTGACGCCCGCGGCGGCGATCAGCAAAATATATCCTGCGCGGATATATCTGGACCCAGAGCATCCGCTCCTGGACCGCATTGCGCCTCTACTCCACACCCGGCGGCTGAACGGCCGTGCTTCAGGGAAGGTTCCTGGCCGTGGGCCCGAGCGTCAGCTTGACGGGTGGTAGACGGCGGCGCCAACATCATGTTCCCGTTTCGTTCGTCGCCAGTGGAGCTTGTTTATCGCTGGCGCATTTCCATCTGTTGAGACGACACGGTTCGGGCAGAGGGGCGAACATGACCGCAGACGCCACGGCGCCCTCGGCGTCCGACGCCCGCATCGCCGACCGCGACCGGTGGCGCAGCCTCTACCAGTCGGTCAGGTCCCAAAGCCTGCGGCTGGCTGCGCCGCTGAGCGCAGAGGACCAGCAGGTCCAGTCCATGCCGGACGTGAGCCCCACCAAGTGGCATCTGGCGCACATCACCTGGTTCTTCGAGACCTTCCTGCTGCAGCCTCACCTGGCGGGCTACGAACCGTTCGACCCGGTCTTCGGCTACCTGTTCAACTCCTATTATGAAGCGGTCGGAGACCGGCATCCGAGGCCGCAGAGGGGCCTGCTCTCGCGCCCGCCCCTGGAGCATGTCCTGGCCTACCGGGCCCACGTGGACGCAGCCATGGAGCGGCTGATCGGCGCGGCCGGATCGGCCAGCTGGAGCGAGATCGGGCCTCTGGTCGAGCTCGGGCTGCATCACGAACAACAGCATCAGGAGTTGATCCTGATGGACATCAAGCACGTGTTCTGGACCAACCCGCTGCTGCCCGCCTATGCGCCGGCGCCGCCCGCCGATGCGGGGGACGCCCCGCCTCTGGAGTGGCTCGACTTCGACGGAGGGCTCGTCCAGATCGGCCATGAGGGGCCCGGCTTCGCCTTCGACAACGAAGGGCCGCGCCACAAGGTGTGGATCGAGCCCTACCGGCTGGCCTCTCGGCTCTCGACCTGCGGCGAATACCTCGCCTTCATGGAGGACGGCGGCTATGCGCGGCCGGAGCTCTGGCTCTCTGACGGTTGGGCGGCGATTGGACGCGAGGGCTGGACCTCGCCGCTCTACTGGCGGGAAGGCGCAGAGGGCTGGGAGATTTTCACCCTTGGCGGGGTGAAGCCCCTCGATCGCGCCGAGCCGGTCAGCCATCTCAGCTACTACGAGGCGGACGCCTTCGCGCACTGGTCGGGCGCCCGCCTGGCGACCGAGGCGGAGTGGGAGGCGGCCGCGCCAGCCGCGCCCGCATCCGGAAACCTGGGAAGCCTGCATCCGGCGCCCGCGGCGGGCGGCGGCCTTCAGCAGATGATCGGCGATCTCTGGGAATGGACCATGAGCCCCTACGTCGCCTATCCGCGCTACCGGCCGCCCGAAGGGGCCGTCGGCGAGTACAACGGCAAGTTCATGTCCGGGCAGATGGTCCTGCGCGGCGGGGCCGCCGTGACGCCGGAGGGACACGTCCGTCCGACCTACCGCAACTTCTTCCCGCCCGGCGCACGCTGGGCCTTCTCCGGGGTGAGGCTCGCCGCCGATGCTTGATATGCCTCTGCAATCCGATGCGGGTCTGATCGCCTTCCACGACCACGCGGCCCAGGAGGAGAGCTTCCTCGACGCCGTGCTGGAGGGACTGTCGAGGCCGGAGAAGGCCATCCCCTGCCGCTTTCTCTACGACGAGCGCGGTTCGGCGCTCTTCGACCAGATCTGTGAGCTCGGGGAATACTATCCGACCCGCACCGAGACGAAGATCCTCCAGGCCTGCGCTCCGGACATCGCCGAGCGGGTGGGGCCGGCCGCTCAGCTGATCGAGCTGGGGTCGGGGTCCTCGATCAAGGTGCGCATCCTGCTGGACGCGTTCGACAGGCCCGCCGCCTACGTGGCCGTGGATGTCTCGCGAGAGCACCTGAGGCGAGCGGCCCAGCGTCTGGCGGCCGACTTCCCCGCCCTGGAGGTGGCTGCGGTCTGCGCCGACTATGGCGCCTCCTTTCCCCTGCCCGAACTCGGGGGCGACGGTCGGCGTGTCGCCTTCTTCCCCGGCTCCACCATCGGCAACCTGGAGCCCGACGCGGCTCTGGCCTTCCTCAAGCTCTGGGCGCGCCGGCTTGGACCCGGCTCCTCCATGCTGGTCGGCGTCGACCTGAAGAAGGATCCCGGCATCCTGCACGCGGCCTATGACGACTCCGAAGGGGTCACCGCCGCCTTCACCCTGAACCTCCTGGCCAGAGCCAATCGTGAGCTCGGCGCCGACTTCGACCTCGCCGCCTTTCGCCACGAGGCGCGCTACGACCAGGGCAAGGGGCGCATCGAGATCCACCTGCGCAGCCTGAAGGACCAGACGGTGCGGCTGGCCGGCCGGCAGATCGCCTTTTCCCGCGGCGAGCGGGTGCACGTGGAGCATTCCTACAAATACGCCGCCGAGCAGTTCCAGGACCTCGCCCGGAGCGCCGGGTTCGAGGCGGAGGCGGTGTTCACCGATCCCGCCCGCCTCTTCAGCGTGCACTACCTCACCACCTGAGGCTGATGACCGGGGGGGCGATCATCGCGCTTCAAGAGGTCGCCAAGTCGTTCGACGGCGGCCGGAGCTCCGCCGTCGACGGCGTGAGCCTGTCCGTCGCCGAGGGGGAGTTCCTGGCGCTGGTGGGCGCCTCAGGTTCGGGCAAGACCACCACCCTCAAGATGATCAACCGGCTCGTCGAGCCCGATCGCGGGGAAGTTCTGGTCGATGGCGCCCCCGCCCGCAGCCTGTCCGCGCCCGAGCTGCGCCGCCGCATCGGCTACGTGTTCCAGGGCATCGGCCTTTTCCCGCACCTCTCGGTCGCCGAGAATATCGCCATCACCCCCGCCCTTATGGGTTGGAGGCGCGCGGACGCCGACGCGCGGACCCTGGAGCTGCTGGACCTCGTGGGCCTGCCGCGCAGCTATGCGCCCCGGGCGCCGGCCGCCCTTTCGGGTGGCGAGCGGCAGCGGGTGGGGGTCGCGCGCGCCCTGGCGGCGCGGCCCAAGATCGTCCTCATGGACGAGCCTTTCGGGGCGCTGGACCCGGTCACCCGCGATGGGCTGGGGCAGGCCTATCGCGATCTGCACGAGCGGCTCGGCCTCACCACGGTGATGGTCACCCACGACATGCAGGAGGCCATCCTGCTGGCCGACCGCATAGCGGTGATGGGCAAGGGCAGCCTCCTGGCCGAAGGGACCCCCGGCGAGCTGGTCGGCGCCTCCGCCGATCCGCAGGTCCGCGCCCTGATGGACATGCCGCGCAGCCAGGCCGAGCGCGTCCGCGCACGCCTCGGTCAGGAAGGCGGCGGCGATGGATGACCGCTTCGCCGCGGCCTGGCGCCTGCTTCCCGGCTATCTGGGCCAGCACGTCTTGCTCAGCGCCGCAGCGCTCGCCCTGGGCCTGGTCGTCAGCCTGCCCCTGGCCCTGCTCGCGGCGAGGAGTCCCAAGGTGCGCTGGCCCGCCCTCGCCATCGCCAGCCTGATCCAGACCATTCCCGGTCTGGCGCTGCTGGCCCTGTTCTACCCGGTGCTGCTGGCGATCTCGTCCCTGACCCTGAGACTGTTCGGCCTCTCCATACCAGCCCTGGGCTTCCTGCCCTCGCTCCTGGCCCTCACCCTCTATTCGATGCTGCCGATCCTGAGAAACGGCGTCGCGGGGCTGACCGGCCTGGACCCGGCCGTGCTGGAGGCTGCCGACGGCGTCGGCATGACGGCCCGGCAGAAGCTCTGGCGCGTCGAAGTCCCCCTGGCCGCCCCGGTGGTCATGGCCGGAGTGCGGACGGCGGCGGTCTGGACCATAGGCGCGGCCACCCTCTCGACCCCGGTCGGCCAGACCAGCCTCGGCAACTACATCTTCGCCGGGCTGCAGACCGAGAATTGGGTCTTCGTGCTGTTCGGCTGCTTCGCCTCCGCGGGCCTCGCCCTCGTGGTCGATCAGCTGCTGGGCATGATCGAGGCGGGCGGCGCCCCCCCCGACCGCCCCCGCCGGCC
>FTGK01000726.1_pt1 | contig 18429 bp, 13 predicted proteins | sample 1640691 | NCBI WGS metagenome assembly FTGK01 (sample SAMEA3914789, study PRJEB12502) | metagenome | biome: forest; material: soil | place: Canada | collected 2011-07-03 | depth 0.3 m | reverse complement strand
CCGCCTCGTGTCGGAGTATAGCTCAGTCTGGTAGAGCACCACGTTCGGGACGTGGGGGTCGCAGGTTCAAATCCTGCTACTCCGACCATCTCTCCCGCCAGCCCGCCGCAAGACCTTCTTCAACGCCGTCGAGGCCGGCGCCTGGCGGCTGGTGTGCGCCGCTTTGACCGGGCGCCGGGCCACTGTAGGTTGACGGCGGGATCGAGGCGGACGCGATGAAACAGTTTCTTCTGACCATGGCCGGCGTGGTGGCCGGGCTGATGCTCTTCTTCGTCGGCCTGCCCCTGATGCTGATCCTGTCGGCGCTGAGCGCGCCAAGGCCCGTCGCCGCGGCCACAGTGCTCGAGCTGGACCTGCGCCGCACGCTCAACGACCAGGACGCCCAGAACCCCCTGGCCCTGCTGGGCAAGCGGGCGCTCTCCACTATGTCGGTGGTGGAAAGCCTGAGGCGCGCCGAGACGGACCCCAAGGTGAAGGGCCTGCTGATCCGCCTGCCGGAGGGCGGCCTGTCCCCGGGCGAAGCCGACGAGCTGCGCCTTGCCGTCAAGCACTTCCGCGCTGCCGGAAAGCCGGTCTACGCGCACAGCCAGGGCCTCTTCCCCTCCGGCGCGGTCACCTCGACCTATATGCTCGGCGCGGCCGCCGATCAGTTCTGGATGCAGCCGGGCGCCTCGTTCGAGGCGGTGGGGCTCGCCACCGAAGAGCCCTTCTTCAAGCGGCTGTTCGACAAGTACGGGGTCAAGGCCGACTACCAGCAGCGCGCCGAATACAAGACCGCCGTCAACCCGTACCTCTACGACGACTTCACCGCCGCCCACCGGGAGTCGGAGCTGTCCTGGATGGGGTCGATCTACCAGTCGTCGGTCCGCGCCGCGGCCCAGGACCGCCGCCAGGCGCCCCCGGCGCTGCAGAAGACCCTCGAGGGCGGCCCCTATCCGGCCGATCAGGCGCTGAAGCTGGGCCTGATCGATCGCCTTGGCCAGGTGAAGGACGTCGAGACCGCCATCCTCGGGCGCGCGGGCAAGGGCGCCAGGCTGACCGATTTCGCGGTCTACGCCTCCAACACCCGCAAGGCCGACGACGGCTCCGGCGCGGCCATCGCGGTGGTCTATGGCGAGGGCGAAATCGTCACTGGAGACTCCAGCTCCGGCACAGTGGTGGGCTCCAGCCAGAGCATGCACTCCGACGACATCGCCAAGTCCATCTACGACGCCATCGACGACAGCGACGTGAAGGCGATCGTCTTCCGCGTCTCCTCGCCGGGTGGCGCGGACACCGCCTCCGAGCAGATCCTCGCCGCCGTCAGGGCGGGGAAGGCGGCCGGCAAGCCGATCGTGGTCAGCATGGGCGAATACGGCGCCTCGGGCGGCTACTGGATTTCGTCGGAGGCGTCCGCCATCGTGGCCGAGCCCTCGACGCTCACCGGCTCGATCGGGGTCTATGGCGGCAAGCTGGCGGTCGGCCAGGCGCTCGGCCGCTTCGGGGTGGACCTTCGGCAGCTGAAGGTGGGCGGGCCCTACGCCGGCGCCTATGCCGCTGGCTCGGAGTTCACCCCCGAGCAGAAGGCGGCCTTCGCCCGCTCCATCGACGTCGTCTACGACGGCTTCATCCAGCGCGTAGCGACCGGGCGGCGGATGTCTCCCGACAAGGTGCGCCAGATCGCCAAAGGCCGCGTCTGGACCGGCGAGCAGGCCTATGGGATCGGCCTGGTGGATGAGCTCGGCGGCTTCTACCAGGCAGTGGACAAGGCCAAGGCCCTGGCTGGGCTGAAGGGTGAGGTGCGCATCAAGCGCATGGGTCAGCCCAAGTCCGCCCTCGAGGCTATCACCCGCGTGTTCAGCGCCGACGCCGCCTCGCTCGGCCACCTGGCGCGTCTGGGCCAGGTCCTGTCCGACCCCAAGGTCGAGGGAATGCTGAACCAGGTGGAGGCCGCACGGCTTCATGCGGAGGGCGCCGCCGACGTTCTGGCGCCCCTGCCGAGCTTCAGATGAGCGGGATTCGCGACCGGCCGGTCTCCCCCGAGCACGATCGCAAGCTCCTTCTCGAGGCGACCGAGGCGGCCCGGGCGGGGGACATCGACCGCGCCATCGAGCTGGCCCAGACGGCTCTGGCCGGCGGGCTCAGCCATCCCCTGTTCCTCAAGCTGCGGTCGGTGAAGCGCGAGCGCGAGGGCCGCCTGCCCGAGGCCGTGGCCGACCTCAGGGCCGCGCTTGAGGACGCCCCCGACGACTTCGCCGCCCTGAACGCCCTGGGGCTGCACCTTGCCCGCATGGGCCGGGCGCGCGAGGGGCTGCAGGAGCTGGACCGGGCGGTCGCGCTCAACCCCGCCTTCGCCGCCGCGCAGCTGAACCGCGCCTGGGCCCTGGAGAATCTCGGCGACCTGGACGCAGCCGAGAGCGCCTATCGTCGCGTCCTCGAGATCGAACCCGCCAGCGCCCGCGCCCTCGGCTCGCTGGCCTGGCTGGCCGCCCGGCGCGCCGACTGGAGCGAGGCGCTCCGGCGCGCCGATGCGTCGCTCGCCCTGTCGCCTGATCCCGCGGCCCGCCTGGCGCGCGGCTTGGCGCTTCTGCGCCAGGACGATCCCGCGGCAGGGGAGCGCGAGATCCGCGTCCTGCTGGGACAGGAAGGACTGCCCCCGTTTGAGCGCAGCACCGCGCTGTGGCTGCTGGGCGAGGCCCTGGACGCTCAGGATCGTCCGGCCGAGGCCATGTCCGCCTACCAGCAGTCGAACGGCGCGCTCGCCGGAGCCTACGGCCCTGTCCTAGGCGCGGGCCAGGGCGACGCGGCGGCGTTCGTCGATCGGCTCGCCACCCGCTTCGAAGGCATGGCGCCGAAGAGCTGGCCCGGGGCGGCCGGCCTGACGTCTGAGGCGCCTGCGTTCGTGCTTGGCTTCCCCTGCTCGGGCGTCGAGGTCGTCGGCAGGCTCCTTGCGTCGCATTCCAAGGTGGCCACCCTCGAGGGCCAAGGCTTCCTCGCCAGGCCCACCGCGGTCTACCTGGAGGCGCCCGGGGGCCTCGATCGGCTGGAGCACGCCGGGCCGGAGGAGCTTCAGCCGTTCATCGAGGAGCTTTGGGCCGCTGCGGCGGACGCGGCCGGGGGCGATCTGAGCGGGCGGCTGCCGGTGCAGTCCCTGCCCCTGAACACCCTGGCCCTGCCGCTGATCGCGCGGCTGATCCCCGACGCCAAGGCCGTCATGGTGGTGCGCGACCCGCGTGACGTGGTGCTGAGCTGCTTTCGCCAGCCCTTCGCCCCCAGCCGGACCAATGCGGAGTTCCTGGACATTCAGCGGGCGGCCGGGTTCTACGCGGCCGTCATGCGCTTCGCCGACGCGGCCGAGATCGCGCTGGACCTGAAGATCCACCGGCTCCGCTACGAGGACCTCGTCCAGTCGCAGGAGGCGACGATGCGGGCCCTCTGCAGGTTCCTCGGCCTCCGCTGGAGCGCGTCGCTGGCGGCCCCTCCCGACCTCCAGGGCGAGACGCCCGGCCGCTGGCGCGCGCATGCCGCGGCCTTGGAGCCGGTCCTGCCGATCCTGGCCCCCTGGATCGACCGTTTCGGCTATGACCACGGGTGACGCCGCCGCGCGCCTCGCCAGGGCCCGAGCCCACATCGCGGGAGGCGACCTCCCGGCGGCGCTCGCCGAGGCCCGGGCCGCCGCTCAGCTCGACGCCAGCCTGGCCGAGGCCTTCGCCATCTGGGGCATCGCGGCCTGCGAGACGGGCCGTTTCGCGGAGGCCATCGAGCCTCTTGCCATCGCCGCGCAACGGGCGCCGAGGGGGTCGGTGGGGTGGGCCAACGTCACCAGCCAGCTGGCGCGGGCCCAGTCCAACGTCGGTCTCTGGTCGCGGGCCTTCGGCGCGGCGGCCGATGTCGAAGCGATCCGGCCACCCGATCCCCCTGTGCGTCAGCGCATCGGAGCCGCCTTCGCTCGCGTCGGCCTGATCGAACGGGGGCTCCAGCACCTGGAATGGGCGGCCAGGGCCCGCCCGGACATGGTCGAGGCTCAGCACGAGCTGGGCGTCGCCTACCTCTCCCTCGGCCGTCCCGATGAAGCCGAAGCGGCGTTCGAGCGCGCGGTGGCGCTCGCGCCGCGTTGGGCGCCGCCGCACTTGGCGCTCGCCAGCCTGCGGCGCTGGACACCGCAGACGGCTCACCTGGATCGGCTGTCGGCGCTGCTGGACGATCCGGCGCTGGACCAGGGCGACCGCGCCGGGGTGAGGTTCGCCCTGTTCAAGGAGCTGGACGATCTCGGGCGACCCCTGGAGGCGTGGGCGAACCTGGAGGCGGGCAACGCCGCGGTGGCGGCCATGCATCCCTGGTCCTCCGAGGAGGATCGCGCCCTCGTCGACGCCCTGATCGAGACCTTCCCGCCCGCGCGCTTCGCCTCGCCGCCACCCACGACGGAGTCAGGCGAGCCCACGCCGATCTTCGTCGTCGGGCTGCCACGCTCCGGCACCACGCTGGTGGAGCGGATCCTGGCCGCCCATCCTCAGGTCATGGCGCGGGGCGAGACGCCGATCTTCCAGATGGAGTTCCGGGCCGCCTCGCGCGCGCCTGACCGGCGGAGCCTGACGGCGGCCACCGTTCGCGGCGTCGCCGCTGTCGATTGGGCCAGGGTCGGAGCGGCCTATCGGGCCCAGACCGCCTATCTCTGCGAAGCCGGCGCGCGCTTCGCGATCGACAAGCTGCCCGCCAACAGTCTGGTGATCGGCGCGATCCGCCTGGCCTTTCCCGGAGCGCCCATCGTCCTGGTCCGACGCCCCGCCATGGACACCCTGTTCGGCTGCTATCGCATCGAGTTCAGCGGCCTTTACCGGTGGGCCAACGCCCTGGACGCCCTGGCCGACCACTATGAGCAGCACCAGCGCCTGATGGCGCATTGGCGGAGCTGCCTGGGAGACGGGCTGATCGAGGTCGCCTACGAGGCGCTGGTCACAGATCCGGAGCCGCAGATCCGCAGAATGCTGGAGGCCTGCGGGCTTGGCTTCGAGCCAGCCTGTCTCTCGCCGGAGCAGGCGCAGGGCGCGGTGCGCACCGCCAGCATCGCCCAGGTGCGCGAGCCGATCAGCGCCAGGGGCCTGGGCGGCTGGCGGCGCTACGCCTCGCAGCTGGAGCCCCTGCGCGCGGACCTCGAGGCCCGCGGCCTGCTCTAGAATCAAGATTTGAGCGCGTTCAGATCGCAAAACCGGGTTCCACTTTTGCGGAACGCGCTCTAGCCCTTCGCCCAAAAGAAAAGCGGCGGACCCGAGGGCCCGCCGCCTGACTTTTTTCCTGTGGGACCGGCCTTAGAAGTCGGCCGTGACCCCGAGGAAGCCGTACCGGCCGAGGGCGTCGTACACCGTCGGATAGGTGTTGCCGTTGAACCGGATGTCGGTGCCCCCGACCGCGTTGCCGAGCAGCGGCGGCTCCCGGTCGAAGATGTTGTTCACGCCCAGGCGGAAGGTCACGTGGTCCTTCACCCGCCACTCGGCCGCGAGGTCGAAGTAGCTCTGGGCCGGCAGCTTCGCGTCCGCGGTGGTGGTCGGGGTGGAGCCGGACAGGTACGGGTTGGAGGACGCGCCCTGGGCCTTGACCGAGCCGTAGTAGCGCCAGGCGCCCGACAGCTCCAGACCGTGCCACGGCGTGGTCCAGGTCAGGCGCATGTTGTGACGCCATTGCGGGTTCGGCGAACCACAGGTCGACAGGCCGTAATAGCCGGCGCAGTCGTAGGACGTGATGTTCGCGTTGGTCGACGGAATGCCCGGGTTGGTGGACAGGTCCATCAGGTAGGTGCCGTTGAACGCCAGGGCGATCGAGCCGCCGCCATCCCAGCCGAAGCGGGAGAACGGCGTACGGTAGTTCACCGAAATGTCGATGCCGCTGGTGCGCAGGAAGCCGACGTTGACGTTGGTGGCCAGGACATAGCCGATGGTGCCCAGCCAGAGCGAACCGTTCTGCGGGTCGCGGTGAACCAGCGCGCACAGGGCGGGGTCGCCGTTGGCCACGCAGGTGTTCAGGGCCAGCTGCGGGTCCAGGGCCTGAATGTAGTTGTTCACCTTGACATGGTAGTAATCGACCGAGGCGCTGAAGCCCGGCAGCATGCGCGGGGTCAGAACGCCGCCCACCGTGAAGGTGTCGGCCTTTTCAGGCCGGAGCGACGGGTTGCCCCCGAGCAGGCCGTTGTACTGGTTGGCGCTGTTGAGCGCGACGTGGCCGTACTGCCCCGCCGTCACGCCGGAGTTGGCGCACTGGGCGGCCGTGAAGGCCGGGTGCGCGCCGGCGCAGGGGTCGCTCGACAGCAGCAGGCCGACCGATTGCGGCGTGAACAGCTCGTTGACGTTCGGCGCGCGCACCGCCCGCTCGTAGCTGGCCCGCAGCAGCAGGTCGTCGACCACCTTCCAGCTCAGAGAGGCCTTGTAGGTGTTGGTCTGGCCGGACGAGCTGTAGTCGGAGAAGCGGTAGCCGAGGTCCAGGTCGAAGGACTTGGCCAGCGGCATGTCCTGGATCAGCGGGATCCGGGCTTCGCCGTAGAGTTCATAGACCTGATAGGCGCCGGCGACCGGCTCCAGAGGGCCGCCCTGGCCGGTCAGGTCGCCGCTTTCGAACTCGCGGTCCACCTTGAAGTCCAGCTGTTCGCGGCGGTACTCGGTGCCGACCGCGATGCCGACATTGTCGCTGGCCCAGGGGCTCTTCCAGTTGAGCTTGCCGGTCAGGTTGGCGCTGACCACGAACTCGGTGGTCGAACCTTCCTTCAGGCCGGGAGCGGACACATAGGCGAGGGCCTGAGGCGTGACGCCGCCGACCTGGAAGATGTTGTAGGGCACGCAGCCCGCGTCGATCAGAGTCTGGGTGGCGCACTGGAGCTGGCCGCCAGGACCGACGACGATGCCTTCCAGGGCGTTGTGCAGGTTGCTGAGCGACAGGTCGTTGCGGAACTCTTCCTGGAAGATGTCGCGGCTGACCTGACCGGAGATGTCGTAGCTCCAGTTGGAGCTGATGTCCCCCTTGGCGCCCAGCACGATCCGGTAGTCGGTGTGGCGGTTGTCGTCCTGGCGTCCGCCGCCTTCGACGTTGCGGCGCAGGATGGCGAGCGAGGCCTTATCGGTCGGACCGAGGTTGCCCATGTTCGGGTTGGCGCAGAGGGTGGCGATTTCCTGAGCCGACAGCAGCGGGCTGTTGCACTCGATGTGGAAGACCTGGCCGAAGATGCCGGACGGCGCCGCCTGGGCGACCGTGTGGTCGTCCATGAACATCAGCTCGGCGTAGGTGTCGAGGTGCTCGTTGAACTCGTAGTGGGCGAAGGCGCCCGCGGTGTAGCGGTCGTCGGGACGCTGATAGTAGTTGAACGGGCCGTAGTTGAAGGCGTCCGTCGCGGCGTTGTACTCGCGCAGCGTGTTGCCCGGGCCGCCGCGGTCCACGATGAAGCGGTAGGGGCTGGTCGCCGCGTCGTTGGAGATGATGTCGGCTGGCGAGGTGGTGCCGGAGCCGGCGCAGGCGAAGGAGTGCGCGGTCTCGCCGAGGGTGCAGGCGCTGTAGTCGCGGTGGCTTTCCAGGATCGGCTGGATGTTCAGGTAGCCGGCATAGAGGGTGGCATTGCCCTTACCGTCGGGCGAATTGACGCCCATGACGGCCGTGACCTGGACCTGACGGCCGTCCCAGATGTTGCCCTTGATGGTGGGGAAGTTGTGGGCGGCCGAGGCGGCCTCGATGGTGCTGTTGCGGTTGTCATGCTCGTAGGTCGAGGCCTGCGCGTCGAGGCGGATGCCCTCGAAGTTCTTCTGCATGATGAAGTTGACGACGCCGGCCACGGCGTCGGAGCCGTAGGTCGCCGACGCGCCGCCCGTCAGCACTTCGACGTGGTCGATCAGCGGCGCGGGGATGAAGTTGATATCGGTGTAGGGGACTTCCGGGTCGCCAGGGCCGACGCGGCGGCCGTTGATCAGCACCAGGGTGCGGGCCGGGCCGAGGCCCCGGAGGTCGACGGTGGCGATGCCGATGCCGCCGGTGGAGTTGGTGATGCCTTCCGAGAAGCCGGCGAACACCTGCGGCAGCTGGTTCAGCAGGGTTTCGGTGTTCACCGTACCGGTCAGCTTGGCTTCCTGCTGACCGACCACGGTGACCGGGCTGGCGCTGGTCAGGTTGGGCTGCGGGATGCGCGAGCCGGTGACCACGATTTCGCCGACGGACGTCCCGCCCGCGGCCGGAGCCGCGTCTTGGGCGAACGCCTGGCCGCCGGCGACGAGCGCCGCGCCACAGATCATGGATGACGCCAGAAGGCGCGCGCGCATGGATTGGATTTTCACTTAGTGGACCTCCGATTGGGCGGGGCCGGATCTAGGCCTCGCCGCCCTACGAATTGCTGTGTCCCGGGAAACAGGCACCCAGCCCCCCGGTTGAGGCGAAGTTATGAAGCGGGCGCGGAGCCGGTCAACTTGGGTTACATCCCTGTAAGATGATCGGCGCCATGTTGTTACATCTTGGTCACAGCGTGGCGCGATTTAGGGCAAGACTCCGCCGCAATCGCGTTCGGGGGAGGAAAAAACTACCTTGGCCGAGGGCGACCGGCGCACGCGTGCCCCATTGAAGGGGCGGCGGAATGGCGCCTCAATGACTTGCATGGACGGAGGGGCGCAAATGCAGGCAAAACATACCGCTGCTATCTGTAGCGCCGGTTTCCTGGTGATCGCATTTTGGCCACAGGTTCCCTTTGCGGCGACCTCGGCCGCTCCCAAGCCCCGCGCGCCGGAGCTGCAGGCCATCGTCGACTGCCGCGCCATAAGCGACCGGGACGCCCGCCTCGCCTGCTACGACAAGGCCGCTGACCGGCTCGATCAGGCCGAAGCCTCCGGGCAGGTCGTGGTGGTCAACCGTGAGCAGGTCCGCAGCGTGAAGAAGGACATCTTCGGCCTTCAGCTGCCGAGCCTCGACATCTTCAGCGCAACCGGCCGCAAGGGGCCCGGCGCGGCCTCGGAGGAGATCGACCACCTCGACGGCGTGGTGAAGTCCGCCTGGCGCGGCGAGGGCGGCCGCTGGAACATCGCGCTCGAAACCGGGGCCGTCTGGCGGCAGACCGACAACTACGAGCTCGGCAGGCCGCCGCATACCGGCTCCAAGGTGGAGATCCGCCGCGGCGCCTTCGGCTCCTTCTTCATGAAGGTCGACGGCCAGGAGGCCTTCAAGGCCCACCGCGACCGCTGAGCGCCCTCAGCCCGCCGGGGGCGGGGGGCGCATTCGGCCCGGGTAGGAGAGCGCCTTCTTCACCCCGGGCCGCTGCTCCATGCGGCGCAGCCAGTCGTGCACCCTGGGCGAGGCCTCGGCGCTGAGCGCCTCCGGCGCCACACGCTCGGCGCCCGAGAACATCGAGAAGGCGTTGACGTCGGCCAGGGAGAAGGTGGGGGCCGCCAGCCACTCGTGCTCGGAAAGCTCCGTCTCAGCCTTCTCCACGGCGACCTTCAGCCGGCGGCGGGCGTCGGCGAGGTCTTCATCGCTGTATCCGGTGGAGGATACCGTCGCCCACTTCTTGCGCGGACCATCGAGCGGGATGCGCGAGAGGATCTCGTTCATCTCCGCCTTGTCGATCTTCTGCGCGAAGGGGGTGGCGAAATTGGCGCCGATGATGGTCAGGGCCGGGCAAAGGTGTTCATCGACGTACTTGGTCCAGATCCGCATCCGCGCGCGCCAGTAGGGATCGGCGGGACGCAGCGGCGTCTCGGGGAAGACGTCCTCGATGTATTCGTTGATGACGGTGGACTCGATGACCACTCGGCCGTCATGCACCAGCACCGGGACCTGGCCGTCCGGATTGATCTTCAGGAACCAGTCCGAGTACTGCTCCCACCGCCGACCCTCGAGGTTCAACTGCCGGCTGGTGAACTCGACCCCCTTTTCGGACAGGGCGATCAGCGGCTTCATCGAATTGGCCGCCGGTTCGAAGTGATAGAGCTCGAGCATCCGCCTCCCCTCGGCCGTCGCACGCGGCCATGACAGGTATCCTTACAAATGCCCGGCCCCAAGGCCAGCGCTGGGATGTTGCGAAGGCGGGCCGGAGGCCCGATGCTTGGAGCGTCCATCCCCTGGAGCCCCGCCATGGCCGCCGACATCCGCAAGGTCACCGACAGCTTCTCGGTCGCGCCGCAGATCGAGCCGGGCGACGTCGACACCGCCAAGGCCCAGGGGTTCGTGAAGCTGATCAACAATCGCCCTGACGGCGAGGTCCCCGGCCAACCCACCAGCGCCGAGATGGAAGCCGCAGCCCGCGCGGCGGGCCTCGGCTATGTCCACATCCCTTTTGCCGGCCGGCCGAGTCCGGAGCAGGCCGCGGCTGTCGCACGCGAGGCCGACGCCGCGGAGGGACCTGTGCTCGCCTTCTGCCGCTCGGGCACCCGTTCGATCACCGCCTGGTCGCTGGGCCAGGCCCAGGCGGGCCGCAGGTCGCCGAAGGAGCTCGTCGGCCTGGCGGCCGAGGCCGGCTACGACCTTTCGGCCATCCTCGGCGGCTAGTTTCCGATCAGCACCCTGGCCATGGTGGGCTGCACCGCCAGCTCGGGATGGCAGCTGGTCAGCATCACCAGACCCTGTAGCGCCATGAGACAGAGCAGCGCCGCGGCAGCCCTCTGGAGCCGCTTTGAGACGAAAATCGCGATATCCGCCGCCATGACCTCTACTCCCTCGTGCTTTCGAGGGTCTGCAGCGCAAGCTCCGGGCCGCGGGCGGAGCGGGCCGTGATCCCCTTCGTGCGCGACATGGACTTCCGCTACGGCGAGGCCGACCAGGTCTCGCCGCTGATCCGGCGGGTGGTGGCGCAGAACCCCGGCCCGTTCACCTTCACCGGCACCGGGACCTACATCATAGGCTCCGGCGAGGTGGCGGTGATCGATCCGGGTCCGGACCTTCCGGATCACCTCCAGGCCCTCCAGCGCGCCCTGCCGGGCGAACGGGTGGCGGCGATCCTCGTCACCCACACCCACCTTGATCACTCGCCCCTGGCGGCCGCCCTGGCCCGTTGGTCCGGAGCGCCGGTCTACGGCCTGCCCGCCCCGCCCTCCGAGGACGCGGCGATCCGGCTGGACGAGGGTCACGACCGCAGCTTCCGGCCGGACGTGCTGGTCGCCGATGGGGATCGTGTGTCGGGGACTGGGTGGACGCTGGAAGCCCTGGCCACCCCCGGCCACGCGTCCGCTCACCTCTGCTACGCGCTTCTCGAGGAGAACGCCCTCTTCTCGGGGGACCACATCATGGGCTGGTCGACCACAGTGGTGAGCCCGCCGGACGGCGACATGGCGGACTATCTGGAGAGCCTGGACAAGGTCGCGGCGCGCAGCTTCTCCACCCTGTGGCCCACCCATGGCCCGCCGGTGACCGAGCCTCGGGGGTTCTTGGCGGCTTATCGGGCCCACCGGCTGGAGCGCGAAGCCCAGGTGCTGGCGCAGCTGGCGAAAGGCCGCGGCCGCATCCCGGAGATGGTGGCGGACATCTATGCCGAGGTGGACCCGCGGCTGCATCCGGCCGCGGCGCATTCGGTGCTGGCGCACCTGATCAAGCTTGTGCGCGAAGGCCGGGTGGCGAGCGAAGGTCCGCCAGGCCCCGCCGCGGCCTACCGGCTCGCCGGCTGAGCCGCGATCAGCCGCACCAGGTCCGAGACGCGGCGACAGTTTGCGCCATAGTCGGAAACCCCGCCGCGGCCGACCGAGCGGACATCCACCATCGAGCCGCCGGGCCCGGCGGGCGACACTCGGACCGCCACGTCATCCTTGAGGCCCAGCCAGAACCCCGTGGCCGTGGCTTCCAGTCGCCCCGCCGCGGGCGCGTCGCTGATCAGGGCGAGACCCCTGGCCAGCAGGGCGGCCCGCGCGCGGCGGTAAGCCTCGTGTGCGGGAAGGCTCAGCACGACGGGCTTGGCGCTCGGGCAGGTCTCCGCGTTCACCTCCGCGACGCGGCGGTTCATGTAGGCGCCGGCGCTCGCCGGCACGAAGGGATCGGGCTCCACCGGAAAGGCGCCCGGACCGCGCTCGCGTATGAGCCGGGGGCTGAAGGCGATCGGACGGGTCCAATCGGTGGCGACGTCGTGGACGGGCGGATAGGTTTCGCCCATCGACTTCAGCCAGATCAGGGCCGCCAGGGTCACGAGAGGCAGCAGGAGGGTGAAGACGGCCCTGAGGCCGTAGGTGCGGAAGCCCGCGGTCACTGCCGCGAAGACGGCGAAGACACCCCCGAGCACGGCCAGGAGCGTCAGCTTGAAGGGCCAGTCGAGCATCAGCTGGCCGACGCCGACCCGCCAGTCGAGCAGGTCGAAGCGGACGCCGAGGGCGCCGACGGCGATCATCAGCGCGGGGGTCAGGGCCAGCAGAGCGGCCAGGTCCACGAAGAGGGCGGTGCGGCCCAGCTGCTGGCGAGCCCGGCGTCGGGCCTGGTGGGGGCGGCCTTCCAGGCGCAGCACCATGGGCCGGGCGTCTTCGGGCTGACGCGGTGAGGCCGCGGCCTCACCGGGATCCAGCGGACCAAGATCCAGCCGGTCCGCGGCGCCGATCTGCTCCTGTCGCGGCTCGGCGTCTTCGGCCTGCAGCGACGGAACCGGCTCTCCAGCCCCTGGGTCAGCAATGTCGGCATCGGCAGTCTCTGCGGGAGGGGCTTGGGCTTCCTCTGCGTCCGAGAGGTCCACCGCCTCCGTCTGCACCGCCTCGCCCTCGGGCTGCGCCTCGGGCTCCTCCTGGAACAGCACCGGCGCGGCGGCTCCGGCGAGGGCCAGGGCTGAAATGCGTGGGGGTGGGACGGCGAGTGGCGTCGCGGCAGCCGGCGCCGGGGCCGGGACGCTGTCGTTCGCCGGCGGCTCAGGGGGAGCAGCGTCCGCCGCTATGTAGACGGGCGGAGGCTCGGGCTCGGCGGGGACGGGGCCCGCCATCAGCTGCTCCAGCCGCTGGCGGAGGGTGGTCTTGCAGATGCGGCCAGCCGCATCCATCGGGAAGCTGTTGACGAACAGCAGCTCGCCGAGGCCGAGGCCGCCCAGGCGCTCACCGAGGAAACGCAGATAATCGGGCTTGCCGGCCAGGGCCCCGGGCTTGCGCTCGATCACCAGCACAGGGCCATCGGCGGCCATGCCGCGGGGCGGGTCGATGGCTGCGGCGCGGGCCGTGGCCGGATGCTCCAGCGCCGCCGCTTCCAGGGGCCAGGCCGGGATCTGGCCGCCGGCGGCGAACACCTGCTCCTCTGCCCGGCCAAGCAGAGCGATGCGGCCCTGGGCGTCTATGGTGGCGAGGTCACCGGTGTCGAGGAGATCGGTGTCGTGGATTGCGGCGACCAGGGGGCCCCGGGCGGCGAGGCGGCCAATGGCGATCCCATCGCGGGGGCGCGGACGGCCATCGGCGTCCAGCAGCTCGAGCTCGATCCCGAACAGGGGCAGAATGGCGGCCGGAGCGCGGCCCACGGCGGCCAGGCCGGCGGTCTCGGCCGAGCCCCAGGCGGCGAGCACCTCCACCCCGAAGCTGTCGCGCCAGGCGCGCACCAGGGCCTGAGGGCAAGGCGCGCCGGTTGCGATCAGCCGCTTGAGGCTGGCAGGCCGGCGTTCTTCGGCGCGGAACTGGTCATGGAGCGCACGCAGCTCGTCGGGGGAGCCGAACACCACGGTGGCGGACTCGCGGTCGGCGAGGATGCGGATCTGGGCGGGTTCGGTGCGGCCGGCCGGCAGCACCAGCTTGCAGCCCGCCGAGGCGGCGGCAAGGACGGCCGCGACCCCCGAGGCGCGCCAGAGCGGCGTCAGCACCAGGAGGGCCTCGTCCGGCGTCAAGCCGAGGCCTCCCGGCCCGACGGCGGCCAGGGCCTGCAGGGCGCAGATGCGGTGGCTCCAGGCGGTGGCGCCGCCCGACGCCGCGCTGTGCACCAGCAGGGCGGCTCCGTCCTCCTCCGAGGCGGGCTCGGCCAGCGGCCCGGCGGCCGTCTCCATCAGGGCGTCCTGGCTCACCACCACGTTCATGCGGGCAGCGAGGTCCTGTCCGGCCTCGCCCATGGAGATGACGCGCTCCAGCTGCGGCAGTTTCAGCAAGAGGGGCTCGAGCGACGCCAGGAGGTCGGGGTCCGCCAGCACCACCTTGTCGCCGTGCGTCCGCAACAAGGCCGCGACCTCGTCCGGAGCGAGAGCCGGATTGATCGGATGGCAAGCAGCGCCTGTCATGGTGATGGCCAGCCACGCTTCCAGCTGGCGCGCGGTGGCGGCGCCGATCACGGCGACCACGTCTCCTGGTTTCAGCCCCCCATCGGCCAGGGCGCCGGCCAAGCGGCGGGCGCGGAGTTCGAGCTGGGCGTAGCCGAGCCGCCGGGGAGCGCCTTCGGCGGAGGCGGTGACCACTTCGACCTGGCCGTGCGCGCCGGCCGCGTGGCGCAGGATTCGGTCAAAGGTCAGCGGCGAGGCATGGATCGGGCGCTGCATCGGAATGGGACTCCTCGGCCCGCTCCGTGCAAACCCCCTGCCGTCAGGGGAACAGGGCCGACACCGACCAGGCGGAGGCGGCATCGCTCCGGGCGAACAGCGTCCGGCGGTGCAGCCGGAAACGTCCCGCGCGCCAGAATTCCATCTGCAGGGGCGTCACCCGGAAGCCAGACCAGAATGGCGGCCTGGGGGGGCGACCCACCCCGAACTTCACGGCGTTCGCCGCCACGGCCTTCTCCAGCGCATGAGGCTCCGGCAGGGGGCGTGACTGGGCCGAGGCCCAGGCCCCGATCTGGCTGTCGCGGGCGCGGCTGGCGAAATAGGCGTCCGCCTCCGCATCGCTGACCCGGGTCACCGTCCCGCGGATGCGCACCTGCCGGCGCAGGGATTTCCAGTGGAAAAGCAGCGCGGCCTGCGGGTTGGCGGCCAGCTCCCGCCCCTTGGCGCTCTCCAGGTTGGTGTAGAAGACGAATCCCGCCTCGTCGAAGCCCTTCAGCAGCACGGTGCGCGCGTCTGGCAGGCCGTCGGCGCCGGTGGTGGCGAGGGTCATGGCGTTGGGATCGGCAGGCTCCGACCTGGTGGCGGCCGTCAGCCACTCCGCGAAGAGGGCGAAGGGATCCGCCTGCTCGGCGCCGATGTCCTCCTCGGTCGCATAGGCCAGGTAATCCGCCTCGCTCGGGGAGGGGGGGATCAGGTTCTTCGGGTCGGTCTTGCGGCTCATTCGCCCGCTTATAGCGCGCGAGCGCCGATTTAACGCGGAATTGACCCTGTGCGGCGAAGCTCGCGCAATGACGCGATCAGGGGCGGCGATGACGGCTGGCCAGGCGCGCGAGCTCCTGGGCCTTGCCCAGGATGCGGACGCGGCCGCGCTGGGCCGCGCCTATCGCGCAGCGGTCAAGGCGGCTCATCCGGACCTGGGCGGGGGCGATGCCGAGCGGCTGCGCCAGGTGATCGAAGCCCACCGGCTGCTGAAGTCGGCGCCGCAGAGCGCGATGGTCTTCGCGCCAGCACGCCAGACCACGGCCGACCCGCGCACGCTGATCCTGACGATCACCCTCGAGGAGGCGGTCAAGGGGGGGTGCCGGCGCTTGACCCTCCCCGGCGGACGCAAGACGGACCTGAGGCTGCCGAAGGGGCTGCGGCCTGGCGAAGTCTTGCGCCTTCGTCGCAAGGACGCTGGCGACCTCCTGGTCCAGATCCTCTTCCGACCCGCGCCTGGCGTCAGCGTCCGCGGCGACGACCTCTGGCTCGAGGTCACCGCTCCCACCCGTGAGGTCCGCGCCGGCGCGCGTCTCGAGCTCGACACCCCGCATGGCCGCCGCGTGCTGATCGCCCCCGAAGGCGCAGCGGAGGGCAAGCCGATCCGGCTGAAAGGCGAGGGCCTTCCCGCCCGCGGCCGCCACCTGGCCGGAGACCTGATCCTGAAGCTCCGCCTGGAGCCGCCCGCCTCCGACGCCCTCAGCGAAGAGTCCCTCTCCAAGGGCCTGCTCCGGCGCTTCTCGGCCCGCTGGGCGGCCTAGAGGCTCCGCTTGTTTGTGAGCCCGGGATCATCGGGCTAGAAGGCCCGCGATGTCCCACAACAGCTTCGGCCAGATCTTCCGCGTCACCACCTGGGGCGAGAGCCACGGGCCGGCGCTTGGCTGCGTGGTCGACGGCTGCCCGCCGGGCCTTCCCCTGGAGGCGGCGGAGATCCAGCACTGGCTCGATCTCAGGAAGCCGGGCTCCAGCCGCTTCGTCACCCAGAGACGCGAGCCGGACGAAGTGAAGATCCTCTCCGGCGTCTTCTCGGATGAGCGCACCGGCGGACAGGTGACCACGGGGACCCCGATCTCATTGATGATCGAGAATCTCGACCAGCGATCCCGCGACTATTCCGATATCGCCACCTCGTTCCGGCCCGGGCACGCCGACTACCCCTACTTCGCCAAGTATGGCGTGCGCGACTATCGCGGGGGCGGCCGCTCCTCGGCCCGCGAGACAGCCGCGAGGGTCGCCGCAGGGGCGGTGGCGCGCAAGGTCCTGGGGGATGGCGTCACCATCCGCGCCGCCATGGTGAAGATCGGCAAGCTCGGCATCGACCGCGGCCGCTGGGACTGGGCGCAGACCGGCGCCAATCCCTTCTGGTCCCCGGACGCCGAGGCGGCCCGGCGCTGGGAGACCTATCTGGACGAGGTCCGCAAGGACCAGTCCTCCGTCGGCGCCGTGGTCGAGGTCCACGCCGAGGGCGTGCCCCCCGGCTGGGGCGCGCCGATCTACGGCAAGCTCGACGCCGAGCTGGCCGCCGCCCTGATGTCGATCAACGCCGCCAAGGGGGTGGAGATCGGCGAGGGCTTCGGGTCGGCCGAGCTGACGGGGCAGGCGAACGCGGACGAGATGCGCATGGGGCCCAGCGGCCCCGAGTTCCTGTCCAACCACGCCGGCGGGATCCTGGGCGGCGTCTCGACCGGTCAGACCCTGATTGCGCGGGTGGCCTTCAAGCCGACCTCCTCGATCCCGACGCCGCGCAGGTCGCTGAACGAGGCGGGCGAGGAGATCGATGTCCGCACCACCGGCCGCCACGACCCCTGCGTGGCGATCCGGGCGGCCCCGGTGGTCGAGGCCATGACCGCCTGCGTCCTCGCCGACGCTTTCCTCAGGCACCGGGCCCAGACCGGCGGCGGGGCGTTCGTCCCGGGCCGGAGCGGGCGCAGCTAGCGCCCTTGCGTCCTTCGAGACGCCCGCTCGCGCGGGCTCCTCAGGATGACGAGATCAGTGGGCTGCACGAACTTTCGTCATGGTGAGGAGCGGCGCGCGAGCGACGCGTCCCGAACCACGCACCTAGAACCTCAGGAACCGCACTTCCTTGACGTAGGGGAGCGTCTTCACCCGCTCCAGCAGGGCTTCGGTGGGCGGCTGGTCGACGCCGACCAGGGCGATGGCGTCGTCGCCGGACGACATGCGCCCCAGGTAGAAGGTCGAGATGTTGATCCCGGCGTCGCCGAACAGCGAGCCGAGCCGGCCGATGAAGCCCGGCCGGTCCAGGTTGTTGACGTAGAGCATGTCCGGGCAGAACGGCGCGTCCAGGTCCATGCCCTTGATCTGCACGATCCGCGGCACGCCGCCGATCACCGTGCCGGCCAGGGAGACCTCGCCGCCGTCGTGGGTGACGGTGATCCGCATCAGGCTGTCATAGGTGGGCGACAGCTCCTGGCGGGCCTCGGTGACCGTGATCCCGCGCGCCTTGGCGATGGCCGGGGCGGAGACCACGTTCACCTCCGACAGCATCGGCCGCATGGCGCCGGCCAGGGCCGCGGAGGTCAGGGGTTTCACGTTGACCTGCGAGACGTCCCCTTCGTAGGCGATCTCCACCGCCGTGAAGCCGCCGTCCACCATCTGGCCGGCGAAGGCCCCGACCCGCTCGGCAAGGGCGATGTACGGGCGCAGCTTTGGCGCGTCCTCGGCGGAGATCGAGGGGCTGTTCAGCGAATTGGTCACCGCGCCCGTGAGCAGGAACTCCGAGATCTGCTCGGCCACCTGCAGGGCCACGTTCTCCTGGGCCTCGAGGGTGGAGGCGCCGAGGTGTGGCGTGGCGATGAAGCCCGGCGCGCCGAACAGCACGTTTTCCTTGGCCGGCTCCTCGACGAAGACGTCGAAGGCCGCCCCGCCGACGTGGCCGGAATCCAACAGGTCGCGCAGGGCCTTCTCGTCGACCAGGCCGCCACGGGCGCAGTTCACGATCATGACGCCCTTCTTGGTGCGCAGCAGGGCGTCGCGGGACAGGACGTTGCGGGTCTTGTCGGTGAGCGGGGTGTGCAGGGTGATCAGGTCGGCGCGCGGCAGCAGTTCGTCGAGCTCCACCTTTTCGACCCCGATCTCCACCGCCCGTTCCGGCGACAGGAAGGGGTCATAGGCCACCACCTTCATGCGCAGGCCGAGGGCCCGGTCGGCGACGATCGAGCCGATGTTGCCGCAGCCGATGATCCCCAGGGTCTTGCCGGTCAGCTCCAAGCCCATGAAGCGGTTCTTCTCCCACTTGCCGGCCTGGGTGGACT
>FTGK01000606.1_pt1 | contig 18933 bp, 15 predicted proteins | sample 1640691 | NCBI WGS metagenome assembly FTGK01 (sample SAMEA3914789, study PRJEB12502) | metagenome | biome: forest; material: soil | place: Canada | collected 2011-07-03 | depth 0.3 m | reverse complement strand
GTCGGAGCGGAACCCGCCGGCGTCGCCGCGGCGGGCGTCTTGGCGGCGGGGGCGGCGGCGTGGGCGATCTGCTCGAGGCTGTCGACGCTGGTCTCGTGCTTGCCCGAGATCGGCTGCATGCCGAGGTACTGGGAGGAGAGCCGCTCGATCCGGCCCGGCTGCTCCAGATAGGCGAGCTCGGCGTGCAGCAGGCGGATCTTCCGCTGCTCGTCGGCGATCTGGATCTCGGTGGAGGCGATGTCGGCGCGCTCGCCGCTGGCGAACGTCTTCACCAGGTAGAGGCCGATGACCAGCACCAGCAGGAGGCCTGCGCCCCAGAGGTTGACCAGACGGATCCCGCGGACCCGGCGAGTGAACAGCGTCGAGATCATGCCGCCCTCCTGAACGCCGGTGCGGCGGTGCGCACGCCGGCACGCAGCTTGGCCGAACGGGCGCGGGGATTGGCCGCGAGCTCCGCCTCGCCCGGCGCCCGGGCGCCCTTGAACAGGAGATCGAAGCTGGGCTGGGGTCCTGCCGCCGAGGGCGGCAGGTGGCGCGAGCCTGCCGGCAGCTTGCCTGCGCGCTCGGTGAAGAAGGCCTTCACGATACGGTCTTCGAGCGAGTGGAAGGTGACCACCGCGAGCCTGCCGCCGGTTCTCAATAAGCGCTCCGCCGCGTCCAGGCCGGCTTCCAGCTCGGACAGCTCCTGGTTGACCGCGATTCTGAGGGCCTGGAACACGCGTGTGGCCGGGTGGATCGGGGCGCCGCGGCGTCCGCCGACGGCCTTTTCCACAGATTCGGCGAGGTCGAGGGTGCGGGCGAAAGGTTCAACTGCGCGTCTGCGCACAAGGGCGGCGGCGATGCGTCGCGCCTGCCGCTCCTCGCCATAGACGAAGAAGATCCGCGACAGCTCGGAGGGCTCCAGGCTGTTGACCAGATCCGCGGCGCTCGGGCCGTCGGCCCCCATGCGCATGTCCAGCGGCCCATCCTTCATGAAGGAGAAGCCGCGCTCGGCCTCGTCCAGCTGCATGGAGGAGACGCCGAGGTCGAGGGCTACCCCGTCGCACTGCTCCTGCCCCGCGGCGCGGAGGGCGGCTTCCATTTCCGAGAAGCGGCTCTCGGAAAAGCGGAAGCGGGGGCCGAACTCGGCCGCCAGGGGCTGCGCGAAGCGTAGGGCGGTGGGATCGCGATCCAGGGCGAGGACCTCGGCCCCCTCCTGCAGGATGCCGCGGCTGTAGCCGCCGGCGCCGAAGGTCCCGTCGATCACCATCCTGCCCGGCGCGGCGGCGAGGGCCTCGAGGACCTCGGGCAAGAGCACTGGAACATGGGGGGCGTCCCTCATGCTGCCGAGCCCTGGAGCCGGGCGCGTTGCTGATTGCGGAGGGCCGCCAGGCCCTCGCGGGCGGAAAGCCGCTGGGCTGAGCGGTGGGCGCGGAAGGCCTCGCGGTCCCAGATCTGGAAGCGGTCGCCAAGACCCACCACCGCCACCCAGTCAGTGAGGCCGAAGTCCTGGCAAAGGGTGTCGGGCAGGGTGATGCGGCCGGCAGTGTCGAAAGACAGCTTGCAGGCGCCGCCGAGGATCGAGGTCTCCAGCGCCGAGCGGAGCGGGTCGCCGAACGGCAGCTCCTCGATCAGCGCCTGGTAACGATCGAACAGGGCCTTGCCGCCGGCCTCGATGCAGTCGGCTTCGATCGAGGGAAAGCAGAAGACGCCGTCGAAAGGGCCCGCCGCCACGGCGCGGAACTCCTGCGGCACCACGATGCGCCGTTTGCCGTCCAGCTGTTTCTCGAACGTCGAGAGAAACACCCGATCCGCCCCCACACGTCACGGCCAGCCGACAGAGCCCCACGGTCGCGCCCGGCTCCCGACGCGTCCGTTTTGGGTTAACATGGGATAAACTGGGAAGCAATGACACCAAGCGTTCAAAACAGCCCAGAACAGGTCCGGTGCGACAAGAAACCTTGCCGCGGCAGGTTATCCACAGAACATACCAGGAACTGTTTGTAAAAGTGCATGGTTAACAGGGCGGAGTGCGCTGGTTGCGGACTGAAGTAAGGGGACCAGACGGCCTGTAAGCCGGGTTCTGTGCCGCTCGCCCAAGACAAAAGCCCCTGGCGAACGCGGCGGCCATTCCTCTGGACCGTCCATCGCTGGACGGTTCTCGCGACCTACCCGGACGGCTCGGGCCGGCGAGGCCCTGCCCCCGCAAGGGGGCGCGTCGTCCCTATTCGGTCTTGCTCCAGGCGGGGCTTGCCATGCCGCCTCCGTTGCCGGAGACGCGGTGCGCTCTTACCGCACCCTTTCACCCTTGCCCGCCGCCGAGGCGGCAGGCGGTTTGCTTTCTGTGGCGCTATCCCTGGGGTCGCCCCCGGCGGGCGTTACCCGCCGCCTATTCGCCGTGGAGCCCGGACTTTCCTCCATCCTCCGAAGAAGACAGCGACCGCCCGGCCGTCTGGTCCGGCGCGAAAGTGGGCGCTGAGCGCACTCGGGTCAAGGCGGGCTTGGCCTTGGCCGGCCTAGGGGCCCGCCCTCCCGGGCCCCGTCATTGGCTTTCGGCCCCAAGATAGTACTTTGAGGAGACTTCGGGGGAGGGGTCGACATGGCTGTGACCGGCATCGGAGGCATGTTCTTCCGCGCCAAGGACCCTGAGGCGCTGACGGCCTGGTATCGCGACCAGCTCGGCGTCATCGTGAACGGCTATACGCCCTGGGAGCAGGCGGCCGGTCCGACGATGATCGTGCCGTTCGCCTCAGCCACGGACTATTGGCCCGCCGACAGGCAGTGGATGCTGAACCTCCGCGTCGACGACCTGGACGGCATGGTCGATCGGCTGCGAGGCGCCGGCGTCACCGTGGAACGGGATCCATCGACGGACACGCCCGAGGTCGGCCGCTTCGCCCGCATCCATGACCCCGAGGGCAATCCCATCGAGCTCTGGGAGCCTCCGGCCGAATAGGTCACTTCGGCAGGCGGAGCAGCCCCATCAGCCGCGCCCGGGTCTCGCCGTCCGCCACCCCGTGGACGGCGTCAGGCCGCCAGTGACGCTGGAAGGCGGTGACCACGGTCGCCATTGCCTCGTCGTAGCGCCCGGTGCGATCCACCTCGTAGCCCAACCTCGTCAGTCCGCTCTGCAGGGCGAGGACGCCGACGCCCTCGTCGCCGATCTGCAGCGGCTGCCCGGGCGCGGCCTGGGCCTCGATCCACAGGCCGTGACCAGCCTTGGCCAGGCGCTTCCAGGGGAAGAGTTCGCCGGGATCCTGCTTGCGTTCCGGGGCGACATCGGAGTGGCCGACGATGCGGTCGTCAGGGATGGTCCAGCGTGTCCGCACGTCGGAGACGAGGGCGATCACCTTGTCGATCTGGGCCTTGGGAAAAGCGCGGTAGCCGAATTCGTGGCCGGGATTGACGATCTCGATGCCGATCGAAACCCCGTTGCAGTCCCGCTCGCCCTGCCAGAACGAGACACCCGCATGCCAGGCGCGCCGCTCCTCGGGGACCAGGCGGAACACCCGGCCATCCTCCTCGACCACGTAGTGGGCCGAGACCTTGGCCTCGGGATCGCGCAACCGCGCCAGGGCCTCTTCGCCGGTGCGCATGCCGGTGTAGTGCAGCACCAGCAAGTCGGGCGGCTGCAGCCGCGCATCGAAGTTGGGCGAAGGCGCGTCGATCAGCTCCATCACGCCGCTCTAGAAGGATTCCTCCCGCCTTTGAACCGCCTGGGCCCGAAGCGCCGGGGCCAGCGGCCGCGCCCGGCAGATCAGCACATGATGGACTTCGTCCGGCGGGTCAGGTGTTCCCGGGCGAGCCGCGGTCTTAGAGCCGTGCGGCCGGCGGATCAGCGTCCGCGCTGGTCCCAGCCGTACGCCACCCACGAGTGACCGCCGACGTGGCGCGCCTCGATCACCCCGGGCTCGGGACGCCGGAGGCTTCGGCGGGCGCGGTAGGCGAAGGCCCCGAGGCCTAGCAAGGCGAAGCCCAGCACTCCCACGATCACCATGGTGGCGGCGAAGAAGATCGCCAGCACGGCCCCCAGTCCCACCGCGGCGGCCGTGGCCACCACGCCGCCAATCCAGGCCAGGCCCCGGGCGCCGTTGGGCTGCGGCTCTGCGCCCTGCGGCGGCCGGCCGCCCGGGATGGCGATTGGCTCCATGGTGCTCTCCACGCCCAGCCTGCTCAGCTTGTCCGCCGGGGGATCATGCCGTCAACGGACCTCCCGGACAAAAGTTCACGCAAGCTCGACGGCGGGAATGAGGCTGCGCTCGCGCATGACCTGGTCGTGAGCGGCGTTGACCTCGGCGGCCCGCGCTTCGGCCAGCTGCGTCTCGGCCTGGGATCGTCCCAGCGCCGCCGCGCGGTCGGGGTGGGCGTCGAGCAGGGCGGCCTTCCAGGCTGCATGCACCTGCGCGTCCGAAGCGTCCGCCGCCACGCCCAGGATGACATAGGGATCGTCGGCCGGAGCCCCGATCTGCCCGTCACGGATGCGCCTCCAGGTCAGGGAGGAGAGGCCGAACAGACCCGACACCCGCTCCAGGAAGACCATCTCCTCGGCCGATACCACGCCGTCGGCCTTGGCGACGTGGAACAGGCCCTCCAGCACCTCCTCCAGGAGGCCAGGGCAGGCCCGGTAGCGGCGGGCCAGCTGCCGCGCGTAGCTCTCGAAGCCGCGGGTGGTCTGACGCGCGAGGTCGTAGAGGCGGCGCACGTCCCGGGCCGCCGACGGCCCGGGCACGAACACTTCCGAGAAGGCGACGAACTCGCCAGGCTCGGCCGTGCCGTCCGCCTTGGCCAGCTTGGCCCCCAGCGCCGTCACCGCGGCCGAAAAGCCTGGGTCGCCGCCGGGCATGCTGTCGGGGCATTCGGTGCAGCCCTCGCGGGCCGCCCGCCGCATGGCGAGGCTTGTTATGGTGCGCCAGAGGTTCATGGGAGTAAGCGGAGACTAATCCTCCGGCATTTTCATGACAACGGATAACAGCAACAGCGCCACCAACGGTTGGGAGTTCTCCATCGACCGCGGCGGCACCTTCACCGACGTGATCGGCGAGGCGCCGGACGGGACGTTGCTGACCGCCAAGCTGCTCTCCGCTTCGCCAGGCTACGGCGACGCCGCGGTCGAGGGCATGCGCCGGCTCCTGGGCGCGCCGCCGGGAGCGCCCTTTCCCGCCGCGCGGGTGTCGGCGATCCGCATGGGGACCACCGTGGCCACCAACGCCCTGCTCGAGCGCAAGGGCGCGCGCACCCTGCTGGTCACCACAAGGGGGTTCGCCGACGCCCTGCTGATCGGGGACCAGGCCCGACCCGAACTGTTCGCGCTGGAGATCCGCAAGCCCCCGCCGCTCTACGCCGGCGTGGTGGAGGCCGACGAACGCCTTTCGGCCGACGGCGGGGTGGTGCGCGCGCTGGACGAGGCGGCGCTTTCCGCGGCCCTCGGCAGGGCCGTTGAAGAGGGGTTCACCTCCGCCGCCATCGCCTTCCTGCATGCGGATCTGAACCCGGCGCACGAGTTGGCGGCCTGCCGCCTCGCCGAGGCCGCCGGCTTCGACTTCGTCTCGCTCTCGCACGAGGTCTCGCCCCTGCCCCGCTTCCTGCCCCGGGCGCAGACCGCGGTCGCCGACGCCTACCTGACGCCGGTGCTGCGCGCCTATGTGGATCGGGTGACCCGCGCGGTGGAGGGCGCCCCCCTGTGGTTCATGACCTCGGCGGGCGGCCTCGTCAGGGCGGACGCCTTCCGCGGCCGCGACGCCGTGCTCTCGGGCCCTGCCGGCGGCGTGGTGGGGGTGGCGCGGACGGCCCGGGCCGCCGGCAAGGCCGCGGTGCTCGGCTTCGACATGGGGGGCACCTCCACTGACGTCTGCCGCTTCGGCGGGGAGCTCGAGCGGCGCGAACAGACGAACGTGGCCGGGGTCAAGTTGCGCATCCCGATGCTGGACGTCGAGACCGTGGCGGCCGGGGGCGGCTCGATCCTGAGCTTCGATGGCTTGCGAGCCCGCGCCGGGCCCCAGAGCGCCGGCGCCGACCCAGGCCCCGCCGCCTATGGCCGGGGCGGCCCGGCCACGGTGACCGACGCCAACCTGGTGCTGGGCCGCATCGATCCGCAGTCCTTCCCCAGGGTGTTCGGTCCAGGCGGGGACCAGCCGCTCGACGCCGGCGCGGCCCGCGGCCGCTTGGCCGAGCTCGCCGACGCCATGGGGGCCGGCAGCCCGGAGGCCGCCGCCGAAGGCTTCCTCGCCGTCGCCGTCGAGCAGACCGTCCAGGCCATCCGCCGGATCTCCACCGAGCGCGGTTTCGATCCCCGGGGCCATGCGCTGGTGGCCTTTGGCGGCGCAGCCGGCCAGATCGCCCCGTGGGTCGCCGAAGCCCTGGGCGCCGAGGAAGTGCTCTGCCCCCGCTACGGCTCGCTGCTCTCGGCCTGGGGCATCGGCCAGGCCGAGGTCCGGGCGCTGAGACAGGCGGGGCTGGAAGCGCCGCTGGATGCGGCGGGACTGGAGGCCGCGCGCGGCGTGGCCGTGCGGCTGGCGCAGGAGGTCGAGGCCGACCTGCGCAGCCAAGGGGCGGAGCCTGGCCCCGCCGAGGTCCGGCTGCGTGTCCGCTACGAGGGCGCCGACGCCGCCTTGCCGGTCCCCCCGACGCTCCTGCCGCAAATCGAGGCCGCCTTCGAGGACGCCCACCGCCGGCTGTTCGGCTTCACCGAGCCCGGGCATCCGCGCGTCATCGCCTCGGTCGAGGTCGAGGCCGCGGGCCTGCCCAGTTCCGCGCGTCCCGCCGAAGGGCGGGATGCGGCAACGCCAACACAGGTGGTCAACGTCCACCCCCCGTCACCGTCGCCGGATCCTGAAACCGCCGACCGACCTGTCCTGGGCCCACGCCTCCAGGGCGGCGTGCGGGTGATGATGTGGACGAACGGCGCGCCGCATGAGGCGGTGCTCATAGCCGCAGAAGCCCTCGCGGCCCCGCTTCCCGGCCCCGCCCTGATCGTCCGGGGCGACACCCAGATCGCGGTGGCCCCGGGCTGGACCGCGATCCCGGAAACGGACGGACTGATCAGGCTGGTCCGGGCCGACCGGCCGGCATCGGCGGCGATCGCCTCCCTCGACCGACCCGATCCCGTCACCCTGGAATTGTTCAACCGCCGCTTCATGGGCGTGGCCGAGGCGATGGGTGCGGCGCTGGAGCGGACCGCCCGGTCCGTGAACATCAAGGAGCGGCTCGACTTCTCCTGCGCCCTGTTCGACGCCGACGGCGGCCTGGTGGCCAACGCCCCCCACATGCCCGTGCACCTGGGCTCCATGGGGTCGAGCGTCAGGGCGGTCCGCGACCGCCATCCCGAGCTTCGCCCCGGCGACGCCTTCGCCCTCAACAATCCATACGCCGGCGGCACCCACCTGCCCGACATCACGGTGGTGATGCCGATCTTCCTGGAGGGGGACGAGGTCCCGTCCTTCTACGTCGCCGCCCGCGGCCACCATGCGGACGTCGGGGGTGTGCAGCCGGGATCCATGCCGCCGTTCTCCACCACCATCGACCAGGAAGGCGTGATGCTGGACGCCTTGCCGATCATGCGCACGGGGCGCTTCCTGGAGGCGGAGACCCTGTCGGCCCTCTCCGCCGGTCCCTGGCCCGCTCGCGCTCCCGGCCGCAACATCGCCGACCTCAAGGCGCAGATCGCGGCGTGCCAGGCCGGCGCGGCCGCGGTGGAGGCGATGATCGCCGCCTACGGCGAGGCGGCTGTGGCCCGCTACATGGGCTTCGTCCAGGACAACGCCGAGGCGTCGGTGCGCCGCGCGATCGGCCGGCTGAAGAACGGGTCCGCCCGGGTTCCGTTGGACGGCGGGGGCGAGATCGCCGTGGCCATCGTCGTGGACGCCGAGGCCGGGGAAGCGGTGCTCGACTTCCAGGGCTCGAGCGGGGTGCTGCCCTCGAACTTCAACGCCCCGACCTCCATCGTCCATGCCGCGGCCCTCTATGTGTTCCGCACCCTGGTGGACGACGACATTCCGCTGAACGCCGGCTGCCTCAAGCCCCTGAGGATCGAAGTCCCCTCTCCTTCCATGCTGGCGCCCGCTCCGCCCGCGGCGGTCGTGGCCGGCAACGTCGAGACCAGCCAGCACATCGTCGACGCCCTCTATGCCGCGCTTGGAATCATGGCGAACGCCCAGGGCACCATGAACAACTTCACCTTCGGCGACGAAGACCGGCAGTACTACGAGACGCTCTGCGGCGGGGTGGGGGCCACGGCCGCGGCGCCCGGCGCCCCGGCGGTCCACAGCCACATGACCAACTCGCGCCTCACCGACCCCGAGATCCTCGAGCGACGCTTCCCGGTGCGGCTGGAGGCCTTCGAGGTCCGACGCGGCTCGGGCGGACCCGGGACGCAGGCCGGAGGCGATGGGGCGCGCCGACGGATCCGCTTCCTCGAGCCTATGCAGGCGGCGCTGCTGTCCACCCGCCGCCAGTTCGCGCCTCAGGGGATCGGAGGCGGGGCAAGCGCCCGGCCAGGGCGCAGCCGTTTGATCCAGGCAGGCGGCGCTGTAAGAGAGCTGCCGGGCTGCTTCTCTCTCACCGTGCAGCCCGGCGACGTCATCGAGATCGAAACGCCGGGAGGCGGCGGCTTCGGACCGGTGGCGCGTTCTGGCAAATCGAAAGGACCCTAGATGGGCTTTGCCGCCTTGTTCTCTTCCCTGGCGCTGCTGGCGTCGGACCCGGCCACCGCCGCCCTGACCCAGGCCGATGCCCCCGCCGCACAAGCTCCCGTGTCCACCGGGACCGACCCGGCCACCCAGGCCAACGCAGACGCCATAGCCGCCGGCCAGGACCCCTTCCCCACCGGCGCCCCCACCGACGACTACGGTCTAATGGCGTGGTGCTACGGGGCGCTTTCGGGCCACCTGTCGCTCTACGACAAGATGATGCCGGAGGTGCGGCGTATCGAGGGCGAGTTCCCCGACTCCAAGACGCCCCTGGCCAAGACGATGGATGGCTACCGCGTCCAGCACGAGGAGGGCCGCAAGATCCTGGCCCACTACGGCCGCGCGCTCGACATCGAAGAGGCCACCGGCAAGACCGGGGGCCTTGGCCGCACCGAGGCCGTGAGCCGCGGCAAGGACGCCTGGAAGGGCTCCGACACCGCCGATCCCCGCCAGGTCGCTCAGCTCTGGATGTCCTGGGCCCTGCCCGACCGCTGCCAGTCGACCGCCGCGAAGATCGCGCCCCGCGGAGGCTGAGCCCCGATGTACCTCCCCCGACGCGTCAGCGGCGGCGGGAGGTGCGACAGTCGCGGCCCTTACCGCCGATCCGCGGCCCAGATCTTCACCGTCAGGCCCTCGCCCGAGCTGGCGGGCAGGGTCGTGATCTTCGGGCGTTTGAGTCCCGCGGCGGTCATCCAGCGGGTCATCTCCTCGTCGGGGAAGCCGAGCCTGCGATGCTGATGCGCCTCGCGCAGGTATTCCAGGCCGTGCGGGGCGAAGTCGATGACCAGGAGCCGTCCGCCCGCCGAGACCAGGCGCGCCGCCTCGGCCACGGCTGCGGCCGGGTCGGAGAGGTAGTGCAGCACCTGGTGCATCACCACGAGGGCCGCGGAGCCATCCGGCAGTCCGGTCGAGAACACGTCGCCGTGCCTCAGCTCGCAATGCTGCAGCCCGGCCTCGGCGACGCGCAGCCGCGCGATGTTCAGCATCTGGTGCGAGAGATCGAGCCCTAGCGCGAACCTCGCCCGCGGCGCCAGGAGGGTGAGCATCCTGCCCGCGCCGGTCCCCAGGTCGATCAGCCCGTCGATTGTCCCTTCCGGGGCGGCGGCCAGGATCGCCGCCTCCACGTCGGATTCGGAGACGTAGAGCGAGCGGAGCTGATCCCAAAGCGGAGCGTTGCGCTCGAAATAGGATTGGGCTTTCGCGCCCCGTTCTGCCCGAACCGCCGCCAAACGGTCGCGATCGCGGGTGAAAGAAGGGTCATGCTCATCGACGATCGACAGCACCCGGTCGAGGATGGCGGATCGGTCCGGATCGGACGCCAGACGGTAGAAGGCCCAGCCGCCGTCAGGGAATCGTTCGACCAGGCCGCTGGCGGTGAGCAGGCGCAGATGGCGGGAGACGCGAGGTTGGCTTTGGTCCATGATCTGGCAGAGTTCCATGACCGCCAGTTCTTCACGCGCGAGCAGGGCGACGATCCGCAGACGCGAAGGCTCACCGGCCGCGCGCAGGACTTCGACCCCCTCCTTCAGCCCGATCGACATAAAGACATACGCATGTCTTTATGTGGTAGTGTCAAGTTGAGCTCATGAGCGGTCTTCAGCGATTTGCTTCCGGCGCCCTGGCGCTGCTCGGCCTGGCGCTGTCCGCGCCCGCCTCGGCTACGGCCGCCCCCGTCGACAAGGCCGAGCTCCGGGCGGGGCCGATGGAGGACCCGCTGGAGCCGGTGAACAGGCGGCTGTTCCGCGTCGACCGCTGGATCAACGACGTGCTGGCCGGCAAGGGCCGCATCATCTTCACCGCCAAGTGGATCCCCGCCCCGGTCCGCGAGGGGCTCTACAACGCCTTCGACAACCTCGACGAGCCGGCGACGGCGGCCAACGACGTGCTGCAGGCCAAGCCGAAGAAGGGCGCCGTCACCGTCGCCCGGTTCGCGGTGAATTCCACCATCGGCGGCCTTGGGGTGTTCGACGTCGCCAGCAAGATGGGCCTCAAGCGCACGCGTGAGGACTTCGGCCAGACCCTGGCGATCTGGGGCATCACGGCGGGTCCCTACGTCTATGTCCCGATCACCGGTCCCACCACGGCGCGGGATGGCCTGGCGGGCCTTGTCGACAACGTCTTCCTGCCCGGGCACTGGTTCCCGATGACCAGCTGGGAGCGGCGCGGCCTGCATGTGCTGAACGTGGTGGTGCAGCCCTCGACCATCGGCATCCGCCAGGTGGCCAGCGGCGCCTCCGAAGCGGGCGACACCCGGGACGAATACGCGACCCTGCGGCAGCTCTATTACGACCAGCGCGCCGACCAGATCGCCGACCGTCCGAACCTGGCGGACGATCCCGTGGCGGCCTTCCCGGAAAAAAGGAAGAGGTCCAAGCCGCCCGCCGGCTAGGTCTCGCGCCGCGCGGCGGCTTGCAGGTCCTCCGGCGTGTTGACGTTGGCGAAGGCGCCGGGGAGATCGAACATCACCTGGGCCGCCCCGAGGCCCTCCAGCGTGCGCCACGTCGGCGGATGAGCCCCGTCCTTCAGCGCTTCGGTGAGGAAGCCCAGCGCCGTGACCGGCCAGACGGCGCAGAGGGGCTGGCGGCCCTCGGTGGTGACAGCCATGGCCGCGCCCTCCCCGGCCGCCTCTATCAGCCGGATGAACAGGTCCTCGGGCAGGAGCGGAGCATCGCACGGACTGACCGCGAGGGAAGCTGCGCCGCGCGAGGCGGCCCACGAGAGGCCCGCCTTCACCCCGGCCAGCGGCCCGTCGGGATCGCCCGGAGCATCGTGCAGCACCTCGAGCCCCTCGGCCCGCGCCAGGGCTTCCGTCTGGGTTCCGGGACGGGCGTTCACCGCCACTTCGCCACAGGCGCGCTGGAGTCGCCGCACCGCCCAAACGAGGAGCGGCTGGCCTTCGAGCCTGGCCACCGCCTTCTCGCCGCCGAAGCGGATCGAGCGCCCGCCGGCGACGACCATTCCGGCGACCGAGCGGGTGGGGAAGATTTCGGACGAGCTCATCGGCCTGATGATAGAGGCCCCGGCCCTGGCCGTCTTCCGGAGCAGCGCTTAAACATCAGGCCATGCCCACCGCATCCGCCAAGCCCAGATTCGACAGTCCGGACGCCGGATTGATCTCCGTCGAGGAGGCCCGGGCGCGCATCCTCGCCGACCTGCCGCAGGTCCCGGCGGAGACCGTCCCGATCCAGCGCGCCCACGGCCGGGTGGCGGCCGAGGACCTTTCCGCGCGCCTGACCCATCCCCCGGATCCCGTATCGGCCATGGATGGCTACGCCCTGAGCTCGGCGGACGTGGGCGACATGCCGCTGCGGCTGCGCAGGATCGGCGTCTCGCGCGCCGGCGAGCGCTTCAAGGGCGAGCTCGCGCCCCGCGCCTGCATCCGCATCTTCACCGGCGCGGTGGTGCCCGAAGGGGCCGACGTCATCGCCCTCCAGGAGGACGCCGAGGAGGCGGGCGAAGACGTCATCCTGCGCGAGGTGGGGCCGCCCGGCCGCTTCATCCGCAAGGCGGGGATGGACTTCAGCACGGGCCAGCTCCTGGTTCCGGCAGGCCGCGCCCTTACCTCCCGCGACATCGGCCTCCTGGCCTCTTCGGGACACGGAGAGGTCGCCGTGCGCCGCCGCCCGCGGGTGGCGATCCTGTCCACCGGTGACGAGCTGGTGGCCCCAGGCGCCATCGCCGGCCCCGATCAGATCGTCGGTTCCAACGGCGTCGCACTGGCCGCGGCGGTGGAAAGCTGGGGGGCGGAAGCGGTGGAGATCGGCATCGCCTCGGACAGCACCGGCGCCATCGCCGAGGCCTCCGACCAGGCCCAGGGGAGCGACCTCCTGATCACCTCGGGGGGCGCTTCGGTCGGGGAGCACGACCTGGTCCAGGCCGGGTTCGCCGAACGTGACTTCCGCTCGGACTTCTGGCGCATAGCCATGCGGCCGGGAAAGCCCCTGATGTTCGGGCACATCGGTGAGCTGCCTGTCCTGGGCGTGCCGGGCAACCCCGTCTCCGCCCTGGTCTGCGCCATGCTGTTCGTCCGGCCGGCGATCCGCAAGATGCTTGGGATGCCGGTCGTCGAGCCCCCCTTCGAGCGCGCCCGCCTGACAGTCCCCATGGGCCAGAACGACAAGCGCGAGGAATACGGCCGTGGCCGGCTGGAGCGCGGAGCCGACGGCGCTCTGCGCGTCACCCCCTTCGGCGCCCAGGACAGCGCCATGCAGAAGCTGCTCGCCCACGCCGACTGCCTGATCCGCCGCGCGCCGCACGCGCCGCCCGCCGCCGAAGGCGAAGAGGTGGAGGTGATCCGGCTGGATGTGATCGAGGGCGGCTTCTAGGGCCGAAGAGGCCCCCATGCGACCTGCTCGACCCCCACCGCATGCCGCTCGACCAGGTCTGCGATGGCGGCGATGTCGTTCAGGCTGACGTGCGGGATTGGAGCTTCACCCAGCGGCGGGTCGCTGGCGATGGCGACCATCTGCGGATCGTCGGGATAGAGCAGCGGCTTGCCCACGGCCGCGCGGTGGACCTCGATCTTGGGGTGGGCCTGGCGCTTGAAGCCCTCGATCAGCACGAGGTCCACGGCCGCCAGGCGCCCCAGCAGCTCCGGCAGCGACGGCTCCGCCGCGCCGCGCAGCTCGCGCATCAGGGCCCACCGCCTGCCCGAGGAGATCAGCACCTCCTCGGCTCCGGCCTCGCGGTGGGCGAAGGAGTCCTTGCCAGGCCTGTCGATGTCGAAGCTGTGGTGCGCGTGCTTGACGGTCGAGACCGTGCGGCCACGCGCCCTCAGCGCCGGGAGCAGGGCGGTGATCAGTTGCGTCTTGCCCGAGCCGCTCCAGCCGGAAAGGCCGATCAAGCGCACCCGCTGCAGGTCCTCATTCGGCCGGTTCGATCGCCGGCTGCCGGATCTGCTCGACCCGGGCGGCGCAGTACTTGAACTCGGGGATCTTGCCGTAGGGGTCCAGCATCGGGTTGGTCAGCTTGTTGGCCGGGCTCTCGTTGAAGCAGAACGGCATGAAGACCATGTCGTCGGCGACGTCGCGGTCGGCCCGCAGCACCGCCTCGATGCGTCCGCGGCGCGTCTCCACGGCGATCATATCCCCCGGCGTAAGGTCCCGGCGCGCGATGGTCCGCGGGTTCATGGCGGCGATGCCCTGGGGCTCGATGGCGTCAAGCACGCCCGCGCGGCGGGTCATGGCGCCGGTGTGCCAGTGCTCGAGGATCCGGCCGGTGGTCAGCACCAGGGGGAATTCCTCGTCCGGCACCTCGTCCGGCGGCAAAAGGTCCGCCGGCACGATCCGGCCCCGGCCGTCGGAGGTGGGGAAGCCGGTGGTGAAGACGATCTGGTCGCCGGGCACGTCCAGCCCCCTGGCCGGATAGATCACCGAGTCCTCGCGCTCCACCCGCTCCCAGGGGATGTTGTTCAGCGACGGCATCACCCGGGTCATCTCGGTATAGACGTCCGAGACCTGCTCGTAGCGCCAGTCCATGCCGATGCGCTGGCCGAGCTCGACGATCAGCTCCCAGTCCTGGCGGGCCTGGCCCGGGAGGTCGAGGGCCGGACGCCCGATCTGAACCTGCCGGTTCGTGTTGGTGTAGGTGCCGAGCTTCTCGGCATGCGCCGAAGCCGGGAGGATCACGTCGGCGTGCCACGCCGTCTCGGTGAAGAAGATGTCCTGGACCACGAGGTGCTCGAGCTTGGCCAGGGCGTGGCGGGCGTGCTGCTGGTCCGGGTCGGACATCGCGGGGTTCTCGCCCATGATGTACATGCCCTTGATCTCGCCCTCGTGGATGGCGTCCACGATCTCGACCACCGTCAGGCCGCGCTTCGGGTCGATCGTCTGGCCCCAGAAGTTCTCGTAAGACCCGCGGATGTCGGGGTTCTCCACCGACTTGTAGTCTGGGAAGTACATCGGGATCAGGCCGACGTCGGAGGCGCCCTGGACGTTGTTCTGGCCGCGCAGCGGATGCAGGCCGGTGCCGGCCCGGCCGACCTGGCCCGTGATCAAGGCCATGGCGATCAGGCAGCGGGCGTTGTCGGTGCCGTGGGTGTGCTGTGAAATCCCCATGCCCCAGAAGATGATGGAGCGTTCGGAGGTGGCGTAGGTGCGGGCCACGTCGCGCAGGGTCGCGGCATCGACGCCGCAGACCTCGGCCATGGACTCGGGAGAGAAGTCCTTCACCTTCTCCTTCAGCGCCTCGAAGCCGGTGACGTTCGCCTGGATGTACTGCTCGTCGTAGAGCTTCTCTTCGATGATCACGTGCAGCAGGGCGTTCAGCAGGGCGACGTCGCTGCCGGGCCGGAATTTCAGTGACCAGGTGGCGTGGCGCATCATGTCCTGGCCGCGCGGATCGATGATGATCAGCTTGGCCCCGGCCTTGGCGGCCTGCTTGAAGTAGGTCGCAGCCACCGGGTGGTTCGTCGTCGGTCGCGCGCCGATGACGATGATGCACTCCGCCTTCAGGGCGTCCGTGAAAGGGGCCGACACCGCGCCGGAGCCCACGCCTTCCATCAGCGCCGCCACTGAGGAGGCGTGGCAGAGACGGGTGCAGTGGTCGACGTTGTTGGTGCCGAAGCCGACGCGCACCAGCTTCTGGAACAGATAGGCCTCCTCGTTGGAGCCCTTGGCCGAGCCGAACCCGGCCAGCGCCTTGTGGCCGTCCTGGTCGCGGATCTTCACCAGGCCCTGAGCCGCCCGCTCCATCGCCTCTTCCCAGGTGGCTTCGCGGAAGATGGTCAGGGGATCGACCCCGCGCAGGTCGGCGTCGCCGTCCTTGGGGGCGTCGTCGCGGCGGACCATGGGGACGGTCAGGCGCTCGGGCGACATGGCGTAGTCGAAGCCGAAGCGGCCCTTGACGCAGAGGCGGTTCTCGTTGGCGAAGCCGTCGCGGCCGTCGATCTGGACGATCCTGTTGTCCTTGACCATGACCTTGGTCTGGCAGCCGACGCCGCAGAACGGGCAGACGGAATCGACCGCCTTGTCGAAGTCCTGGATTTCGCGGCGCTTGAAAGACTTGTCCATCAGCGACTTCTCGTAGAGCGCCCCCGTCGGACAGGCCTGCACGCACTCGCCGCAGGTGACGCAGGTGGAAAGCCCCATCGGATCGGCGAGGTCGAACACCGGCGCCGCGTGGTCGCCGCGCTGGCCCATGCCGATGACGTCGTTGACCTGGACCTCCCGGCAGGCGCGCACGCAGGCGCCGCAGGAGATGCAGGCGTCGAGGTTCACGGCGATGGCCGGGTTGGTGATGTCGAAGGCCGCCGGGACCTCCAGCTCCTCGAACTTGGAGGCGTAGCGGTCCGAGCCGCCGATCCCCATCGACGAGGCCCAGTCCCAGAACACGGACTGGTTGTCCGGCCCCTCATCCTGCGGCCGCATGTTCGAGGCCAGGAGCTCGAACACCATGTGGCGGGCCTTCTTGGCCCGCTCGGTCTGGGTCTCCACTTCCATGCCGGCGGTCGGCTTCCGGATGCAGGAGGCGGTCAGGACCCGCTCGCCCTTCACGTCCACCATGCAGGCGCGGCAGTTCCCGTCGGGCCGGTAGCCCGGCATGTCGACGTGGCAGAGGTGGGGGATCTTGTTCCCCTCCCGCTTGGCCACTTCCCAGATGGTCTCGCCAGGCGCCGCGGTGACGGTCTTGCCGTCGAGGATGAATTGGATCGCGTCGGTCATCTCAAAGGTCCTCGCGGAAGTGCACGAGCAGGTGGTTCACCGGATTGGGCGCCGCCTGGCCGAGGCCGCAGATCGAGGCGTCGCGCAGGACGTCCTCGAGGTCGCGGATCGCCGTCTCGTCCAGATGGCCCTCCTTCTCCAGAAGCGCCACCATCTTGCCCGTGCCCTCGCGGCAGGGCGTGCACTGGCCGCAGCTCTCGTGATGGAAGAAGTGCAGAAGGTTCAGGGTCGCGTCCTTGGCGCTGTCCTTGTCGGAGAACACCACGACCGCGTGGGAGCCGACGAAGGCCCCCTGCGTCGCCAGCTCACCGCCGAAGTCCAGCGGGATGTCGCCCATGGAGGCGGGGAGGATGCCGCCGGAGGCGCCCCCCGGCAGATAGGCCTTGAAGACGTGCCCTTCGGCCATGCCGCCGCAATAGTCCTCGATCAGCTCGCGCACGGTGACTCCCGCCGGCGCCTGCACGACGCCGGGGTTCCTCACCCGGCCGGAGACCGACCAGGAGCGGATGCCGGGATGGTCGGGCTTGCCGAGGGCGGCGAACCACTCGGAGCCCTTTTCCAGGATGTCGCGCACCCACCAGAGCGTTTCGACGTTCTGGTTCAGCGTCGGACGGCCGAAGAGGCCGAGCTCGGCGATGTAGGGCGGACGGTTGCGCGGCAGGCCGCGCTTGCCTTCGATGCTCTCCAGCATCGCGCTCTCTTCGCCGCAGATGTAGGCGCCGGCGCCGCGGCGCAGCTCGATGAAGCCGGGGGAAGAGATGCCGGCGGCCTCCAGCGCGGCGATCTCGCTGCGCAGGATGCGCAGCACCGCCGGATATTCGTCGCGCATGTAGAAATAGATGCGCTCGGCCTCGACCGCGTGGGCGGCGATCAGGGCGCCTTCCAGCGTCCGGTGCGGATCGCGCTCCAGGAACCAGCGGTCCTTGAAGGTGCCGGGCTCCCCCTCGTCGCCGTTGATCGACATCAGCCGGGGGCCGGGGTAGCCGCGGACGATGCTCCACTTGCGGCCGGTGGGAAAACCGGCGCCGCCGAGGCCGCGCAGGCCGCCCGCGCTCAGCGTCTCGATCATCGCCTCGGGGGTGATCTCTCCGGACCGGACCCGGGCCAGGAGCTGATAGCCGCCCTTGGCGCGGTAGGCCTCTAGGCCGATGTAGTCGGGGATCACCGCCTCGGTCATCCCCTCGCGGGCCATGTGGCGCAGGCCCTCGGCGGTGGCGAAATCGACCTCCCGGTCCCCGACCCGGGCCGCCGGGGCGGTGGCGCAGCGGCCGACGCAGGGGGCGCGGACCACCCGCACCCCGACCGGATCGACCGTGGAGGCGAGCTCCTGGATGAGGGCCTCGCTGCCGGCCAGCATGCAGCTGATCGAGTCGCAGACGCGGATGGTGAGCGGCGCGGGAGGGACCTGGCCCTCGTGCACCACGTCGAAGTGGTCGTAGAAGGACGCGACCTCGTAGACCTCGGCCTGGGCGAGCCGCATCTCCTCGGCGAGGGCGCGCAGGTGCCGGGCGGCGAGGTGGCCGAAGCGGTCCTGGATCAGGTGCAGGAACTCGATCAGGAGGTCGCGCCGTCGCGGTCGCGATCCCAGAAGTTCGCGCACATCGGCCAGGGCCTTGTCCTCGACCGGCCGGCCCTTGGGGCCCCGGTCGCGACGGCGACGCGGAACTTCAGCGTTCATACTCGTCCTTCTCTCGACAACGCTCGGCGCGCGGGCCCGGACCCATCAGAGCAGCGATGAATAGGCCAGAAACTCGACCATCCGTCCCGGCTCGATGGCGGTGAGGTCCTCGGATAGCTCGACAAGCCCATCCGTGTCGATCAGCGAGGACAACAGGCCGGCGCCTTCGCGCGGGAACTTGAGCGCCTCGAGGACCCCGTCCTCGGCCGTGCGCAGGCTGGCCCGGACATATTCGAGGCGGCCGGGCTTCTTCTTGTAGGTGAAGGCGGCACGCACCTTGACGGCGACGGGCCTGCGCCACTCCGCTCCGGCCAGGGCGAAGATCGCCGGCCGCGCCACCTGGGCGAAGGTCACGAAACTGGCCACGGGGTTGCCGGGAAGGCCGATGAACGGGCAGCCCTTGATCACGCCCATGGCCACAGGGCGGCCGGGCTTGATGGCCATCCGCCAGAAGACCATCGCGCCGACGCTGTCGATCGCCGTCTTCACATAGTCCGCATCGCCGGTGGAGACCCCGCCGGAGGTGAGGATCAGGTCGTGCGCCTCGGCCTCGCGCAGCAGGATCTGCGCGATCGCGCCCGCGTCGTCGGGGAGGATGCCGAGATCGGTGACCTGGCAGCCGATCCGCCGCAGCATGGCGGCCAGCATGAAGCGGTTGGAATCGTTGAGCTGGGAAGGTGAGCGCTGGGCCCCCGGCTCGACGATCTCGTCGCCGTTGGAGAACACCGCCACGCGCACCCGCCGGCGGACCTCCAGCTCGGTGAGTCCGAGCGCAGCCGCGGTCCCGACATCCTGGGGCCGCATCAGCCGCCCCGCGGGCAGCACCCGCGCGCCCTCCCCGATGTCCTCGCCCGCCGGGCGCACGTTGGCCCCCCGCTTCAGTCCCGCAGGCAGGACCGCCCGCCCCTCTTCGTCGACGCGCACGTCCTCC
>FTGK01000706.1_pt1 | contig 19021 bp, 25 predicted proteins | sample 1640691 | NCBI WGS metagenome assembly FTGK01 (sample SAMEA3914789, study PRJEB12502) | metagenome | biome: forest; material: soil | place: Canada | collected 2011-07-03 | depth 0.3 m | reverse complement strand
GCGCCGCGGCTCGCCGGCGGCCAGGATCACCGCCAGCGTCAGGTAGACCACCGGCGCCATGGTCGAGTGGCCGCTGGGGAAGCTCGACGAATAGACGATGTCGAAGCGGGTCACGATGTTGGGCCTCGGCCGGTCGACGAGCGCCTTGACGGCTTCGGCGATGACCTGGGCGGCCATGACGGTGACCGCGAAGATCGCCGCCTGCAGACGCCGCCGCTTCATGGCGAGCACCGTCACCGCAAGCACGGTCACCAGGGTGAGCACGGTGAAGCCGCCCAGGGCGGTGATGTCGCGCGCGCACTCCTGCAGCCAGCGCGGCCCGAGCGGCACCGACGGATAGCCTGGCACGCGCAGGGCCAGGAGCACGGTCCGGTCGAATCCCCCGGTGTGCTGGTCCTCGACCGCGTCCCAGAGCGATGCGAAGGCCCAGCCCAGGCCCGCGAGCACGATGGCGGCGAGCAGCAGCCGGCCCTCGATCCGGCGCAGGGCCGCCAGGGCGCGGGCCGCGCGGGTGGAGTGCGAAAGGTTGCGCGACATGGCGTGACAACGCCTCGCCCGCGGGGCTGATCCACAAGCTTCAGCTGAAGCTTGGCCGAACCTGGCCGTCGCCGCTGCGTTACCCTGCGGCACAGGGAGCTTCGCCATGCCGCTCGTCAAATACCGGGTGATCGGTCCGGGGTCGCCGCCGCAGCGGACCGAGCTGCCGGTCCCTGGCTGGGCCGGCGAGCCCCAGCCCCGCGCCGACGGTTCGCACGAGCAGATCTGGCACTGCACGCCTTTTTCGGAGGGAGCCAGGTACGGCGTCGAACTGATCTATCCCTTCGACCAGGAGCTTCGCGTCCGGCAGGTGCGCGGGAAGGTGAGCCTCGAGGCCGACTGGGGTCCAGATCCGCAGAACGGGCTGATGTGGCCGCCTTTCCGATCCTTCGGCGAGGGCTATTACTCCTACCAGAGCGTGATCGACCTGAAGGTCCCGCACGGCTGGGCGGTGCGGGCCGAGCCGCACCCCCGCTTCTATGCCGATCCGACCAACACCTGCCCGCTGGCGGTGCCCGCGATGATCCGCACCGAGTGGTGGCCGATGATCCTGTTCGTGATCTTCAAGGCTCCGCCCAAGGGGATCACCCACATCTTCCGCAAGGGCGAGCCCTTCATGCAGTTCATCGTCATCCCCTCCGAGCCGGCGCTGGAGCTGGAGCCCATGGGAGAGGAGGAGGCGGCCGAGCGGGAGCTTCAGTCGCGCCGGATCCGCGACAGCCGTCCGACGCTGTCGCAGAAGTCCACCTGGCTGTCGTCGACCAACACGGTGTTCGACGGCACCTACCGCCACCTGCTGCGGGCGGCCAAGGCGCGTCCCGAGGGCGCCTGAGCGGGGCGCGGGAAAGCCGTCCCGGACAGGAAGCCCTGCCCGGGATCAGCTCGAGCCGTCAGTAGTGGTTGTGATGATGATGGTGGTGATGGTGGTGGTGGTGCGCCCAGCCGCCGCCGTAGGAGTAGTAGACCGGAGGAGCGTAATAGTACCTTGTGTAGCCGTAGTAATGGCGATGACGCCGATAGCGCCTGCGGCTTTCGACCCACACCCAGCGCGCCTTCTGTAGCAGGGCGGGCCGGGCCGCGGCCGAGTCCTGAAGGTCCGAAAGCTTCAGCTTCTCGACGGCGTTGGGGATTGGTTGCAGCAGGTCGGCATAAGACTGCGCCGGCTCCACCGCGGGAGCCTCGCGAGCCCCGGCATCGGCGCCCATCGGCAGGGCGACGAGCGAGGAGATCGCGCCGACCATTCCGAGCTTGGTCTTGTCCATGGAAAACACCTCTCGCCGGAGGACCGCCCCGGACGGCGTCCGGCCGTCCTTCGTCCTCGGCAAGTGGCTAACGCGAGGCCAAGCGGCCCGATCCTACGGCCGAGCTCAGGCGCTGAGGTCCAGAAGGCTGCCGGCGGCCGCGACGGGAAAGGACGCGCCCGGGGCGTCCGCCGTCCCGGCGAGCTGCCCCCCGTAGGTCACCGAGCGCTGGAGCTGGCGGCTGGGGTCCGACTTGGCGTCGATGTTGAACGGCCCCGACTTCGGGTGGGCCGGATCGATGTGCTTCTTGGCGAGGTCGACGTCCGAGCAGTTTCGGCATTGATAGCCGTTCACCCACACCGGCGATGGATAATCGACACTCAGGGCCAAGTCGCGCCCTCCCGAAGTCGAGCCTCTCCTCTACCCGATCAAGATTAAGGACGGCTTGAGGCGTCACGCGCCCGCCATGCCCAAGCAACCGCTTGCGGAATACGACGTTACAGCCCGGCAACAAAGGCGAGGCCTAAGCCATGTCGATGGTTCGAGAGACCGAAAAGACCAACCGCACCCTGCTTATCGTGGGCGGTCTGGTGGCGATTGCCGTGATCCTGGTCGGAGCCTGGCTCCTGACCCGCGGGCCGTCCAACCAGGACGCCGCGACGATCAACGCCGCCTCGCAGGCGGCGGCGGCCCAGAGCGCCGCCGATCAGAGCGCTGTCCAGGCCGCCAACGCCAACGCCATGGCGGCCCAGCAGCAGGCGGCTGCGACCCAGAGCGCCAACGCCCAAATCGCCGCGACGGCCGAGAACGCCCGTTCGGCGGCTCAAGACGCCAGCGCCGCCGCCCACGCGGCCCGCAGCGCGCCGCCGGCGGCTCCGGCCCCTGCTCCGGCCGATGCGGCCGCAGCGGGCGACACCAGCCAGCCTGGCTGATCATCCACTTGAACGTGAACCAGAGGGAGAAGTGAAATGGCGGACGGCGACAACACCGCAGGCGGCATGGGCATGGGCATGATCATCGGCCTGCTCATCGTGGTCCTGATCGTGATCGTGGGCGGCATCTATCTGTTCGGCGGCCACGGCAGCTCCAATCCGGCCGGCCAGGTGGCCAGCGCCGCCGGGAGCGCTGCGGGTCACACCATCAGCGGCACCGCGACGGTCCAGTAGCGGCCCGCGCCCAGCGCGGGCGATGAGACTCGCCACCTACAATGTGAACGGCGTCAACGGCCGGCTGCCGGTGCTTCTTCGGTGGCTGGCCGAAGCGCGTCCCGACATCGTCTGCCTGCAGGAGCTGAAGGCCCCGCAGGAGAAGTTCCCCAAGGCAGAGATCGAGAAGGCCGGATACGGCGCCATCTGGCAGGGCCAGAAGAGCTGGAACGGGGTCGCTATCCTGGCCCGCGACTGCGAGCCGATCGAGACAAGGCGCGGCCTGCCGGGCGATCCAGACGACCTGCACAGCCGCTATATCGAGGCGGCGATCCACGGGGTCGTGGTCGGCTGCCTCTACCTGCCGAACGGCAACCCGGCGCCGGGGCCGAAGTTCGACTACAAGCTGAGGTGGTTCGAGCGGTTCACCGCGCACGCCGCGGGGCTCCTGGCCCACAAGGTCCCGGTGGTCCTGGCGGGGGATTACAACGTCATGCCGACGGAGCTGGACGTCTACAAACCCGAGCGGTGGGTGGACGACGCCCTTTTCCGCCCTGAGGTGCGCGCCGCCTATGCGTGCCTGTTGGAGCAGGGCTGGACCGACGCCCTCCGCTCCCTGCATCCGGGCGAGCGGATCTACACCTTCTGGGACTATTTCCGGAACGCCTTCGCCCGCGACGCCGGCCTGCGCATCGACCACCTGCTGCTGAGTCCCGAGATCGCGCCGCGTCTGCAGGCGGCCGGCGTCGACCGCTGGGTCCGCTCGCTGGAGAAGACCAGCGACCACGCCCCGACCTGGATCGAGCTCGAGGCCCCGAAGTGAGCGCCGACCCGCATGACCTCGAACGCTTCGTCACGGCCCAGCAGGGCGTCCACGACCGGGCTCTCGCCGAGCTGAAGGCAGGGCGCAAGCAGAGCCACTGGATGTGGTTCGTCTTCCCCCAGGCGGCCGGGCTGGGCCACTCCCCCACCGCCCGCCACTACGCCATCCAGAGCCTGAATGAGGCGCGCGCCTACCTCGCCCATCCGGTCCTGGGGCCTCGCCTGCTGGCGGCGACCGAGGCCGCGGCCGACGCGCCCGCGCTGTCGTTGCACGGCTTGTTCGGCTCGCCGGACGACATGAAGTTCGTATCCTCCATGACCCTCTTCGCCCTTGCCGCGCCGGATCCGGCGCCATTCCAAAGGGCCCTGGACCGCTGGAACGGCGGCGCGCAGGACGAGCGCACGCTTAAGCTGACGGCGTCTCATCCCTGATCCTGGGCGCGCGACGCCCTTTGCCCGCCCCATGAAGCGATCCATAAGGCGGCGGAATGCGCGCCCTCCCCCTCATCGAGTACGAGTCCCACCCGGCCTATCTGGCGTTTCGGGACGAGGCTCCTCGTCGGCGGGAGGAAGCGCTCGCCCGCCTAGAGCCGGTGCTCGAATCCAAGCGCCGTTGGCTGGCCAAGGGGGCCGAGGCCTTCGCGAACAGGAGGCGCCAGGCGCCGGGCGACAGCGTGGCCGACTCCCTCGCCCGCCAGGGCGCCACCGGCCTGAGGCTCGAAGCCGCCCTGCTGGATCCCGTCCGAACGTCTGCGGCGCCACTGCTGGAGGCTCTCGAGACCCTCCACCTGAACCGCGCGCTCAAGGGTAAGCCGCTCAAGTTCCAGCACACCCAGATCGACCTGCGCGTTCATGGCGAGTGGACCGAGGCGGGCCTTTCCGGCGCGCCGGCTCTCGAGGCGTTGATAGCCCGCAGCGGGGTGATCGACATCGCCGAGACCTACTACCCAGGCTTTTCCGCCCGGCTGCACAGCGCGTGCGTCCGCCGCAACGTGGAGCGTCAGCCCTTCTTCACCCGCGGAGACGGTGTTCCGGACCCCAAGACCATCGGCATGCACATCGATTCCGCCGCTACAGCCTCCCTGAACGGCGTCATCTATCTCAACCAGGTGGGCCCCGAGCAGGGGCCATTCCAGTATGTGACCGGCAGCAACCACTGGGACTGGGAGCTCGAGGATCGCGCCGTCCGCAAGGCGGTCGACGAAAGCCGCTTCTCGATCGCAGGCGACCCGGTCTTCCTGGCCCTGCCGCCGGACCTCAGGCGCCGCGCCAACTTCGGCGCGGACCTGACCGATGAGACGCCGGAGTCGGAGGCGCTACGGTCACGCGAGGCGGTCTTCTGCTCGGACGCCTGCGACATGGTCCTGTTCGATTCCGACGGCGTGCACCGGGGTGGAAACGTCCGCTTGGGCCACCGTTCAGCCATCCTGTTCGTCATGGCCATCGAGCCGGCCGCCGCTGCCGGGGCGATCTAGCGGGAGACTAGGGGATTGTACGCATGCGGCCTGAACAGCCGGCCACGCTCGGCGAACAGGACGACGCCCAGCGCGAGCAGGCCGCAGATCAGGTAGCCCGCCTCCATTGGCGCCACGGTGCCGTTGAAGCTCTGGCCGATGGCGAAGCCGATCAGCGAAGCGCCGACCATGCTGACCAGGCCCTGGAAGGAGGCGGCGATCCCGGCCATGTGGCCCATCGGCTCCATGGCCATGGCTCCAAAGTTGCCTGAGGCAAGGCCGAAGCTGAACATCGTCGCCCCCTGCAGCACGGTGTAGATCACCAGGGTTTCCTGCCCCAGCATCGCCACCGCCAGGTGGGCCGCGGAGACGACGATGTAGAGCAGCAGCGCCGTATGCGAGAGCCGGCGCGTCCCCAGCCGCCGCACCAGACTGGCGTTGAGCAGCGAGGCAACGGCCACGCAGCTGCCGCAGATGGCGAACACCACGGGGAAGCTGGAGGCCGCGTGCAAAGCGTCGGCGAACACCTGCTGGGAGGAGTTGATGAAGCCCAGCATCCCCCCGAAGAGGAAGGTCTGGCCGAGGATGTAGCAGATCGCCGTGCGGTTCCGGGCGGCCTCTCCGAAGCAGACAAGGATGCGGCTGGGCAGGATCGAGCGGCGGGCGTCCGGATGCAGGGTCTCGGGCAGGCGGAACAGGGTCCAGACCATCACCGCCGCCCCGAAGCCGGCGAGGATCCCGAAAATGTAGGGCCAGGAGGCCAGCACCAGCACGATCTGCCCCAGGCTGGGGGCCATGATCGGGGCGGCCATGAACACCAGGGAGGTCAGGGACATCACCCGCGCCATCTCGCGCCCCGCGTAGCGGTCGCGGATCACCGACACCGGGATGGCCCGCGTCGAGGCCGCGCCGGCGCCCTGCAGCACCCGTGCGACCAGCAACGTTTCGAACGACCGCGAAAACGCCGCCAGCAGGCTGAAGCCGACGTAGAGCACGAGCCCGGTCAGGATCACCGGCCGGCGGCCGTAGCGGTCCGCCAGAGGCCCGTAGATCACCTGGCTGAAGCCCACCGCCAGCATGTAGACGGTGATGATCAGCTGGCGCTTGTTCTCGTCGGCGACCCCCATGGTATGGCCGATCGCCGGCAGGTTGGGCAGCATGGCGTCGATGCCCAGGGCGCCCAGCGCCATGGTCGCCGCCATCAGCACCACGAACTCCACAAAGCCCGCCCCGCCCCGAGGCGGCTTCTGGAGGTTCGATCCCATGTCCGGGCTAAGAGCACATGGGGGGCCGGCCGTCGAGGCGGCGGCAAACGGCTATGCCTGGAAGTGACGGCGCAACATTCGCAGGAAGTCGGCCGACTGCCCACGGAGCGGCCGGGCGCGAGTGGCGAGGGCCTCGGGGGTCCAGCCGCTCGCCGGATCGAGATCGGCGAGAAGCGCGTCGAGCACCGTGCGCTCGTGCGCCGACAAGGGCAGGCCGGCGGCGGCGTTCAGCAACAGGATCTGCTCGTGCAGGCCGCGGAGCGCCTTCAGCGCCTCCCACATTTGCGGCAGCAGGCTGGGCTCTTGGCGCCAGGAGCGGCCGGCGTAGACCTCCTGCACCACCCGCTGCCCGGCGCCCAGGCAGTCGAACAGGACGCAGCCTTTGAAGCCCTCCGGCTCCAGCCTGCCGTGGATGCGGCAGCGGTCGTCGGCGCCCAAGTTCGGACACGCCTCGCAGGCCGGCTTGTCGAGGGCGAACTCCTCCGAGCGGTCGAACGCGGGCGCCACGCAGCACAAGGCGGCGCAGCGGGCGCAGTCGGGTCTCAGGTCGGCGGGATCGATGGACGGAGGCTCCAGCGGTGCGGGAGCCCCATCATCGCCTAAGGCTGGATGTTGATGAAGCTCGCTGCGTCCTTGCCGTCAGGTCCGGGCGCGTGGCCAACCAGCACCTTCGTCCCCTGCTTCAGCATCCCGGTCGTGCCCGCGCTCATCACGCTGATCGGGGTCGAAGGCGTCACCACGATGTGGCGCGTGCCGCCCTGGTAAGCGACGTCCATCTGCACGCCGCTCGAGCCGGTGGACACATTTCCCGCCGCGCCGTTGGTCATGCGGGTCCCGCCTGCAGCAGAAGCGGCCGAGACCGTTCCGTTGGTCATGCGCGAGGCCGCCGCTCCGGGGGCCGCCGGCATCGGCCGGTCGCCCTCGCCCATCTTCACGCCAGGCGGGAAGATGTGGACCTCGGTGGAGGTCCCGGTCCCGTCCGCGGAGGGGACGTTGGTGGTCCCGAGGAAAGTCCCCGCCTTGATGTCCGCCAGCGAGCCCTTGTGGGTGACCATGATGTTGGTGGACGGCGAGAGCTCGAAGGTTTCGGGCGCCCCCTGGCTGGTGATGGTGAGGCTGGTCGCGCTCGCCGCGCTCACCACGCCGGGCGTCAGCTTCGGCTGCTCGCTTGCGGCCGGCGCGGCTGAACCGGCCGCTTCGGCCGAGGAGCCGGGCGTCGAGGCGGTCTGATCCGAGGCCTTGCTGCAGGCGGCCAGGGCGGCCGCGACGCAGAGCACCGCTGCGCCGGTCGACATCATCGTCCTGGGCATGGCGCCCTCCTTGGAATGACGCCGATCTTTGAGCACGGCCCACTGCTGCGGTCGAGCCAAAGCTTGGCTCAGCCGAGGAATGGCTTGAGCGCCATCCAGGCCGCCCGCTTCTCCTCGAATGGCCGAGTGAAGGCGGGGCTGCTCGACGGCAGGGGGACAAGCGTCCAGGCGCCCTGCCCTTCCAGAGCCTTGCGCCCGATCCGCGCCGAGGTCCCGCCGTTGAAGCCCACCGCGCGCAGCTCCGGCAGGCCGCCGGCGAGAGCGGCAAGGGCGTTGGGCTCGTGCGCCCGGATGGCCCCATCGAGGCTCCCCGCTCGCTCGGCGGTGGCGATCACGTCCCAGAGCCCGACGCGGGCCTTCAAGAGGCGCGCCAGCCGGGCCTCGTACCGGAGCGCGGCGAGGTCCTCGCCGATCACCGCCCCGATCAGACGCCAGAGCTGGTTCTGCGGATTGGCGTAGTACTGCGCCTTGGCCAGGGAGACCTCGCCGGGAAGGCTGCCGAGGACCAGCACGCGCGTTCGGGCGTCGACCACCGGAGGGAAGGACGCCTTGCGCACCACGCCGCTCATCGCGGCTCAGCGGTTCCGCACGAACTTCAGCACGCCCACCGGCGGACGCGGCTCGCCTGAGGGCTCGTCCCGCGGGTGATGCACGCCGTCGATGACGATCACCTCTTCGAAGTCGAAAGGGCTCAGGCCGTCCAGGCAGGCGGCGTTGACCCCCAGCTCGCTCGGGTTCGACCGGCGCTGATGGTGGGTGTAGATCCCGCAGACGCTGCAGAAGTAGTGCTGCGCCACCCCGGTGTTGAACCGGTAGACGCTGAGCCGGTCCGCCCCTTCGGTGACGTCGAAGTCCCGGACGCCGGCAGTCAGGGCCACCGCCCCCCGCAGCCGGCAGATCGAGCAGTTGCACCGCCGCGCCGCGCCCAGCCCCCCCTTCAGCTTGACGTGGAAGCGCACCGCCCCGCATTGGCAGCCGCCGTCGGCCTCGTGCATGTCTGGGCTCATCTCGCCTCCTCCGGCGCGCAGATTGGCAGGCGGAGCCGTCCCGCGCCATCACCCACGCGACGCCCTTCCACAGCGACCTGGAACATCATCGGCCAGGCCTCGTTCCGCTTGAGCGGGCCAGGGTCGTTGGAGAGGCGGATGATCAGGGACGAGATACTCATCAAGAGCCAGACCATCGTCGGAATGACTGTGGTGGACGACCGCGGCCACAAGGTCGGGACCATCCGCGAGATATTCCTGGACCAGCGCACCGGAGCCATTCGTTTCGCCGTTCTGGAGGCCGGCGGCCTGTTCGGCTCGGGCGGCAAGTACCATCCCGTGCCCTGGCGGCTGCTGCGTTTCGACGACAAGGGCGAGGCCGTGGTCTCGACCTTCGACAAGGATCGGCTGAAGGACGCTCCCTCGTTCGACCGCGATCAGCTCAACAGCCCCCACTACGGCTGGGGCGCCACCATCCTTCGACATTACGAGGACGACCAGCCGCCGGCGCAGCGGGACCTTTACGAGGACGAAGCGCGGAGCTTCGACAGCCCGCCCTGATCACGGGCTGCTCTCCGAAACGTGCGATCACCGTTATGGCCCGCGGGCGTAGGCTGCGCGTTGGAGGTTCGTATGAACCGGATCGAATGGAAGTCCGCGCACAGATCTAGGCGCCTCGGCCGCCGGCAGAGCCCTCATGAGCCTTTGGAGTTCAACGAGGGCCCTCCTCCGCCGCCGCCGCGCGTGCGCCGCCGCGCCGTCTGGGCCCTGGCCGGGGTCATGGTGATCGCCGCCGCCTTCGCCTTCTGGCGCGCCCAACCTGGCGAGCAACGTGGAGAGACGCTCGCGGTGAGCGTGCCGGCGGCGTCGTCCCCTGCCGCCGAAGTCGTCCAGTCCTGAGACGAAGGTTCAGTGGAGCGGGGGGGTCTGCGCCAACGGCGGCAGCCTCCGGTCCTCCCGCGCCACGCGGGCGCTGACCCAGTCCTGGGCGGACCGCTCGGAAGCGAAGCCCACCAGCCGGAACGAGCGTCCGCCCTCTGGCCGCACGACGACCTCAATCGCCCCGTCTTCGCGGGTGCTGATCTCGAAGCTTGATTGCACTGCCCAACCTTAGCTGGCTTTGCCGGAAGTGGCGGCGCGGCCGCCAGGGTCATAACGCGCAAGGCCGGCGATCGGAAACTGAGAAAAAGCAGTCGGCGGCCTCAGACCGCCTTGGCGAGCTTGCGGGCAGGTTTCTTCTGCGGCTCCGGCCGACGGTCGATCTTCTCGAGGAGATAATCGAGGTCCTCGCGCGGCGTCGGCGTCACCTGGGTCAGGAAACGTTCGAGCATCCGCTCCTGGAAGCGTTGCTGGTCGCGGGGGCCGCCGTCGAACTCCATGGAGTGGAACGCGTCGACTCCTGCCCGGAAGGCTGCGAACAGGCGCACGGGGAGCCCAGCCCGCTCATAGATCGCCCGTAGACCGAGAGGCCCGGCGTCGTGGATCATGAGCCAGGTCCGGTGATGGGGCACCTTGGCCAGGGACGCGACCGCCCACTCGAAGAAGGTCATATGGCCGTGGGCCAGCGCCCGCAGCAGCAGGGAGGCCGTCAGCCGGCCCTCGACCTGAAGGTGCTCGACAAAGCGGCCCATGTCCGCTGCGCGGCCCGCTTGGTCCACCAGATCGATGGTCGCGCGCTCGCGGGCGCCGACGGCGATCTGCACGGCGGTTTCCGCCGGCAGGGCGTGGTGGTTGATCAGATGGTCGCGCACCTGATCGGAGACCATGTTCACCAGCCGCTCGGATACCGACGGCGGCAGGGCCTGACGGTAGGCGACGGCGGCCAGCAACTGCTGGGAGTTGGCGAAGCGGGAGATGGCCTTCTGCAGGCCGGTTTCGGAGAAGACGGCGTTGTCGTTGGCGCAGGCGGTGCGGACCGCCGCCTCGGCGCCATGCTCGACCAGGGCTTCGGTCACCGTCTCAGGGAGGCTGACGCGGGTGGCTATGGCGATCTGGCGGACCGGACCCGCATATCGGATGATCTCGATCAGGTCTTCGTCGGTGAACACCGGCGAGGAGCTGAGGATTGGCGTCGCCACCGACTCCACGTCCCTGGCCAGCTGCATCGCCACGTCATGCGGCACCAGAGGAGAAGCCTTCAGCGTCACGGCGAGGGCGCGGCGCACCAGCTCGGCGGCGTCGGCGGCCATGACCCTCAGGATCTCGTGAGCGACCGCACGGTCTTCTTCGGACAGCACCGTCTCGTCGATGCGGCGGCAGAGCTTGTGCGCTGCGGCGGCCCGCTCATCGGCGGTGGCGCCTCGCACCAGGCTCTGGATGTCGCCCGGGGTCAGCGCGGCGCGCGTGGTCGACATCGTGGTGGATTCCCCTGCCCTCGGCCATTCGGGCCGCCCGCCGCCACCTTGCCGAGTTAAGCTTAATGAGTGGTTTTCCCCCTTCGCCAGACGGCGGAATCGGTCCCGACGGGATTAACCCTGCCGCCTAACGGCCCGACAACCTGGGAGCGTTAGAGTCCGCTCTTCTCTTCGGGGGCGGCGAATGACCGGTCAGGAAATCGACAGCGCGACCATGACCGAGCCTGTCCAGGCGCGGGCGCTGAAGGCGCAGGCCGAGCTCCTGCCCTATGGTCTCGGCTTCTTCGCCGTTGCGCTGCCTGTCTTCGTCTGGGCCTCGACCTACGCCGACGACGCCGTCTGGATGCCGCTGATCTTCGCCCAGTTCAGCCTCAACTGGGCGGGCTTCTACTTCGCTGTGAACCGCTATGGCCCCAGGAGCGCGACGCCCGCCGGGCCGCGCCTCGCGTCCATGCTTCACCTCGCCGGCAGCGTCGCCTGGGCCCTGGCGGTGGCGGAGATCGCCGTCTTCGCCGCCTTCGCCGGGCGGGCCGGGACGGTCATCATGTCCATGGACATAGCCGTGGCCGTGGCGTGCCTGTTCTTCACCTCGCCTTGGCTCCTGGGCCTCCTGGTCACCTTCCCCCTGGTGGCCACGGCGCCTGTCCTCGTGCTGGTGCTGCTGGTCGGCGATGCCCCCGCGGCCACCGGCGCGGCAGGGGCGATCGCCTTCGCCATGACCCTGTGCATGATCATGAACCGCATCCTGCGCCGCCAGTTCGCCATGGCCCAGGAGCGCGAGGAGCTGATGGACGAGCGCGCCGCGTCGCTGCACACGGCCGAACGCCTCGCCAAGTCCAAGTCGCAGATCCTGGCCACCCTTTCGCACGAGATCAGGAATGGGCTCTCGGGCGTCACCCATGTGCTCTCGGCTGCGGCCTCGGGTGGCAGGGCCGCGCCGAGCCGCGAGCAGCTCTCCGCCGCGCTGCAGGCCGCCAACGAGCTGCTCGAGGTGCTGAACGCCACGCTCGACACGGAAACCGCTGGAGCCGGCCGGCTGGCGGTCGCCGCCCGTCCGTTCGATGCGGCCCGCCTCGCCCGCTCCACCGTGCTGCTGATCCGGCCCAAGGCGGCCGCCAAGGGGCTGGAACTGGTGCTGCACATCGACGAGAGCGTCGTCTCCGGAACGGGCGCCGCCCTGGGAGATCCGGTGCGGGTGCGCCAGGTGCTCTCCAACCTGGTGGGCAACGCCATCAAGTACACCGTGCGCGGCCGCGTCGAGGTGAGGGTCCAGCGCACGGGCGACAAGCACCTGCGTTTCGAGGTCGCCGATACCGGCCCCGGCCTCTCCGGGGAGGAGCTGGAGCGCGCCTTCGAGCCCTTCTCCCGCATCGACCGGATCGGCCTTGGGGTCTCCGGCGCCGGCCTTGGCCTTTCCCTGTCGAGAGAGCTGGCGCGGCTGATGGGCGGCGAGGTTTCCGCCGAAAGCGCCGTCGGCGTCGGCAGCCGCTTCTGGCTCGAGCTGCCCTTCGACGCAGCCGCGATCCCCGCCGATCTCACCGACGAGGCGGAGGAAGTCATGGCGTCCGCGCCGGCCGCCGCCCCCCGCAGCCTGCGGGTCCTGCTGGCCGAGGACGACGCCCTCAGCGCCGCGATGATCCGGGCCATCCTCGAGCAGCTCGGACATCAGGTGGTCCAGGCCCAGGGCGGCCAGAGGGCGCTTGAGCTCGCCGAGTTCTGCCCCTTCGACCTCGCCGTCATGGGCGGTCGCCTGCCCTGCATGACCGGACCGGCGGCGCCGGATTACGTGCGCGCCCTCTCCACCGCCACGCAGGGGGCGCCGGTGATCGCCCTCGTGGGCGGCGAGCCGGGCGATGCGGAATCGTGCCTGGCGGCGGGGGCGGACGAGGCGCTCAGGAAGCCGCCGACGGTGACCACGGTGGCCCGCGCGATCGCCGCCGCCCTGGAGCCGCGCGCGGCCTCCGGCGAGGTCAGGGCCCGCGCCGCGGGCGGCGGCCTCAACTAGACCGGCGTCCGCTCTCGCGGGCCTCGGCCAGCACCTTGAGCATGTCGCTGGAGAACATCGAGCGCGAGAGGCCGTCGCCGCCGCTCTCTTCGGGCTCGGCCGGGCCTCGCAGCAGCATCTCCACCAGCATCCGCTCCTGCTCGCGGGTCTGGGTCCGCCGCTCCGAGGCCCATTCTATATAGCCCGTCTCCCTCGGCTGGACGGCGGCGGGCGCCGGCGTCGAGGCGCCATGGGTCAGCACTTCATAGACCTCGGTGACCGAGGCCGGGCGGCCATCGCGATAGAAGATCGGCCGGTTGGCCGCCGCCGCTTCCGGGAACAGCGCGCTGGCGGCCTGGCCAGGCGAGCGCTGCACCGCCTCGATCAGCCGGGCCGAACCCTGGGGGCCCAGCACGTGGGCCGCGTAGAGCTCGCCCGAGGTGGGATCGCGCCCCATCCGCCCACGCAGGTAGGAGGCGTGGTCGGTCGCCAGCTCGCCGGCCATCAGGGCCGCGGCGTGGGGATCGAGCCTCAGGTCCATGACCGCCTGGCGGGCCTCGCCTCCGGCTACGTGATAGCGGCCGTCCGGGCCCTGGCCGATCAGCTCGGCGTAGCGGGCGTAGCCGTACTTGGCCCCGTGCTTCTTGAGGGTGGCGAGCCAGGTCTGGTCGACGAACTGGAACAGCCCCGCTGCAGAGGAGGTCTTGGCGTGGGCCGACGGGTTGTAGCCGCTCTCACGCCTGGCCGTCCCCAGGAGGAAGGAGAAGTCGACGCCGGTGGCCTGGGAAGCGCGCTGGATGGCGGCCTCCACCACGCCCTTGATGGCCTGGACGGTCATGGGCCTTAGGTCGGCCCCGTATGGTTAATCCCGGGTAAACGGCCGCGGAACTCATTGCGAGATCATGCAACTATCAGGTCTTCGACCGCCTCTTTACAATCTTCGGCTTCGGTGAGACGCTTCTGACACAAGACGGCCATGATCCACATGAGGTTTCTTATGGTCATCCGCCCCGCGACTTCCCATGGATACTCGCTCTTCGTCCCGGTGAAGACTTCGCCGAGACGGCGCATGTCGCCGACCAGCGTCGCGATCCTCACCGGTGTGGCGGCCGCCCACCTCGGCTTGGCCGCCTACCTCTACGGCGCCCACTTCGCCCCGAATCGCCTCCCTGTCGTGGCCGACCCCGCGCCGGTGATCATCACCATACCTCGGCTCGAGCCGGAGCCGCCGCCGCCTCCCACGCACCGCCTTCAGGTTCGCCAGCTGCCCGTCCATCTCCCCCGGGACCAGGTCCCTCTGCAGAACGACCAGAAGATCGAGGTCCAGCCGCCGCCCGCCACGCAGCAACCGCTCGACACCGGCAAGCTCACCCTGACCCCGACCAGCCCTGGCTCCTCCGCCACCGAGACCCCGCCGGAGCCAAAGCCGCTCATCACCAACCCCCGCTGGTTGCGCCAGCCCACCGCCGACGAGTTCGCGGACGCCTATCCCCAGCGCGCGCTGGTGGCCGGGAAGTCGGGCCTGGTCGGCCTCGCCTGCACCGTCACCGCGGCAGGGACGCTCACCGACTGCAGCGTGGCCGAGGAAACGCCGGCCGGCTGGGGGTTCGCGGCCGCCGCCCTCAGCCTCACCAGGCGCTTCCGCATGGTTCCCCGCCAGGAAGACGGCCGACCGGTGGGCGGCGCCATGGTGCGGATCCCGATCCGGTTCGCCCTGAACAACTGAGGTCTCATCATCGCTCCGCCGGCGGGCGGTTTGGCCTTCGCTAAAACGCTCGCCCGGGCGCCATCGGAGGCGCCCAGCGTCCGCCCTCGCCGCCGGCCAGCTGGCCCACGATGATCTCGGCGATGAGGGGCGCCAGGAGCCAGCCGTTGCGGCGGGCGCCCATGGCGAGCCAGATCCCTGGCGTGCGGCCGGCGCCGACCAAGGGCAGCCCATCGGGCGTAGAGGCCCGGATTCCCGCCGCGCCGCTGACGAGGGCGCTGGTCAGGCCGGGGAAGAGCCGCGCAGCCCCGGCCCTCAGCCGATCCATCGCGTCGGTGTCGATCGTCAGGTCGCGGCGCCCAGCCTCCATCGTCGCCCCGATGACGGCCCCCGAGGCGCGGGGCGCGACATAGATCCCCTCGCCTCGCACGACCGGCCCCTCGAGTGGCGGGGCTCCGGCGAGGCTGGCGATCTGGCCCTTGACCGGCGCCAGGCAGGCCAGTTCAGGCGGGGGCTCCTCCAGCCCCTCGGCCGCCAATCCCGCCGCCAGCACCAGGGCGTCCGCGGACCACGCCGATCCGTCGGAAAACCGCGCCGCCGCCCCGGTCCAGCCGAGCACCGCCGCCGGCCGCGCCGCCCCGCCCTCGCGCAGCAAGGCCTGCCTGAGCGCGGCCAGCGTCGCTTGCGGCTCCAGCATCCAGTCTTCAGGCGTGAAGACCGCGCCCGCCGGCGCCTTCAAGCCGGGGCTCAGGCTCTCCGCGGCGGCCGGCTCCAGGAGCTCGGCCCGCGCGCCCATCGCTCGCAGCTTCTCCAGCAGGACGGCGTTCGAGGCTTCGTCGCCGACCCAGACCGCCCCGGCGCGGGCCATCTGCGGGGCGCCCGCCGCGGGCCAGAGGTCACGCGCCTCCCGCAGCAGGTCGAAGCGCCCTGCCGAGAGGGGATCCAGCGCCGCCTCGAAGGCCGGCGCCAACATTCCTGCCGCCACGCCGGATGCGTTGGCGCCCAGGGGAGAAGGGTCCGTCAGCAGCACCTGTGCGCCCTGCTGCGCGAGCCGCAGGGCCAGCATCGAGCCGATCGCTCCCGCGCCGGCCACGACCACGCGGCGGCCGCTCAGACGGGCCACGACGATCCGCGCGCTCGGGAAAGTGGACTCAGGCCGACGCCAGGGCCTTCAGCGCCTGCGCCCATCCCTTGGAGAAGTCCTTGGCGGCGCTCGCCCGCTGGAAGGTCAGGACCTTCACCTCCACGTCGCGGGCCGGATCCGAGTGGACCATCAGCCAGGGCGCCTCGCCCTCGGACCAGGCCTCGACTTCCTTGGCGAGGCGGTCGACGAAGCGCGCGAGGTAGTCGCCGAAGAGCTGCGCCTCCTGCCCTGGCCGCACCGGAAATCGCACGACGATCTCGCTCACGACCACATACCTCTAAGCCACCTGCCGATTCTGCAAACTCGAAATCGGGGTCGCGGTTCCGCCCGAGGCCGGGCGCCGGCCGCGCGAGCGAATCCGCCCACGGGTTGCGCGGCATTTCAGCAGGATTCGCCGGGCCCAATGGAATGGTACCGCCTCCCCGGATCGAACGGGGGACCTCCAGAGCCACAATCTGGCGCTCTAACCAACTGAGCTAAGGCGGCCCCGGCGAAGGAGGCCTTCTCTAGTCGCGGGCGGCGGTGCGATCAAGCGTGCGCAGCCAGGTGAGGACCGCCCAGGCGTGGCTCTCGTGACGCAGGCGCACCAGGGCTTCGGCGGGCTCCAGCCAGACGAGCTCGTGATCGTCCTCGATCTTCAGGGACGCGTCCTCTCCGGCGAGCTCGGCGATGTAGTGGCCGGAGCGGTTGTTCACCGGCTCCCGGTCGGTCTTGAAGAAGCGCTGGCTGGCCCGCACCACCTCTGGGCCCGCGCGGACGATCAGTCCGGTCTCTTCTCCGAACTCCCGGACCAGGGCGGCAGCGTCGTCCTCACCGGGATCCAGCGCCCCGCCCGGCAGGTCGAACCAGGGCCGGGCGCCGGGCTTGCTCACCTTCACCAGGGCGATCCGCCCGTCCCGCTCGGCGATGCCGAAGGCGGCGGGGCGGTCCTTGTACGCGGCGCCCGGCTCGGCCTCGCCGAACTGCAGGGGCTCGGCCCCGCTCATCAGTCTTCTCCGTAGAGCACGCTGTAGGCGTCCACATGCCCCGCCTCGATCTGGGGCACGGGCGTGGACGGATAGCCAACGGACTCGCCGGAGCTCACGTTCCAGGCCAAGACCACGAGGTCGCGCAGCTCCGAGGCGCCGGCGGCCACCCGCTCGGTGGCGAACGCCGCCCCCTCGGGATTGTCGCCGGACAGGCCGCCGCGCTTCTCCAGGCGATAGAGCGGGATCACCTGGCGCGCCGTGCGGCCGAGATAGGCCTGGGTCCGCTCCATGACCGATCCGCGCCCGTCCCCCGGCGCCGTCATGGCCCCCTGCACGCCTCGAAGGGTCACGTGGTCGCGCACGAAGGGGCCTTCGAAGGGCCCATGGATGCGCAGGGTGGTGAAGCCTTCGGGGTTGGGCCCCTGGCCCCAGCCGTTGAAGTGGACGGTGACGTGCAGCGGCTGGCTGCCATCGCCGACATAGTGGGCCAGGGTCCCCAGATCGCGCAGGGTCAGGGCTTCGCGCCGCGCCCGGTCGCGCTCGAGCCATGCCCCCCGGGCAGGGTCCTTCTCCAGCCTGGCGCCGGCGACATCGGCCCGCCAGTCGGCGAAGTCCTTGGCCAGCTGCTCCCAGCCGTCGACGATGGCGTAGGGCAGCCAGCCGGCCTTGGCGCTGTCGCTCCCGACCGCCCGCAGCTGGGCGTCGTAGTCGGTCTTGGTGGGCGGCAGGGCCTCCAGGCCCGGACCGCCGAGCACGCGACCCTGATCGTCCAGGTCGATGAAGTGGGCCGAGTCGCGCAGGACGTCGTGGACCTTGCCGGCGTCGCGCCAGCGGTCCGGCTCGCGGGCCAGCTCGCCCACGTCCGCGGCCGCCTCGGGCGAGCGGACGAAGGCGGGGAGGCTCTCGGGCAATGCCTGCACCGCCGCCATGCCGATCAGCCGGTGCCCGGTCGCCCCCCAGCCGAGCGCCGAGCCGGCGACGAGGAGCGCGCAGGCCAGGGCCCCGGCCGGCGGCAGGCCGCGCTTCAAGATCAGCATCGGAACCTCAATCGTCGATGGCGAGCGCGTCCTCGACGCGCCCGATCCACTCTCTGATCCTCGGATATGACGCAAGATCGAAGCCGCCTTCGTGGGCCCAGCGGGTGTAGGCCACCAGGGCCACGTCGGCGAGGCTGAGCCGGCCGCCGACCAGGAAGGGCCCCTCTGCCAGCCCCAGCTCCAGCCGGGCCAGGGCCGCCTCGCCGCGCTCGACCAGCTTCGGATCCAGCGACTCCTTCGGCTGGCCCAGGAACAGCATGCGATAGCGGGCCACGGCGATGGTGGTCTCGTGGCTGTACTGCTCCCAGAACAGCCACTCGAACATCCTGGCGCGCTGGTAGGCGTCCTCGGGGATCAGGTCCGAGCCTTCGGCCAGGTGCAGCATGATGGCGTTGGACTGGGCCAGCGGCCGGCCGTCGTCGAGGATCACGGTGGGGACCTGGCCGGCGGGGTTCATCTTCAGATAGTCGGGGGTGCGGGTCGCGCCGGTCATGATGTCGACCTCGCGCCACTCGACGGGGACGCCCTGCCGGCGCGCGACCCACTTCACCTTCAGGCAGTTCCCCGAGCGGCTGTCGCCGTAGACGATCATGATGCTCCCTCTTCGACGGCATCCCGGCCGCAGGGCGGTTGCGGCGAGATGTAGCGCCTTGACCGTGAGTCTGCCCTGTTTTCCCAGGGGATTTGCGCAGGGCCAAGGGAGGATCGGCCGCGCCCATGGCCGCGGCTACGCTTGGCTTATGTCGGCCAACCGTCTAGGTCTGCCTTCACCGACTAGCGCCGCACAAAGGAATGCCCTTGAAACGACGTCTGGCCGGGGGCCTTGCGGCCCTCGTTATGGCCGCCATGATACCTAACGCATCTCAGGCCGCTTCCGATCCCATCGGAGAAGTGCTGGCCCAAATTCAGACTGCCGGAGCCAACGCGCTGAAAGCGCCTGAGCTCCTGATGAAGGCGACCTACTATTACATCGGCGGCGGCGCGAGCCGACATGGACGCGACTCCATGGGCTGCCGCGTGGTCCCCATGCGCACCATGGCCACCGACCCGCGGGTGGTGCCCAAGGGCT
>FTGK01001042.1_pt1 | contig 19864 bp, 20 predicted proteins | sample 1640691 | NCBI WGS metagenome assembly FTGK01 (sample SAMEA3914789, study PRJEB12502) | metagenome | biome: forest; material: soil | place: Canada | collected 2011-07-03 | depth 0.3 m | reverse complement strand
TTCGGATCGATGTCGAGGTCCAGCATGCCGTCCTGGCCGCCGGCGGCCAGGACGGCATGCTGGACCTCGACATCGATCCGAAGCTGGCCTGGGCGCTGAAGCACCGCGACCGCTTCCCCGTGGACGTCAACGCCGCCGACCGTGAAGTGTTGTTGCGGGTCCCCGGGCTCGGCAAGGCGGCCGTGGACCGGATCGTTAAGGCGCGCCGGCACGTGCGGCTGGGCATGGCGGACCTGTCGCGCCTGTCGAGGGGGCTCAAGCGAGCCCGCCCCTTCCTGATCGCCGACGACCATCGGCCGGTCGCCCTGGCCGACCGCGAGCGGGTCGGGTTGGAGGCCGGGCGGCCGTCCGAGCAGTTGAGCCTCTTCGGATGAGCGGCCAGCCTGTCCATGTCAGCCTCGAGCTGGGCGGCGACCAGGACGGCTTCCGCGACGCGGTCCGGCGGCTTGTGGCGCTCGGCGTTTCCCCGGCGCTGGTAACCTGGAGCGACGGCGGCGGCCTGTTCGACCAAGTCCCGGCCGGCTCCGCGCCGGCGGTCTGGCTCCCCAAGCCGGTCGCCGAGCTTGCGCGGCTGGTGGTCTGTCACACCGATCCCGAGCGCTACGCCTTGCTCTACCGGCTGATCTGGCGGATCCGGCATGGGGAGCGCGATCTCCTGGAGGTCGCCTCCGACCCGCTGGTGCATCGTCTGAACGGCATGGCCAAGGCCGTGCGGCGCGACGTGCACAAGATGCACGCCTTCGTCCGCTTCCGGCGCATCGAGACAGCCGAGGGCGAGCGCTGGGTCTCCTGTTTCGAGCCCGACCACTTCATCGTCGAGGCCGTGGCCAGCTTCTTCGTCAACCGCTTCCGCGGCATGGACTGGAGCATACTGACGCCGAAGGGCTCGCTGCACTGGGACCGGCGGGGGCTCCCCCTCCGGCCGCCGGCCACCCCGGCGGCGGCCGCAGCACCTGACGCCTTCGAGGCCCACTGGCGCCGCTATTACGAGAGCACCTTCAATCCGGCGCGGCTCAATCCCGACCTGATGCGCAAGGAGATGCCGACCCGGTACTGGAAGAACCTGCCCGAGGCGCAGAGCATTCCGGCGCTTCGGCGGGAAGCCCACGGCCGCGTCGAAGCCATGGTGGCCAGGGCGGCGGCCGACGCCCGCAAGCGCGAGCCCCGGAAGGCGGTGGCGGCCATGGCGGAGCAGGGCTTCGCCTCCCTGGCCGAGCTGAACCGCGCGATCGAGACCTCCCGTCCGCCAGCGCCCTTCTCGCTCCGCGCGGTGCTTGGCGAAGGCCCGATGGGGCCGCGCCTGGCCCTGGTCGGCGAGCAGCCGGGCGACCAGGAAGACCTGCAGGGACGGCCGTTCGTCGGCCCCGCCGGCCAGCTGCTCGACCGCGCCCTGGCCGAGGCCGGGATCGCGCGCGAAGCGCTCTACGTCACCAACGCGGTGAAGCATTTCAAGCACGAGCTGCGCGGCAGGCGGCGCATCCACCAGTCGCCGACCTCCGGCGAGGTGAAGCATTATCGCTGGTGGCTGCAGCAGGAGCTGGACTTCGTTCAACCCGGCCTGGTGGTGGCGCTGGGCGCGAGCGCCACCCTGGCGCTGGCTGGCCGCCCCTTGCCGGTCGCCGCCAATCGGGGTTCCGCTCTGTTCGACGGGCGGACGGGGTGGATCACCGTGCACCCGTCCTATCTGCTCCCCCTGCCCGACCCGGCCGGGCAGGCGCGGGCCTACGCCGCCTTCGTCGACGACCTGCGCCGCGCCTGGGCCGCGGCGGCTTCGCAGGCGCTCGCCGGCGCCGCCTGATCGCGCCTGCGCAACCTTCGAGCCGGCTGGCGTCTTTCCGCCTTCATGGCGCGCGGCGCCTCGTCCATCAGCCCGGAGGGACCGGCCGTGAAAGGCTTCGTCGACGACATCGAAACCCTGACCATCACCAACAGCGATTTCCGCAACGTGCTCTACACCGGCCGCTACCTTCAGCTGGTGCTGATGGCGCTGAAGCCCGGCGAGGAGATCGGCGAGGAGGTGCACGCCGACCACGACCAGTTCTTCCGCATCGAGGCGGGATCCGGCGAAGTGTGGATCGACCGGGTGGTCACCCCGATCAAGGCCGACGACGCGGTGATCGTGCCGGCCGGCGCCCTGCACAATGTGGTCAACACCGGCGCCGAGCCCTTGCGGCTGTACACCATTTATGGCCCGCCCGAACACCGGGACGCCGTCGTCCACCCCGACAAGCCCGCCGCGCAAGCCGAGGAAGAACATTTCGACGGCGTCACCACCGAGTGAGCCATCCTGGCTTGTCCGAAGCTATGGATAGCCCGTTCCCCGCCGCATAAGCTCCAGGGGCGAGTCGGCCCGTCCCGGTACGGACATAAAATCGATGCGATGGTTCCACGCCCTGCTGCCGCGCGAGAGCAGCTTCTTCGACCAGTTCACCGCCCATGCGCGGGTGTTGGTGCTGGGCGCGGAAGCGCTGCGCGAGCTGCTGAACGGCGGCCCGGGCATGGCGGAGGCCGGCGCGGCGATCATCCGCCACGAGGAGGACGCCGACGAGATCACTCGCGGGGTGTTCCTGGCGGTGAGGCGGACCTTCATCACCCCCTTCGACCGCAGCGACATCCGCGACCTGACCACGGCGCTCGACGACGCCATCGACCAGATGCAGAAGACCGCCAAGTCGATCAATCTGTTCGAGGTGACCGAATTCCAGCCCGAGATGCGGGAGATGGGCGACCTCGCCATCCAGGCCGCCTATCTGACGGTCGAGGCCACCGAGTTGCTGCGCAACATGGGCAAGAACGCCGCCCGCCTGAACGCCATCGGCGAGGCGGTCACCCGCATCGAGAACCGCTCGGACGAGATCTACGACGCCGGCATGAAGCGGATCTTCGGCAAGAGCCAGAACCGGCCGATGGACTTCATTGTCGGCGCCGACATCCTGGACCACCTGGAGAGGGTGATCGACCGCTTCGAGGACGTGCACAACTCCATCAGCGGCATCCTGATCGAGCACCTGTAGCGCGGGCCCGATGGACACCTCGCTCACGCTCTGGGTCCTGATCGCCGTCGCGCTCCTGTTCGACTTCCTGAACGGGTTGCACGACGCGGCCAACTCGATCGCCACCATCGTCTCGACCCGGGTGCTGAGGCCCCGGTACGCGGTGATGTGGGCTTCGGCGTTCAACTTCCTGGCCTTCCTTGTGTTCGGGCTGCACGTCGCCAAGACCGTGGGCTCCGGCATCGTCTCGCTCGACGTGGTCACCGACCGGGTGGTCTTCGGCGCCCTGACCGGCGCCATCGTCTGGAACGTCGTGACCTGGCTGGCGGGCATCCCGTCCTCCTCCTCGCACGCCCTGGTCGGCGGACTTGTCGGGGCGGGCCTCGCCAAGGCCGGGCTGAAGGCCATCGTTTGGGCGGGGGTCGGCAAGACCGCCGCGGGCATCGTGGTCTCGCCGTTCTTCGGCTTCGCCCTGGCCCTCCTGCTGGTGCTGCTGGTCTCCTGGATCTTCGTGCGCTCGCGCCCGGCGGCCGTGGACCGGCTGTTCCGCTCGCTGCAATTCGTCTCGGCCTCGCTCTATTCGCTGGGGCACGGGGGCAACGACGCCCAGAAGACCATGGGCATCATCGCGGTGCTGCTGTTCGCCCACTCGGGCGGCCACGGCCATTTCCACGTGCCGCTCTGGGTGGTGCTGGCCTGCCAGACCGCGATGGCGCTGGGGACTCTCTTCGGCGGCTGGCGCATCGTGCACACCATGGGCTCCAAGATCACCCGGCTCAGCCCCATGCAGGGCTTCTGCGCCGAGACCGGCGGAGCGATCACCCTGTTCACCGCCACCTATCTGGGGGTGCCGGTGTCGACCACCCACACCATCACTGGCGCGATCATCGGCGTCGGGGCGGCGCGGCGGACCTCGGCGGTGCGCTGGGGCGTGGCGCGCGGCATCGTCGTCGCCTGGGTCGTCACCATGCCCATGGCCGGGCTGATCGCCGCCGGCGCCTACTACCTCGGCGGCGCGATCTTCCCATGAAGGCCGCCAAGTCCACCGGCATCCAGTACGCCGCCCTGCCCTACCGCCTCGAGGGCGGGCAGGTTCGCATCCTGCTGATCACATCGCGCGAGACCCGCCGCTGGGTGATCCCCAAGGGCTGGCCGATGAACGGCCTGAAGCCCCAGGACGCCGCCGCCGCCGAGGCCGCCGAGGAGGCCGGGTTGATCGGCTCGATCGAGGACACGCCGCTCGGCTCCTACCGCTATCTCAAGCGGCTCAAGCGCAACGACGCCATCGCCGTGCAGGTGATCGTCTTCGCCTTCCTGGTCGGGACCCAGGTGGAGTCCTGGAAGGAACAGGACCAGAGGACCGTGCGCTGGTTCGGCTACCGCACGGCCGCCATGCGTGTCGCCGAGCCCAGCCTGAAGCGCCTGATCCGCGAGTTCGGCGCCGAGCGGTCGACGTCGTTCGTGGCGCGCAGCCTGCGCCGCTATCGCGCCTGGCGGTTCGGCGCCGCGGCCTGAGCCGCGACCTGGGCGGCGGCGGCGGGCCGGATCTTCTCCAGCCGCTCGAAATCGGCGGCCTTCATCAGAGGCATGGCCTCCAGGAACGCCACCACGTCCCAGACGTCCGCGTCGCTTTCCGTGGCGCCCCAAGCCGGCATGGCGGTCATCTTCACCCCGTTCTTCACCACCCAGAACAGCTGGGCCCGGGTCCATCGCCGCGAGGCGTCGACCAGGAACGGCGGCGACGGCGTCATGCCCTGGACCCAGGCGTCGCGCGCAACGCCCGGTCCGCCGTGGCAGGACACGCAGTCGCGCATGTAGAGGTGGAGCCCGTCGATGGTCTGCGCAGGCGTGAAGGCGGCCGGTGGCTGCACGTCCTTGGCCCCGCTTCGCATGTTGTTCTGCATGGCCGTGTGGGTCGCCCAGGCCATGACCGGGCTGTGCTGGGTCGACGCCCGCGCGTCGAAAGCGCCCGTGGCGATCACCAGCAGAGCGCCGGCGAGGGCGATGGCTCCGGCCGAGACGGCCCCGCCTGCGAACCACCAGAAGCGTCTCATGGGACCGAATAGAGGTATGCGGCCACGTCCCTGGCCTGGGGCTCGGTCAGGCCCATGTCGGGCATGGCGTTGCCGGGGACATAGGCCTGGGGGTGACGCAGCCAGGCGACCAGGTCCTCGGGTGTGTTGGCAAGGACTCCGCCGACTGTCGAACGTTTAGAGAAATGGGCCAGCGAGGGGCCGGCCATGCCGTCCGCTCCGTCGATCCCGGGAATGGTGTGACAGGATCCGCAGGCCTGCCGCGCGATGACGAGCTTGCCGTTGCTCCTGTCGCCCATCTGCGCGGCCGAACTCCGGCTGCAGCCTCCGGCCGCGAGCGCCAGTCCGAGAACACACAGGGTCAGCAGGCTGCGCACGATCTCCTCGTCACGCGACCTGGTCCATACGCCCGGGCCGCGCCCTCAGCGCCTGGTCCAGCATCTGGAGAGCGCAACGCAGGCAGGCCAGGCGAACCCCGCCCCGGCCGATGTCGCCGAAATGCTCTTCGCGGTGGCGGGTGGGCAGGCCTTGGCGGCTGACGGCGAAATGCACCAGGCCCGGCTCGTCGCCGGGAGCGCCAGCGCCGGCGAAACCGGTGATGGCGACCGCGACATCCGCGGCTGCGGCCTCGAGGGCGCCCTCGGCCATGGCTCGCGCGACCGGTTCGGAGACGGCGCCATGGCGGCGCAGCACCTCCGGATCGACGCCGAGCATCTCGTGCTTGGCCTGCTCGGTATAGACCACGAACCCGCGTTCGAAGGCGTGGCCATAGCCCTCGACATCTGTCAGCAGCGAGGCCAGCAGCCCCCCCGTGCAGCTCTCGGCCGTTGCGATGGTCAGCTCCTGGTCGCAGGCGCGGCGGAGCACATGCTCTACCAACTCGGCTACGTCCGAGGGCAGGGAGTCGTCGAGGGTCTCTGTCATCGCCCGCTCAAGCCACACACAAGCCCCGGGGCGGCGGCCCCCGCCGCCGCACCCGGTATTCGAGGATCAGCGCGCCGACGGCCGCTCCTGGTCGCCGCCGGCTTCCGGTCCGGAGCTTTCGACCGGTTGGCCCAGCTCCACCTCGGCGCCCTTGAACGTGCGGGTCTCCGGGGTGGGGAGGCCGCCGGACTTGATCTGGGCGAGCAGCTCCTGCTTGCGCGCGGCCATCTGCCGGCCCAGCGCGTCCATGTCGACGCCCGCCTTGCGCGCCTGGGAGAACAGGCCTTCCGAGGGCTTTTCCTCTTCGCCGACGTGGTGCTCGATCTGCTCGGACAGCACCTTGACCTTCGCGTCGTAGAATTCCTCGTCCGCGCCGCCCGCCTCGATCTCGGCGATCAGCACCTTGGCGCCGTCATGCTCGACGTAGGATTCGGCGATGAGGTCCTCCTCCGCCTGGCCCTTGCAGGCCGGGTAGAAGATCTCTTCCTCGATGATGGTGTGCACCGTCAGCTCGGTGCAGATCTCCTTGGCCAGCCGCTCCTTCTGCGACTTGCCCGTGGCGGCCTCGAATTGCTCGAAAAGGCCCTCGACCTTACGGTGGTCCGCCTTGAGCAGGGCGATGGCGTCGGGTTGGTCGGATGCGGCCATGGAAGTCTCCCATAGGAATAGGTCCGGGCCGGCGCTGCGGCCGTCCCAATGTTCGTTAAAAGCGGGGCCGGGGCTTTGCGTTCCGGCGGGTTCCAGACACAGCGCGCATCATCGCGCTGGGAGCATCCGGCGGCTCTAGTGCGTTGGGGCAGGCGATGACCCTCGCCGCGCAGCACCGCCCGATCAACCCTCCCCCCGAGAGCGGCGCCCGCGGGCGGTCCCTCCCCGCCTACCTGTCCAACGGCCTGATCGGGCTTCGCGTACGGGAGAACCCGCTGCGGGCCGGCATGTGCATCGTCTCCGGCTTCGCCGGCGAGCACCACGAGCGCCACGTCGAGGCCGCGGCGGTCGCCCCCTACCCGCTCGGCGGGGACCTCCAGGTCGAGGGCGTCTGGATGAGCGACCAGCCCGAGCTGGTCGAGTTGGTGGACCAGGCCTACGACTTCGCCACCGCCGAGCTCACCAGCCGGCTGCGTTTCGGCGGCGGCGGGCGGCCGGTCGAGATCAGCGTCCTCACCTTCTGCAGCCGCACGCACCCGTCCGTGGTGTGCCAGGAGGTCGAGGTCAGGTCGGACCACGCGACCGAGGTCACCTGGAAGGGCCGCATCGACCTGTCGGATGTCCGCGGCCGGATGTTGCGCCGGCGCACGGAGACTCCGGGAGAGCCGGTGCCGGCCTGCGACGGGGTGATGCTCTGGGGGTCGGACGGCGAAACGGCCAGCTGCGGCCTCGCCTATTCCACCGAGGCGCCGCCGCAGGCGGAGCGGTCGCAGGAGCCGCGGGATGACACCGGGCCCTTGCAGACCAGCTATCGACTACGGCTTCGCGGCGGCCGTCCCGTCCGCTTCCGGCAGATGACCAGCCTGCTGCCCTCGCTGATGCACGAGCAGCCGGACGCCCAGGCCCTGCGCCTGCTGGTCCGCGCCAGGGAATTCGGCTTCGACGCGCTGCGGCAGGGCAACCGGGAGGCCTGGGCCGAGATCTGGCGCAGCCGCATCCGGCTGGTCGGCGCCGACCCGAAGTGGCAGGCCCTGGCCGACGCCGGCTTCTACTATCTGAACGCCTCGGTGCATTCCGCCTCGCCGGCGGCCACCTCGATCTTCGGTCTCGCGACCTGGCGGGACTATCACTACTACTTCGGCCACGTCATGTGGGACATCGACGCCTTCGCGACGCCGCTGCTCAGCGTGTTGCAGCCGGCGGCGGCCGAGGCCCTGCTCGACTTCCGCAGCCGCCATCTGGACAAGGTCCGCGACAACGCCAGGATGCAGGGCCTCAAAGGCCTGAGGTTCCCCTGGGAAGCGGCGCCCTCCACCGGCGAGGAGTCTGCTCCGGGACCCGGCACGGGCGCCAGTCGTGAAGACCACGTCAGCCTACACGTGGCGCGGGCCTTCTGCTTCTATGCCGACGTCACCGCCGACGACCGCTTCCGCCGCGAGTGCGCCTGGCCGGTGGTGGCCGGCGTCGCCGACTGGATCGCCAGCCGCGTCACCGCCCGGCCCGATGGAGGCTACGACTGGCTGAACGTCGGCGGCGCGGCCGAGCGGAAGTTCACGGTCGGCAACGACGCCCTGACCAACCTGCTGGCGGCGAGCGTCCTGCGCCGGGCGGTCCTGATGGCCGCCTCGCTGGGCGTGGCCGCACCGCAGGACTGGGCTCGGGTCGCTGCGGGGCTGAAGCCGCCAATCCGCGCCGACGGCGCCATCGCGGCGCACGAGGGTCATCGCATCGACGAGGAGCAGGGCGCCGCGCCCGAACCCCTGATGGCCATCTTCCCCTACTGGATCGCGCTCGATCCGGAGACCGAGCGCCGGACCCTGGAGCTCTACCTCGGCCACTGGCAGGACTATGTCGGCGCCCCGATGATGGCCGCCTTCTATCCTGCCTGGGCCGCGTGGGTGGGGGACCGGGCCCTCGCCCTGGAGCTGATGCAGGAGGGTTACGGCGCCTATCAGACCGGCCGTTTCTCCCAGACCCTGGAGTACCGGCTGGACAAGATGGGCGGGGTCGCCGCCGGGCCGTTCTTCGCCAACATCGGAGCTTTCCTGACCATGCTGCTGTTCGGGCTGACGGGGGTCAGGCCCTCCGCGGACGATCCAGCGAGCTGGCCCCAGCGCAGCGTGGTCCTCCCCGAGGGCTGGGCCGCCATCGAGTGCGACCGGCTGTGGATCCACGGCCGGCCGGCGTCGCTGAAGGCGAGGCACGGCGCCGCCCGCGCCGAGCTGCGCTGGGTCGACGACGAATAGGCAGGAACCATCACGGCGTGAGACGATTCCCTCATTGTGACCCCTTCCGACCCGATCGACACCCCCTCCCCGCGCGGCCCGGCCCAAATGGAGTCCGGCGCGGCGGGGCCTCGCGTGGTGATCGTCACCGGCGCCTCCGCCGGCGTCGGGCGGGCGGTCGCGCATCGGTTCGGCGAAGCCGGCGATCGCGTCGGGCTCATCGCCCGCGATGGCGAAGCGCTCGAGGCTGCGCGCCGGGAGGTGCTCGAGAGCGGCGCCGACAAGGCCGCGGTGGCCGCGGCGGACGTTTCGGACCCCGATCGGCTGTTCGCCGCCGCCGAGGCCCTGCAGGCCGAGCTCGGCCCTGTCGACATCTGGGTCAACGACGCCATGGAGACGGTGTTCTCCCGGCTGGCGGACATGACCCCCGCCGAGTTCCGGCGCGTCACCGACGTGACCTATCTCGGCTTGGTCTATGGGACCATGGCCGCCCTGAAGAGCATGCGCCCGCACGGACGCGGCCGGATCATCCAGATGGGCTCCGCCCTCGCCTATCGCGGCATCCCGCTGCAATCGGCCTACTGCGGCGCCAAGCACGCCATCCGCGGCTTCACCGACTCCGTCCGCACCGAGCTCGAGCACGAGGGCTCGGGGGTTAGCATCGCCATGGTCGACCTGCCGGCGGTGAACACCCCCCAGTTCGACTGGGCCCGTGCCCACACGGCCCGCCAGCCGAGGCCCATGGGCAAGCCGATCGAGCCGGAAGTCGTCGCCGACGCGGTGTTCCGGGCGGCGCAGGGGGGCTGGCGCGAGTATTGGCTGGGCTGGCCAACGGTCAAGACGATCATCGCCAACATGGTCCTGCCCGGCCTGCTCGACCGCTATCTGGCCAAGAAGGCCGTCGAGGGTCAGCAGACCGGCGATCCGGTCCAGGAATGGCGGCGCGACAACCTGTTCAAGCCGGTGGGGCCGCCCCACCGCACCCGCGGCTCGTTCAGCGCGGAGGCCGGCGACCGCGCCATGCTGCTGCCCGCCCCCCTGGGCCGGATCGGGGTCGTGGCCTTGGGGGCCGCGGTCTTCTTCGGCCTCGGGGCCATGGTACGAAGCGTCGGGAAGACCTAGCCGCCGTTGCGGACCGACATGCTCGACGCCACCACCATCGCCATTTCGATCTCTCGCGACTGGCGCGAGGTGTACGAGGCCTTCTGGCGACCGGAAGCTTTCGCGCGCTGGGCCTCCGGCCTGGCCGATGCGTCGCTGACGGAGGTGGACGACGAGTGGCGGGCGCTCGGCCCGGGCGGGCCGGTGCTCATCCAGTTCTCCGGCCGCAACGCCTACGGCGTCATGGATCATTGGGTGCGCCCGCACGAGGGGCCGGAGATCTACGTGCCCCTCAGGGTCATCGCTAACGGCGACGGCGCCCTGGTCTGCGTCACCCTGTTCAGGCAGCCTGGAATGAGCGCCGCCAAATTCGCCGAGGACACCGACTGGGTGCGCCGCGACCTCGAGCGCCTCAAGCAGCTGGCCGAAGCCTAGAGCTCGCCCCGCGCCGCCAGCGCCTTGATCCGGTCCGCCGTGCGGCAGGCGATCGCCTGGATGGTCAGCGATGGGTTCACCCCGCCCACCGTGGGGAACACCGAGCCGTCGCAGATCCACAGGTTCGGGACGTCCCAGCTGCGGCAGTCGGCGTCCACCACGCTGTCCTCCGGCGTGAAGCCCATGCGCGCGGTGCCGTTGAGGTGGCAGGTGTCGTCGGTCTCCTCGAAGATCTCCTCGACCCCGGAGGCGGCCAGGTGCTGGCGCATGAAGCCCAGCGCGTGCCGGATCATCCGCCGGTCGTTGTCGCAGTAGCTGTAGGTGATGCGGGGGATCTTCAGCCCGTACTGGTCGGTCTCGTCGGCCAGGGTCACCCGGTTGGCCTCCTGCGGCAGGCATTCGCCCACCATCTTCAGCCCCGCCATGTGGTTGTAGCGCTGCATCTGGTCGACCAGCGCCTGGCCCCAGAGCCCGCGCTTGGCCTGGACGCCCGCGGCCACGATCGGCAGCATCCCCTGGCTCATGTAGCAATAGCCGCCGAAGAAGTCCTTGCCCTCGTCGGTGTAGTTCCAATGCTCGGTGAGCGCGAGCGAGGGCGGGCCCTTGTAGCAGCGCACCTCCTGTGGATGCAGGCCGAACACGGCCTGGTTGGATTGCACCATCAGGTTCTTGCCAACGAGGCCGGAGCGGTTGGCGAGGCCCTCCGGGAACATCTGGCTCGACGAATTCAGGAGCAGCCGGGGCGTCTCGATGGCGTAGCCGGCGACGACCACGTTCCGCGCCTTCTGGAAGCGCCAGCGGCCGTCCCGATAGTAGCGGACTCCGGTGGCCCGGCCCTGGGCGTCGTGTTCGATGCGGCCCGCCATGGCCAGGTCGCGGATCTCGGCCCCGGCCTTCAGGGCCCGCGGCAGCCAAGCGACCAGCACGCTCTGCTTGGCGTTGGTGGCGCAGCCGATCACGCACATGCCGCGGTAGACGCAGGGCGGCGACTGCCCGCGGGGCGCGGAGACCGTGGCCATCGGCGTCGGCGCCCACTTGATCCCGATCGCCTCCGCGCCTTTGGCCAGCAGCTGCGCGTTGGCGTTCATCTCGTGCGAGCGATACGGATAGGCCGGGCGCCGCGGCCCCCACGGATAGGCGACGGGTCCGGAGATCTTCAGCGCCTGCTCGACCTCCTCGTAGTAGCCCCACATCTCGCGCCAATCGATCGGCCAGTCGGCGCCGTAACCCAGCAGGGTCCGCGCCTTGAACCACTCCGGCCGGAACCTAAGCGACACCATGGCGAAGTGCACCGTCGATCCACCCACCGATTGGCCGGAATTGTTGGCGCCCATCTGCAGCGGGTCGTCGCCGTCGCAGACTCGCGGGTCGGTCCAGTAGAGCTTGTGCTGGTGCGCCTCGTCAGAGGCGAAGTCCTCCAGTGGCCGCCACCAGGGGCCGGCGTCCAGCCCCACCACCGAAAAGCCATGCTCGGCCAGGCGGCAGGCCAGGGTCCCTCCCCCGGCGCCCGTGCCGACGATGACGAAGTCGACGGCCTCGTCGTCGGCGTACTCCCGCATGGGGGTCCAACCCCCGACGCGGAAGATGTCGGGCGCCCGGCCGCCCGTGGCGCGCGGGGCGTCAGGTGCGTCCAACACGGGCGTTCTCCCGGCGAGCCTTGAGCTCCTCGCCCGGCTCCGCTTCGGCGGCCTCCCAGGGATCGCGGCGATCCAGATCCATGCGGACATAGCCGCGCGGCGCGGCCGGGCCGCCGTAACCGATCTCGTTCCAGGCGGTCGGATGGCCGTAGTAGGCGGTGATGCAGTCCTGGACGAGACGCGAGCTGAAGAACATCGCCGGCGGCATGTCCCCCCACGCCGGATGCGACGCGTAGCCCTTCTGGACAGCGGTGAGCAGTCCGTCTTGCTCGGCCGCCGAGAGCGTATGGAAGGCGCGGCCGTGACGGCCTTGCGCCTCGGCCTCCAGCGCATCCAGTCCCCGCCTCCACGCTTCTCGCAGGGGCGGCATGCGCGCGTCGCGATAGCCGTCCTCGCGCTTGTCGGCGAGCTTACGGTCGATCAGGGCGGCGATGGGGACTGGCGAGGCGCGGTCCTCGGGCTGCGGCAGGATGCGGCCGCCGGCGGCCTGGAGCGTCGCCCATTGCGTCTCGTCCAGGAAGCAATGGCTCTGCGCGCTCACCGCCAGGCGCGCCTCGATCACCTCGCGGGTCTTGTCGTTCCACGAGGGGGTGTCGCGCTTGGAGAGGACGTCGTAGCCCGGGAATCTATCAGCCATTGCGTCGATCTTCGATGAGGGCCAGGGCGGCAAGGCCCGCGATCGCCAGGCCGGCGAAGCTCGGCGGGGCCGGCAGCGGCGGACCGTTCAGGAGGTTCTGCCGCCAGTTGCGCCAGCCGCCCATCGCCCGCGCGATCCCGAAGGCGTGGAAGCCGACGCCGATTAAGCCGAGCGCCGCCGTAGTTCTCAGCCAGAACCTTGCCAGCGGGCCGCTTCGGACCTCCTCGTCCAGCGAGGCGTGGCCCAGCAGGCCGGCCGCCACCGGCGGCACGGTCACCGGCAGCAGCATGAAGGGGTCCTGGAAGGCGCCGCGGAAGTGGAACAGGCCCGCCTCCCCGACGGTCCCCAATAGGCCCGCAGCGCCCACCAGCCCCAGCAGCCGCTCTATCGGCAGGCCGAGATAGGCCCGCGCCCCGCCACGCACCTTCTCCGCGGTGCGGCCGAGCAGGCCCGACAGGAGCAGGGCGATCGGCGCTCCGATCGGGGCCCCGTAGAACAGGTTGTGCCACGAGATCCGGCCCGGCCGTTTCAGCACGTTGTAACTGTGGAAGCCGAGCCCGATCAGCCCCGCCGCGGCCGCGGCGGCATAGACGCCATCGCGCGCCGGATGGCGTCGCGGGCGGCGGTCGGCGACGCCCATCAGGCTGGCCGCCAGGGTCAGGCTGGCGACGCCTAGGGGCACGAACATCGCCCGGTTCCTGAACGAGCCCCGGTAGTGCTCCATGCCGCTGTCGGCGAGCACCGAGAGCGCCAGGATCGCGGCGGCGAAGTTCACCTGCCGGCCCGTCGTGGCGGCGGTTTGCCTGCGCCCCCTCCCTCGGCGCGGTGGCCGAAGGCGTGCGTGCACCGGGAACTCCGCCACTGCGGAGGCGATCCTGGATAGGTGGTTCTTGGGCGCGAGCGCGATCACAGCTCTCCTCCTGCGATGCGATAGGGCTCCGCGTCGGCGGCCTTGAGCTCCAGCCCATTGCCGGGGCGAGCGAGATCGGGACGGATGGCGCCATCGGAGGGCCGGGGCGCGCCCTCGAACAGCATGCCCTCGATGCGGACGTGGTCGTGGAACCACTCGAGGTGGCGCAGCCTGTGCGCCGAGGTCGCCGGGTGAAGGTGCAGGGCCGGCGCGCAGTGGCCCGAGAGGTCGATATGATGCGCCTCGCAGAGGGCGGCGATCTCCAGAAAGCCGGTGACGCCGCCGCAGCGGGTGATGTCGGCCTGCAGCACGTCGACGGCCTCCGCCTCGAGCAGCCGGCGGGCGTCGTCGAGGGTGAAGATGTATTCCCCTGCCGCGACGTCCATGGCGCCGGGCGCCCTAAGCCGCACCAGGCGCAGGCCGTCCGGATCGTCGGAGGTCACCGGTTCCTCGAACCAGCGGAGGTCCGCGTCCGCGCACTCGGCCGCGAAGCCCAGGGCCTCCCGCGCCGAGAAGGCGCCGTTGGCGTCGACGAACAGCTGAGCCTCGCCGATCGCGGCGCGGGCCACGGCGACGCGGTGCGGATCGCGCGAAGGATCGGTCCCGATCTTCATCTTCACGAAGCGCCCCCCACCCCGCCGCACCCAGCCGGAGAGCTGTTCGGCCAGGCGCTCGTCTGTGTAGGTCGTGAAGCCGCCGCTGCCGTAGATCGGGACACTGTCCCGCCGCCGCCCGAGCAGATGGGCCAGCGGAGCGTCGAGCAGCCGCGCCTTGAGGTCCCACAGGGCGCAATCGATGGCGGAGATGGCGCAGGCCGCCATGCCCGAGCGGCCAAGGTTGCGCACCGTCCGCTGCATCGCCTGCCAGGCGCCCGCCACGTCCATGACGTCCCGCCCCCCAACGGCCTCGGCCAGCGCCCCCTCGATCAGGGCGACGATACAGGCATCGGCATAGGTGTAGCCCAGCCCCGACCTGCCCCCGCCGTAGGCCCGCACCACCACCAGGGTGGTGGCGTCCCAGGCGAAGGTGCCGTCCGCCTCCGGGGCGTCGGTGGTGATCCGGAAGGCGGCCGCGCCGATCCGCTCGATCGGCGCCTCCAGGCCGGTCGGAGTCATCTCAGTCCTTGTCGTGCGGCAGGAGGGCGCCCACCAGCTGGCGAGCCGCGCCGATGATCATGTTGCCTTCGTCGGGATCGCCCTTGGTCACCGCCTTGGTGAGCTTTACGGCTTCGTCGAAGGTGATGTGCGGCGGCAGCGGCGGCACTTCGGGATCGGTCTTGACGTTCAGCACCACCGGCCGGTCGGCGGCGAGCGCCGCTTCCCAGGCCGCGCCCATGGCCTCGGGGTCGTCGACGTAGATGCCCTTGAGCCCGATGAGCTCGGCGAACTCGTGGTAGGCCACGTTGGGAATCTGCTGGGAGGCGTCGAACTTCGGGTCGCCATTCATCACCCGCTGCTCCCACGTGACCTGGTTGAGGTCCTCGTTGTCGAACACGCAGACGATCCACCGCGGATCGGCCCAGCGCTTCCAGTACTTCGAGACCGTGATCAGCTCGGCCATGTTGTTCATCTGCATGGCGCCGTCGCCCACCAGGGCGATCACCGGCCGGTCCGGGTGGGTGAACTTGGCGGCGATGGCGTAGGGCACGGCCGCGCCCATGGACGCCAGCCCGCCCGAGAGCGAGGCCATCATGCCCCGCCGCATCTTCAGGTCGCGGCCGTACCAGTTGGCGCAGGAGCCGGAGTCGCTGGTCAGGATCACGTCGTCGGGCAGCCGCAGCGACAGCTCCCAGGTCACGCGCTGCGGATTGACCGGATTGGCCGGCTGCATGGCGCGCTCCTCGAGCGTGTCCCACCACTTGGAGAGCCCCTTGGCGATCCCCTCGCGCCAGCTCCCGTCCGTCTTCGGCGTCAGCATGGGCAACAGCGCCCTCAGGGTCTCGGCGGCGTCGCCCTGAAGGTTCACCTCCATCGGATAGCGCAGCGACAGCATCTCCGGGGCGATGTCGATCTGCACCCCGCGCGCCTTGCCCTCCTTCGGCAGGAACTCCGAATAGGGGAAGCCGGAGCCGATCATCAGAAGGGTGTCGCAGCCCATCATCAGGTCCCAGCTCGGCTTGGTCCCGAGCATGCCGATGGTGCCGGTGACCCAGGGCAGGTCGTCGGGCAGGGCCGCCTTGCCGAGCAGCGCCTTGGCGCAGCCGGCCTTCAGGCGATCGGCGACCGCGATCACCTCCTCGGTGGCGCCGAGCGCGCCAGCGCCCACCAGCATGGCGACCTTCTCGCCCGAGTTCAGCACCTCGGCGGCTCTGCGCAGGTCCGCTTCATAAGGGACGGTCTTGGGCCTGGCGTAGCCGACGCCGGAATGGACCGTTCCGTGCTTGCGCGCCGGCTCCTCGTAGGGGAGTTCCTGCAGGTCGTTGGGCAGGATGATCGCGGTGACCCGTCGCTCGCTGATGGCGATGCGCACCGCCCGATCCACGAGGTGGCGCACCTGCGAAGGGGCGGACGCCTGTTCGACGAAAGCGCCGGCGACGTCCTTCAGCAGGCTCTTGAGGTCGACCTCCTGCTGGTAGTGGCCGCCGATGGCCGTGCACGCCTGCTGGCCGCAGATGGCCAGCACCGGCATGTGGTCGAGCCGGGCGTCGTAGAGGCCGGTAACCAGGTGCGACGCCCCCGGTCCCGAGGTCGCGAGGCAGACCCCCAGCTCTCCGGTGAATTTGGCGTGCGCCGAGGCCATGAAGGCGGCCATCTCCTCGTGCCGCGCCTGGATGAATTCGATCTTGCCGTCGGCCCGGTTGAGCGCGCCCAACACCCCGTTGATGCCGTCGCCAGGGTAGCCGTAGATCCGGCGGATTCCCCAGGCGTAGAGCCGCTCGACGAAGAAGTCGCTCACGTTCTGGGACATTGTTGGACTCCACGGGGGACAATCGGCGCTTGGGTCAAACAAGGGCCGGCGCTCGATTGGGAAACATATCGCAACGTGATGGGTTCCTGTGGCTCAGTCCGGCGATATCGCGGAGGAACCACCGCATTGATTGAGCCGTATTAGTTGCGGCGATTGGGCGTGACGACAGGAGGACCCCATGGCGGAGGACTATCCCCGCTCGACCGCACGAATAGGCGGTCATCCCATCCATCCCATGCTGGTCCCGATCCCGATCACCTGCTTCGTCGGGACGCTGGTGTTCGACATCGCCTATGCCCGCACGGCCGAAATGCAGTGGGCCAATTTCGCCGACTGGCTGCTGACCCTCGGCCTGATCGTCTCGGTCTTCGTGGTGATCGCCGGCGTGATCGACTTCTTCGGCGACGGCCGGATTCGGCGCCTGAAGCCGGCCTGGATCCATGCGGTGGGCAACGTGGTCGCCCTTGCGATCGCCATCCTCGACGCGTTCGTCCACACCCGCGACGCCTACGGCCAGATGCCGCTGGGCCTGATCCTCTCGGCGGTGGTGGTGCTGATCCTCGCCGTCACTGGCTGGAACGGCTGGGACATGGTCTACCGCCACGGCGTGGCGATCAGCCCGGAGCGCCGGCCATGAACGCCGCCCGCGTCGCCCTGTTCGCCACCGCGGCCACGGTCCTCGCCGGCTGCGGCGGTCCCGCCCCCGGGGATCCGGCCCAGCAGGTCGGGCCCAATCCCATCCTGCCGGCGATCCACCAGTACCTGCTGCCGCCGATGAAGCTGGCCAAGGTGATCGGCTGGCAGGCCGGCCAGGCGCCGAGCGTGGCCGCGGGGCTGAAGATCCAGGCCCTGGCGACGGGCCTGAAGGATCCCCGCTCGCTCTACACCCTGCCCAACGGCGACATCCTGGTGGTGGAGACCGCCGGCCCCAAGGGGCCTGCCCCCCGCCGCCCCAAGGAATTCGTCATGGGGTGGATGGAGAAGAAGACCCACTCCAGCAGCGAGGGGCACGACATCCTCCTGCTGCGCACTGACGGCGCGGGCCACGTTGTCACGAAGTCGGTGTTCATCGACCACCTGAATTCGCCCTTCGGCGTGGTGCTGGTCGGAAACGACCTCTACGTCGCCGACACCGACGCGGTGCTGCGCTTCCCGTATCAGACCGGCGATACCCGGATTGCGCGGGCGGGCGTCAAGCTTTGCGACCTGCCGGGCGGCCCGATCGACCACCACTGGACCAAGAGCCTGACCGCCAGCCCTGACGGGACCAAGCTCTATGCCGGCGTCGGCTCCAACTCGAACATCACCGAGAACGGCATCGAGGCGGAGAAGAACCGGGCCGACGTCCTGGAGATCGACCGCGCGACCGGCGCCTGGCGGACCTACGCCACGGGCCTGCGCAACCCCAACGGCCTCACCTTCGAGCCTCAGACCCACCAGCTTTGGGCGGTGGTCAACGAGCGCGACGAGCTGGGCCCTGACCTGGTCCCCGACTATCTGACCTCGGTGCAACCGGGGGGATTCTATGGCTGGCCCTACAGCTATTGGGGCCAGCACGTGGATCCGCGCGTGAAGCCGCAGCGGCCCGACCTTGTGAAGAGCGCCATCGTTCCGGACTATTCGCTGAGCTCGCACGTCGCACCGCTCGGCCTGGTGTTCGACACCGGGGCGGGACTTCCCGCCCAATACCGCGGCGGCGCCTTCGTGGGCGAACACGGGAGCTGGAACCGCCAGCAGCCTAATGGCTACAAGGTGGTGTTCGTCCCCTTCGTGGGCGGGCGGCCATCCGGCAAGGCGCAGGACATAGTGACCGGCTTCCTCACCTCCGACGGCAAGGCGCACGGGCGGCCGGTCGGCCTGGCGCTGGATGCGTCAGGCGCTCTGCTGATTGCCGACGACGTGGGCAATACCGTCTGGCGGGTCACAGCCGCGGGCTGAGCCTGCCGGCGTCCTGGCAGCGGTCGTGAACACGGCCTAGTCTCAGGCATGCCAGACGCCGCCATCGGCCGCTACCGGGGGACTAGGGTCTACGTGCCCTGGGCGGGCAAGACCCTGTTCGACCAGTTCGAGTCCTTCGATCTCGATCTGAGGCGCGAGCTGCCGCCCGGCGACCTCGAGCACGGCCTGATCGTCGTCTCGTTTCCCCATGCGACCAAGCCGACCCGCCTGCCCGAGGTCTTTGCGGCGCTGAAGAGCGTCTGGACCGAGCCGCTGCGCCGCGCGGTCGCCGAACGCCGGGTCCGCATCGTCCTCGACGCGTCACCCGAGGGCTATCGTCCCAAGTCGACGCGGCTTGAGCCCATCCATGAGGGGTTCGAGAGGCTGGGCGCGCCTGTCGAGGCGGGGGTCCTGGTCACCCAGAACCGTGGATACGGAGACGAATACGCTCGGTATCTCCGCGATCGAGGCCTCCCGAACGGCCTGCGCGTGCTGAACTACGACTTCTGGATCCGTCGTTTCCATGGCCAGTTCGAGCGGGACGGCGCCAGCCTCTACCCTGAACGGCTCGCCGCCTTCGAGGCGAAGCCGAAGTCCAGGGGGCGCCGCTTCGTCTCCCTCAACATGGCCCTGCGGCCGAGCAAGCTGGTGTTCCTGCTCGCGGTCATCCGCGACGGCCTATGGGACCGGGGCTACATCTCGTGCGGCGGGCTCTACAAGAAGGCCAGCCGGTTCGAAACGGAGGACCTGAATCTCTCCGAGGTGGACTTCGCCCGCAAGCTAAGCGGAAGCCCCTTCGAGACTCTGGCGCAGGACCTCCTGCCCTACTTTGCGCAGCTGGAGGCCAAGGGGCAGATCATCCTCGGGGATGTCGTCCGCGACGGCCCGAACGGGTGGCCCAAGCAGACGCCCATCGCTCCCCTGACGAAAGAGTACGACGACTCCTGGTTCACGGCCGTCACCGAGACCGAGATGCGGTCGCGCCGCACGCGGACCACCGAAAAGCCCTTCGCGGCCCTGGTGAACTTCCATCCTCTGGTCATTTTCGGCAATCCGGGCGCGCTCGCCCAGATCCGGGACCTCGGCTACCGCACCTTCGGCGACGCCATCGACGAGAGCTACGACGAGATCGCCGATCCCGCCGGGCGCTTCTCCGCGGCCTACAGCCAGTTCGAGCGGCTCTGCCGGATGGACGAGACCGAGCTGGCCCGGATGGAACAGCGGCTGCGGGACGTCCTGGTGTTCAACGCCGAGTGGGGAATGACCCGTCTGCCGCGGATCTATCGCGACCGGATCGACCTGGCGTTCATGGATGAACTGTTCGCCGCGGCGCCTTCCGCCTAGGCTGGGGCCGATGTTCCCCCGCCTGCTAGACGCCATGCGCCGCCCGCCGGGCGGGGCGGCCGGCCGCGCGTCGGGGCCCGGCGGGCGGCGCATGGCGTCTAGCAGGCGGGGGGACATCGGCCCCAGCCTAGG
>FTGK01000682.1_pt1 | contig 19999 bp, 17 predicted proteins | sample 1640691 | NCBI WGS metagenome assembly FTGK01 (sample SAMEA3914789, study PRJEB12502) | metagenome | biome: forest; material: soil | place: Canada | collected 2011-07-03 | depth 0.3 m | reverse complement strand
CGGGGATCACCGCCGAGATCCTCGACACCCTCGATAGCGGTGTGATCGTGCTGACCGCTGACGCACAGGTTTTGACTTGGAATCGCTGGATCGCCGCCGCGACCTCCATCGACATGGCGGCGGCCCAAGGCCGGACTCTGCGCGAGCTCTTCCCCGGACAGAATCTTGGGCGGCTCGAGTCGGCTGTGAAGGACGCCCTGGAATTCGGCGCCTCCAGTGTGCTGACGCATATGCTTCATCCGGCGCTGCTGCCGCTGAAGACCCGAGCCGGATTGGACCTCGTTCACGACGTCGCCGTGCGACCGCTCGGGGCCAACCCTGACCAACACTGCCTCGTGCAGATCGCCGACGTGACCGTTGCGGCGGAGCGAGAGCGAGTGCTGCGCCAGCGCCAGAACGCCCGCTACGACGCTGTCGTCGAGAGTGCGCCCGACCCCATCCTGACCTTGGACGCCGACGGCCTGATCCAATTGGCGAATCCGGCCGTCTTGGCTGAATTCGGATATGCCGCCGATGAGCTGCTTGGCCAGCGGCTGGACGCATTCCTTGTCGACGGTGATCGGTGGTCCCAAGCCTGGACGCTCACCCTGCGCGGCGAGGTTCTCGACTGGCCGCTGGAACTTGTCGTCCGGCGGCAGGACGGCTCGCTCAGCTACGTCGACGCCTCGGCATCGCGCTGGATGAGCCATTCCCGCGTGTTCGTCACGGCGATCCTTCGAGAGGTCAACAAGCGCCGCGCGGCGGAGCTGCAATTGCGGCGTCTCAACGATACGCTCGAGGAGCGGGTCAAGGCGCGCACCGCCGAGCTCGAGCGCGCGCACGAACAGATCCGCCAGTCGCAGAAGATGGAGGCGATCGGGCAGCTCACCGGCGGCGTCGCCCACGACTTCAACAACCTCTTGACGCCAATCCTTGGCGGGTTGGACGTGCTTCGCCGCCGCGGAGCGCAGGATGATCGCGCTGTGCGCCTCATCGATGGGGCTCTTCAATCGGCAGAGCGGGCGCGCGTGCTCGTCCAGCGTCTGCTCGCCTTCGCGCGCCGTCAGCCCCTGCAGACCAGCGCCGTCGATGTCGTGGAGCTGGTGCACGACATGTCCGACCTGCTGGGGAGCACGATCGGGCCGCGCGTCCGGATCATCGTCGAGGCGCCGGATGTTCTCCCGCCCGCGCAGGCTGACCGCAACCAGCTGGAGATGGCGCTTCTAAACCTCGCCGTGAACGCGCGCGACGCCATGCCGGACGGCGGGACGCTGACCGTGAGCGCGGACGAGGTCGAAACGGCCGGGAACGCACGGGTCCAGCCGGGGCGGTATGTCCGGCTCCTCGTCAACGACACCGGAATGGGCATGGACCGGGAGACCCTGGCCCGCGCGGTCGAGCCCTTCTTCTCCACGAAAGGCATCGGGAAAGGCACCGGACTGGGGCTTTCCATGATCCACGGGCTGGCGGCGCAGCTCGGCGGGGTTCTGGAGCTTTCGAGCACGCCAGGCGTCGGCACGACCGTGGAAATCTGGCTTCCCGTCGCAAGCGGCGAGGTCGCCCACAGCGAAATGGCGTCGACTGAAGGGGCGACCCCCGGCGCCGGCCTTATCCTGCTCGTCGACGACGAGGACCTCATTCGCGGTACGACCGCGCAAATGCTCGACGACCTGGGTTACACCGTTATCGAAGCCGCTTCGGCGCAAGAAGCCTTGCCGCACTTGGCGAACCCCGAATTGGCCATGCTGCTGACCGATCATCTGATGCCTGGCATGAGCGGGACGGAGCTGGCCCGCGAGGCCCAGAGCCGCCGCCCCGGCCTGCCGATCCTCATCATCTCGGGGTATGCCGACCTCGACGAGGTCGCTGCCGACCTACCTCGATTGATGAAGCCCTTCCTGGCGGCAGAACTTGCGAGCAGCCTGATGTATGCCGCTGATCCCGATGCTCGCGAACCTGAGGCTGCCCCTTGAGCAAACCCGAGGCATTGCAGCTCGATGAACTCGAGCTGGACGCCCTGGCTGAGCTCGTGAACCTCGGCGTCAGTCGCGCGGCCCTTGGGTTGAGAACCATGGCCGGCGAAGAGGTGATCCTCACCGTCCCCGCGGTGTCAACGGTGACGCCGCAACAGGCAGCGGAGATGATTGGTGGCGCGCGCATCGGGCAGCTTGTCGCGGTTGAACAGTATTTCGACGGCGAGGTTTCAGGTCGGGCGCTGCTGATCTTCCCGGAGGCCAACAGCCTCGAGCTTGTGCGCGCCGTCGTGCCTGAGGACGTTCCGGCCGACCAGTTGCCGGATATCGCTCCAGAGGCCCTGTGTGAGACCGGCAATGTGCTGCTGCAGGCCTGCCTCGGCACCATGGCCAACATGCTTCAGCGCACGCTTGGACTTTCGACGCCCCAGCTTATCCGAGGGCGAGCCACGGATCTGTTCCCCCAACGGGACACTGGGACCGTCCTCTTCATCTACATCAACTTCTCGCTGCGTGGGCGGCGCGTCCGCGGGTTCGTAGCGCTTCTCATGGACCTTCCCTCAATGGCCGCGCTGAAGAGCCTGCTGGCGGAGTTCGTGCGGCGCCAGACGGATTGAGTGCATGAACAAGGCGTCTCCTCCGTCTTGCTCGCGACAGGGTTCGAACGCAGGATCACGCAATGAGCCGGAATCGGCGGTACCGTGGTGTGAAGCTGCAGCCTCCGGCGACTGCGCCACGATCAGCCGCGAACGGCTTGAAAGCGCCGTGAAATACGCGGTCGAGAAGAATGTAGGCCTCCTTAGGTCAGCGCGCGACGACCGGCCGCAGCTCTCTGAACAGCCACGTAAGCACCCGAAAACCTGACGGTATCTGCGACGGTATCGCGCTCAGCAGCGGCGTGTTTGCTCCATTGACTCAATGTGTTCACGGCGCTGTTGATAATCGAGTGGGAGTGATTCGATTGGTTCGGCGCGCGGCGGATCACGCCCACGCGAGCCAAGTCCGGCGGGTCACGCTGACCGGCTCGTCGACGAGCTGACGCTCGCAACAGCCGCAGCCAGAGGCGGTCCTGGTGGCGCTCGCCGCAGTCCGGGCTCCACCTTGCGACTGTCGCGCTTTGCCGCGGCGATGAGGCTCCTGTATGTCGCAAGGCGAACTTTTGCAGGGAGATCAAAAGCTTGACTGTAGAAGCTGCGGCGTCCAGCTCTCGACCGACGGACGATGTCTTCGTCGGCGACGGCGAGATCGCGGCCTTGCTGCGCGAACTCGACTGGAGCACTTCCCCCCTGGGGCCGCCGCAGCGCTGGCCGCAAAGCCTGCGCTCCATCGTGCGCATGATGCTCACTTCCCGCTACCAGATGTGGATGGGCTGGGGGCCTGAGCTGGCCTACCTGTACAACGACGCCTACCGGCCCACCCTGGGGGTGAAGCACCCCGGGAGCCTGGCGAAGCCCGTCGCCACCGTGTGGAAGGAGATCTGGGGGGACATCGGCCCGCTGATCGATCAGGTGCTGGCCACCGGCGAAGCCCACTATCGCGAGGGAATGCTGCTCCTCCTGGAGCGCAGCGGCTTTCCCGAAGAGACCTATCACACCTTCTCGTACAGCCCCCTCTTCGGCGACGACGGCGCGGTCGCAGGACTATTCTGCGTTGTGGTGGAGGAGACCGAGCGGGTCCTCAACGAGCGCCGCCTCGCCACCATTCGGGAGCTCGCGTCATCCTTTTCGGGGGCGAATACCGAGGCCGGCCTGTTCGAGGCGGTGCAATCGCGCCTTGGAGAGAATCTCAAGGATCTTCCCTTCACCCTGACGTACCTGCTCGATGAGGACGGCCGATCAGCGCGCCTTGTCTCCACGACAGGTATCGAGCCGGGTCATCCCGCGGCTCCCCTCGAGCTCAACTCGGGCGCTTCCCCGTGGCCCTTCGAGGCGCTTCTCGGCACGACACCGGCTGTCCTGGTCGAGGATCTGCAGCGGATTTTCGGTGCTCTGCCTTCAGGAGACTGGGACAAGCCGCCACGCGAGGCGCTGCTGGCGCCCATCGCGCAGCAGGCCCATGAGCGCGCCGCGGCGGGGTTCCTCGTCGTCGGGCTAAACCCCTATCGCGTGGGGGATCAAAACCTGCGGTCGTTCATCGGCCTTGTCGCTGGGCAGATCGCCTCCGGCCTGGCGAGCGTCCGCGCCTACGAGGAGGAGCGCCGCCGCGCGGCGGGCCTGGCGGAGCTGGACCGGGTCAAGACGGCGTTCTTCTCCAACGTCAGCCACGAGTTCCGCACGCCGCTGACCTTGATGCTAGGTCCCCTGGAAGAGTTGCTCGCCAAGCCGGATGCGGATCCGGAGACCTACACACAGATCGAGCTGGCCCACCGCAACGGAACCCGGCTCCTGCGGCTGGTGAACAGCCTGCTGGACTTCTCGCGGATCGAGGCGGGGCGCGTGACAGCGACCTTTCAGCCGACAGACCTGGCGGCATTCAGCGCCGAAATCGCCTCCAGCTTCCGCTCAGCGATCGAGAAGGCGGGCCTGCGCCTTATCCTGAAGTGCGAGCCTTTGCCGCATCCCGTCTATGTCGACCGGGAGATGTGGGAGAAGGTTGTGCTGAACCTGCTCTCCAACGCCTTCAAGTTTACTCACGAGGGTGAGATCGAGGTCCAGGTGGCGGCTGGCGCCGACCGGCGAAGCGCCTTGCTGCGCGTGCGCGACACCGGGATCGGGATTGCGGCCGACGAATTGCCGAAGCTGTTCGAGCGCTTCCACAGGATCGAAGGCGCGAAGGGCAGAAGCTATGAAGGCAGCGGCATTGGCCTGGCCCTGGTGCAGGAACTGGTCAAGCTGCATGCGGGCGAGATCAGCGCGACGAGCGTCCCGGGCGAGGGAACGACGTTCGAGGTCCGGGCGCCGTTCGGCGCCGCCCATCTTCCGGCCGAGCAGTTGCGGGAGACCGACCCCGGGACAGCGGCCGCGGCCCGCGCACATGAATACGTCGATGAGGCGCTGCGCTGGCTGCCCGACCTCAGGCCTGAGCTGGAGGCCGCAGGCGAACTGTCGAGGGCTGGACTAGGCGCGATCGCGCCAGCGGGGTCCCAGTCACCTGGAACCGGGCGCAGGATCCTTCTCGTCGACGACAATCACGATATGCGGGCCTACGTCCGCCGGCTCCTGGAAGGGCAGGGCTACGTGGTGGACGCGGCCGCAGACGGCGAGGATGCGCTCGCCGAGGCGCGGATCTCAGCGCCCGACCTCGTGCTGACAGACGTGATGATGCCTCGGCTGGACGGCTTCGGCCTCCTTCGCGCAATTCGCAGCGATCCGGCCTTGGCCGGCGTGCCGGTGATCTTGCTCTCCGCACGGGCGGGCGAGGAGGCCAAGGTCGAGGGGTTGGAAGCCGGAGCCGACGACTACCTCATCAAGCCCTTCGCCGCACGAGAGCTGCTGGCGCGAGTCCACGCCAATATCCAGATGGCCGAGGTCCGCCGCGAGGCGAACCGGGCGGTCTTCCGGAGCGAGCAGCGATACCTGATGACCCACGACCGGCTGACGCTCGCGCTTTCCACAGGGCGCGTCGCGGTCTTCGAGTGGTCGGTGGACAGTGATCGCCTGGTGATCCAGGGCCCCCTGGTCGAGGTCTTCGGCGTGGCGTCCAAGGAGGCCGAAGCAGGGCTGCCTTTGGCCGCGTTCCTCGACGCGATCGATCCGCGCGACCGCGACCGGGTCATGGCCATCCTCGACCGCTCTTTGGAGACGGGCGAGCCCTACGAGGCCGAATACCGGGTCCATGGCGCAGGACACGAGCGGGTGGTGATCTCGCGGGGCACCGTCGAACTGGACTCGAGCGGCCAGAAGCGCATGGCCGGGGTGGTGATCGACATCACCGAAGAGCGTGAGGCGAGGGAGGCGCAGCGCGAACAGAGCCGGGCGCTGGAGATCCTCAGCGCCGCCGCCGCCGCGATCTCCGGAGACCTCGATCAAGCCCGGGTGGTGCAGACTATCACGGACGCCTCGGTTGAATTGACCGGGGCCCGGTTCGGGGCCTTCTTCTACAATCACGTCGACGAGCAGGGCGAGAGTTATACGCTGTACACGCTGGCCGGCGCGCCGCGAGAGGCGTTCTCCGGCTTCCCCATGCCGCGAAACACCGAAGTATTCGGGCCTACCTTTGCGGGCGAGGGCGTCGTCCGCTCCGAGGATATCACCAAGGATCCGCGGTACGGCCGGATGGCCCCGCATCACGGCATGCCGAACGGTCACTTGCCGGTGCGCAGCTACTTGGCCGTGCCCGTCAAATCCCGCTCCGGCGAAGTGTTAGGCGGCCTTTTCTTGGGGCACCCCGAGTGCGGAGTCTTCGACGAGCGGGCGGAGGAACGGGCCGTGGCGCTCGCAAGCCAGGCTGCCATCGCGCTCGACAACGCGCGCTTGTTCGAGGCTTCGGAACGAGAGTTGCGGCGCCGGCGCGAGGCGGAGGCGGAGCTGCAGAGCCTCAACGCAAGCCTGGAAGAACGCGTCGCACAGGAAGTCGCCGAGCGCGCGAAGGCCGAGGATGCCTTGCGCCAGGCTCAAAAGATGGAAGCGGTCGGCCAGCTGACCGGGGGCGTCGCGCACGATTTCAACAACTTGCTCACCGTCATCATCGGCGGCCTCGATACGATCAAGCGAAGCAAGCCCAGCGACGAGGTGCGAGTCACCCGGGCTGCGGAGATGGCCCTGCAGGGCGCGCTGCGGGCCGCCAGCCTCACCGAGAGGCTGTTGGCCTTCTCCCGGCGTCAGCCGCTCGCGCCGAAGCCCCTGCAGCTGAACGCGCTGGTGCGGGACATGACCGAGCTGCTGCACCGCACGCTTGGCGAACAGATCGAGTTGGAAGGCATCCTGTCCCCTCGCCTGTGGCGGATCGAGGCAGACCAGAACCAGCTGGAGAGCGCGATCCTGAACCTTGCCGTCAACGCCCGGGACGCCATGCCGGACGGAGGCAAGCTCACGATCGAGACCGCCAACACGGCGCTGGACGAGAGCTATTCCGCGATCGATGCCGAAGTGCTGCCTGGGCAGTACGTCATGATCGCGGTCAGCGACACCGGGACAGGGATGTCCAAGGAGACGCTCGCCCGGGTTTTCGAGCCCTTCTACACCACCAAGGAGGTCGGCAAGGGAACGGGTCTGGGGCTCAGCATGATCTACGGCTTCGCCAAACAGTCAGGCGGGCACGTGACCATCTATAGCGAGGAAGGGCAGGGCACCACAGTCAAGCTCTACTTCCCGCGCTACCTCGGCCAGAGCGAGGGAGCCGGGACCTCGGCCTCGTTGAAAGCGCCGACCAGCAGCGAAGGAGAGGTGGTCCTGGTGGTGGAGGACAACGAAGACGTCCGGGCCTACAGCACCTTGATCCTCGGCGAACTCGGGTACGAGGTCCTCGAGGCGGATGACGCAGACGCCGCCCTGGCGATCCTGAAGTCGGACCGGCGCATCGACCTCCTCTTCACCGACGTCGTTCTGCCGGGGAAGAGCGGCCGGGTCCTCGCCGACGCGGCAGCCGAATTGCGGCCGGGCCTGAAGGTGCTCTTCACCACAGGCTATTCACGCAACGCGATCGTGCATCAAGGCAGACTGGACGCTGGGGTTCAGCTGATCTCGAAGCCCTTCACGTTCGAACAGCTTGCGACGCGTGTACGAGACCTGCTCGACGCACCGCGGTGACAGGCTTGGGCGAATGGCCGCGTTCGAGGGGCGGCAATCCGCTCCTCGAGACCGGCCGTGACGGCGGGCCAGGTAGAATCTGTCGTACCCTGCCCACCCGCGGTCGCCTGTGTGCGGCTTAGCGGCGGATTAACCATGACTTCCGAAGCTCCACGCGCGGGCGGAGGACGATCCTGATGGGCGAGTCGTGGTTCAAGGTGCTGGAGGTCGGCGGCGTGGACGCCGCGGGCATGCGCGCCCTGGCGACAGCCGAGATGGCGCGAACCGGCGTGCTCCGCCTTCGCAGCGCCACGCCCGCCGGTGACCCCCTGGCCTTCTGGCGAGAGGTCGGCGAGGCGCTGGGGAAGGGCACGGATCTGCTCGAGGACAGCGTGACGGGAGCGCCCAGGGTGGCGCCCGGCTCCTGGATGGACGTGCGCTTCGAGCCGGACCGGCCGGACACCTATCGGCATCACAAGGTGGGGCAGCCGCTTCATAACGACGGCGCCTACGCCCCAGCCGGCTATGTCCAGGAATTCGGCCTGTTCTACCTGGCGCGGCAGGCCAGATCCGGCGGCGAGAGCCTGTTCGTCGCCGCCACGGCCGTGGCGGAGCACGCCCGCCGCCAGGCGCCGCAGCTCTATGAGGCCCTGACCAACCTCCCGGTGAAATTCGGCAAGGGCGGTCACCCGGGTCGGACCACCACCATCCTCTCGACCAGGGACGGCCGGCTGAAGATCAACTGGAACTACTTCCGCGTCCTGCCCGGCCAGGGCGAGGCGGTGGACCGGCTGCGTGAGGACTTCCGCGCCTTCCTCGAAGCCATGGTCGAGCAGGGGGCTGTGGAAAGCTTCCGGCTCGAGGAGGGCGATGTGGTGTTCTTCCGCGATACGGAGGTGCTGCACGGCCGGCGCGGCTTCGCCGCCGAGCAGAGCGGCGACCGGCTGCTCTGGAAGACCTATTTCACCCCAATGGCCGAGGCCAAGGCGGCCTAGATGACGGTCCCGCGCCGGGCGTTCGGAAGCTCGGGCGTGGAGCTCAGCGCCCTGGCGCTCGGGACCATGCGCATGGCGCCCCCCAAGTTCAACGCCGCCACGGCGCTCCAGCTGCTGCTGCACCTGTCGGACATGGGCGTGACCAGCTTCCACGTTTCCCACGAATACGAGAGCCATGCGTTCGCCTGCGAAGCCCTGGCCGCCCTGCGCCGGGAGCGGCCCTCGGCGCCGATCGAGGTGATCGCCAAGCTGGCCGCGCCGCACTTCGACGAGGACGGCTTCTCGGCGGACCGGCTGCGTAAGCGAACAGACGCGCTGCTGCGGGACCTGCCGGTGGAGCGGGTCGACGTGGTGCAGTGGATGGTGCGCCAGACGCCGAACGAGGATGGCCCCCGGCTGGCGATCCTGGAGCGGGACCGGCCGCTGATCGCGGATGCGGCCGCCCGGCTGAAGGCCCAAGGCAAGATCGGCGCCTTTGCGGTCTTTTCCTACAGCGAGCCCTTCCGGCGGGCCGTCGCGCCGGAGCCGTGGTGTGATGGTCTCGTCGACTACCTGAACCCGATGGAACTCGACGCCGCGCCCTGGCTGGACCAGCTCCACGCCCGAGGTCAGGGGTTCATCGCCCTGCGCCCGCTGTTCGCCGGCAAGCTGGCCCGCCAGCCAGCCGACATCGACGCCGCCCTTCGCTTCCCCCTGCTGCACCCGGCGACGGCGGCCATCGTCGTCAGCCTCTCCGACCTGGGCCAGGCCGACGAGGCCATAGCGGCGGCGGAGGCGGCGTGCGCGGAGCCGGAGGCTTTCCGCGCGGCCTCGACCAGGTATGGCGGAGCGTCTCCTACCTAGCCGCCGGTGGAGGCGGCGGGCCGCCCGGCCTGAGCCCTTTCAGCGACTGGTAGGCGGTGCGCACCACCACCTCGCCGGTGACGAAGCCGCCCTTGGGGGCCCAGGTCGCGTCGAGGTCGGCGGTGGGCCTGGCGGCGACCGCTTCGGCTTCGCTCTTGCCCTGGTCGATGAGCGCCTGGACGCGGTCGCGGACCTGGACCATGGCGTCGTGCTCGGCCTGCAGCTGGCGGCGGGTCTCCGGCTCGCCCTCGTCGGCGATCAGGCGGGTGTTCTCGTCGGAAAAGCCCAGCACCCTTTCCTGCGCGGCGATCACGCCGTCGAGCGAGCCTCCGGAGGACAGGTCGTAGAACGGATAGGCGCCGCCCGGCCCGTATGAGCCGCCGATGTGCACCACGTCGGCGCGCCGGAAGCGGATGATGGTGTCGTTGTCGGTGTGGGCGTTCGGCACATGGATCAGGTCCACCGTCTCGCCGTCCAGGTGGATGGTCAGGCCGTCGGTGTAGGTGATCATGGGCAGGGCCTCCGGAGGGGAGGGGGCGATGGTCTGGTTGAAGGCGGCGAGGTACTGCCCCGCCGCCATCCGCCGCCGCACATTCTCGTGGGCGATGATCACCGCGCCGCCCCGGGCCAAGAGGGCATTGCCGCCGAAGTGGTCGGCGTGGGCATGGGCGTTGACGATGTAGCGGATCGGCTTGCCGCCGCTGACCTTCGCGACCGCCGCGGCGATCTTCTCAGCCATCTGGGGCACCGAGGTGTCGACCAGCAGGACGCCGTCCGGGCCGGTCAGCACCAGGCTGTCCCCGCCCTGCCAGCCCAGCAGGTAGACCCCGTGGCCGAGGTCGGTGGCCCTGATCTCCACCTTGCTCCAGTCGCGCGCCGGCTGGGCGAGAGCCGCCCCTGCCAGACAGGCGAGCGCCGCCCCCGCGATCAGCATGGCTTTCATGGTCTGTCGTCCCCCACGTCACGCCGCGCGCGGCGGTGACGGCCCCGCAATTGGTCGCACATGGCGGGGGGCCTGGATAGCGCGGCTATGCGGAACCAATCCGCGGTCTCGCCTTTGTCGCTGCTCCAGCAGGAAAGGACGCGACATGGCCGGCAAGGACCTCAGGGACGTGGCGGAGACGCTGAAGGACATCGACTTCGTGATGCTCAACACCCACACCGAGGGCGGCGAGATCGCCGGCCGGCCGATGAGCAACAACCGCGACGTCGAGTACGACGGCGACAGCTGGTTCTTCGTCGACGAGGAGTCGCGCACCTTCCAGGACGTGCAGCGCGATCCGAAGGTTTCCCTGACGGTGCAGGGGAACAAGGGCCTGCTCGGCAAGCCGCCGGTGTTCTTCTCGATCGAGGCGAGCGCCGAGATCGTGCGCGACCGGGCCACGATCGAGTCTCACTGGACGAAGGAGCTGGAGCGCTGGTGGCCCGAGGGCCCTTCGACCCCGGGCGTGGCCCTGTTGAAGGTGCGCGCGACGCGAATCCACTACTGGGACGGCGAGGACCAGGGCGAGACGCCCATCACGCTCTGAGGCGGCGTGAGGCGCCGGCCTGACCGGCGCCTCACCGATAGCCGCCAACAATTGTTGCACCGCGGAACAGACGCCGGCGCCCCGGGTTGCCTGGGAGGAGGCTGGCATGCGGGTGCATCACCTGAACTGCGGGACCGACTGCCCCTTCGGCGGCGCCCTGTTCGACGGCCGGTCCAAGGGACCTCTCGGACACCTCGTCTGCCACTGCCTGCTGATCGAGACCGAGGCCTCGGGCCTGGTGCTTGTCGACACCGGCTATGGCCTCAAGGACGTGGCCAAGCCGTTTCCGCGGCTCAGCCGCCCGTTCGCCGCCATGCTGAACATCCGCCTGCACGAGGAGGAGACGGCGCTGCGCCAGGTTCAGGCGCTGGGCTATTCGGCGCGGGACGTCCGGCACATCGTCATCACCCATCTGGACTTCGACCACGCCGGCGGGATCGAGGATTTCCCCGAGGCCAAGGTCCATCTGACCCGGACCGAGCACGAGACCTTCCGCACCGAGCGGCGGGGATTCGTCATGCGCGAGCGCTACCGGCCGATCCAGGTCGACGAGGTCCGCGAATGGCGCGCCTATGATCCGGACGGCGAGCCCTGGTTCGGGTTCGAAGCCGTACGCCAGCTCGAAGGCCTGCCGCCGGAGGTCCTGCTGATCCCCTTGCGCGGCCACACATTCGGCCACGCGGGCGTGGCCATCGACACCCCTGGCGGCCGGCTGCTTCACGCGGGGGACGCCTACTTCTTCAGGGACGAGGTCCGCAGGCCGGAGCGGCGATGCACGCCCGGCCTGGGGGGCTACCAGAGGCTGATGGAGGTGGATCGCCGGGCCCGGCTCGACAACCAGCGCAGGCTGCGCGCGCTATCCCTGGATGCGGCCGCCGAGGTGAAGCTGATCTGCGCCCACGACGTGGTCGAGTACGAGGCCTGCGCCGCCGGCCGGCCCCTCTGAACCCCGGCAGGAGCGCTGCGCTCGGTCGTCTATCTCAGCTGCAGGTGCGCCTGGAAGAAGGGCAGGACCTTGGCCTGGAAGCGCTCGGCGATGTGATTGGTGTGGTTGCCGTCATAGACCTCGAAGGTGTTCTGGACGCCCATGCGGTCCAGCTCCTCGTGCATGACACCGGCATCCTTGGTCAGGCCGTCCTTGTCGCCGCCGTCCGAGGCGATGGCGACGAAGCTCTTCAGCTGCGGCACGTGGGCCGAGACCATCACGATCGGCGAGTTGGCGGCCCAGCGGTCGAGCACCGACTGGTCCACGGCGCCGTCCTTCAGCGGCATGTCGGCGTAGAAGGGCGGGTTCTTCGGGTTCGGCGACCAGGCCACGAGGGAGGCCACGCCCGCCTTGACGCCGAAGTTGCCATTGGCCGCCTGATCGACGGTGAGCTGGGACATCTTGGTGGCGGACTCGACGGTTTCCTTGCGGGCCGACATGCAGCAGGCGCTCATCGCATAGATCGCCGCCCACTTCTCGGGATGGTCCATGGCCACCTTCCAGGTCCCGTAGCCGCCCATGGAGTGACCCACGAGGCCCCGGCCCGAACGCCTGGCGATGGTGCGGAAGTGGCTGTCGATGTAGGCGGTCAGGTCGTCGGCGACGAAGGACTCGAAGTCTCCGGTGGTCGGCGAGCTCGAATACATGCTGCCGCCGAACTTGGTGTCGGTGTCCGGCAGGACGACGATGAACTCCTGGCCCTTGCCCGCGGCGGCCAGCATGGTCTCGGGCACGTGCATGAAGGCCGCGAACCAGTCGCCGGTGAGGCCAAAGCCGTGCAGGAAGTAGAGCACCGGATAGCGGCGCCGGGGGGACTTGGCGTAGCTCGGCGGCAGGACCACCACCACGTCCCGGTCGACGGCGTCGCCTTCGAGATTGCCTTCCAGCGACCGGCCATGGACCTTGACCATCTGCACTGGAGCGCCGGGCCCGGTGGCCTTGGGCGCGGGTCCGAACCCCTGGATCGGCTTGGGGTTCAGCACACCCATGGCCGGCTGGGCGAGCGCCGGCGCGGCGGCCAGCGACAGGAGCGCGCAGCCCGCGAGGGCGCCTGCGATGCGGCGGTTCATGGATATCCTCCCGTGATCTTTTGGCGAATGGCTAGCCCATCGCGCGAGCGAGCGCCATGCGCTTGAGCCACGGGCTCTGGCGGCGGCGGCCAAGCCGGCGCACATAGGACGCCATGTCGCTGAAGATGCCGGCTCCTGACCAGGGGGTGCTCGCCAGGAGGGCCGAGATCTGCGCCGCCCTGCGCGAGATCGTCCCGGACGGGGTGATCGACGACCCCACCGTGCTCAAGGCCTACGAGTCCGACGGCCTGACTGCCTACCGCCAGCCGCCCATGGTGGCCGTGCTGCCGCGGACCACCGCCCAGGTGTCGGCCATCCTGCGCTGGTGCCAGGCGCGTGGGGTAAAGGTGGTGCCGCGTGGATCGGGCACCTCACTGTCGGGCGGCGCCCTGCCCCTGGCGGACGCGGTGCTGCTGGGCATGGCCCGCTTCAACCGTGTGCTGGAGATCGACTACGACGACCGGCTGGCTGTGGTGCAGCCGGGCGTCACCAACCTCGCCGTCACCCAGGCGGTGGCGGGGGAGGGGTTCTATTACGCCCCTGATCCCTCGAGTCAGATCGCCTGTTCCATCGGCGGCAATGTCGCGGAGAATTCCGGCGGGGTGCACTGCCTGAAGTACGGTCTGACGACCCACAATGTGCTGGGCGTGGAGCTGGTGCTGATGGACGGCGAGGTGATCCGCCTGGGTGGCCGCGCGCCCGACGCGCCCGGCCTCGACCTTCTGGGCGTGGTGGTGGGCTCGGAGGGGCTGCTGGGGGTGGTCACCGAGGTGACCGTGCGCATCCTGCCCCGGCCCGATACGGCCCGGGCGCTGCTGATCGGCTTCCCATCGGTGGAGCAGGCCGGCCAGTGCGTCGCCGACGTCATCGCCGGGGGGATCATCCCTGCCGGCATGGAGATGATGGACCGCCCCGCCATCCACGCCGCCGAGGCCTTCGTCCACGCGGGCTATCCGCTGGACGTCGAGGCCCTGCTGATCGTCGAGCTCGACGGGCCGGCGGCCGAGTGCGCGCACCTCACCGAAGAGGTCGAGGCCATCGCCGTCCGCAACGGCTCGACCAGCTGCCGGATCTCCGCCGACGACGCCGAGCGCGCCGCCTTCTGGGGCGGCCGCAAGGCCGCCTTCCCGGCGGTGGGGCGGATCTCGCCGGACTACTACTGCATGGACGGCACCATCCCCCGCCGGCGGCTTCCCGAGGTGCTGGCCCGGATGCAGGCGCTGTCGGAGCGCTATGGCCTGAAGGTCGCCAACGTCTTCCATGCCGGCGACGGCAACCTGCATCCGCTGATCCTCTACGACGCCAACCAGGCGGGCGAGCTCGACCGCGCGGAAGAATTCGGCGCCGAGATCCTCAAGCTCTGCGTCGAAGTCGGCGGCGTGCTCACCGGCGAACATGGCGTGGGGGTGGAGAAGCGGGACCTGATGCCGGTGATGTTCAGCGAGGTCGATCTCGCCCACCAGCAGAGGATCAAGTGCGCCTTCGATCCTGAGCTGCTGCTGAACCCGGGCAAGGTGTTCCCGGTCCTGCACCGCTGCGCCGAGATCGGCCGCATGCACGTGCACGGCGGCAGGACCGCCTTTGCGGAGCTGCCGCGGTTTTGATCCGGCCGGAGACCCTCGAAAGGCTGGAGCGCACGATCGCCTCCGCCGCCGCCCTCGGCCGCAAGCTCGAGCTTCGGGGCGGGGGCTCCAAGGCCGAGCTCGGCGCCCCACGCGACGTCGAGGTCATCGACATGACCGGCTTCTCCGGCATCCAGGACTACGATCCGGCGGAGCTGGTGCTGACCTGCGGCGCGGGGACGCCCCTGAGGGAGCTCGAGGCGGCCGTCGCCGAGCGCGGGCAGATGCTGGCCTTCGAACCCTTCGACCAGGGCCCGATGTTCGGCCGCAAAGAGGGGGCGGCCACCATCGGCGGCGTGCTGGCGGCCGGCGTCTCGGGATCGCGGCGGCTGTCGCGCGGGCCGGCTCGGGATCACCTGCTGGGGTTCAAGGCGGTCTCCGGGCGGGGGGAGGCGTTCGCCGGCGGCGGCAAGGTGGTGAAGAACGTCACCGGCTATGACCTCTGCAAGCTGATGGCCGGCAGCTGGGGGCGCCTTGCCGCCATGACCGAGGTGAGCCTGAAGGTGCTCCCGAGGCCGCAGGTGGTCCGCTCCCTCGCGGTCGAGGGCCTCGCGCCCGAGGCGGCCGTGCGGCTGATGTCCCGGGCCATGGGGTCGCCGGCGGATCTCGCCGCCGCAGCGCACGCGCAGGGCCTCACGGTGCTGCGCGTGGAGGGCTTCGCGCCCTCGGTGAAGGCCAGGGAGGCGCTGATCCGCGACAGGGCCCAGGCGAAGGCGATGACCGCCAAGGCCGCCGACCAGTTCTGGGCCAGCCTGCGCAACCCTCTTCCGGACTCCGAAGTGCTGTGGCGGATCAGCGTGCCTGCCAGAGAGGCGCCGTCCGTGCTGGAGGCGATCGGCGGCCAGTGGCGGATGGACTGGGCCGGGGGCCTGATCTGGTCGGACAGCGACGATCCCGTCCGCGTGCGCCGCGCCGCCGAAGCCGCCGGCGGCCACGCCACGCTGGTGCGCGCGCCGGAGGCCATGCGCGCCAGGGTCCCCGCCCTGCATCGGCTGGCGCCAGGGGTGAAGGCGCTCGAGGAGCGGGTGCGCCGCGCCTTCGATCCGGCGGGCGTCTTCGAGACGGGGCGGTTTTGATGCAGACCCGCTTCACCCCCACCCAGCTGCAGGATCCCGACACCGCAGTCTCCGAGGCGGTGATCAGGAAGTGCGTCCACTGCGGCTTCTGCACCGCCACCTGCCCGACCTATGTCCTGCTCGGCGACGAGCTCGATAGCCCCCGCGGGCGCATCTACCTGATGAAGGAGATGCTGGAGCAGGAGGCCGAGCCCACCCGCGAGGTGGTCACCCACATCGACCGCTGCCTTTCCTGCCTCTCCTGCGTGACCACCTGCCCGTCTGGGGTCGACTACAGCCACCTCGTCGATCACGCGCGGGCCTATATTGAGGACCGCTACCGCCGGCCGCTGAGGGAGCGGCTGCTGCGCCAGATCCTGGCGTGGGTGCTGCCGCATCCCAGGCGCTTTCGGCTGGCTCTGGCCCTGGCCCGGATCGTCAGGCCGGTGCGGCCGCTGTTCGGCCGTGGCTCGCTGCGCGCCATGCTGGACCTGGCCCCGGCTCGCCCCGCATCACCCCCTGCCGTGGAACCTGCCCCTCGCGCCGGCGCCAAGGGGCGGATCGCCTTGCTGCAGGGCTGCGCCGAGCCGGTGCTGAAGCCCGAGATCCGCGATGCGACCGTGCGGCTGCTCGAGCGCGCGGGCTACGAGGTGGTGTTCGCGCCGGGAGAGGGCTGCTGCGGCTCGCTGGTCCACCACATGGGCCGCAGGGCGGAAGCGCTCGAGGCCGCCCGCGGCAATGTCGACGCCTGGACCGGTGAGATCGAGGGGCTGGGCCTGGACGGCATCTGCGTCACCGCCTCGGGCTGCGGCGCCGCCATCACCGGCTATGGCTTCATGCTGCGCGAAGACCCCGCATATGCGGAGAAGGCCAGGTTGGTCTCGCGGCTCGCCAGGGATGTCTCGGAAATCCTCGAGATGATCGAGCTCCCGCCGATGGCTGCGCCCGAGCCCCTGACCGTGGCCTACCATCCGGCCTGCTCGCTCCAGCATGGGATGGGCCTCGGCCATCTGCCGAAACGGCTGCTGGAGAAGGCGGGTTTCAGGGTCCTGACGCCGATGGACTCCCACCTCTGCTGCGGCTCGGCGGGGACCTACAACATCCTGCAGCCGCAGATCGCGCGCCAGCTGGGCGCCCGCAAGGTGCAGACCCTGGAGGCGCTCGCCCCGGACGTCATCGCCACCGGCAACATCGGCTGCGCGGTGCAGATCGGCGCCGGGACCCGCACGCCCGTCGTCCACATCGTGGAGCTGCTGGACTGGGCGTCGGGCGGGCCTCGGCCGAAGGACGTTTGAGCCCGGGGAGCACGGCGCTCTTGACTTTGGACCATTCGATGGATCAATTTTTGATCCAATGTCGCTCAAAGTCTCCGTTTCCGAGGCCAAGGCGCAACTGACCGACCTGGTCCGTAAGGCAGAGGCGGGAGAGGACGTGATCCTCACTCGCCATGGTCACGCAGCCGTCCGACTTGTGCCCGTCCGCAAGCGGCTGGACGGGGCTCAGAAGCGCGCGCTTCTGGAGGCTCTGGGCGCCACGGCGTCCGCCAAGGCGTCGGCGGGACCTGACGCCGCACGAAGTCAGGACTTCCTCTACGGGGACGACGGCCTGCCTGGATGATCGTCGTCGACACCTCGGCGTTGATCGCGATTCTGCTGCGTGAGCCGGACGCGGAGCGCTGCATCGCAACCATTGTCGCCAGCGACGAGATCGCCGTGTCTGCGGCTACGGTAGCCGAAGCCTTGATCGTCGCCGGGCGGCGCGGGGCCTCCGAAGAGATGACAGCCCTCCTCGATCGCCTGGACATCGAAATCCTGCCGCTTACCGCCGGGGATGCGAGAAACGCGGCCGACGCCTACAGGAAATGGGGCAAGGGCTGGAGCAGCGCAGGGCTCAATTTCGGCGACTGCTTTGCATACGCCGCTGCAAAACAGCGGCGCTGCGCCTTGCTCTTCGTCGGTGATGATTTTTCCAGGACCGATATTCCCGCGGCCTGATGCATCCGATCCGCGTCGGGGCGGGCACTAGGCTTCGAGAGGTCGGCCAGGGGCGCCGGCCCGAAGGGAGCTGGTCATGGCGGACTTCGCCTATTCCTACTGGTGGCTGGTGTTTCCGTTGATGTGGGCCGTGTCCGGGGCCTGGGGCATGTGGCTGCACCACCGCCGACAACTGGACACCCTGGAGCTGATGAAGATCTACGCCGCCCAAGGCAAGGATCCCTCCGAGCTGGCCAAGACGCTGAACCCCTGTCCGGGACCGGACGCCGCCTACGACTGGCGCTGGCGGCGCCGGGCCTGGCGCTACACGCCCTTCTGGGCCTGGCGGCGGGTGATCATGACGGCGTGTGTCGCGGCCGGCCTCTGGTGGGCTGCCGAATACCTCGACTGGCCGTTCGCCTGGCATCTCGAGATCGCGGCCATGATCATGACCGTCATCGCCGCCGTGTCGGTCCTGTCGGCGATCTTCTCCAGCCTTTTCGCACCGAAGGCCTCGCAAATCTGACCGCAGGTCCGTGATCCTGGGGGAGGCTTACGAAGATTTCATCCGCGCATCTGCATCCGCGCGGCGTCCTTGAAGTCTCTTAGCTGGTAAAGGCGAAGATCAAGAAGACTTCGCCGTATCGGAAAGGGCGTCGAGATGGATGCAGGTGCAATCGGGGCGATGGTCCCCCTGTTCTTCTTCATAATGATCGGGGCGATCGTCATCGTGCCCCGCTGGTTCAAGGTCCGGGAGCGCGAGGCGCTGCAGGCGACCTTGCGAACCGCCATCGAAAAGGGCCAGCCCCTCCCGCCGGAGGTGGTCGAGGCCATCACCCGCGACGCCAAGCCGGCGCCCTCGGCGGGTCGGGACCTGCGCACGGGCATCATCCTGCTGTGCGTCGCCGCCGCCTTCGTCTGCATGGGCGTGGTCGGGGGCTACTACAGCGATGGCGACTACGACGCGATGGGCTGGCTGATCGGCATGGGCGCCTTCCCAGGCTTCATCGGCCTGGCCTTCCTGATCATGGCCCTCGTCAACCGCGGCAAGAGCAGGCTCTAGGGCTCTCCATCGAAAGGGGCACCGGCTCGGCCCATGGCTGACCTCGCCGACATCGCAGGCCTGCACGACGTGGAGCTCGCCGGTCTCGCCGCCGCCGGGGGCCGCGCCGCCTTCGGCGAGCTGGTGCGCCGCCACGGCTCGGCCGTGCGCGCCCTGGTCCGGCGCATGGGGGCCGACCCCGCCCTGGCCGACGACATCGCCCAGGACGCCTGCCTCATGGCCTTCGAGCGGATATCGGAGTTCCGGGGCGAAGGGACCTTCCAGGCCTGGCTCAAGCGCATCGCCAGCCGCCTCTATCTGAAGCGGGTGCGGCGGGAGCTGGCGCGGGCCCTGGACCAGGACCCCGGCGAAGGAGAGGCAGGCGACGGGCGGGGGGCGGCCGATGCGCGGCTGGATCTCGACGAGGCCCTGCGGAGCCTGGCGCCGGGCGAACGCGTCTGCGTTTCGCTGTGCTACGGGGCCGGCTTTTCCCACGCGGAGGCGGCCGAGCTCTTGAACGCACCGCTGGGGACGGTCAAATCCCATGTCAAACGTGGTCTGGATAAGCTCAGGGAACGACTCGCGGGGGGCGCTGGCGAGACGGGGAGACGGGTCAATGGCTGACCCCGAGTTCGATGCGCGGCTCGGCCGCATGTTTTCCGAGTCGCCGGCCTTCGCCGACGCCGACGGCTTCGCCTACCGGGTCGAGGCCCGCCTCGCGCGGTCCTGGACCTTGCGCCGGGTGCTGATCGGCCTGGCCGGCCTGATCGGCGGCCTGGTGGCCGCAGGACAGATGCTGGGGGCGCACCTCTGGCAGGCGGTCGGCGGCTTCGCTTCGACCTCTTCCCAGGCCCTGGCGCGCGGCGGCCAGGCCCTCGGCCAGCTCCAGGTCCTCGGCGACCTGCCCATCGGGGCGGAGGTGATGTGGGTCGGCCTGGGTCTCGCTACGCTCGCGGTTGTGCTAATGGCGGCGCGAGCCCTCGAGGAGTTCTGAGTGTCCGCCCAACGGGAAACCCAGCCGCGGCTCGCCGCGCCCGACATCACCGGCCTCAAGGGCAAGACCCCGATCGTCTGCCTGACGGCCTACACCGCGCCCATGGCCGAGCTCCTGGACCCGGTCTGCGACATCCTGCTGGTGGGGGACTCCGTCGGCATGGTGCTGCACGGTCTGGACAACACCGTCGGCGTCACCCTGGAGATGATGATCCTGCACGGCCAGGCGGTGATGCGCGGCTCGCGCCGGGCCATGGTGGTCATCGACATGCCG
>FTGK01000544.1_pt1 | contig 21629 bp, 20 predicted proteins | sample 1640691 | NCBI WGS metagenome assembly FTGK01 (sample SAMEA3914789, study PRJEB12502) | metagenome | biome: forest; material: soil | place: Canada | collected 2011-07-03 | depth 0.3 m | reverse complement strand
GCTTCCAGCGCGCCCAGCCCTCCGGCCCGCGCGAGAGCTTCAGCGCCGACCTCGACGACGAAATCCCCTTCTAGGAACAGGTCGAACAACCTCGACTGTATTTCCCCTAGTAAACTTGACCACGGATCTTGCGGGCGTTGGTCAAGCCAAGCATTTGATAGAGGCTGAGCTTTATTCGTTCAGTTTCAGAGGAACTTGAAGCGTCGATCGATGTTCTGAAAGCGGCTGCCCAACAGGGCGGTCGGCTTGGAAGGACAATAAGATGAGACGCATTCCTCTCGCTCTCGCCGCTGCGAGCGCCTTGCTCATTGGCGGCGGCTCCATCGCCATGGCGCAATCCAGCTCCACCATGGGGGCGGGCGGCTCGACGGCCGGTTCCGGCTCGACCAGCACCACCCTCGGCACGGGCGGCTCATCGGCCGGTGGCTCCGGCTCGGGCTCCGCTTCGACCCTTGGCGTTGGCGGCGCGACGGCGGGCAACGGCTCCACCAGCACCTCGATCGGAACGGGTGGCTCGGCGGCGGGCGGGCGTTACGGCTCCGGCTCGGCCTCCACCCTCGGCGTAGGCGGCGCCACGGCGGGCGGCGGCTCGAGCAGCAGCTCCCTCGGGACCGGCGGCTCGGCGGCCGGCTACAACTCACGCGGCGGCAGCGCCTCGACTCTCGGCGCCGGCGGATCCACGGCGGGTGGACGCTCGGGCTCCTCGTCCACGCTCGGCGTCGGCGGTTCGTCCGCGGGCGGAAGCGACGGCGGCTCGTCCTCGACCCTGGGCGCCGGCGGCTCGTCGGCCGGCGGAGCCAACGGCTCTTCGTCTTCCCTTGGCACGGGCGGCTCCAGCGCCGGCTACAACAGCGTCCATCACGGCCGCAGCCACCGGCGTCATCGCCATAACGGCTGATTTCCGCAACCCGGCATGAGGCGGCGCGGCTCACCGCGCCGCCGCTTGTCGTCAGGAGGCTAGGGTGAAGACAGGATCCACCATCGTCGTCGGCCTTCTCGGACTGCTCCTGGCCGTCCCCGCCCTCGGCCAGACCAGCAGCAGCATCACCACCACGCCCGACGGCCGCCTGGTCGGCTCCGCGACGGCAGGAGGGGCTCCGCCCGTGTCGGTCGAAGCCGGGGGCGGTCGCACCCGCATAGAGGGCGGCTATTCCTCGCCCGAGGGCTCCGGCCGCTCGGTCAACGTCGAGGGCCCCAACAGCTCGGCCTCGGCCGGCGCCTGGACCTCTGGCGGCGGGCGCGCCGCCGTTTACGGAACCGGACCTGCGGGATCGGACGTTCAGTACCGAAGCTACGGGCGACCCGAAGCCTACGCCTACGATCGCCGTCACCATCACCACCATCACCGCCGTTGGCGCAGGAGAGACTAGACCGTGATCCGCAACCTCGATCCCATGTCCCTCGTCCTGGGCGGCGCCTGCGCCCTCGCGCTCGTCGGCGCCCCCATCGCCGTCATGGCCCAAGCGCCTGGTCAAGCCGGCGGCGCGGGGCCCAGTTCGGCCAGCAGCACCGGCGTCGGATCCGCGACCGGACCTTCTTCGGGACCGGTCGGCTCGGCCACGGGCGGGTCTGGCGGCAGCGCCGCGGCGGGCGGGACCTCGGCGTCCACGCTGGGCGTCGGCGGAACGTCCACCTCCCCGACGCAGTCCTCGAGCTCCCTCGGCGTGGGCGGTTCGGCAGCCTCGGCGAACGGCGGGCACGTGATGAGCCGTTCGGCCGTCCACGGAAACAACAACCTCAACGGCCAGGCCATGGCCCAGGCCCACGAGGGAGGGACCTTCTCCAAGTCCCACACCCACTGCAAGGCGGGCTCCAGCGAGGGGGTGAACTGCCGCACCAAGACCATGGCCCACACGCCGGGGTCCCGCCCCACGATGTCGACGACCACCTCCGACACGCCGCCGGCCTGACCCTGCGCTTGCCGTGAGCGCCACGCTGGCGCGGGCCGGGCGGGGCTGTTTAGCTCGGCCGCATCGCCGCCCGGTCCGATTCGCCGCTATCGCTGCCCGAGTGGGGGGCGATCTGGCTGGTCGTCGTGGTCTGGGGCGTGAACAACGCCGCAGGCAAGCTCGCCACAGCCGCCCTGCCGCCGCTGTTCGTGGGCGGGGTCCGCTTCCTGGTCGCCCTGGTCCTGCTCATCCCTTGGATCAGGCCGCCGTTCCCCGGCTGGAAGAGCTTCCTGCCCGTGGTCCTGATCATGGGGCCGATCCACTTCGGCCTGGTCTACACGGGCTTCTACCTGGCCCATAACCTCAGCCTCTTCAGCGTTTCGCTGCAGCTTTGGATTCCCCTGGCGGCCCTGTTCTCCTGGCTGCTCCTCGGTGAAACGGCGCCGCCGTCGGCGCTTGCCGGCATGGCCCTGGCCTTCGCCGGCGTGGCTTTCATGACGCTGGATCCCCGCGCCGCCGGCGATGTCGCGGCGGTTTCGGTTGGCTTGGTCGCCAGCGTCTTCTGGGCGCTTGGCACGGTGCTGGTCCGCCGTCTGCAGCCGACCCCAGCCTTGAAGGTGCAGGGTTGCTGCTCCCTGGTGGCCGCTCCCATCCTCCTGGCGGGCGCCCTGGTCACCGAGCCCCACCTGATCGATCAGGCAAAGGCGGCCAGCCCGCTGGTCTGGGCCAGCCTCGTCTACGCGGGAGCGGTCTCTTCGGTGATGGCCACCGTGGCGCTGTTCTGGCTGGTCCAACGGCGCGAGGCGGGCCGCTTCGCGCCCTATCTCTTGTCCACGCCCCTGGTCAGCTCCGCACTCGGCGTCGCCTTCTTCGGGGACGTGATCACCGCGAGGCTGGTCGTCGGCGCCGCCGCGACCCTTGGCGGCGTTGCGGTCGTCGCCCTGGCGGAGCGGCGAGGGGTCGCACCGGCCAAGGCCTAGGCTTGGCCGGGCGCCTGCGGCAAATTCCGGCCCCTGGATCAAAACGCCGACAGCGTTGACCTCGCAAACCCGGCTTCCAGGTTTGCGCAGCGCGCCCGGGACGGAGCGATAGATTGGCGGCTCTCCTCGAAGCCAAGCCGGACGGGGGTCCGGCCTCCGACCAGGGGCCGTTGCTTGGGCTGGTGCAGACCATAGAGCGGCTGTCGAGCGCGCGATCGGCTGTGGAGGTCGCCGCAGTGGTGCGCTCCGCTGCGCGGGAGGCCTGCGGCGCAGATGGCGTCACCGTGGTCGTGCGCGATGGCGAAGAGTGCTGCTACGTCGACGAGGACGCCATCGGTCCCCTGTGGAAAGGACGCCGCTTCCCGATGCAGGACTGCATTTCGGGTTGGGCCATGCTGAACGGCCGCACCGCCGTGATCTCCGACATCTACGCCGACGAGCGGATTCCCCACGACGCCTATCGGCCCACCTTCGTGCGCAGCCTGGTGATGACCCCGGTCAGGCCCGAACAGCCGATGGCCGCGATCGGAGCCTATTGGGCCGAAATCCGCGACTTCGCCTCGGACGAACTGGTCACCCTCGAGATCCTCGCCAGGGCCACCGCCACGGCCTTGGAGAACGTGCGCCTCATCGAGTCCCTGGAGGCCGCTCTGGCCGAGCGCGACGGGCTGATCCGTGAGCTCGACCACCGGGTCAAGAACAACCTGGCCGCCGTCAAGGCCATCGCCCAGCAGACGCTGCGCAACTGCGCCTCGCCGGAGAGCTTCAATGAGCGTTTCTCGGACCGCCTGATGGCTCTCGGGCGGGCTCATGAACTGGTCTCGCGCGGCGGCCAGGGCGGCGTGGACCTCGAGCAGGCGCTTCGCGAAGGCGTAGGGGAGAGCCTTGCCGGCCGGGTGCGGCTGGACGGGCCGGAGGTGAGGCTTGCGCCGGAAGCTGCGGCCAATCTGCTGCTCGCCGCTCATGAGCTCGCAACGAACGCGCGCGACCACGGAGCCCTCTCCGTCGAGGCGGGGGGCGTGGAGGTGGAGTGGACCTTGCGCGAGGGGCGCCTGGAGCTCGCCTGGCGGGAGATCGATGGACCGGCGCCGACACCACCCGAGCGCCAGGGATTCGGCCTGCGGATGCTGCTGACGGGATTGCCCAGATCGTTTGGGGGCGCCGCCAGCGCGGATTTTGCGCCCTCAGGGCTGCGCTACGCGATCTCGGCTCCGCTTTCGGCGGCCGTCCGCGCGGGCCACGCGCCGGACGCAGCACAACCTCGGCGCTAGCAACCTTTCCGCCGCGTCATTTGTTTGAAGCGCATGCCCGCCCTGGACTCTATCGCAACCTATCGGAAGCGCGCCGCGGAAATGGAGATGCTCGCCGCCGAGACCAGGTTCCCGCGCATGCGCGAGGCCTATCTTCGCATGGCTGAAGAATGGAGCCTGCTCGCCGAGAGCCTCGATCGGCAGACCCGCCGCACTGGCGGCTCCCAGGAGGCCCGCCCTTCGCCGGGTCGCTAGGGGCGGGGGATGATTCCCCTGCCTACTTCAGATGCGCGGTGGTCTTGGTCTCGAGCTCGACCGCGATGGCCCGGCCCATGGGGTGGTCGTCGGTCTTGATGTCGTCGCGGACCACGGCCTTGATCGCATTGATGTGGGCGTCCACCAGGGTCATCGGGGCAGTGGAGCGGGTCTTCGGGTCGTCGATCAGCCGGCACAGAGAGGCGGCGATGCGGGTGACCAGCGGGTATTCGTAGGTGGCGCCGAGCCCCTTGAGATCATGGGCGCGCATGTAGAGGGCTTCGGACGTCTCCGTGGTCATGCCCTTGGCGGCGACGTCGGCGCGGGCGGCGTCGAGCTTGGTCAGCTCGTCCTGCATCCACTGGGTGAACTGGCCCGAGAGGCTCTTCAACGCGGCCTCGGCCCGCGCGATGGAATCGGCGTCCAGGCTGAAGCGGCCGCCCCCGACCTTGAGCTTCAGGTTGTTCGACGGCGGGATCACCTGAGCCTGATTGGAATCGCCCACAGCCTGGCCCTCACGCTTCTCTTCGACGGATGTCGCGTTCAGCTCACGGTGGCGCCATCGCCTTAACAACTGGTGCAAGCCAGAGGCGCGGCTTCAGACAGAGAATTGCTCGGCCAGCACCCGCTCTTCCAGGCTGCGCCCGGCGTCGAACAACATCCGAAGACTTACCGATCGGTCTTCCGCGATCTCGACCTCGCCCACGTTCCGCACCTCGAAGTTGTCGGCGACGGCGCTGACCGGCCGCTTGTCGGGCTCCAGCACCTCGATCCTCACCCTGGCCGTGTGCCGCAGGAGAGCGCCGCGCCAGCGGCGGGGCCGGAACACGCTGATCGGGGTGAGGGCCATCACCTGGGCGTCGAGGGGGATGATCGGACCATGGGCGGAGAGGTTGTAGGCCGTGGACCCCGCTGGGGTGGCGACCAGCACGCCGTCGCAGACCAGCTCGCCGATACGCTCGCGCTTGTCGATGACGATGCGCAGCTTGGCCGTCTGGTGGGTCTGCCGCAACAGGGAGACCTCGTTGATCGCCAGCCCGGTCCAGGTCTCGCCCTGCCGATCGACGGCGCTCATCGCCAGGGGGTGGATGACGGATTCCTCCGCGGCGCGGATGCGCTCGACCAGGCCCTCCTCCTGGAAATCGTTCATCAGGAAACCCACCGAGCCGTAGTTCATCCCGTAGATCGGATGATCCAGCCGCAAGGTCTTGTGCAGGGTCTCCAGCATGAAGCCGTCGCCGCCCAGGGCCACGATCACCTCGGCGTCCTCGAATGGGCGGCGGCCATAGAGCGCCTCCAGCCGGGCCAGGGCCTGCTGCGCCTCGGGACGGTCGCTGGCGGTGAAGGCGAGGCGGAGGCTGTCCTGACTCATGCGGCCAGGAAAGGGGCGCGGCGGCCTGTTGTCAAACCGCTCAGACCGCGGCGACGGCCTGGCGGAAGGCGCTGGCGGCGGTGCTCTTGGGGTGGGCTCCGAAGGCTCCGAAGGCCCGGTTGGCCGCTTCCGTCTCGCCCGAGGGCAATCCGCCGTTCAGGCTGCGCACCAGGTTCAGGATGGTCGGGAAGACGCTGCGGTCGACCCCCACCGCCACGCACGCCAGGGCGAGGAGCTCCGGACGGCTGGACACCACCGCCACGTGGATCTGGTCCTGGCTGAAGCCGCCGATCTTGGCCAGGGCGGCCTCGAACAGCGACAGCTTGCCTTCGCGCAGCGCCCTCAGCAGATAGCTCGGCCTCAGCTGTCCGGCGTCGTGCAGCTTGGCGATCAGCCTCTGCTCCGTCTCCTGACGTTCCGGCGAAGGTGGGGGCGCGGGCGTGAAGGCGGCCTGTCCGCTGCGGCCGGCGCTCTCCGCCGGATAGTCGGTGTGGACGTCGCGTACCGCTTCCTTGACCGCCTCGCCGAAGGCCTTCGGATCGACCTCGAAGCGGCTCACGATGGCGGCCTTCAGGCTGTCGCCGACCCAGGCGTAGAGTTGCCCCGCCAGGCCCTCGTTCAGCCTCTGGTGGCGGACCAGGGGAGGCCGCAGCGCCGGGATCCTGCGGGAAGCCGACACCAGCCGCTGCATCCCGTCCGGCGAGATGTCGGCGCTTTCGTTGCAGGCGAGGGCGGTCAGCACCGCCGGCTCCTCCTGGGTGAGGATGGCGTCGACCACCAGGGGGCCGATGTCCGGGCGGCGCGCCACCTCGATCTGGTGCTCGATGGTGGCTTCGACGAGGAGCCGGATCAGATCGCGATCCTGCAGCACCGGGCTCGCGGCGATGATCGGGCGGGCGATCTCGATGTCATCCAGCGCCAGCACATTGATCAGCGCTCGCGGGGCCCAGGTGACGTGGGCGAGCTTGTCGGCCAGGCGGCGGCGGATCTCGCGCTCAGCCTCGACCACCAGGCACATGAAGATGTCGTTGAGCAGGGCCTGCACCTGGCGGGTGTCCAGGACCCCCGCGGTGTCGGCGCTTTCGCAGAGGTCGGCGATCGCCAGGAGCAGCCGTTCGCGGTCGCCGGGCGCACGGGTATGCGCCAGCTTCATGAGCCGGTCGGCCTGAGCGGCGATGTTCAAGGCGTGCTCCCGCGACGCATCCCAGCTGAGACTGTGCGCTATGGGATGAAAACATGCTTAAGCTCGAAGTCATAAGTCTGACGTGAAGCGGAAGCAGCGCTCCAGCGGCCGGTCGATCCATCGGCGATACTCCAGGGCCGCGGACGCCCGCTGGCTGCACGCCGGGGCGGGGTCAGGACCTGAGCGGCGTCGGGCCCGCCAGGATCGCCTCGGATGCGCTGGAGATCACGTGCTTGATGGCTTCCAGCTCATCCATGGTGGGACTGCGGGGCGTGCGATAATAGATGGCGAAGGTGCCAAGCAGCCGTCCGTCGGCGCCCTGCACCGGGGTCGACCAGCAGGCCCTGAGGCCATGCGCCGCCGCCAATTCCCGGAAGTTGACCCACAGCGGATCGGTGGTGATGTCGGTGACGTAGACCGGATGGCCGAGATAGGCCGCCGTGCCGCAGGACCCGACGCCCGGGCCGATCCTGAGCCCGTCGATCGCCGCGCAATAGTCCTGGGGCAGGGAGGGGGCCGCGCCGTGCCAGAGGCGCTCGCCGTCGTCGTCGAGGAGCAGGATGGACGCCAGCATCTCGCCCTCGAACTGGGCCTCGACCGTGGCCAGCAGCAGCTCCAGCGTCCAGCGAAGCGACCCCCTGCCGGAGCGGTCGGCGCGGGCGCGCTCCGCCTCTTGGGCAAGCGAGGCCCTGACGCGGTCGGACAGCAGGGTGGCGGCTGCCATGGGTTTCCTGACGAATTAGCGGGCGGGACCTATGCCGTATGCTTGGTTAACGTCCCGTCCAAGGCAAAGGTTCGCTCGTCACGGTGCTTGACCCCATGGCCGCCGCGGCGGAGGCTCCGTGCGGAGGAACGCGCATGGCTGATGGCAATCTCGCGGGCATCGTCCCGCTCAGGGGACAGGTCACTGACGCCGAATGGCGCGTGAGGGTGGAGCTTGCGTCGCTCTACCGGCTGGTGGCGCTGCAGGGGTGGGACGACCTGATCTTCACCCACATCTCGGCGCGCGTGCCCGGTCCGGAGCACCACTTCCTGATCAATCCGTTCGGCGTCTACTTCGAGGAGGTCACCGCCTCATCCCTCGTGAAGGTGGACCTCGACGGGAACATCGTCAGCGAAGGCCCCTACGGCATCAACGCCGCGGGCTTCGTGATCCATTCCGCGGTGCATGGCGCGCGCGAGGACGCGAAGTTCGTCATCCACATCCACTCCGACCAGGGCGTGGCCGTGTCCGCGCAGGCGGAGGGGCTGCTGCCGCTCTCCCAGCATGCCCTGATCGTGCTGCCGCACCTAGCCTACCACGACTACGAAGGCGCGGCCCTGAAGATGGACGAGCGCGAGCGCCTGGTGCGGGACCTGGGGACCAGGTCTCTGATGATGTTGCGCAATCACGGCACCCTGGCGACCGGCGCGACGGCGGCCGAGGCATGGGTCCTGCTCTTCCACCTGGAGCGGGCCTGCAAGATGCAGGTGATGGCCCTCTCGGCCGGCCGCGACGGGGTGCTGATGGCCCCGGAGAGCGCGCGCGAAGAGGTGCGCAAGATCGTCGAGGGCGGCCTCGGGCGCATGGGCGAGCTGCCCTGGCCGGGCCTGCTGCGCAAGGTCGACCGATATTCGCCAGGCTACGACAGCTAGATCCTAACCCAGCCCCGGCTGCAGCTTGGCCACGTCGTCGCTGTCGCCCTTCTAGAAGCCGGGGCCGCCGTCCTTTCCATGCAGTGAGGCGGATCACGCCTCGCACCAGAGGCATGAGTTGCGGCCTTGGCCCGCGGCCGCCATGATAACGGCGTGATCTCGGAGGGGGCATGGCCGAGGGAATCTTCGAAGGGCTGCTGGGGGCGGAGGAGGCGGAAGAGGCGGACGGCCTCATGGCCTCCGGCGGCGGCGGCGATCCGCTCGCCATGGCCGCGGCCCTGCAAGGCGCGCGGCAGGACCCGAAGCTGGCTACGTCGCTGGGCGGCTACATGGAGCGCCAGTCCGCCCTGGCCGACCAGCAGTCCCTGTTGATCCGGCTGCAGACCGAGCATCTGCACGAACAGCGGCGGCTGAGCCTGTCGCACATGCGCTGGCGGCGCTTCAGCGACCGGATGAAGGCCGTGCTGCAGGTGATGACCGCCGCGGTGGGCTTCGCGGTCGCCGCCGGCGTGATCTGGATGGCCTGGTCCGCGTCTCAGGAGCGGGGCCTGATCATCGAGCCCTTCTCCGTACCGCCGGACATGGCCGCCCGGGGACTCAACGGGCAGGTGGTCGCCTCGATGGTGCTGGATCGCCTGGGGGAGATGCAGGCCGAGACCAATTCCGCCCGCGCGCCATCCACCTTCGCCAACAACTGGAACGACGAGATCAAGGTCGAAATCCCCGAGACGGGAGTCTCCGTCGGCGAGCTGAGGCGGCTGATGGTTCGCTGGCTGGGCCACCAGACCACGGTTTCGGGCGAGGTCTACCGGACCCCGGCCGGCGTGGCGGTGACGGCCCGGACGGGAACGGCGTCGGCGACCCCTCACGTCGGCGCGGAAGCCGACATCGACAAGCTGATCGCTCAGGCGGCTCAGGAGGTCTACGCCACCACCCAGCCCTATCGATATGCGGTCTATCTGGAGAACCGGCTCGCCGACCTGAACGGCGCCCAACGGGTGCTCGAGAATCTGGCCCGCACCGGCGATCGCACCGATCGCATCTGGGCGGACGCGGCGCTCGACCTGATCCTGATGCGACAGGGGCGCGTGGGCGAGGCCATCCAGGCGGGCAGCGCCGGCATCGCCCTGGACCCCCAGTTCAACCTCGGCTGGGCCAACCGGGCAGGAGCCTACTCGGTGATCGGACTGGAGGGGCCGGCCGCGGCTGACGCCGAGCAGGCTGCCGAGCTCGCCCATCGCTACGGCGCGAGGTACATGAAGCCGGCGGCCCTCGCCTACATCCTGCCTTCCTGGGACGGCGTCGTCGCCGCCAGCGTGGGGGATTTCAGCCGGGCGGTCGGGCTGGACCAGCAGGTCCTGGCCGTCCCCGGGCAGGAGGACCAGTTCGAGAGCCTCGCCCAGGATCAGCTCTCGCTGCACGACCTCGCGGCCGCCCGCGCCGCGATGGCGCAACAGCCCAACGACACCGGCGCCGCCGACGTCCTGATTGCCGCAGACGCCGACCGGCGTCTGCGCACCTTCGAGATGGGCGTGGCGGAGGACATCGAAGAGTGGCAGGCGGCGTGGAAGGCTTTCAGCGCCATCGATCCCGCCAAGCTCAGCGGCGGCGTTCGCGTCGCGAACCGGATGCATACAGTCCCCCTTGCCGCCTTGGCCCGGGCGCGGCTGGGTGATTTCGAGGGGGCGCGAGCGCTGATCGCGACCACGCCCGCCGCCTGCTACCAGTGCGCCATCGCCAGGGGCCAGATCGAGGCGGCGGCCGGAGACCCCGCCGGAGCGGACCGCGCTTTCGCCGAGGCCGTGCGCCAGGCGCCCGCGCTGCCCTTCGCCTATGCGCAGTGGGGCAGGGCGCTGCTGGGCCGGGGCGATGTGGACGGCGCCATCGCCAAGCTGAGGCTCGCCGCCGCCGCCGGGCCGAAGTTCGCCGACCCGGAGGAGACCTGGGGAGAGGCCTTGCTGAAGCGTGGCGACGCCTCGGGCGCGGCGGCCAAGTTCGCCGAGGCCGGACGCGACGCCCCCCACTGGGGCCGCAATCACCTGCGCTGGGGCGAGGCCTTGCTGTTGGCGGGGCGGGATTCCGAGGCGCGGGCCCAGTTTGAAACCGCCGATGGAATGGCCCTGTCCAGAAGGGACCGTGCGGCCCTCGAGGTCTTCCTCGCCCGGACCGCCTCAGGCCCCCTGCACGCCTAGCCGGTCGGCCAGATCGGGGAACCCCGCCGCCGTCGCGAGTGCCGCCGGCGTCTTGCCGCGCTTGTCGGTCATGGAACGGTCGGCCCCGCGGGCCAGCAAGCGCTCGACTATGGATGTCCGGCCGCTGGCCGCCGCCCAGTGCAGGGGCGTGCGCCGATGCAGCAGGTCACGGCTGGAGACCAGCGCCGGCTCCTGGTCCAGCAGCAGCTCCAGCCGAGCGTCGTACCCGCGCTCCGCGGCGGTATGGACGTCGATGGGGCCGGCGGCCTTGTCGCCGCCGCCGTGGCGCAGCAGCAGCTCGGCCAAGTCCGCGTGACCGGCCTTGCGCGCTTCGTCCCAGGGCGACCAGGGCTCTGCGTGGGCGGTGGAACGGGCGTTGGCCAGGCCGCCATGGCGGAGCATGAGCTCGGCGAGGTCCCCGCGCCCCGCGGCCGCCGCGGCGTGCAGAGGCGTCCCTCCGCACGAGCTCTTGGCATTGGGGTCCGCGCCCGAAGCGAGAAGAAGCCGCGCGACCTCGAGATGCCCGCCGCGGGCGGCCTCGTGCAGCGGCGTGTCGCCGGCGTCGTTCAGGAGGGAAGGCTTGGCCCCATGGGTCAGCAGGGCCGCCGCCGCTTCGGCATGGCCGCCGGCCGCCGCCAGGTGCAGGGGCGTGGAGCCGCCATAGTTGCGTGCGTCGGGGCTGGCGCTGGCCTCCAGCAGCAGGCGGACGATCTCGCCGTGGCCGGCCGCGGCGGCCTGGTGCAGCGGCGTCGCCTTCGCCTCCCGCCGCTCGCGGATGCGAAAGGGGTCGGCGGCCAGTATGGTCCGCACCGCGTCCACGTCGCCGGTCCCGGCGGCCTCATACAGGTCGGTCGTCGGCATGGTCTTCTCGCCCGTGTGCCCAGATCCCGGAGGCGCCGGAACGTTGCATCTCCGTAACTGGCGCGGGCGCCTGAGTCATGCATAGCTCCCGCCCAATCAAGACTGAACCTGGAGCTTGCAAGTGAATCGTCCGATCGATCGGAGGACCCTGCTCGGGTCTTCGGCGGCCCTCGCCGCGAGCTTCGCCGCTCCTGCCAGCCTCTTCGCCCAGCCCGCCGCCGCCGGTCCGCCGCCTGCTCCGGTCCGCCCGGTCACCGAGGAGCTTTTCGGGGTGAAGGTGACCGACCCCTATCGCTGGATGGAGGCCGAGCCGCAGGAGTGGAAGGACTGGACCCTCGCCCAGGCCGCGTACACGCGCACGGTGCTGGACCGCATCCCGGGCCGCGACGCCCTGGTCGAGGCGGTCTCGGGCTACACCGGCGCCATCGCCGCGGTCAGCGCCGTGCAGGTCGGCGGAGAGTACATCTTCACCCAGGTCCGGCCGGCCAAGGCCGACACCTTCAAGCTGTTCGTGCGCAAGGGGGTGCACGGGCAGGACCGCATGCTGCTGGATCCGGACGCCTATGCCGAAAAGGGCTCGCACGCCGCCCTCGACTGGTGGGCCGCTTCGCCTGACGGCTCGCACGTGGTGTTCGGAACCTCCCCCGGAGGATCGGAAAAGTCCACCGCCCGCGTCATCGTGACGGAGACCGGTCAGGTCCTGCCCGAGGCCATCGACCGGACCGAGGACGCCAGCCCCAGCTGGGCCGCCGACGGCTCAGGGTTCTATTACAACCGCCTGCAGCCGGGCGTCGGAGACGACAGCACGGACAAGTACAAGGACAGCGCCTGCTGGTTCCACCGGCTGAACACCGATCCGGCGACCGACGCCAAGGTGCTGTGGAAGGGCTCCAGCCCCATCGTCTCCATGACCGACGTCGATTTCCCGGTGGTGTTCGCCACGCCGGGCTCGCCCCTGGTGGGCGGGGCGGTGATCTCGGGCGTGCAGAACGAGATCGGACTGCAGGTCTCCGACGCCTCCGCCGCCCGGGCCGGCCGCCCGGACTGGCGACTGGTCTGCACGGCGGCCGACAAGGTGACCGCCTTCGCCCTGCATGGGGATGAAATCTTCCTCCTGAGCCACGCGGGGGCGTCGAACTACCAGATGCTGAGGGCCACGGCGGTCGACCCTTCCGTGGCGCGCGCCACGGTGGCGGTGCCACAGTCGGGGGCGGTGATCCGCGGCATCGGGGCGGCGCGCGACGGTCTGTATGTCCAGGAGCTGAACGCCGGCATCGGCGGCCTCAGGCGAATGAGCTGGGACGGGCGGATCACCACCATAAAGCTGCCCTTCGCCGGCTCGATCGACGCGCTCACCACCGACAGCCAGCACGACGGCGCCTGGTTCCTGCTGCAGGGCTGGGTGCGCCCGACCGTGCTCTGCTACGTGGGTGCGGACGGTGTGGTGACCGAGACCGACATCGCCCCCAGGCCGCCGATCGACATCTCGCTCTACACCTCCGAGGAACTGCTCGCCCCCGCTCGGGACGGCGCCAAGGTTCCGCTCTCGGTGATCTACAGGAAGGGGCTGAAGCGCGACGGCTCCGCGCCCCTGCTGCTCTGGGCCTATGGCTCCTATGGCATCACCGAGGACCCGTCGTTCATCTCCCGCTGGCTGCCGCTGCTCGACCTCGGCGGCGTTTTCGCCCTGGCCCATGTGCGGGGCGGAGGGGAGCTCGGCGAGGACTGGCACCTGGCCGGACAGAAGCTGACGAAGGCCAACACCTGGCGCGACGACATCGACTGCGCCGAGTTCCTGATCCGCCAGGGCTTCACCAGCCCCAACAAGCTTGCGATCATGGGCGGCTCGGCGGGCGGGATCACCGTGGGCCGGTTCATGACCGAGCGACCGGACTTGGCGGCGGTGGTGTTCAACCTGGTGGGCGCCTCCAACCCCCTGCGCGGCGAGTTCCAGCCCAACGGGCCGCCAAACATTCCCGAGTTCGGCTCGGTGACCACCCAGGAGGGCTTCAAGGCGCTCTGGGAGATGGACGCCTACCAGCACGTGCGCGACGGCATGAAGTACCCCTCGACCATGGTGACCACGGGCCTCAACGATCCGCGCGTCTCCTCCTGGGAGCCCACCAAGATGGCCGCGCGGCTGCAGGCGGCGAACGCTTCCAAGAACCCCATCCTGCTGCGGGTCGAGACCGACGCCGGGCACGGCATCGGGTCCACACGAGGTCAGCGCGACCGCGAGACCGGCGACGAGCTGGCCTTCATGCTCTGGCGCACCGGGGATCCGCGCTACCAGCCGAGATAGGGCAGGTGGAAGAAACCAGGCGCGAGCCCGGCCGTTGATCGGGGAGCCGAAGCGCCTCGTAGGCGCGTCTGTATCAGTTCAGGATATTTCCCATGTCGTCTCCCCACGATCACGCCGCCGCGCCGGAGCAGAGCTATGGCGGCGGCGGGCGCACGTCCCGTCCGCTCTTCGCCCTGATCCCCATCGGCCTGCTGATGGCCATCGTCATCGCCATGCTCGCCGAAGGGCTGCACGTGATGACGACCCCGTCGGACGCGGCGGCTGGAGAGCAGCACGTCGTGGCCACCACGGGAGCCGCCGACGGACCGGGCCAGGGCGGTAAGGGTTAAATCTTTGTAATATGGCCGCTCGGGGGGCAGGTCCGACTCTTCAACCGCAGGCCTGTTCGTGCTTCATGCCTCGCTGATCCATTTCAGTGAGAAAGTCCTGCCAGTGAAGCTTGCCGCCTGCCTCGTCGCCGCCGCCTCCCTGATCGCCGTCTCCGCTGCGAGCGCGGCCGAGAGCCCGCCGAAGGTCCCGGCTTCTCCTGGGGAGAAGTCCAGCAGCGCGGCGACCGCCTCGCCCAACCGCGGCGTGATCTTCTCGCCCGAAAGCGTCTCGAGCGATGGCAGTGTCACGGCCGGTGGGCAACGCATCGACTACCGCGCCGTGGCCGGGACCATCGTGGTGCATCCCAAGGGCTGGGACGATGCGGCCCATCTCGCCGACGCCGGCGAACTCGGCGAGAAGAGCAAGGACAAGGACTCCGACGACTCCAATCCCAAGGCCGAGGCGTCGATTTTCTACGTGGCCTACTTCAAGAAGGGCGCGCCATCGGCCGACCGGCCCATCACCTTCCTCTACAACGGCGGCCCCGGCTCTTCGAGCCTGTGGCTGCACATGGGCGCCTGGGGCCCGCGCCGGGTGATCACCCGGGACGACGTCCACACTCCCGCCGCGCCCTACCGCCTGGTCGACAACGCCTACAGCCTGCTGGACGTCTCCGACCTGGTGTTCATCGACGCGCCGGGCACGGGCTTCTCGCGGATCGCCGGCAAGGACAAGGAGAAGGCCTTCTGGGGCGTGGACGCGGACGCCTACGCCTTTTCGCAGTTCATCCTGGGCTTCCTCTCCCAGTATGGGCGCTGGAACTCGCCCAAATACCTCTTCGGGGAGAGCTATGGCACGCCGCGCTCGGCGGTGGTGGTCAATGACCTGGAGACCAACCACGACGTCGATTTCAACGGCGTGATCCTGCTGTCGCAGATCCTGAACTTCGACCTCAGCGCAGACGAGCCGCAGTTCAATCCGGGCACCGACGAAGCCTATGTCGCCGCCCTGCCGACTTTCGCCGCTACCGCCTGGTACCACAATCGCCTGCCGGGGCCGAAGCCGGAGCTCGAGGCGCTGCTCGCCGAGGCCAAGCGGTTCGCCACGGGCGACTACGCCGCGGCCCTGCAGCTGGGCTCGGAGCTCCCGGCGGATCGCCGCCAGGCCGTGGCCGAGCGCATGAGCCAGCTCACCGGACTGCCGACCAGCTACCTCCTGAGGGCGGACCTCCGCGTCAACGTCGGCATGTTCCAGAAGACGCTGCAGGAAGCCGAGGGCCTGACCACCGGCCGCCTCGACACCCGTTTCTCAGGCCCCGCGATGGATCCGCTGAGCAAGCAGGCCGAATACGATCCGCAGTCTGCGGCGATCAGCTCGGCCTATGTCTCGGCCTTCAACGACTACGTCCGCGAGAAGCTCGGCTTCGGCGCCGACCGCACCTACAAGTCGGAGATCTCGACCGGCGGGCGCTGGAGCTATGATCACCAGCCGCCCGGCGCTTCGCGTCCGCAGCGCGGGATCATCAACGTGATGCCCGACATGGCCTCGGCCATGAAGTACAACCCGCAGCTCAAGGTCATGCTGCTGGGCGGCTACTTCGACCTCGCCACCCCCTTCTACGAGGGCTGGTACGAGATGCACCATCTGCAGATCCCGGCGAGCCTCGAGGCCAACATCGAGTACCGCTACTATCCCTCCGGGCACATGGTCTACGCCAATGAAGCCTCGCTGCAGAAGATGCACGAGGACGTCGCCGCCTTCATCCGGCGCACCGACAACCTGGGTCACTGAGCAGGGGCGCCCGATTGTCCGCCGCCGCCCACGCTGCTAGCCCTTGACGATGACAAGCACTGAGCCTGCGACCGAGAAGACCTTCTTCGGTCACCCCGTCGGCCTGTTCTACCTCTCCTTCACCGAGGCCTGGGAGCGGTTCTCCTACTACGGCATGCTGACGCTGCTGACGCTCTACATGAGCAAGCAGCTGCTGCTGCCGGGGCACGTGGAGCATGTGGCGGGCTTCAGCGTCTTCCGCGCCGGGCTCGAGGGCGTATTCGGGCATCTGAGCATCGTCGCCCTGGCCTCGCAGATCTTCGGGATCTACACGGCCTCGGTCTATCTGACGCCGATCTTCGGCGGCTTCCTGGCCGACCGCGTGCTGGGCCGCACCAAGACGGTGACGCTCGGCGCCCTGCTCATGGCGCTGGGCCATTTCCTGATGGCGTTCGACGTCAGCTTCCTCATCGCCCTGGCCTGCCTGCTGATCGGGGTCGGCTGCTTCAAGGGCAACATCGCCACCCAGGTCGGCGACCTCTACCCCAAGGGAGACAACCGCCGGGCCGACGCCTTCCAGTTCTACATGTTCGGCATCCAGGTCGCCGTGATCATCTCGCCCCTGATCTGCGGCGGGCTCGGCCAGAAGGTGGCCTGGCACTGGGGGTTCGGCGCCGCCGGCGTCGGCATGCTGATCGGACTCATGGTCTACCTCCTGGCGCGCAAGCATCTGCCGCCCGAGCCTGCGGTCATCCGCAGGCGGGACAAGACCGAGCGTCCGAAGCTGGCGCCGGGCGAGGGCCGGGCCGTGGCCGTCCTGGTGCTGCTGCTGCCGGTGCTGGCGCTTTCAGGGGTCGGCAACCAGCAGATGGGCAACGCCTACCTGCTGTGGGGCGACGCCAACCTGCAGCTCACCTTCCTGGGCTTCGACACGCCGGTGAGCTGGCTGACCAGCCTCGACAGCTTCGTCAGCGCCGTGACCATGGCCGGATCGGTCATCTTCTGGCGCTGGTACGGAGCGAGAGGCCGCGAGCCCAACGAGATCACCAAGCTGACGATCGGCACGGCCATAGCCGCCCTGGCGCCGTTGTTCCTCGCGGCGGCCTCGCTGCACGCGGCCGGGCATAAGGCGTCCATCGGCTGGGCCTTGGCCTTCCACCTGGTGAACGACATCGGCTTCGCCAACATCTTCCCGGTGGGCCTGGCGCTCTATTCGCGGGCGGCGCCGCGGGCGATCGGCGGGACCATGATCGCCGTCTACTATCTCAACATGTTCGCCTGCAACCTGCTGGTCGGCTGGCTTGGCGGCCTGTTCGACAAGATGCCGGGCACGACCTTCTGGATCATCCACGCCGCCATCATCGGCGCCGCCGCGGTGCTGTTCCTGATGGCCCGTGTCGCAGCCGGCCGAGTGCTGGCGCCAAGGGTGGATCCCGAGCTCGCGCCCGAGGCGGCGCCGGCCTGAGGCCGCGGGATGACGGAGCTGGCCGATCCTTGTCTCCGGCTGGCGCTCCGTCGCCCCGCCGGCGCCGGTCGACGAGTTTCAGGCCGGCGTGAGCTGATCCAGGGCCCAGCGGGCGTGGCCGGCGCCCAGAAGGCCGGAGAGCTCCGCGCAAAGGCCGGACAGCTTCTCGTCGAGGGTCCAGGGCGCGTTGACCACCAGGAGCCCTGAGCCCGGCAGGCTGTTCTCCTCCCACTCGAAGGGCGACAGCTCCGCTCGCAGGCTCTTGGGGAAGGGGGTCCCGGTCGCGGCGGAGGAGAGGGCGGTGGATATCCTGCGATCCTTGATCGGATACCAGGCGGCGAAGATCCCCGTCGGCCACCGCTTCAGGCCCGCCTTGAGGGCCGCCACCAATCGGTCGGTCTCGTCGGCCGCCTCGAAGGGCGGGTCGATGAACACCAGGCCCCGCCGCTCAGGCGGCGGCAACAGGGCGCCCATGGCCTCGTAGCCGTCGCGGGCGTGGACGGCGACGCGCCGCTCGTCGCGATATCGCCCCTTCAGAGCCTGGGCATCGTCGGGATGCAACTCGCAAGCGATCAGCCGGTCGTCGGCGCGCAGCAGGCTGCGGACGACTTCCGGCGAGCCGGGATAGGTCTTGAGGCCCTCCGGATTCATCTGGGCGATCAGCCGCGAATAGGCCGGCGCAGCGGCGAGATCGCGGCCGAAGATCCGCCCCACGCCCTCCCGCCATTCCGGCGATCGCCGCGCCTCGTCGGACGTCAGGTCGTAGACGCCGATCCCTGCGTGGGTATCGAGCACCGCGAAGGGCTGCGGCTTGGTCCGCAGGTGCTCCAGCACCAGGGTCAGGGCCGCGTGCTTGAAGACGTCCGCGTGGTTGCCGGCGTGGAAGGCGTGCCGATAGTTCATCGCCCTCGTGTAGCCGCCCGCTAGGGCAGGGCGAAGACGTAGAGCACGTTGGCGTTCTGGGTCTGGACCTCCGGCGTCATTCGGCCGAGGCCGGCCGCCTCCGGCGAAGAGCCGGTGCCCACCGCCACGAACTCCCTTCCGCCCGCGCCATAGGCGATCGGGAATCCAGAGATCGGGGCGGAGAGGTTCACCTCCCAGAGCGGCTTGCCGCTGCGGTCGTCGATGGCGTGAAACTTCCCGACGGCGTCGCCGAGGAAGAGCACGCCGCCGCCGGTGTCGACCAGGGACATGGTCCCCGCCCGCTGCTCGTACTTCCAGGCCGTCTTGCCGGTAATCGCGCTGATCGCCTGCACAGTCCCCACATTGGTCTCGCCGGGAGCCATCACCGCCCGGTAGTCGATGTCCATGCCAAGCTGGCCGGGCCCCGTCTTCGGGCCCGAGCTGCTGACCACGCTGCAGATGTTCTGCAGGGGCTCCAGCATCAGGTGGGTCTCGGGGTTGTAGGCGCCGGTCGTCCAGTTCTTGCCGCCGGTGAAGGCGGGGCAGATGTCCAGCGCCTGATCGTGGCCGGTGAAGATGGCCGCCGGATTGTTGATCGCCTTGCCGGTCCTGACGTCGATGCCCTGCAGCACGTTCTGGCGCACCGTCGGCCGCGCCCAGAGGAACTCTCCGGTTCGCCGGTCGAGGGTATAGATGATGCCGGTCTTGCCGGGGGCGCCGGTCATCACCTTGCGCACCTCGCCGGGCTTCAGCCTCGGATTGATCCAGGGCACGGAGGCGGGGTCGGGCGCCACCTGGGTGTCGACCAGCAGCCGCTCGAAGGTATGGTCGAAGTCCCAGAAGTCGTGGATGTGCTGGTAGTGCCAGACGATCTTGCCGCTGTTCACGTCGAGCGCGATCGTCGACGTCATGTAGAGGTAGTCCTTGTCGTTGCCGGCCAGCTCGTACTTGGTCGTCGGCGAAGCGATCGAGGTGCCGAAGTAGATGAGGTGCAGCTCGGGATCATAGCTGGGCGGGTTCCAGGTCCCGACCGTCACCCGCTTCTCGCGCGGCGTGTTTCCCCAGGTCTCGGCGCCGGGCTCCCCTGGGAGGGCGACCGTGTGGGTGCGCCAGAGCTCCTTGCCCGTAAGGGCGTCGTGGGCGACCACGACGCAGGCGTCGGGGCCGCCTTGGACCGAGCAGGCGCGGCCGGTGATCACCTTGCCATCGGCCACGATCGGCCCGGCGCTAGGCCCGCCCGCCTGGGTCTTGAAGTCGGTGACGGCGGCTTCCCAGACCTGCGCGCCCGTCCGCGCGTCGACCGCATAGACGCTGCCGTCTCCGCCCGAGGCGTAGAGCAGATCGCTCCAGATCGCCAGGTTGCGCTTGGTCCCGCCCCGACCTTTGAACTCGGCCGGGTACTTGCGCTCGTAGCGCCAGATCGGCGCGCCGCTGGCGGCGTCCACTGCCTCGATCCGGTCCCCGGGCTCCGGGATGTACATCACCCCGTCGTGCACAAGCGGCGTGCCCTCGAAGCCCCCGGTCGGCAGGGACCGCGCCCACACCAGGCGGAGGCCGCCGACATTGCCCGGATTGATCTGGTTCAGCGGGCTGAAGCCCCAGTCGTTCAGGGTCCGCCGGAACATCAGCCAGTCGGCCGGATCGGGACTGCGCAGCATCGCGTCGGTGACCGGAACATAGGACCGGGCGGGAGCCGCGAGGGCCGTCGGATTGGCCACCGAGTCCTCCGGGGCCGCCTGGGCGGGGGGCGCCCCCGCGAACGCAAGCAGAGCCATGATCCCCACCGCCGCGAAGGCGGCCGAACGCAAGCTGGACATCTTCCGGTTTCTCCCCTGCCGGCGGCGTCTCATCCGGCAGACCTGGCCTGCCGCCCCGGCCGCCGGAGCCTATCCACCATAGGCGGCGAACGAGCTGCAGCGTAAGCCCCTCGCGGCGCCCGGCCGTTCAACCGCGGTTCACAGCGCGCCATCGCATGCGCCGCTAGCCTTGCCGCAAAGGCGGAGGCCGGCATGAATCTCAAGACCGCTTCGATCGTGCTGGTTGGCGTAGCGCTCGCGGGCGCGGGCGCCTGGCAGGTGGTCCACGGGCTGCACGAGGCCGGGATCGGACGGCCCAAGGTCGCGGGGCTAGAGACGGCCTCGGCCGCCGCCCATCGGGCTGCCGACAAGTTCCTGGTCATGGCCACGGGCTCGCGGAGCTCAGGCCAGGTCCCTCGCCTCGGGGACCCTGCCGCCGGTCCCCTGCTGGACGCTGTGTTCGACGTCCGCCCGGTGCTGGGCCGCCCGCTGCCGCCGTTTTCCCAGGTCGATGCGGTCACCGACTGGCTGAAGTCGGTCGCCGAGGTCGGACAGACCTACCTCCTGGCCGGGGCGGGAGACGCGACCGCGGAATCGCTCTCGGCGGAGCAGGCCCAGAAGATCGACGACAACATCTCCGCCTATGCCCCCGAGGTCGGCCGCTTCATGGACGCCGACCTCGGTCTCACCAGGGTGGTGGCCGCCATGACCGCGGCGGAGGTGGAGCGGCCTGGCTCCATGAACCCCACCACCAACAGTGGTCTCGAGAAGGTTCGCAGCGGCATCACCCAGACCCTGAGCGGCGCGATCTCCACCCTCACCGAGTCGTCCGCCGCCGACGCCTGGCGGGAGGCGCGCATGCCTGCCCTGGTCGCGACCGCGGGCCCCGCTCACCGGCTGCTCGCCGCCGACCAGCAGGCCGCCTTGAAGAGCGAGGCCCTGCAGGCGGCCAGGACCACTTCGGACGCCAAGGTGAAGCAGTCGCTGGCCGAATTCGCCTCCGCGGTCGCCGGCGGCTGACCGCCGCCTTCACCACCAGGGCGGCGGCTCCTGCGGGCGGACGTCGTACAGGTAGGGATCTGGCCCGCCCCACTCCATCCGCACCCGGCGGTAGTCGGGTGGACGCACGTTGCGGGAGGGCCTGTGGTGATGCTCGGCGACGTGGCGCACCATGGCCGGCGCCGCGGCCGGCGGATGGCGGCTGGCGACCTCCTCTCGGTAGACCCGAGGGGGACGCCGGTGGCGATCGAGCTCGGCACGGCGCGGGCGGGGCGCCTCCACGAATTCGATGACGATGCCCCGGCGGGCCGGCCGGACGGGCCGGGGGCTCGGGGCCCGCACCGCCATCTGGATGGACCGGGGCTCTGGGCGGCGAGCGGCGTCGGCGCGGATGATGTGCAGGCGGTGGGGCGCCTCGCGCGGCTGCGAATCGGGCGCCGGGGCGTCGACGCGCACGAGCCTTGGGGG